>Ga0307505_10001065_pt1 | contig 24373 bp, 27 predicted proteins | sample 23_S_MG_FD_202183 | JGI IMG/M metagenome (GOLD analysis project Ga0307505, IMG submission 202183) | Soil microbial communities from Populus trichocarpa stands in riparian zone in the Pacific Northwest, United States - 23_S | ecosystem: Environmental > Terrestrial > Soil > Riparian zone > Trees...
GAACCTGTCCCCTTTTCCGGAAACAGTAGCAGGAGAAAAGGGGACAGGTTCAAAAACTAACCTGACCCCATTTCTCAAGGGCACCCGTTTAACCCAGATCAAAGTCGGGAAGGTCTTGGGGTGCAGCATGGCGAGATGAAGAGGAGGTCGAGAACCGATGGCAAACCTGGCTGATCACGGAAATCAGGTGGCATGCGCCGTGTGCGTCATGAGCCCCCTGTGCAACTCACGCGCGGTCGCCAACGGCGCGCCCCCGCCCGTGGAGTGCCGCCGGCGCGTCGCCGCGGGCGAGCGCATCTACGCGGCGGGCTCGCCTCGCACCACCGTATACGCGCTGCGCGCCGGTTTCGCGCAGATCGCGACCGACGAGGGCCACGGCCGGCATATCGTGCGATTCCTGCTTCCGGGCGACGCCGCGGGGCTCGACGCCTTCGCCGGCGGCGAGCATCGCAATGAGGTGGTAGCGCTCGAGGATTCGGAGGTCTGCCTCATCCCGGCGTACCGCGCCGAGGTGCTGGGCAAGTATCACGAGGGCACATGCTCGCGCCTGCGCGCGCTGCTCTCGGAGCAGCTCGCCGATGGCGAGGCGCACGCCGTGATGCTCGCGCGCCTCTCGGCCCCGCAGCGCGTCGCCCGCTTCCTGCTCGAGCTCTCCCGGCGGTGGGCGGAGCGCGGCTTCTCGAGCGCGCGCTTCCGCCTGCCGATGGGCCGGCGCGCCATCGGCGAGCACCTCGCCCTCACCATGGAAACCGTGAGCCGCGTGCTCTCGGACTTCCAGGCGCGAGGCTGGGTCGACCTGCCATGGCGCGAGGTGCGCATCCTCGAGATCGAGAAGCTGCGCGAGTTGGTGTTCGCCGGCCCCGCGACCGAGCGCCACCCATCGGCTCCCGGAGGGTCCGTCGCCACGCGCTGAGGCGAGCCTCGCCGCCATGCGCGGCGACTTCCCGGCGTGCGGCTGGGTTACTCTTGGGCGATGAAGGCCATCGTGCTTCGCGACTACGGGCCGCCCGACACGCTGCGCCTCGAAGAGATCGAGAAGGCGGCGGCGGGCGACAACGAAGTCCTTGTCAAGGTTCACGCGGCGTCGGTCAACGCGCTGGACTGGCGCCTCACCAGGGGTGAGCCGTACGTCATCCGCATGGCGATCGGCGTGTGGAAGCCGAAGTCGACGGGCGTCGGTGTCGACCTTGCGGGGCAGGTCGAGGCGGTCGGGAGGCACGTGACGCGCTTCCGGCCCGGCGACGAGGTGTTCGGGGCGCGGGAGCGAGGGGGCGCGTTCGCCGAGTACGCCTGCGCCCACGAGAACGAGCTCGCACCGAAGCCGGAGCGGCTCAGCTTCGAGCAGGCGGCGGCGATCCCCGTCGCGGGCCTCACCGCACTGCAGGGATTGCGACGAGACGGGCGCATCGAAGCCGGCCAGAAGGTGCTGATCCACGGGGCGGCGGGAGGCGTGGGCACCTTCGCGGTCCAGATCGCGAAGGCGCTGGGCGCGCACGTCACGGGCGTGTGCAGCACCCGGAACGTCGAGGTGGTCCGATCCATCGGCGCGGACGCCGTCATCGACTACACGCGCGAGGACTTCACGCGGGGCGCCCACCGATACGATCTCGTCCTCGACGTGGCCGGCACGCGCTCCCTGTCGGCGATCCGCGGCGTGATGCAGCCCAAGGGCACCTACGTCGTGGTCGGCGGGCCGGGGGGACGGTGGATCGGGCCCCTGGGTGCGCTGGGCAAGGCAGTCCTGTTCTCGCCGTTCTCGAGCCAGCGATTGGTCGCGTCCATGTCGAAAGGAAGCAAGGACGACCTGCTGGCGCTGAAAGACCTGGTCGACTCGGGCAAGGTCACTCCCGTCATCGACCGGCGCTACGCCCTGGCCGAGGTCCCCGAAGCCATCCGGTACGTGGAGCAAGGCCATCCCGGCGGCAAGGTCGTGATCACGATCGCCTGACGCCGCGACGGGCTCGGCTCGGCCCGCACCCGGCCACCCGGCCTGGCGTCTTTTCCGGCCGGATTCCGTTGGTGCAGATAGAGCCCCACAGAGACCAACCCCAAGGAGATCGTCATGGTCCGCCAAGCACGCCTGCATGCCCTCGCACTGTCCGTCGCCCTCGCCTGCCTGCCGGCGCTCGCCACGCAGCGCGCTTTCGTCTCCTCGACCGGCAACGACGCCAACGCCCCTTCGGGGTGCACGCTCGCGTTGCCCTGCCGCTCGTTCCAGGCGGCCCACGGCGCCGTCGACGCCGGCGGCGAGATCGTGGCGCTGGACACGGCGGGCTTCGGCGCGGTCACGATCTCGAAATCGGTCGCGATCATCGGCAACCCCGGCACCATCCCGAGCATCGCGGTCGCCTCGGGCGCCGGGGTGACCATCGCCACGGCCGGCGTGAACGTCATCCTGCGCAACCTGAACCTGAACGGCACCGGGGGTTCCGCGGGCATCGACATGAGCGACGGCAACTCCCTCTCGATCGAGAACTGCGTGGTCTCCAATTTCACCAACAATGGGGTCTTCGTGTTCGCCACCACCCCCCTCAGGGTGCGCATCACCGAGAGCATCATGCGCGGCAACGGGAATGGCGCGTACCTCGCCGGGTTGGTCAACGCCGACATCGTCGGCTCCCAGTTCATGGGTAACGCGGCGGCCGGCCTCTACGTGGAATCCGGGGTGGAGGGCAGCGGCGAGGCGAGCGTCGCGGTCAACGACTCCGTGGCCTCCGGCAATGCGATCGGGTTCTTCTTGTGGGGCTACTCCCTCGTCACCCCGCGCATGTCGCTGATTCGCTCGACAGCCTCGAACAACAGCGGTCATGGATTCCTCAATCGCGCCGAGAGCGCGTCGGGCAACTCGGTCATGATCGTCGGCAGCAGCATGGCCAGCGGGAACGGGACCGGCTTCGGCAACCTCGCGCTCGACGGCGGAAACGCGTTCTTCGAGTCCCTCGGCAGCAACATCGTCCGCCAGAACGCGGTGGCGAGCGCCGGAACGATCACGCCGGTGTCCGGCCTCTAGCACCCGTCGACCCGCACCTACAGGGAGATCCGCCATGATTCGCCACGCACTCCGACTCGCCGCCGTACTGTCCCTCGTCCTCGCCTGCCTGCCGGCACTGGCCGGGCCGCGCGCTTTCGTCTCCTCCACCGGCAACGACGCCAACGCCCCTGCGGGGTGCACGCCCGCGTTGCCCTGCCGCTCGTTCCAGGCAGCCCACGACGCCGTCGACGCCGGCGGCGAGATCGTGGCACTGGACACGGCCGGCTTCGGCCCGGTCACGATCTCGAAATCGGTCGCGATCATCGGCAACCCCGGCACCATCCCGAGCATCGCCGTCGCCTCCGGTTACGGGGTGACCATCCTCACGGCCGGCGTGGACGTCATCCTGCGCAACCTGAACATCAACGGCGTCGGCGGCGACATGGGCATCGTCATGACCGAAGGCAACTCCCTCGCCATCGAGAACTGTGTCATCTCCAATTTTCCCGGCGCCCAAGGCGTCTACTTCGCCCCCACCGGCCCCGCCAGGCTGCGCATTGCCGGCAGCATCATGAGCGGAAATGGGAACGGCGCATACATCGCCGGAGCCTCCATCGCTTCCACCGTCAGCGCCGACATCGTCGGTTCCCGCTTCATGGGCAACGCGTCGGTCGGCCTCTACATGGTGCACACCACGATGAACGGGGCGACGAACGTCTCGGTCAGCGACTCGGTCGCCTCCGGAAACGGCACCGGATACGAGCTGAAGGTATTCTCAGGCACCGCACGGCTGGCGCTGATTCGCGCGACCGCCTCGAATAACGCGGCTGATGGAATCCGCGGCTCGGCCGTGGGCGCGACGGCCACCTCGGTCATGACCGTCGGCAACAGCATGGCCACCATGAACTCACTCGGCTTCGTCAACACCACGACCAGCGGCGGAACCGCGATCTTCGAATCCCTCGGCAACAACATCGTGCGGCAAAACAAGTTTGCGGCGACCGTCGGGACGATGACATCCGTGCCGGGCTTCTGACGCGGGGGTTGGCGGCCAACCCGCCGGCCCAGGTTTGACGCGCGTCGAACGGGCGAGTCGGGAGCTGGAATCGGGTATGGGCTACTGCGTCGCCACCGCCGCGCCGGCGGGCAGCCGGTGCGCGATGCCCTTGTGGCAGTCGATGCAGGTCTTCTCCTTGCGCGCGAGCGCGGTGGAGTGCTGGTTGGCCGCGCGCTGGCTCTGGCGGGTGAAGTCCATCGACTCGAAGTTGTGGCAGTTGCGGCACTCCAGCGAGTCGTTCGCCTTCAACCGCGCCCACTCGTGCTGCGCGAGCTCCAGGCGCTTCGCCTCGAACTTCTCCTTCGTGTCGATGGTGCCGAAGATCTTGCCCCACACCTCCTTCGAGGCCTGCATCTTGCGCGCGAGCTTGTCGGTCCAGTCGTGCGGCACGTGGCAATCCGGGCAGGTGGCGCGCACGCCCGAGCGGTTGGAGTAGTGGATCGTGGGCTTCAACTCCTGGAAGACGTTGTCGCGCATCTCGTGGCAGCCCACGCAGAAGGGCTCGCGGTTGGTCATCTCCATGGCGGTGTTGAAGCCGCCCCAGAAAACGATGCCGGCGATGAAGCCGCCCACGGTGAGGAAGCCCAGGCTGTAGTGGACGGCGGGGCGGCGCACGATCGCCAGCCAGTGTTTCGCCCACGCGGTGAGGCGGCGGATCACTTCCGCTTACCCTCTCCCCGGCCCTCTCCCAGGGGAGAGGGAGATTTCTCCGGCACGTTGTAGAAGTCCACGAACGTGTTCTTCACCGGCAGGCGCGCGTCGGTCTGCACCACATGGCAGCCGGTACAGAAGTAGCGCCGCGGCGAAATCTCGCCCAGCACGTTGTTGTCGCGGTCCATGTAGTGCGTGACGCTCACCATCGGCGCGCCACTCTCCTGCGTGCGCGCGCGGCCGTGGCAGTCCATGCACTTGTTGAACCGCAGGTCGAGCTGGTAGTTGTCGATCTGGTGCGGGATCAGCGGCGGTTGCATCGGGTAGTTGCGCGTCTTCCTCTGGTCGTCGTTCACGATCTTGGGGAACACCGGCGGCGTGGGCTCGGCGCCGAGCGGCGCCGCCCCGCGCAGGCCGTGCGGCATTCCGGGTGAGCTGGGGTTCTGCTGCGCGTGCGCCGCCGCGGCGAGCGCCACGGCCGCGAGGGCGAGGACGAGGCGCTTCATGCCTTGCCTCCCCTGCCCTCGACCGCAACGATCTTCACCGCGCACTTCTTGAAGTCCGTCTGGCGCGAGATCGGGTCGGTCGCGTCGAGCGTCACCTTGTTGATGAGCTGGGAGGCGTCGAACCACGGCACGAACACCAGTCCCTTCGGCGGCTTGACGCGCCCGCGCGTCTCCACGCGCGTGCGGCATTCGCCGCGGCGCGAGACGATCTTCACCTCGGCTCCGCGCCTCAACTTCAACGCGGCGGCGTCGTCGGGGTGCATGAAGCACACCGCGTTGGGGAAGGAGCGGTGCAGCTCGGGCACGCGCGAGGTCATCGAGCCCGAGTGCCAGTGCTCGAGCACGCGCCCGGTGGAGAGCCAGAACGGATACTCCTTGTCGGGCGCCTCGGCCGCGGGCTCGTAGGGCAGCGCGATGATGTTGGCGCGATGGTCGGGGTTGCCGTAGAAATCCCAGCCGCTGCCCTTCTTCGCATAGGGATCGGTGCCCTCCTTGTAGCGCCAGAGCGTCTCCTTGCCGTCGACCACCGGCCAGCGCAGCCCGCGCACCTTGTGATAGGTGTCGAAGGGCGCCAGGTCGTGGGCGTGGCCGCGCCCGAACGCCGCGTACTCCTCGAAGAGCCCCTTCTGGATGTAGTAGCCGAAGGCCTTCGCCTCGTGGTTCTCGTAGCCCGCCTCGATCTGCGAGCTCGGAAACTTGTCGACCTGGCCGTTGCGGAACAGCACGTCGTAGAGCGTCTTTCCCTTGTATTGCGGCGCCTTCGCGAGCAGCTCCGCGGGCCAGACCTCGTCCACCTTGAAGCGCTTCGAGAACTCGACCAGCTGCCACAGGTCGGAGCGCGACTCGCCCGGCGCCGTGACGAGCTCGTGCCAGAAATGCGTGCGGCGCTCGGCGTTGCCGTAGGCGCCTTCCTTCTCGACCCACATCGCCGTGGGCAGCACCAGGTCGGCGGCCTGCGCGGTGATGGTGGGATAGGCGTCCGAGACCACGATGAAGTTGTCCGGGTTGCGGTAGCCCGGCAGCCCCTCCTCGTTCATGTTGGCCGCGGCCTGCATGTTGTTGTTCACCTGCACCCAGTACCAGTTGATCTTGCCGTCCTTGAGCAGGCGGTTCTGCAGCACCGCGTGCGCGCCCGGCTTGTCGACGATCGTCCCCGCGGGGAGCTTCCAGATCTTCTCGGCCGTCGCGCGATGCTTCGGATCGGTCACCACCATGTCGGCGGGCAGCCGGTGCGAGAAGGTACCCACCTCGCGCGCCGTGCCGCAGGCCGAGGGCTGCCCGGTGAGCGAGAAGGGCGAGTTGCCGGGAGTCGAGATCTTCCCGGTGAGCAGGTGGATGTTGTAGACCAGGTTGTTCGCCCAGACGCCGCGCGTGTGCTGGTTGAAGCCCATGGTCCAGAAGGACATCACCTTCACCTTCGGATCGGCGTAGAGCTCGGCGAGGGCCTTCAACTTGTCCTGCGGCACGCCCGAGAGCTTCGAGACGTGGGCCGCGGTGTACGGCTTCACGAACGCCTTGAACTGCTCGAAGGTCATCGGGTCCATCTGGTTCGCCTTCGCCGCGTTCTTCGCCGCCTTCTCGAGCGGGTGCTCGGGTCTCAGGCCGTAGCCGATGTCCGGCGTGCCGGCCTTGAAGGTCACGTGCTTGTTGACGAAATCAGCATTGACCTTGTTGTTCTCGATGATGTAGTTGGCGATGTAGTTGAGGATCGCGAGGTCGGTCTGCGGGTGGAAGATGATCGGCACGTCGGCGAGGTCGTAGCAGCGGTGCTCGAACACCGACAACACCGCGACCTTCACGTGGGGGTTGGACAGGCGCCGGTCGGTCACCCGTGTCCACAGGATCGGGTGCATCTCCGCCATGTTCGAGCCCCACAGCACGAAGGCGTCGGCGGCCTCGATGTCGTCGTAGCAGCCCATCGGCTCGTCCATGCCGAAGGTGCGCATGAACCCGCCGACCGCGGAAGCCATGCAGTGGCGCGCGTTCGGATCGATGTTGTTGGAGCGGAAGCCCGCCTTCATGAGCTTGTTGGCGGCGTAGCCCTCCCAGATCGTCCACTGGCCCGAGCCGAACATGCCGAGCGCGGTCGGCCCCTTGGCCTTCAACGCCGCCTTCGCCTTCTCGGCCATGATGTCGAAGGCCTGGTCCCAGGTGATGGGCGTGAAGGCGCCTTCCTTGTGGAACTTGCCGTCCTTCATGCGCAGCATCGGCTTCTGCAGCCGGTCCTCGCCGTACATGATCTTGGAGAGGAAGTAGCCCTTCACGCAGTTCAACCCGCGGTTCACCTCCGCCTGCGGGTCGCCGTGGGTTGCGATCACGCGGTTGTTCTTGACCGCCACGGTCACGCCGCAGCCGGTGCCGCAGAACCGGCACGGCGCCTTGTGCCACTTCACGCCCGATTTCGACGCGTCGGTGATGACGTTGGAAGTCTGGGCCTCGGCCATGCCCGCGGCCGCGGCGGCGATGGTGACCGCGGTGCCGCGAATGAAATCGCGGCGCGTGAGGTAGATGTCGCTCATGGAGCTTCCTTCATGTCGGATTCGGATTCGGCGTGCTGGTAGGCGAGGTGCACGGCGAGCACGCCGTCGAGCGCGCGGATGGCGTCCATCACGTCCAGCACCTGCGACGAGGTCGGCGCCTCGATGAGGACCACGAGGCGGCCGCGCACGGCGTCCTGGCGCGGCACCTCGGCGAGACGGGTGGCGGCGATCGCGCGCGCGATGCCCGCGACCGCGTCGGGGCGCGCGAAGGCCACGCAGCTGGCGATGTGGACGTCGCTCATCCCGTGGGCGGGCCCATGACCATCTGGTAGATCCACACGGCGAGCCCGTAGCTTCCGATGATCACGCCCGCGAGGACCGGAGCCATCACCACGGTAAGGAAGAGGAAGGCCTTCAGCTCGGACTTCTGCTCTCTGGATTCATCCACCGGGTCGGAGTCCGGGGCGCCAAGGGGTAGGCCATTCGTACGAGCGCCGGCGGCCGCCAAGCCGAACTTTTTCTCTTTGGATTCATCCATCTTGATCGGAGTCCGGGCGCGAAGGGGTAGTCCATTGTACGAGCGCCGGCGGCCGCCAAACTGATGTGCGTCAAATCGGGAAGCCGGGCGTTCCGCGTGCCGACGCCGATTGCGGCCACCAAGGGTATGTTCGCGGCCGCACAGACGCGGCCGGCGACTCGGAATATTCCTAGGCCATTGCTAGGAGCGCACGCGGTCCCGACTAGGAGCGCGATGGAGGCCACGAATGCGCCGTGTCCGATGGGCGGCCGGAGGACCGATCCCGAGAATGGAAGGCATGAACAAGGCACGCACCACCAACGTATACATAGTGGACGACTCCCCAGCAATCCGCGCCCGGCTGAACGAGCTGCTGAGCGGCTTGGCGGGCGTGCGCGTCGTCGGCGAGGCCTCCGCGGCCGCGCAAGCCGTCACCGACATCCTCGCGATGCGCCCCGACTCCGTGCTGCTCGACCTGAACCTCGGGGGCACGAGCGGGATGCAGGTCCTGCGAGCGGTCCATCCGCAGCGCCCGGAGATCGCGTTCGTCATCCTCACCAACCATGCCGAGCCGCAGTACCGCCGCGCCTGCGAGCGCGCCGGCGCGGCCTACTTCCTCGACAAGTCCAGCGAGTTCGACCGCGTCCCTGCCGTGATCGCGCAGATCGCGTCCACGCAACACTGACACGAAGGAAAAAGAGCCATGAACGCCGCCACCCACCCTCGCATGCCCGACACGACCGCGCCCTGCGCCCTGACACTGGCCAGGGCGATCGAGTCCAAGCGCCGGGCCCACGCCGCGGGGGCCGCGAACCACTGCGGCGTCTGCAAGCTGCGCGATGTCTGCCTTCCGAGCGGCCTCGCCGAATCCGCGCCCGAGGTGCTCGAAGGGCTGGTCTACACGCGCCGGCGAGTCAAGCGCGGCGAGACCCTGTTCCGCGCGGGGGCCGGGTTCGAGTCCCTTTACGCGGTTCGCAGCGGCTTCTTCAAGAGCCGCGTGATCCTCGAGGATGGCCGCGACCAGGTCACCGGGTTCCACATGGCGGGCGAGGTCGTCGGCATGGACGGCATCGCGACGGAAAACCACACGGCCGACGTGATCGCGCTGGAGGACAGCGAGGTCTGCGTGCTCCCGTACGAACGCCTCGAGGAGCCCGGCCTGCTGCGCCAGCTGCACAAGCTCATGAGCCGCGAGCTCGTGCGCGACCAGGGCGTGATGATGCTCCTGGGCACGATGCGCGCCGAGGAGCGCCTGGCCGCCTTCCTGCTCGGCCTCTCGCAGCGCTTCCTCGCGCGCGGCTACTCCCGCGACGACTTCCACCTTCGCATGACGCGCGAGGAGATCGGCAGCTACCTGGGGCTCTCGCTCGAGACCGTGAGCCGGCTCTTCTCGCGTTTCCAGGACGACGGCCTGATGACCGTCCAGACGAAGCACATCCGCATCCTCGACATTCCCGGCCTCCAGGCGATGACGAGCCACGACGCCGCCTGACAGGAGGTTTCTTCGAATGTACAAGCACATCCTCGTTCCCACCGACGGCTCGACGCTGTCGCTCAAGGCCGCCCGCGCCGCGGCCAGGCTCGCCTCGCCCCTCAAGGCGCGCATCACGGCGTTCTATGTGATCCCGCCATTCACTCCGCCGATGACCTCCGAAGGCGTCGCGGTCCGCATGCAGTACTCGATCCGCCAGTACGAGGAGGGAGCGCGCAAGCTCGCCGACAAGGCGCTCGCCAAGGTAGCTGCCGCGGCGGGCGTCAAGTGCGACCGCGCGACGGTCTTCGACGACAACCCCTGGAGGGCCATCATCAAGGCGGCCAACTCGAAGAAGTGCGACCTGATCGTGATGGCGTCCCACGGACGGCGCGGCCTCGCCGCGCTGCTGCTCGGCAGCGAGACCCAGAAGGTCCTCACCCACTCCAAGACCCCGGTGCTGGTCTGCCGGTAACGCGGAGCCAAGCGCATGTACAAGCACATACTCGTCGCAACCGACGGCTCCACCCTTTCCCTGAAGGCCATCCGCACCGCCGCACGCCTGGGCGCCGCGCTCAAGGCCCGCGTCACCGCGGTCTATGTGATCGCGCCCTTCTCCCCGCCGATGGCCACGTCCGAGGCCATGGCCTACGGCGTCGCCTACTCGGCCAGGGACTACGCGCGCGACGCACGCAAGTCCGCCGAGAAGGCCCTCGCGAAGGCCGCGGCGGCCGCGGGCCGCGCCAAGGTCTCCACCGTCTCGGTGGTGCACGCGCGTCCCTGGGAGGCGATCATCGCGACCGCGCGCAAGAGCAAGTGCGACATGATCGTGATGGCGTCCCACGGCCGGCGCGGGCTCGCCGGGCTGCTGCTCGGCAGCGAGACGCAGAAGGTCCTCACCCATTCGAAGACGCCGGTGCTGGTGTGCCGGTGAGCAAAGGAGGCAAGACGATGTACCGCCACATCCTCGTCCCGACCGACGGCTCGCCCGTCTCGGCGAGAGCCGAAAAGGTCGCCATCGACATGGCGAAGAAGTTCAAGGCCTCGATCACCGCGGTGCATGTCGTGCCGCCCTACTCGCCGCGCGCGCTCGGCGAGATCCGCGGCGCGGGCACGCAGCCCCTGTCCGCCGCGGAGTACCGGCAGGTCACCGAGGAGCGCGGCAAGGCCGTGCTGAAGAAGGTCCTCGCGCGCGCCAAACGCGCGAAGCTCGGCGCCGAGGTGATGCTGGTCACCAGCGACAGCCCCGGCGACGCGCTCGCCAAGGCGGCGCAGGACGCGGGGTGCGACCTGATCGTGATGGGCTCGAACAGCCGCACCGGCATCGAGCGCATCTTCCTCGGCAGCGTCGCCTCCGAGGTGCTGACCTCGACCAGGATCCCGACGCTGATCTGCCACTGAGCCGCCCTTGAGCCGACACGCATTCCAGGCGGCGCTCGCGCCGTTCCTCCTCGTCCTGCATTCGGCATGCCTCGCCGCGCCCGACTGCCGGCACGCCGCCCCGGCGCCTTCCGCCGCGCGGCTGGAAGTCCCCGCGGGCACGCGCATCGGGATCGCGCTCGGCAGCGGGTCGATGCACGGATACGCGCATATCGGCGTGCTGCAGGAGATCGAGGCGCGCGGCCTGCCGGTGCAGGTCGTGACCGGCACCAGCGTGGGCGCCCTCATGGGCGCGCTCTGGGCGAGCGGGATGGATGCGCGCGGGATCGAGGCGCTCGCCCGCGAGACTTCCATCGAGGACCTCTCGCGTCCGTCGGGCTCCTGGCAGGGCCTGTTCAGCAGCGACCCGTTGCGCGGCCCGCTCCAGGCCGCCTTCGGCGGCCGGCCGATCGAGTCGTGGCCACGGAGTTTCGGCGCCGTCGCCACGCACGTGGAGGACGGCCAGCGACGCCTCATCGTCCGGGGCGACGCCGTGGATGCGATTCGCGCATCGAGCGCCGTGCCGGTGCTGTTCATGCCGGTGATGCGCGATCGCGAGCGCCTCGTCGACGGCGCGCTGGTCGAGCCGGTCCCGGTAGCCGCGGCGCGCGACCTCGGAGCCAACTTCGTGATCGCGATCGACGTCGCCTACCGCCCGCACGAGGAGGCGGCGAGCGGCCTCGCGGGGTACGCCTTCCAGGCGGTGCACATCCTGGTGAACTCGCTCGCCGCCGAGCAGCTTCGCACCGCCGACGTCGCCATCCGGCCGAACCTGCACCAGCGCTGGATGGAGTGCGGACGCGAGGGCCTCGTTGCCGCCGGCCGCGAGGCCGTCGCCCGATCCTGGCCCGAGATCACGCGGGCACTGCTGGCGCGCACGCCGGGCAGCGTCGCGCGGCGCTAGCGGCGGCGCCTAGAGCGCGAGCGTCACCACGCAGTTGCTCGCATCGTCGGGGTCGGACGCGACCGCGAAGCCCAGCTTCGCGACCATCTGAAGCATCCCGGTGTTCTCCTGCAGGACCCAGCCCATCATCGTGCCGAGTCCGCGCGTGCGCGCGATCTCGATCAGGCGCGCCATCATGCGACGCCCCAGGCCGCGCCGCTGCCAGTCGTCGGCCACGACGATGGCGAACTCGCACGACCGTCCGTCGGGCAGGCGGACGAAGCGGGCGACGCCGATCTCGCGCTCCGCCCCGCCGCTCGCGTCGATGGCGACCAGCGCCATCTCGTTGTCGTAGTCGAGCTGGGTGAAGCGCGCGAGCATCGCGGGCGTGAGGTGGCGGATTCCACCCTGGAAGCGCATGCGCCGGCTGTCCTTCGAAAGGGCGTCGACGAAGGCCGTCTCGATGGCGGCGTCCTCGGGCCGGATCGGCCGCAGCATGAGCGACTCTCCCCCGGGAAGGACGAGCGTGGACACTAGATCGGCGGGATACGGGTGGATCGCGAGGTGGCCGTAGCGCGCGAGGCCCGGGCGCGGCGCGCGCACCACCACGCGGGCGTCGAGGGCGAGCACGCCGTCCTCGTCGGCGACCAGCGGATTGATGTCGAGCTCGGCCAGCTCGGGAATCTCGCACGCCATCTCGGAGACGCGCAGCACGACGTCCTGCAGCGCGGCGCCGTCGACCGCGGCGAGGTTGCGGAAGGCTCCCAGCATGCGTGCGATGCGGGTTCGGCGGATCATCTCGTCGACCAGGCGGGCGCTCAACGGCGGCAGCGCCACCGCACGGTCGCGCAGCACCTCGACCGCGATGCCGCCGGCCCCGAAGGTGATCGCGGGGCCGAAGACCTCGTCGGTGGTCACGCCCACCATCAGCTCGCGCCCGTGCGCGCTCGCCACCATGCGCTCGACCGACACGCCGTCGATGCGCGCCTGCGGCTGCTTGCGCGCGACCGCCTGCATCATCTCCGCGAAGGCCGAGCGCACCGCGCCCGCGTCCGGCAGCCCGAGGCGCACACCGCCGACATCGCTCTTGTGCGTGATGTCGGGCGAGCGGATCTTCACCACCACGGGATACCCGCACGCATCCGCGGCGCGCGCGGCCTCCTCCGCGGTTGCGACGTCCACCGAGCGCACCACCGGGATGCGGAAGGCCGCCAGGAAATCCTTCGATTCCGTCGCGCCCAGCACATGGCGGCCATCGACGAGCGCACGGGTGACGATCGCGCGTGCGGCCTCGAGGTCGGGAGGCTCGCGTCCGGGCGCGAGCGGCGGGGGCGCTTCGAGCAGCAGGCCCTGGTTGCGGTAGAACTCCGCGAGGTGCGCGAAGGCCTCCACCGAGGTTTCCGGCAGCCGGTAGGTCGACAGGCCCGCGCGGCGCATGGAAGCGCGCGCGCCGGCCACGCTCGCCTGGCCCATCCAGCACGCGATCACCGGCTTGGACGACGCCTTCGCCGCGCCGATCACCGCGGCGGCGGCCGCGTCCGCGTCGGTCATCGCCTGCGGCGTGAGGATCGCGATCACGCCGTCCACGCCCGGATCCTCGAGGCAAGCGGCGACCGCGGCGGCATAGCGCGCGGGGTCCGCGTCACCGATGAGGTCGACCGGGTTGCCGTGCGACCAGTGGGGTGGCAACGCCGCGTGGAGGCGCGCGAGCGTGGCCGGCGCGAAGGCGGCGAGGGGAACGCCCAGGTCCGTGGCGCGGTCGGCGGCCATGACGCCGGGGCCGCCGCCGTTGGTGACGATCGCGAGGCGCTCGCCCGAGGGATGCACGCCGGAGGCGAGCGCGAGCGCGGAGGCGATCAGCTCGCCCGCGGTCTTCACCCGCACGATCCCCGTGCGGCGCACGACCGCATCGAAGACGTCGTCGCGCCCGACGATGGCGCCGGTGTGCGAGACCGCGGCGCGCGAGCCCGCCGGGTGGCGCCCGACCTTCATCGCGATCACCGGCTTGGCGCGCGCGGCGGCGCGCAGGCTGCTCACCAGGCGGCGGCCGTCGCGCACGCCCTCGATGTAGAGCAGGATCTGGCGGGTCTTCGGGTCGCTGGCGAGGTAGTCGATCACCTCGCCGAAGTCGAGGTCGCTCGAGCCCCCGAGCGAGATCACGCTCGAGAACCCGACGCCCATGGGCGTCGCCCAGTCGAGCATCGCCGAGCACACCGCGCCGGATTGCGAGACGAGCGCCATCGAGCCGGCCAGGGCGTGGCCGCGGGCGAAAGTCGCGTTCAGGCCCAGCGGCGGGCGCATGAGGCCCATGCAGTTCGGGCCCATGAGCCGCACGCCGTGCTGGCGCGCCGCCTCGAGCAGCTCGAGCTCGCGCGCCGCGCCCGCGGGCCCCGCCTCGCGGAAGCCCGCCGTGATCACCACCGCGGCGCGAATGCCTTTGGCGCCGCAGTCCCCGATCAGCCCCGCGACCGTGGCCGCGGGTGACGCGATGCCGCGAACGCTCGTGTGCTTCGGGTTGACCGCGAAGAGCTTGCCGCGGAAGCCGCCGCCGACGAGATTCTCCAGCAGGCGGCCGCCCACTTTCCCGGGGCTTTCGGAAGCGCCGATCAACGCGACGGACTGGGGCTCGAACAACGCCCTGAGGTAATGCGGGCTCACGAGACGATCGGAGTCGGGCTTGCGATTATCTCAGGGTCAGGCGCCCGCACCCGAAGGGGCCACGAGCACGTCGCACTTCGCTTCGGCGAGCACCTGGCGCGTGAGGCTTCCGAGGAACATCTCGCGCGCCCTGGAACGCCCCTGCTTGCCCATCACGACGAGGTCGGCACCCTGGGATTCCACCATCGCCGGGACCGCGCCGCGCGGGTTGCCGAACTCGGCCGCGATGTCCACCGCCGCGGCGCCCTCGAGCCCATCGCGCAGCTGGGCGAGCCAGGCCAGCGTGCGCGCTTCGGCCTCGCCGCGCAGGCGCTCGATCTGCTCTCGCGGCACCGCGGCGCGCCACAGCTGGCCCTCGAAATCCGCCTCGAACGCGTGCACCAGCGTGATGCGCGCGCCGGGGGCGACGCTTAGCGCGAGCTCGAGCGCGCGGCGGGCGGGTGGGGCGTATTCGCAGGGCACGACGACGCGGCGATAGGCGGAATCAGGCTCGCGCCTGACGACGAGAACGGGGCGACGCGCGGCGAGGAGCAACCGGTTGGCCATGGTGCCGAGGAGCGCTTCGCGTATCGTGCCGCCGCCGCGCGCGCCCAGCACCAGCATGTCGTGGCGGTCCGCGGCCTCGAGGATCGCGTCCGGCAACTCCCCCACCTCGACACGCGCCACGGCAGGAGGCAGCCGCGACGCCGTCGCATCCAGCATGCGCTTCGCCTCGCCGACGACGCGCGCCTCGGCATCGCCCAGCTCGGGCAGGTGGCCGCGCAGGTCGCCCAGGGCGGGGACCCTTACGACATGCAGCAACTCGAGGCGCGCGTCGAGCGCGGCAGCAAGCAGCGCGGCGCGGCGCGTGGCGCGGTCCGCATCCTCGGAAAAATCGGTGGCGGCCAGCAGCGAGCGGATCGCGCTCACGGGCGCGCCGCTCGGTGCCTGCCCCCGCCCTGACGGTTGCATCGGGTCCTCCTCGTCGGTGCTGCCTATGACCAGGTCCGCACGGGGCGGCTGGGACAAGCCGTAACGCAGGCTGCGAGGTTGTGCGAGCGCTCCTCGCCGAGGAAGTTCCGGTGCGCGGGCAACTCGCGTGCGTGAGCTCGGGCGGGCTACTTCTCCTTGCCGCCGGTCTTCTCGAAATAGGTGCCGGCCGCGGTGGCCGCGGCGCGCATCCGGTCCCACGCCTCGTCGGCGCCCTTGCGCATCTCGGTCCACGCGGACGTCGAGGCGTCCTCGAGCAACCGCAGGTTGTAGCGCGCCAGCTCGCGCTGTGCGTTGAGCACGTCCAGCTCGCGCTTGTAGCGCTCCTTCATCTCCGCCTGGGCGGTCTTCGCCTTCGCCTCCCAGCGCGCCATGTCCTCGTTCCAAACGCCGAGCTGCTTCTTCAGCTTGGCGACGTACTCGTCCCGGTTCGTCATGTGAGATCACCTCGTGCGCGGGAACGGTCCCGCACGTTCATCTTCCTATCGGCGCGGGCGGCGCGATTTGATGCGCGTCAATCCCGCGGCGCCCCGATCCGGCGCAGAATCGACCACGGATGAAGCTCGCATGACGGCCCCTGCCCCACTTTCCGGCTTCGCCGCCTTCTCCCTGATGCCGTGCCGCAGCTGAGCCTCGCGGGCGCCCCATTCGAGAGCGTCCTCATCGCGGCGGCGCTGTTGCTGCTGCTGTCGGTGGTCGGCAGCCGCTTCTCGGCGCTCGCGGGCGTTCCGTCGCTGCTCGTGTTCCTCGCCATCGGCATGCTGGCCGGTTCGGAGGGGCCGGGGGATCGAGTTCACGAACTATCCGCTCACCTACATTCTCGGAAGCGTGGCGCTCGCATTCATCATCTTCGACGGCGGCCTGCGCACGCGCTGGCAGAGCGTGCGCCCGGTGCTGCCGGTGGGCATCTCGCTCGCCAGCCTCGCCGTCGTCGCGACCGCCGCCATGACCGGCGCGTTCGCGCGATACGCGCTCGGCCTCCCATGGATCGAAGCCCTGCTCCTCGGCGCGATCGTTTCGTCGACCGACGCGGCCGCGGTCTTCAGCATCCTTCGCGCGAGGAGCCTCGGGCTCAGGGGACGCCTGAAGCAGGTGCTCGAGTTCGAGGCCGGCAGCAACGACCCCATGGCCGTCCTGCTCACCATCTCCGTGCTCGCCTTCGCCGCAGCCGGCGAGTCGGGGCCCGCAGCGCTCGCGACCCTGTTCGCCGCTCAATTGGCGCTGGGGCTTGCCGCCGGGTGGGCCGGCGGCAAGGCGGTCGTGGCGATGATCAACAGCGTCGGCATCGAGCACGAAGGCCTGTACAGCGTGCTCCTGCTCGCGTCCGTGATCCTGGTCTTCGCCGGGACCGCCGCGCTCGGCGGCAGCGGCTTCCTCGCGGCCTACGTCGCCGGGCTCGTGGTCGGGAACTCGAAGCTGCTGCATCGCTCGAGCCTGCTCAAGTTCCACGACGGCATCGCCTGGATCGCGCAGATCTCGCTGTTCCTTGCCCTGGGCCTGCTCGTGTTCCCGTCCCACCTGCCGCCGGTCTGGCTGGATGGGCTGCTGCTCGCCGCGTTCCTCATGCTCGTCGCCCGGCCGCTCTCGGTCCTGATAGCGGCGCCGACCCGCATCTTCGGCTGGAAGGAGCGGGTGTTCATCTCGTGGGTGGGGCTGCGCGGCGCGGCGCCGATCCTTCTTGCGACCCTGCCGTGGAGCGTCGGCCTTCCCGGGGCCGAATACATCTTCAACCTGGTGTTCTTCGTCGTCCTCGTGTCGGTGCTGGCGCAGGCGACGACGATCTCGCCGCTCGCGCGAGCACTCGGGCTGGTAGAGCCCCTGCGCGAGGAGCCGGAGGAGCACACGGGCATCCTGCCCGCCGGCTTCGTCTTCGCGGACATCGAGGTGCAAGCCGGCACGCCGGCCGAGCATCGCCAGCTCTTCGAGCTGCAGCTGCCGGGCGGCGTGGTCCTCACCAGCATCGAACGCGACGGGCGCTTCATCGTGCCCGAGGGGCAAACGCGCTTCGTTGCGAATGACCGGATCCGGGCATTCGCGCGGCCAAGCGGCATCGCTGCGCTGCACGAGACCTTCGGCCGGGCGAGCGTCGCTGCTTGACGTGGGCCCATCTCATTTTCACAGGACGGCGGCGGCCTCCGCGTAGGGATAGTCGAGCGCCTCGGCGACTTCGCGGCAGGTGACCTGCCCGGCGTGGACGTTCAGGCCCGCACGCAGGTGCGGGTCGCGCCGCATCGCCTCGCGGTAGCCGTGGCCGGCCAGGTCCAGCACGTACGGCAGCGTCGCGTTGTTGAGCGCGTAGGTCGAGGTGCGGGGAACCCCGCCCGGCATGTTGGCGACGCAGTAGTGCACAACGCCGTCGACCACGTAGGTGGGATCGCTGTGCGTGGTCGGGCGCGAGGTCTCGAAGCAGCCGCCCTGGTCGATCGCCACGTCCACCAGCACCGAGCCCGGCTTCATGCGGCCGACCATGGCGCGCGTGACGAGCTTGGGAGCGGCAGCGCCCGGCACCAGCACGGCCCCGATCACGAGGTCGGCCGACAGCACGTGCTTCTCCAGGTTGTCGCGGTTGGAGAACACAGTGACCGCGCGCGCCCCGAAGAGGCTTTCGATGCGTCGCAGCTTGTCGATGTCGCGATCCAGGACCACCACGTGCGCGCCGCTGCCGACCGCGATGAGCGCCGCGTTGGTGCCGACCACGCCCGCGCCCACGATCACGATCTTGGCGGGGGTGACGCCGGGGACGCCGCCCAGCAGGATGCCCATGCCGCCCTGCGTCTTCTCCAGGCAATGCGCGCCTGCCTGCACCGCCATGCGCCCGGCGACTTCCGACATGGGTGCAAGCAGCGGCAGCCCGCCATCGGGGGCGGTGATGGTCTCGTAGGCGATGCACACGGCGCCGCTCGCCACGAGGTCGCGCGTCTGGTCCGGATCCGGCGCGAGGTGCAGGTAGGTGAAGAGCACCTGCCCGGCGCGCAGGCGCTTGCGCTCCGCGGCCTGCGGCTCCTTCACCTTGACGATCATCTCCGCACGGGCGAAAACCTGCTCCGCGCCCGCGACGATCTCGGCGCCCGCGCCGTGGTAGTCCGAGTCGGTCGCGCCGATACCCGCGCCCGCGCCGGTCTCCACCAGCACGCCGTGGCCGTGCGCGACCGCCTCCCGCACGCTCGCGGGCGTGAGGCCCACGCGAAATTCCTGCACCTTCGTTTCGCTGGGGACGCCGATGAGCATCGATGGCTCCGAAATCGGGTTGGTGATGGCGGCATTGTCGCAAACGCGCGCGCGCCCCGGGGCGGCGCGCCGCGGCATGACGTAGATCAAAGGGCCCCGCGCGAGCGCAGCTACGATGGGACAGCCATGAGAGTCCTCGTCCTGCACGCCTCGTTCGACGGCCAGACCGAGCGGATCGCCGAGCGCATCGCCGAGGTGCTGCGAGCCGGCGGCGAGGACGTGTACGTCCGTCCATCGGGCGCAGCGGCGGACACGATCCCCGACTGCGACGCGATCGTGATCGGCGCCGCGATCCGTTACGGCCATCACTCGCGCGCGCTCGAACGGCTGGTGCGGCGCAACCGTGCCGCCGTCCAGGCGCGGCCCAACGCCTTCTACTCCGTGTGCCTGAGCGCCGGCGGCCCGGGCGCCAAGCCTGCCGAGGCGCGGCGTTACGTGGAGGATTTCCGCCGCGCCACCGGGTGGGAGCCCGGCCAGGTCGCGAGCTTCGCGGGCGCGCTGCGCTACTCGGAATACAACTTCCTCATCCGCTTCATGATGCGCATGATCGTGGGGATGGCCGGGGGCGAGACCGACACCTCGCGCGACTACGAGTACACCGATTGGTCCGCGGTCGAGCGCTTCGCGCGCGAGCTCGCCGCCCGCCTCAGGCTGCCCGCGACCGCGTGACCGGCTCCACCGCCTCCGCCCTACGATCGGCCCACCCCACTTCCCCGCGCACGGACCGACCATGAGCCGCAAGTCACGCAGGAGCCTCGCCCCCGAAATTTCCCCGCAGCCGGCGCCGCGGCCGGCCGCGCGCTTCGGCAAGGGATCCCTGGTCGCCGCGGGCGTCGCGTCCCTGCTCATCGCCTTCGCCGCCGCGGTCCTGGTGTACACCACCAGGGCTCCTTCCGCGCAGGAAGCCGAGGCCACGCGCAGCGCGCTCGCGAGCTCCGCGGCGCCCTCGTTCGGAAGCCCCGGCGCGCCGGTGCACATCGTCGAGTTCCTCGACCCGGCGTGCGAGACCTGCGCGGTGTTCTACGGCCACGTGAAGCGGATGATCGCGGCGAACCCGGGCCGCGTGCGGCTCACCGTGCGCCACGTCGCGTTCCACAAAGGCGCGGACGAGGCCGTGCGCGTGCTCGAGGCCGCGCGTGCCCAGGGAAAGTACTGGCACGTGCTCGAGGCGCTGCTCGCCAACCAGGCGGGCTGGGTGCTGAACCACCGCGTCCAGGCCGACGGGATCTGGCCCGCGATCGCGAATTCCGGGGTGGACTTCGAGCGGCTGCGGCGCGACATGGAGGCGCCCGCCGTGCTCGAGCGGATGGCGCGCGATATGCAGGACGCGCGCACGCTGCGGGTCACGAAGACGCCCGAGTACTTCGTGAACGGCCGGCAGATGCCGGAGTTCGGCCTCGAGGAGCTGCACGCGCTGGTCGACGACGAGCTGCGGCGCACCGCGCGGCTCGCCTCCGCTGCCCCCGCGCGCTAGGAATTGTCCTACCCGCCGTCTCGGCGGGCGTGACCGCGCGGGATGCGGCGGGCACCTAGGTCCGGTTTGCTCCGCGGCCGATGTCGCGATGGCAAGCGGCCGGAGATACTGGACCATCGTGCGACACAGCACGCGACGCCCCAAGGAGCCCGCCATGCATGCCCTCGAATCGCTAGTCTGCTCGCGCCGGGCGGCTCGGCCATGAAACTCTCCGGATACGGGCTCGGGCGGCAAGTCGCCACCGATGCACCTGCGCCGCGCAATGGGGTACGGGCATCGTCGCGGCCAGGTATTCGCCAGTGGAGGAATGATAGAGGGCGAGTGGCCCTTCCTACTTCGGCGAAGGGAGCCGCGATCGGCGCCCGTTGAAGCCATCGTATCCACGCGCGCACGCGCTCAGTTGACCGCGGTCAAAGTATCGGCATGACGGCGAGCACTCATCAGGTAATGGAGAACCGGTCATCGCGGCGAGCGCGGTGGTCAATCGAGCTCAAGCGCCCGGTTTGATCGTCGTCATGGCCGCGCTCGCTGGGCGGGGTATCAATGGGCATGCGGCTTTGCCCGCAAAGGAGTTCGCCATGATCCGCCATCGCCTGCTGCCGCTCGCCTTCCTCGCCGCAGCGCTCTGCATCCCCGCCGCTGCGCAGGCCGCGGCGCGCGACGGCAAGCAAGTCGTCACCGAGGTGTGCGCCGTCTGCCACGCCACCGGGCGCGACGGCGCTCCCGCGATCGGAGACAAGAAGGCGTGGGCGCGGCGCGCCGAGCGCGGGCTGTCCGGGCTCACGCAGACCGCCGTCACCGGCTTGCGCAAGATGCCGCCGCACGGCGGCCAGCTCGACGTCACCGACCTCGAGATCCAGACCAGCGTTCGCGAGGAGACGAAGTGAAGGGCCTGGCCTTCCTCGTCGCCCTCGCGGCGCTGCCGGTCCTGGCCGGCGCTGCCGATCCAGGCGCGCCGCGCGCGCCGGAAGCGATCGTGAAAGACACGTGCATCCTCTGCCACGGGACGGGGATCGGGGGCGCTCCGAAGCTCGGCGACGCGCGTGCCTGGGAAAAGCGCCGGGCCCGCGGGCTCGAAACGCTGGTGAAGGCGGCCGCGGACGGCAAGGGCGCGATGCCGCCCCGCGGGGGCATGCCCGACCTCACCAACGAGGAGCTGCGCGCGGCCGTGTCCTACCTCTCCGGCCTCGCATCGCGCTAGCTAGCCGTCGTCGCTGCGCGGCGTGTCGTCGTCGGCAAGGGCGATGGGGCGATTGACGTCGATCAGATCGGGGGAAGGCCGGCGATCGCGCGCGCGCGGCCGGCGAGCTCGAGGACGTGCAGCCCGAGCCCCGCGCGGTCCACGATGTAGACGTATCCGCGCTCGTCCACCTCGACGTTGTTGGTGAGCGCGTCGCCCGCGGGAATGAAATGCGCCACCTCCACGGGGCGTGACGGATCGCGGATGTCGAGCACGCGCACGCCCGCGTTGAACCACGAGACGAACACGAGCTTGCGGTAGTACACCGATGCGAAGCTCTCGTTCGAGGCGTGCGCGCCGAAGCGGCCGCGCGCGCAGAACGCTTCGCTCCCCGATGGCATCCAGGTGGAGACGACCGCCGGCTTCGACTCCACCGTCACGTCGACGAGCCACACCTTCTGGTGCTCCTCCCGGCAATGGCGCGTGAGCGCCTCGTTCACGACGAGGACGTAGTCGCGGCCGCCGAGGCCCGTGATCGGGAACGCGGTGTGCGCACCGTAGGCGGCGGGAAGGTCGAATCGACCCACCTGCGGCGCGCGAAGGTTCGCCTCGGTCGGCTCGGGCGGTCCCTCGAGGAGCCTCGCCCGGTCGACCACCTGCAGCACGCCGTTCGAGTTCGTGCCGTAGCCGAAGTAGATGCGGTTGCCCCGCGGGCCGGTCGAGATCGGGCCGTGCAGCCCCGTGGGCACGGGCCCCTGCGCTCCCGGCTGCTGCCCCGCGAGGCCGAAGTCGCGGATGTGCCGCGGACGCGCCGGATCGCCGAGGTCGAACACCTGCGTCATGCGGCTCGTGCGCCAGCCCGCGACGCCCGAGACGAGGTACGCGATCCCCGTGTCGCACTCCCACCAGCTCTTGTGCGTGTCCGAGAGTCCCTGCGCGACCACGGCCACGCGCGCGGGCCGCCGCGGCTCGGTCACGTCCCACACCTCGTGCGCCGAATGCCCGTAGCTGCGCAGCAGATAGGTCCTGCCGCGATCGGCGCGCGGCAGCTCCGCCCCGGCGCATACGCGCACCATCTGCGCGCCGCCGCCGGGCTGGCCCGGGACGTGCGCCACGAGCTGCGGCGCGCGCGGGTCGGTCACGTCGAGGATCGAGGTGCCGTTGTCCTCTGCGGCGCCCGTGAGCGAATTGGTCGCGCGCCCGGCGTGATGTCCCACGTACGCGATCCAGCGCCCGCCCTGGCGATGGATCACCGGCTGATAGGCGCCGCGCCCGGCGAGGTCGTGCACGCCCACCGTCCGCATGTCGCGTGCCTCGTGGGCACCGGCGTGCAGGGAAACCGCGAGCGCGAGCAAGAGGGGCGGGAACATCGCCGGAATACCCGCGCGGGTGTGACCCCGGATCAGTGACAGGTCGTCGGCGGAACCCGGCGCAGCTCGATCTGCCGGGCGTCGTTCGCCGCGGCGCGCTCCACGAAGCGGATGTTCTGTTTCACCGCGTCCATGTAGTGGTTCTGCCCGCCGAAGTGCGCCGTGGCGTACTGGTAGGCGCCGCCGAGGTCTCCGTCGAGGCGCTTCGTGGCGTTGTGGTAGAAGGACGGCGTCTTGCGCAGCAGGTCCTCGGCAGAGGCGAACACCACCACCTCGCCCTTGACGGTCTGCTTGTGGGTGATGCCGCCCTCGACGAACTCCGGGTACAGGCGGTCGCGGCACTTCTCCAGGTAACAGCGGTCCGACATCTGCGCGATGATGTCGGCCGAGCCGAGCAGCGTGCCGACCAGATTGAACATCGGGTCCGACATCTTGATCGTCTCGACCGGGCGCTCGTAGCCGGTGTAGTGCAGGATCAGGGGTGCCACTTCGGCGTAGCGCCCGAGGCCGACCTCGGGCAGGTACGTCTTCAGGAACTTGCCGCCGCGCGACACGTGCGTGGTGGTGTAGGCGGCCCCACTGCGATGCGTGGTGTCGCTCGCCTTGCGGATGTAGCCGCAATCGTGGAACAGCGCGCAGATGACGCCCAGCTGGTAGAGCTCGCGGTCGATGTGCGGGCCGTCGCCACGGGTGCGCTCGTAGCCGTCGATCAGACGTGCCATGGCGAGAGTCACGTCGAGGACGTGCTGCAGGTCGTGGTACTGCGTGTCGCAGCGCGTGTAGCCTGGATAGGAGCCGTAGTAGAGGCGCACGAGGTCGTCGAAGGCGCGCTTGAGCGCGGGCGAATCGACCTGGTAGAGGGCGCGGTGGATGCGCACGACTTCGAGCTTCACGCAAACCGGATCGGTGGTGTTGATCCGGTTCGTCACGTCGAAATCGCTCCTGCGGAAATTCACGGCGCGCCTCCAGGAACTGTCTTGTTTTTTATGCCCTTTTTTAGAGCTTTCTTGGCCTTCTGAGCTACCCTGCGGTGGCGCATTCTGCACTCATTTGCGTGCCCCTCGCAAGGGGTCCCGCGGGTACCCGCCGCGCACTAGCCAAAGGGTGGAAAAGGGGAGTAGTGTCATCGGAAAGGTCCGAAGGAAAACGCCCATGGTTACCGCTACGCAGGAGAGCGCCGAGGAGATCAAGCGGCGCATCGGCGAGCTCAATCTGGAGCATCGCGATCTCGACCGCGCCATCGAGGCCCTCGAGCACAATCCCCTCCACGACGAGCTCCAGCTGAAGCGCCTGAAGAAGCGCAAGCTGATGTTGAAGGACCAGATCTTCATGCTCCAGCGCCAGCTGGTGCCCGACATCCCCGCCTAGATTCGGTAACGCGGGAGAGGTTCCCCCTCCCCGTATAATCGGGCGTTTCTCCCGCGGAAACTCTTGCGCATGCGTAAAGCGTTGCTCGGCGCGACCGTCGTGGCCCTGGTGGCCGGCGTGGGCGCCGTTTCCTTCTGGGCCGGTACGCGCTCGGCGACGAAGCCAGCTGCT
>Ga0307505_10001066_pt1 | contig 24351 bp, 23 predicted proteins | sample 23_S_MG_FD_202183 | JGI IMG/M metagenome (GOLD analysis project Ga0307505, IMG submission 202183) | Soil microbial communities from Populus trichocarpa stands in riparian zone in the Pacific Northwest, United States - 23_S | ecosystem: Environmental > Terrestrial > Soil > Riparian zone > Trees...
ATGACGCACCCCATCCCTGCACCCTTCCCCGCCAAGCGGGGAAGGGAAGTTCCACCCAGCAGACTGCGATGCATCGACGCGCTGTGTGGTGGGCCGTGTGCCGACTTAGAGGGCGCCGAGCAGCGCAGGATGGGCGGAGCAGTCCGGAGCCGCGGACCAAGCGGCTCGGGTCGTAGCCAAGGGGTGATGCCCTCCGCCCGCGCAGAGTCTGCGGGCCGGCCGCCCATCCGAGCAGCGGAGGGTACCGGCGCAGCCGGCGCCCGACAGGAGGCGCAGGGCCCGCCACACAGCCCGGGCACGGCGACGTTGAACTGAGAACCTGCTAACCGCCTTCGCAGGCAGCGTCACGCGTACAGCGGCAGCTCCATCTCCTGCACCAGCGCCGCATTGATGAACGCGTGCAGCGCGAGCTTCTCCGTATCGCCGAGGCCGACGAAGGCAACACCGAAGGTCGTGTCGAGCGAGCCGGGTTCGGGCTTACGCACCGCGCGCGCCCGGGCCTCGATGAGGATTTCCTGGTCGGCAACGGGCAGGCGGAACACCACGCGCACCTCGTCGTAGAACACCGCGAGCTCTTCCTGCAGCGCGATGGCCGCACCGGCGGTCGACAGATCGGTGATCACGCCCTTCGCGAAGCGGCCGCTGGTCTGCTGGCCCGGATAGACCATGCATTGCAGTTCCGAGCGCACGCGGCGCGCGGCGCGCAGGTTGCGCTTCTCGATCTGGCGGTTGCCCGCCCAGCCGATGTGCAGATAGTTGAAAGGCGCCGCGCACACCTTGATCAGCGGCGCCGAGAACTCGTAGACGAACTCGCCGGAGAAACTGCGGAAGCGATACAGCCGCCCCTCGCGCAGATACAGCTGCGACTCGTCGGGCGCAGTCACCAGCATCGACTTGCCCTCATGCACGCCGATCAGCTTGACCGTGACCGCCGACTGCAGGCTCTCGCCATCCAGCCACATCTTCAGCTGCCGCCACGACGCGATCTCGCGCGACGCATTGCGCTCGCTCATCATCATCGAGCCAGTGCCGACCACCGTCGGCACCGTGATCGAAGCCAGCGTGCTGGGCCCACCCATGCGGGTGGCCGTGTTCTTGAAGCCGACAGTGGTGGGTTCAGTGACGTCCATGGTGCGCCCCCATCAGGAAACTGAGGAACGTTCGATCAATGCTCCCAAGTTTGCGGTACAGCAGACCGATCGAGTGCCCGAAGAACCGCGCGCGCCGCCCGCCAATTCGTCGCCTACGCGCGCACCGCCGGCAGCAGCCCGCCGCACGTCGGCGCAATCGCACGAAAAGCGGTGCGGGCGTCAAGGCGGGGCGCGATCGTGCCGACAACCACACAGTGGAACCGGGGCGGGCCCATTGCCTTCTTGGTCCCCGCCGAGCACTGACCCGCTTCGCGTTCCACACCAGACAACATGACCGCGCCCGCCCCGACCCCGCCAGCCACGCGCTTCCTGATCGTCGACGACTTCGCGACGATGCGGCGCATCCTGCGCAACCTGCTGGTCGAGATGGGGTTCCGCCAAGTCGACGAGGCGACCGAAGGCAGCGCCGCCCTCGAGATGCTGCGCCAGGGCGGCTACGACTTCGTCATCAGCGACATCCACATGCCGAAGATGGGCGGCTTCGAACTGCTGCGCCAGATCCGCGCCGACGCCGCGCTGAAGGATCTGCCGGTGCTGCTGATCACCAGCGAAGCCAGCAAGGACGACGTGCTGAAGGCGATAAGGCTGGGCGCCAACGGCACGATCCTGAAGCCGCTGACCAAGTCGATGCTGGAAGAGAAGGTGCGCAACATCCTGCTGCGCTCCTCCGCGTGGCCGTCTTGCTCGCCCCCCCCAGCCGCGCCCTCACCGGCGCCCATGCTGGGTCTGTCGCTGCTGCGGCCGGGCCAGGCGCCGCGCGGCGCCTGAGGCGCCCCACCCTACAATCCCGGCTCCCGCTGCAGGAGCCGACAATGATCGCCAGACCGCGCACCGCGCGCGCCCTTCCGTTGGCCGCATCCATGGCGGCGCTGGCACTGCTGCTCGCCGGCTGCGCGCCCGACGCATGGCAGAACAGACGTGCCACCGGTTTCAACGCGTATCTGGACACGGTGCAGTCGCAGTGCCAGCCGCTGTGGATCGGCAGCATGCATCTGCAGCGCTTCGACGCCTCCGCCGCCACGGGGCAGGACTCCAACTACGCGGCGCTGCTGGACAGCGCATCGCGCCTGTACTACGGCCGCATCGGCGCTGCGGACTTCCGCAACAGCGTGCAGGCGTTGGCAGGCTCCTCCACGGACGCACGCACCACCCGTTCGATCGACTGCATGATCGCGAAGCTGCCGGCGGACCGACCTTCGAGCCCCGCCGGCGCGCCGCGCTGAAGCTACATTTCTGTCAGTGAAAGCCTTCGCGCTGCGCGCTGCGGCGCTGAGCGCCTTCGGAGCGGCCGGGCGGCGCTCAGGTGTGCCCCAGCACCGGATGCGGCCGGTACGGCGCTTCCAGTGCAGCGGCGTCCTCGGCCGGAAGCTTCACGTCGATGGCCTTCACCGCCTCCTCCAGCTGCCACGGCTGGCTCGCGCCGACGATGGGCGCGGTGACGCCCGGGCGGTTCAGCAGCCACGCATAGGCGAGCATCGCGGCCGACACGCCCAGCGCCTGCGCACGCGCCTGCAGCTCGCGCACGACCTCGAAATCGCCTTCCTGGTAGTAGAACTTCAGCGCGATGTCGTCGGTGCGCGCGCGGTCCGTGTTGCCCTTGGCGGCGTCCTCGCGCCCGCGATTGCCGGCCAGGAAACCCCGCGCCAGCGGACTCCACGGCAGCAGACCGACGCCCTGGTCGCGGCACAGCGGGATCATTTCCCTCTCTTCCTCGCGATAGACGAGGTTGTAGTGGTTCTGCATCGACACGAAGCGCGTCCAGCCATGGCGTTCGGCCGCGTGCTGCATCTTCGCGAACTGCCACGCCCACATGCTGGACGCACCCAGGTAGCGCACCTTGCCGGCGCGCACCACGTCGTGCAGCGCTTCCATCGTCTCCTCGACCGGCGTGGCGGCGTCGAAGCGGTGGATCTGGTAGAGGTCGATGTAGTCGGTGCCCAGCCGCCGCAGGCTGGCATCGACCGCCGCAAGGATGCGCTTGCGCGACAGCCCGCTGCTGTTCGGCGCGATCACGGGCTTGGCCCCGGGATCGTTGCCGCCCTTGAAGGCCAGGTCCACCGGGAAATACAGCTTGGTGGCGATCACCACCTCTTCGCGACGCGCGTACTCCGCCAGCAGCCGTCCGGTGATCTCCTCAGACAGCCCGGCCGAATACATGTCGGCGGTGTCGAAGAAGTTGATGCCCAGTTCCAGCGCGCGCTGCACCACCGGCCGAGCGGCCGGCTCCTCGCGCACCCACGGCCGCCACGCGGGCGTGCCGAAGGTCATCATGCCCAGGGCGATGCGCGAGACCTTCAGGCCGCTCGCGCCCAACCGCACGTACTGCATCAGCCCAGGCCCAGGATGCGCGCGATGCGCGTCAGATAGTCGGAACCGATCACCGCGTCGTCCACCAGTTCGTCGGACAGCGTCGCGAGCCGGTCGCGCACGCCGTGCAGCCCCTGGTGCACGTCGCCGCTGGCCGCGTCGCTGGTCGACAGTGCGCGGCGCAGCTGCTCCACTTCGGCACGCAGCGTATCGACGCTGGCGCTGCCGGTGCGTACGCGCGAAAGGTCGTTTTCGAGCTGTTCTACCAGTTGCGTGACCTCGTCCAGATCGACGCTGCGGGGAGGGTTCGGGTTCATTGCGCGGTCCATGGTTCAGGCGATCGAGTTTACGCTGGCGCCACGGGTTCGCGGCTTGCTCCGGAGCAGCAGACCGAGTCTATGCTTCGCTGCAAAATCTTCGATGCCGCTGATGCCTGAGATCTTGCCGCCCGCGTTGGCCGCCGCCGGATGGATCGTCGCCCTGCCGATGCTCGTCTGGGCCGCGCTGCGCGCACATCGGGAATGCTGGCACCGGCCGCTGCAGCAGCATGCGTGGCTCGGAGCGATCGTCGCCGTCGCGCTGCTGTGGTCGCTTGCCGTGCGCTCGCCGGCAGGCCCCGGTTTCGGCCTGCTGGGCGGCGCACTGTTTGCGTTGCTGTTCGGGCGGGCGCTGGCCATGCTCGGGCTGGCGACGGCAGCGCTGCTGGTGACGCTACTGGACGGCGGCGGCTGGATCCATCTGGGTATGACGATCGTGCTGCTCGCGCTGCTGCCGGCATGGCTGGCGACCGCGCTGCAGCGGCGCATCGAACGCTGGCTGCCGCACAACGTGTTCGTGTTCATCATCGGCAACGGCCTGTTCGTCACGCTGGCGACGACGGCAGCCATCAGTGTGCTGGCGATGACCTTGGCGGTCGCCACGCAGGCACCGCAGCATCTGTTGAGCGACCACCTTGCGTACGCACTGCTGCTCGCCTGGGGCGAAGCGCTGCTGTCGGGCATGCTGTTCTCCGCCCTGGTGATCTTCGCGCCGCGTGCGGTGCGTACCTATGATCAGGACCTGTACCTGCCGATGAGCCGGTCTGCGCCCTGAGCCACACGCTGCCGGCGGAGCGCGAACCGCGCTGCTATCCTGCGCCTCCCTCGTCCCGCCTCTTCGCTCGGTCCCCCCGCATGGCTTCGCGCACCGGCGCCCGCATCCTCGTCGATCAACTGCTGATCCAGGGCGTCAACCACGCATTCTGCGTGCCCGGCGAAAGCTATCTGGCCGTGCTGGACGCGCTGTACGACGCGCGCGACATGATCAAGCTGGTGGTCACGCGCCACGAGTCCGGCGCCGCGTTCATGGCGGAGGCCTACGCGAAGCTGACCGGCCAGCCCGGCGTCGCGCTGGTGACCCGCGGCCCCGGCGCGACCAATGCCGCGATCGGCGTGCACACGGCGTTCCAGGACTCCACGCCGCTGGTGCTGCTGATCGGTCAGGTCGGCAACGACTTCGTCGAGCGCGAAGCGTTCCAGGAGATCGACTACCGCCGCATGTTCGGCCCGATGGCGAAGTGGGTCGCGCAGATCGATTCGGCCGCGCGCGTGCCCGAGTACGTGGCGCGTGCGTTCCAGGTCGCGACCAGCGGCCGGCCAGGTCCCGTGGTGCTGGCCCTGCCCGAGGACATGCTGGCGCAGTCCGCCGACGTGCCGGACGCGTTGTGTCACCAGCCGGTGCAGCCGGCGCCGTCCGAGATCCAGGTCGCCGCGCTGCGTCGCCTGCTGGGACGCGCACAGCGGCCGCTGGTGATCGCCGGCGGCCCCGGCTGGACCGAGGCGGCCTGCGACAACCTGAAGCGATTCGTCGAAGCGAACTATCTGCCGCTGGCCTGTGCGTTCCGCAACCAGGACCTGTTCGACAACCGTCATCCCAACTACGTCGGTGAACTGGGCATCGGCGTGAACCCGAAGCTGGCGCAGCGCGTGCGCGAGGCCGATCTGCTGATCGCCATCGGCCCGCGGCTGGGCGAGATGACCACGTCCGGCTACTCGCTGCTGGTGCCGCCGGTGCCGCAGCAGACGCTGGCCCACGTGCACGCCGGCATCGAGGAACTGGGCCGCGTGTACCAGGCCACGCTGGCGATCAACGCAGGCATGCCGCAATTCGCATCGCGGCTGGCGATGATGGTGCCGGTGGAGGAGCCGCCGTGGCGCGACACGGTGGCGGCCGCGCGCGCGGAGCTCGAGGCGTGGCAGCAGCGTCCCGCCGTCTACGCGCATGCGCATCCGGCGCTGGACCTGTGGCAGGTCGTCAACCTGCTGCGCGACGCGGTGCCGCAGGACGCGATCATCTGCAACGGCGCCGGCAACTTCAGCGCATGGCTGCACCGCTTCTGGCGCTATCCGGGACTGCGCACGCAGCTCGCGCCGACGGCGGGCAGCATGGGCTACGGCGTGCCCGCCGCCATCGCCGCGAAGATCGCGGCACCCGAGCGCTGCGTGATCGCGGTGGCGGGCGACGGCGACTTCATGATGAGCGCGGCCGAACTGGCCACGGCCGTGCAGTACGGCGCGGCCGTGCTGGTGCTGGTATTCAACAACTCGATGTACGGCACGATTCGCATGCACCAGGAACGCGAGTTCCCGGGCCGCGAGCACGGCACGCGGCTGGTCAACCCGGACTTCGCGCGCCTGGCTGAATCCTTCGGGGCCTTCGGCGCGGCCGTGGGCACGACCGACGAGTTCGGCACGGCGCTCGCGAACGCGCTGGCGTTCATCCGCGACAGGCATCTGCCGGCGCTGATCGAACTGCGCACCGATCCGGAAGTGATCACGCCCAACGCGACGCTGTCGGCGGTACGCGCGACGGCGCGTATCGCGGGCGCGCCGGCGGACGGCTGAGGACGCGGACGCGGCGGGAGTACTCCGAAACAGCGGACTGTGAGTCGACCGTTTCGAACGCTCTAGCTGACGTCGAGCAGTTCCACGTCGAACACCAGCGTCGCGTTCGGCGGGATCACGCCGCCCGCACCCCATTCGCCGTAGCCCAGCTGCGGCGGGATCGTCAGCTTGCGCTGTCCGCCCACCGCCATGCCTTCGACACCCTCGTCCCAGCCGGCGATGACCTGGCCAGCGCCCAGGCCGAAGCGGAACGGGTCGCCGCGGTCGCGGCTGGAATCGAACTTGCGGCCATCGGCGAGCCAGCCGGTGTAGTGGACGACGACGTCCTGTCCGGCGCGCGCAGTGGCACCCGTGCCGACGCGCAGATCCTCGTACTGCAGCCCGCTCGGGGTCGTGACGGTGGTCATGCGTTTCCTCCTGTTTGAGCTTGCGGTGCGTGCTGCCGCGCGTAATCGCGCACGATGGCCGTGATGTCGGCATCGCGCGTGAAGCCGAGCTGAAGTGCTCGCGCGGCGTCGAAGCGCGCCGGCCAGCCGCTGACGATGTGCGCGATGCGCTCGTCGCGCTGGAAGCGCACGCGGTCCGCGGCGGCAGCGCCGCCCACCGCGCGCAATGCCGTCACCATGTCCCGCACGGTAGCGGTCAGGCCCGGCAGGTTCAGTGCGCGGCTCGTGCCCCAGGCGTCGGCCGGTATCTCGTGCGCGTGCAGCAGGTTGCGGATGACAGTCGCCGGCGACATCAGCCACAGCGCCGCATCGTCGGCCACCGGGCAGATCGCGTCGACGCCAGCCAGCGGCTCGCGGATGATGCCGCTGGCGAAGCTGGAGGCCGCGGCGTTGGGTTTGCCGGGGCGCACGACGATGGTCGGCAGGCGCAGCGCACGGCCGTCCACATAGCCGCGCCGCGAGCAATCGCCGATCAACAGTTCGCCGGTCAGCTTCTGCACGCCGTAGCTGGTCTGCGGTGCCGGCGTGGTCGCGTCAGTGACCACGTCGGGCAGCGCGCCGCCGAACACGGCCACCGAGCTCGCGAACACGAAGCGCGGCGGCGCAGCACAGCGCCGGCACGCGTCCAGCAACGCACGCGTGCCGTCGAGGTTCACGCGCATGCCCAGGTCGAAATCCGCTTCGGCCGCCCCCGACACCACGGCAGCCAGATGGAACACGCTGTCGATGCCGCCCTCGAAGGCGGCGGCGATGGTCGCCGGATCAGCCAGGTCGCCGCGCAGGCGGCGCACGCGCGCGTCGTCGCCGGTGTCCGTTGCGTCCGCCGCGTCCAGCGCGACGATCTGCCGTATCGGCTGCGGTGCGCGCTGCGCGTCCCGCAGGGTTCCGTGCTCGCGTAGCGCGCGGATCAGCCGCTGCCCGAGGAAGCCCGCGCCGCCCGTCACCAGGACCTTCATGCCGGCTCTCCGATCACGGTAGTCCGCATCACTGCACCATCTGCCAGCGCAGCGTTTCGCCGGCGCGCAGCGGCACAACACTGCGATCACCCAACGGCAGCTCCGCGGGCACTGTCCACGCACGCCGCAGCAGCGTCACTCTGCCTTGATTGCGCGGCAGGCCGTAGAAGTCCGCGCCGTGGTGGCTCGCGAAACCCTCGAGCCGGTCGAGGCGACCTGCATCCTCGAAGGCTTCTGCATACAGTTCCAATGCGCACGCGGCCGTATAGCAGCCGGCGCAACCGCAGGCCGTTTCCTTGTCACCCCTGGGATGCGGCGCCGAGTCGGTGCCCAGGAAGTAACGCGCGTTGCCGCTGGTCGCGGCCTCCAGCAGCGCCAGGCGATGCACCTCGCGCTTCAGCACCGGCAGACAGTAGTAGTGCGGCCGCAGCCCCGCGCTGCCGTCGGCCGACATGAAGATCGCATTGCGGTTGTACAGCAGGTGATGCGGGGTGATGGTCGCCGCCAGCGGCGCACTGCCGCCGGCGTCGCGCACGTAATGCGCAGCCTCGGCCGTCGTGATGTGCTCGAACACGATCCTGAGCGCCGGGAAGTCGCGCCGCAGCGGTTCCAGCACCGTGTCGATGAACACCTTCTCGCGGTCGAACACATCCACGCCGGCCTTCGTGACCTCGCCGTGCACCAGCAGCGGCAGCCCCAGCTTCTGCATCGCCTCCAGCGCGGCGCGCGGCCTGCGGATGTCGGTGACGCCCGCCGCGGAGTTCGTGGTCGCGCCGGCCGGATAGAGCTTCACCGCCTTCACGAAGCCGCTGGCCGCTGCTCGCGCTATCTCGTCGGCCGGCGTCTCGTCGGTCAGGTACAGCGTCATCAGCGGCTCGAAGGACGCGGCCGCGCCCTCCTTCGGCAGCGCCGCGAGAATGCGCTCGCGATACGCATGCGCGAGCGCGGTCGTGGTCACCGGCGGCTTCAGATTCGGCATGACGATCGCTCGGCCGAATTGCCGCGCACTGGCCGGCAACACCGCGGCCATTGCCGCGCCGTCGCGAAGATGCAGGTGCCAGTCGTCGGGACGGGTCAGGGTCAGCGAGGTCGGCGAGTCCATGGAGGCGGATTATCACAGCACTGCCATCGCGGGCTTACCGGCGGATAATCGTCGCTCCTTCCGCGACCGCCGTCTTTCCATGAACCTCGACGACCTGGCGAAGCTCAACCCGAACGCCGCGTGGCGGCTGCCGGAAGACGATGTCGATCCGGCGGAGACGCGCGAATGGCTGGACGCGCTGGATGCGCTGATCGCGGCCGAAGGGCCGGCGCGCGCGACCTTCGTGCTGAAGCAGTTGCTGCAGCACGCTCGGACGCGGCGCGTGCCGCTACCGCAGGTGCTGAATACGCCATACCTGAACACCATCTCGCTGGCCGAGCAGGCGCCGTTCCCCGGCAACCTGGAGATCGAGGCGCGCATCGCGGCGCTGGTGCGCTGGAACGCGCTGGCGATGGTGGTGCGCGCCAACGCGGCCAGCGCGGAACTGGGCGGTCACATCGCCAGCTACGCGTCGGCGGCCGATCTGTTCGAAGTGGGCTTCAATCACTTCTTCCGCGCGGGCGAGCGCGCCGACCTCGTGTACTTCCAGCCGCACTCGGCGCCGGGCGTGTACGCGCGCGCCTTCCTCGAGGGACGACTCGGCGCGCAGCAGCTCGACAACTACCGCCGCGAAACCGGCGGCCACGGCCTGAGCTCGTATCCGCATCCGTGGCTGATGCCGGACTTCTGGCAGTTTCCGACCGGCTCGATGGGCCTGGGTCCACTGTTCGCGATCTACCAGGCGCGTTTTCTGAAGTACCTCGCAAACCGCGGACTGGCGGATACGGCAGGCCGCAAGGTCTGGGCCTTCGTCGGCGATGGCGAGATGGACGAGCCCGAGTCGCTGGCCGGGCTCAGCGTGGCCGCGCGCGAAGGGCTGGACAACCTGGTGTTCGTCGTCAACTGCAACCTGCAGCGTCTCGACGGGCCGGTGCGCGGCAACGGCTCCATCGTGCAGGAGCTGGAGGGCCTGTACGCAGGCGCCGGCTGGAACGTCATCAAGCTGCTGTGGGGCAGCGACTGGGATCCGCTGTTCGCGCGCGACACGCACATGCTGCTGCTGCGCGCGTTCCACGAGACGGTGGACGGCGAGTTCCAGACGCTGTCGGCCACCGACGGCCGCTTCAACCGCGAACACTTCTTCAACAAGTATCCGGAGCTCGCGCAGCTGACCGCACACCTGTCGGATGACGATATCGACCGGCTGCGCCGCGGCGGTCACGACCCGGTGAAGATCCACGCCGCCTATCACGCGGCCATGCATCACACCGGCCAGCCGACGGTGATCCTCGCGAAGACCAAGAAGGGTTACGGCATGGGCACTGCCGGCCAGGGCCGCATGACCACACATCAGCAGAAGAAGCTGGACTCAGGCGCGCTGCGCGAGTTCCGCGACCGCTTCGCGCTGCCGATGACCGATGCACAGGTCGACGGCGTCGAGTTCTGCCGTCCCACCGACGACAGCCCGGAGATGAAGTACCTGTACGCGCGGCGCACGAAGCTGGGCGGCTGGCTGCCGGCGCGCCCGTCCACGTGCCCGCCGCTCGCGGTCCCCGCGCTGGAAACCTATGCGCGCTTTGCGCTGGATGCAGCCGGCAAGGAGATGTCGACGACGATGGCGCTGGTGCGCATGCTGGGCACGCTGCTGAAGGATGCGACGCTGGGCCCGCGCATCGTGCCGATCATCGCCGACGAGGCACGCACCTTCGGCATGGCCGACCTGTTCCGGCAGATCGGCATCTACGCGCCGTTCGGGCAGCTCTACAAGCCGGAGGACAGCGCGCAGGTGAGCTACTACAAGGAGTCGCAGTCGGGGCAGATCCTCGAGGAAGGCATCAACGAGGCCGGATCCGTCGCGTCCTGGGTGGCGGCGGGCACCAGCTACTCGACCAACGGCGTCGCGATGCTGCCGCTGTACATCTTCTATTCGATGTTCGGCTTCCAGCGCGTCGGCGACCTGCTGTGGGCCGCGGCCGATTCGCGCACGCGCGGGTTCCTGATCGGCGCGACTGCCGGACGCACGACGCTGTCGGGCGAAGGACTGCAGCACGAGGACGGCACCAGCCACCTGATCGCGTCCACCGTGCCGAACTGCCGCGCATGGGACCCGTGCTACGCGTACGAGCTGGCGGTCATCCTCGAATACGGCATGCGCCGCATGCTGACCGAGCAGCGCGATGAGTTCCACTACATCACGGCGATGAACGAAAACTACGCGCAACCGTCGCTGCCTGCGGCAGCGACGGTTGCGCCAACGGCGCGTATCCAGCGGCCCTCCCCCGGCCCCTCTCCAGGAGAGGAGAGCGCAGCGGAGGCGGATGTCGTCCGGCAGGGCATCCTGCGCGGCCTGTATCGCGTGCGCACGTCGCCGCGCGGCGCGCCGCAGGTGCGGCTGCTGGGCGCGGGAACGATTCTGCGCGAAGCGCTGGCCGCCGCCGAACTGCTGGAAGCCGAGTGCGGCATCGCCGCCGACGTGTATTCGGTGACCAGCTACACGGAACTGCGGCGCGAGGCGATGGAGCTGGAGCGCGCCGCGCGTCTCGGCGCCCCACGCGAGGCGGCGTGGATCGAGCAGCAGTTGCCGCCCACCGGAGCGCCGGTCGTCGCAGCCTCCGACTACGTCAGCAGCCTCGCCGATCTGATCCGCCCGTGGATCCGCGATCGCTATATCGCGCTGGGCACCGACGGCTTCGGCCGCTCCGATACGCGCGCGGCATTGCGTGCGTTCTTCGAAGTCGACGGCCGCGCGATCGCGCTGGCCGCGCTGCACGCCATCGATCCGGCACGGGCCGTGATGGCGCGGGAGCGCTGGGGCCTGAGCGCCACGCCCGCGCCGTGGACGCGCTAAGCAGCGGCGCGCTCGAGCCGGCGGCGGCTACTCGCGCCTGAACAGCTCGAAGCCGCCTACCTGCAGTTCCAGCGACTCGATGACGGCGGCACCGGCCAGCGCGTTCAACGGCGACAGCGCGTAGCTGACGGGCACGGAATCCGGAAAGAACCACCGCACGCCCTCCGAGCCGTCGTCCTTGTGCAGGACCACCGTCACACGGCGCTTTAGAACGACGCGCGTCGCCCGCCGCGCCGCGTGCCACCAGTCGTACCACTCGGTCGATGCAGTAAGGCCGCGGCGGATCACCAGCGGCTCGAACTGGACCCGGCGCCGTTGGCGCGGCGCCGTGACGATGCGGGCGACAGGGAAGACCACTTCCACGGCCGCGGTGTCCTGCAGCCCTTCGACGCCGACCGCGAAGCGCAGGTTCGTGAACGGCGCGGTCTGCGCCACCGCGGCGCGCGGCGCTGCTGTGCGCGTCTTCTTCTTACTGGACGCGTTCGATGCCTTCATTGGCAAGCTCCAGCGTTTCGATGACGACTTCGTTCGCGCGCGCGCTCAACGTGCTGGTCTCGTACTTGACCGGCCACGCGTTCGAAATGACGAAGCGGACCTGATCCTCGGCCGCTTCGTCCTGCAGCACGACGATGACTCTGCGCCGGTTCTGCGCGAGTTGCCCGGTTGCGACCGCGACGTGCCACTGGTACAGCTCCAGCGCACCGACGCCGGTTGTTACGCCCGCCTTCAGCGTGACGTTGCCGTACTTCGTCAGGCCCGACAACTTGCGGACCTGCGCGGGGTCCGTGCCTTCGCGGTAGTCGATGGCCGCGGTCGCCGACTCGCCGATTACCACGTCGGAGAAACCGGCCCGCGTGACGTTGTCGATCTCGACGCGAAAGCGGAAGTTGCGCAGCGGATCTTTGCGAGCCATGGCCAAACCCTCCGAACGCGGGAAGGTGTTGATGCTGCCTCAGTTTGCGCGCCGCTGCCAGAGGCAGCACCGGACCGCGGATGCCGCACAGCCCGCACGACTATTGCGCATGCACGTTGCCGCAGGCGCCGCGCGGACGGTGCGGCATCGTCCATCGCCGCGCAGCGGTCTCCCTCCTAAGGTGTGTGCACGCCGGCTCTCGTGCCGGCAACGACGGCAGCCATAGCGATACCGATGCTGCCGATGTCAATGCCATCGCGGGTTCGCCCTTGGCAACCCGCCAGGAGCTGCCATGAACCGAGCTTTCAATCCGTTTGCCATTGCCCGAGGGGTGCTTGCGACCGCCCTGCTGACGCTGGCGATTGGCGAGACCGCCGCTGTTCCCGCGTGGGAGGATTCGTTCACCGAACCGAAGGTATTCGAGCAGGACTTGTCCGACGACGACCTGGCAGATCCAGCCCGGCCGGTGGTGATCGAGCTGACCGACAACCAGATCTCCGAAGCGTTGTTCAAAGACGGCCCCGAACCGGTCGATTCGCCGACCGTGCTCGCGGGCTTCGATCCGCTACAGACACCGTAGACGCTCGCGCAGGTCCAGGCGTCGCGTCAGATCACGACGATCGCACGGTAGTCGTTGACGTTGGTGCGCGTCGGCCCGGTGACAATCAGCCCGCCGGCCGCGTCGAAGAAGCCCCACGCGTCGTGCACGTCGAGTGCGGCGCGTGCCTGAACGCCGCGCTGAGCGGCGCGCACGACGCTGCCCGGATCGAGCAGCGCACCCGCGTTGTCTTCGCTGCCGTCGATGCCGTCGGTATCCGCCGCCAGCGCGTGCACGCCGTCCATGCCGTCCAGTTCGACGGCCAGCGACAGCAGGAACTCCGAACAGCGGCCGCCGCGCGCGCTGCCTCCCATGCCGGCCGGCAGCGTGACCGTGCATTCGCCGCCGGAGATCAGCGCGACCGGTGGCGAAAAAGGAAAATGAGGGGCGCGCTGCTGCCTGATCTCGCGCACCAGCGCCGCGTAGACCTTCGCGACCTCGCGTGCTTCGCCGGTCACCGTGTCGCCGAGGATCACCGGTGTGACCCCGGCGGACCGGAACACGGTGGCGGCAGCCTCCAGCGACAGGTGCGCGGTCGCAATCACGCGGTTGTCCACCGCCGCGAACAGCGCATCGCCGGGCTTGGGCGTCTCGGCGATGTCGCCGTGCGTGCCGCGCGCCAGATGCTCGGCGATGACGCGCGGCGGCGTCACGCGCCAGCGCTGCAGGATCGCCTGCGCATCGGCGTAGGTGCTGGGGTCGGGCGCGCACGGACCCGATGCGATGTCGGCGGGCGCATCGCCGGTCACGTCGGACACGATCAGCGCCAGCACGCGCGCGCCGCGCTGCACGGCTGCGGCGGCCAGCCGTCCGCCGGCGATGCGCGACAGATGCTTGCGCACGACGTTCATCTGCTCGATGGGCGCGCCGCTGGCCAGCAAGTCGCGCGTCACCTGCTTCAGGTCGGCCATCGATACGCCGGCGGCCGGCAGTGACAGCAGACTCGAGCCGCCGCCGGACACCAGTGCCAGCAGCAGATCGCCCGCCTGCAACTGCGCGACGCGCTCGAGGATGCTCTCCGCAGCGCGCGCGCCCGCGTCGTCCGGCACTGGATGGCCGGCTTCCACGACCTCTATGCGCTGCGTGGGCAGCCCATGCGCGTAGCGCGTGATCACCAGTCCGCCCAGCTCTGCCTGCGGCCACGCGCGCTCCACCGCCAGCGCCATGCTGGCCGCCGCCTTGCCGGCGCCGACCACCAGCGCGCGCCGCGGCTCGGGCGACAGATGCGCTGCCAGCATGTGCAGCGGGTCGGCCGCGGCGACCGCCGCATCGAAGCTGGCACGCAGCAGCGCGGGCGCGTCGATCGTCACTTCAGGATCCTGAACAGGTTGTGGTGCGCATCGGTGAAGGTCTTCAGATCCGCGCGATCAGCGACCGGCGTCGCCACGTAGCGCAGCGCGTCGGCATCGAACAGCGTGCGGTTGCGCGTGACCAGTATCTGGTCGGTGGACGACAGCCAGAACTCCGGGCCGTTGTCGCCAACGGCCGGCACGTCGGCCACCAGCCGCGCCTCCATGCCGAACTCCGCCGCCAGCCGCTGCACCACCGGCAGCAGATCGATGTAGCGGTTGGTCGCCTGGAACACGATGACGCCATCGGGCGCCAGATGCCGCACGTACAGCGCCATCGCTTCGCGCGTGACCAGGTGCATCGGAATGGAATCGCCGGAGAAAGCGTCGACGCCCAGCACGTCGTAGCCGCGCGGCTCCTCGCGCTCCAGCGACAGCCGACCGTCGCCCAGCACCACGTCGATGCGCGCGGCGCTGTCCTTCAGGAACGTGAACTCGCCGTGCGCGACGTCCACCACGCGCGGCGAGATCTCGTAGAAAGTGAAGTGGTCGCCGTCGCGTCCATAGGAAGCGATGACGCCCGCGCCCAGCCCGATGATGCCGACACGGCGCGGTCCCGGATGCAGGACGTCCAGCGCTGTGAACAGCCGCCCGTAGCCCGATCCCGGGCCGAAGTAGTCGCTGGCCTGGTTGCGATACGCATCGCCCAGCAGCTGCCCGCCGTGCACGATGCCGCCGTGCATCATCGAGCGATAAGGGACAGGCTGCAGGCGGTCGCGCGTGCGCACCACGCCGTAGAAGTCGCGCTCCATCACGCGCACGTTGCGCGCGTACTCCAGCGCGCCGTTGACCGCAAACCACGCCGTCGCGCCCACGACCGCAACGCCGACCAGGCGCCAGCGACCGGCGAGCTGCAGCAGCACCAGCAGCGCCAGCAGCACCAGTGCGATGTTCACCTCGAAGTAGCCGCGCAGCGTCAGCGGCGCGACGATGGCCACAGCCACCGCGCCCAAGGCACCGCCCAGCGCGATCATCAGATAGAAGCGCGTCAGGTGCCGCGGATCCGGCCGCATGCGTGCGAGCTCGCCGTGGCAGAACATGCACGCGAGGAACAGCCCGACGAAGAACACCGACGCCGCCAGCTTCAACTCCAGCGACGGAATCAGCCAGGCCATTGTCGGCAGGATCAGCACGACCGCCGCGACGATCAACCTGCGCTGATACCAGCGCGGATGGTCGAAGGTCAGCACGAAGCTCAGCAGGTACAGCGACAGCGGCATCACCCAGAGGAAGGGCACGCTCGCGACGTTCTGCGTGACGTGGTTGGTGACGGCCAGCAGCACCACCGATCCCATGGCCGCCAGCAGCAGCCAGTGCAGCTGCGTGCTCAGCTTCAACGCAGTGGTCGCCGTGGCCTGCGACGCCGGATCGCGCAGGCTCAGCGGCTCGCCGGCGCCTGCCGCGCGCAACGACGCCCATCCGGTCGCTACGCAGATCAGCACGAACAGCGCATACAGTGCGGACCAGATCCAGCCGAGCTGCGGCAGTGTCAGCCACGGCTCGAACAGCACCGGGAAACCCAGCAGCGCCAGCAGCGACGCGAAGTTCGACAGCGCAAACAGCCGGTATGGCACCGCACTGCGGAAGCGCCGCCAGTACCACGCCTGCAGCAACGGCGTCGTGGTCGACAGCAGGAAGTACGGCAGGCCGATGGTCGCCACCAGCAGCAGCAGGATGCGCACGATCGGCGCCTCGTCGCCCTGCGGCTTCCATTCGGGCGACGCGAGTATCGGCAGTGCCAGCAGCGACACGATCAGCAGCACGATGTGCAACAGCGTCTGGCGCCGCACGCCGAGGCGTTGCGTCAGGTCGGCGTAGGCGTAGCCGGCCAGCAGCGTCGACTGGAAGAACACCAGCGCCGTCGTCCACACGGCCGACGAGCCGCCGAACCACGGCAGGATCTGCTTCGCGATGATCGGCTGCACCAGGAACAGCAGAAACGCCGACAGGAAGATCGTCGTCGCATAGGGCAGCACCGCGGAACGCGCGTGCGGCACGACGGCAGAATCGACTGCGGACATGGATGCGGACCCGGGTTGCGAAGCCGCGATTATCGACGAGCCGCGCCGCGCCGTCGCTGTGGCCCGCCGTGTCCTGCAGTGTCCGATACTCCGCAGCGCGGCTGCGCCTTATTACCGCGCGTTCCTCGCCCGCAGACCCTAACGTGCACACACCGCACTGAATGCGGTGCAACTCACGATCAACCATCCCCAACGGGGTTTCGAGGTGAACCATGGAACGCAAGACCAACGAGCAGTCCACTCTCAAATCCGTCGCCCTGGCCGCGATCGCGGCGCTGGTGCTGGCGGTGACGGCCACCGGCTGTGCAACGTCACCTGCCGACGGCGGCGGAATGCTGCACGTCGACCAGGGCACCGGCACGGACTGAGCCGGAGCCTCTGTCATCAGGACGGCTGCGGTGCCCGGCACAGGTCGATCACGCCGGCTCCGCGGCCAACCCGCCCTGCCATCATGCTCACAACGCTGCTCGTCACGCTGCTGCTGCGGCGACTGAAGCAGCGCCGCGCCGCTCACCTTCTGCGCGCGGGCCGTCGCTGAGCTACAGCAGCGGGCTCACCAGCCGCGTCAGGTTCTGCACCAGCTGCTCGGAGAACGGGCGGCGGCGCCATGCATCCAGTTCCACACGTTCCGATCCGCGCATGTAGGCGGTTTCCAGCGCCTCCAGCTTCGTCGCGATCTCGCGGTTGAAGAACAGCGCGATCACCTCCTCGTTCAGGTCGAACGAGCGCATGTCCATGTTGCACGATCCCACCCACGCGACCTCGCCGTCCACCGATACGGCCTTGGTATGCAGGAACGCCTCGCGATACGCGTGGATCTGCACGCCGGCGGTCAGCAACGATTCGTAGTACGAGCGCTGCGCGTTGGCGACCATGAACTGGTCCTTGCGGTGATCGACGATCAGGTGCACCTGCACGCCGCGCTGCGCGGCGGTCTCCATCGCCTCCTGCAGCGACTGGCTGGGAATGAAGTACGGGGTGGTGATGCACACGCGCCGCTGCGCCGCGTAGACCAGGTTGACGACCATGCGCTGCGCGCGCTGTGTGGCCGACGCCGGCCCGTTGGGCAGGATCTGCGCGGGGCACGGGCCGCTCGACTGCGGAGCGGGGAACGCATCGACGCCGACGAACTCCGCCGTTTCCGCAAACCAGTCGGCGGCGAACACGCCCTGCAGCTGCAGCGCGGTGGGTCCTTCGATGCGCGCAACCAGCTCGCTGTACGTCAATCCCGGCTTGAAAGTGGGGCTCACCATGTTCTGCGATCCCGCGTAGCCGATGCGCCCGTCGATGACGACGATCTTGCGGTGGTTGCGCAGGTCCAGTCGCGACGCGGGCTTGCGCCAGCGGAACGGCAGCGCCTTGCGCGCATCGACGCCCAGCTCGTGCAGCCGCGGCAGCAATCGCGGTGCGTAGGGACGCGAGCCGAAGGCATCGACCAGCACACGGCAGCGCACGCCGCGTGCGGTCGCGCGACCCAGCGCCTGCAGCACCGGTTGCGTCGCGGCGTCGTCGGCGAAGATGTAGAAGCACACGTGCACCGTCGAGCGCGCGGCATCGATGTCGGCGACCACTCGCTCGAAGATCTGTGCATAGTCGGTCAGCAGCTTCACGTCGTTGCCACCGAGGTTGGGCAGCTGCGCGAGATCGGTGGCGAGCCGCTGGCTCGCCTGGTAAGGGCCTGCGACCGCGGGCGGCGCCGGCGTGACCGCGCCCGAACCCGGCAACGCCAGCCGCACGGTCGCGTGCGCCTGCGCCTGCTGCGTGAACTGCCGCAGCCGCGCCAGCCGCCAGCGCGGCAACCGCGGCCGACCGATCAACAGGTACGCGATCAGCCCCACCCACGGCAGGAAGAAGATCAGCAGCAGCCAGCCCTTGGCGGCCTCGGGCGAGCGGCGCGTCGGCACCACCGGCAGCATGACCAGGCGTATCGCCCAGTCGGCCGCCAGCGCGATCGCGCCCCAGTGCAGCGAGGAGAGTTCCAGCATGGCCCGGCGCCGCGCAGCGCACGGCGGAAAAATCGGAACCCGCGAGCTTAGCCGGGCCGCCCGCCCCGCTAGTGGCCCAGGATCTTCGACAGGAAGTCGCGCGTGCGCTCGCTCTTCGGATGGTCGAAGAAGTCGTGCGGGTTGTTCTGCTCGACGATCTGGCCCTGGTCCATGAAGATCACGCGGTCAGCCACGGCCTTCGCGAAGCCCATCTCGTGCGTCACGCACAGCATCGTGATGCCCTGGCCCGCGAGCTCGATCATCACGTCCAGCACTTCCTTGATCATCTCCGGATCGAGCGCCGACGTAGGCTCGTCGAACAGCATGACCTTGGGCTTCAGACACAGCGCGCGCGCGATGGCCACGCGCTGCTGCTGGCCGCCGGAAAGCTGCAGCGGGAACTTCAGCGCCTGTTCCTCGATGCGCACGCGCTTGAGCTGCGTCATCGCGCGCTCCTCGGCCTCGGCCTTGGGCATCTTCATCACCCACATCGGCGCCAGCGTCAGGTTGTCCAGCACCGTCAGGTGCGGAAACAGGTTGAACTGCTGGAACACCATGCCGACCTCGCGGCGGATCTTCTCGATCGCCTTCACGTCATCGGTGAGCTCGATGCCGTCGACCTTCAGGCTGCCTTCCTGGTACTCCTCGAGCCGGTTGATGCAGCGGATCAGCGTGGACTTGCCGGAGCCCGACGGGCCGCAGATGACGATGCGCTCGCCCTTGCCCACGTGCAGGTCGATGTCGCGCAGCACGTGGAAGTTGTTGCCGTACCACTTGTTGACCTTGTCGAAGGTGATGATGTGTTCCGTCATTGGCGCGCCTTCGGCAGATTCGGCTAGCGGGTCTTGCTGCGGTTGAGCTGCTTCTCTACCCACAGGCTATAGCGCGACATCGCGAAGCAGAAGGCGAAGTAGATCAGCGTGATAAAGAGGTAGCCCTCGATCTTGAACGGCCGCCAGTCGGCGTCCGAGTTCAGCGCGAGTCCCAGCGCGCCCGTCAGCTCGTACAGCGACACGATGGTCACCAGCGACGTGTCCTTGAAGATCGAGATGAAGTTGTTCATGATGCCCGGCACCACCATCGCCAGCGCCTGTGGCAGCACGATCTTGCGCTGCGTCTGCCAGTAGGTGAGGCCCAGCGAGTCGGCGGCCTCGACCTGCCCCTTGGGGATCGCCTGCAGCCCGCCACGCACGATCTCGGCCAGGTACGCCGCGGCGAACAGCGTGATGCCGATCAGCACGCGCACCAGCACGTCGATGGTCAGCCCCTGCGGCATGAACAGCGGGAACATGAACGACGCCATGAACAGCACCGAGATCAGCGGCACACCGCGTATCAGCTCGACGTAGATCGTGCAGAACGTGCGTATGGCCGGCAGTTTCGAACGGCGTCCCAGCGCCACCAGCACCGCCAGCGGGAACGCCAGCACGATGGAGAAGGTGGACAGCATGATGGTCAGCGGCAGACCGCCCCAGCGGTCAGTCGTGACCACCGGCAGGCCGAACAGACCGCCGTGCATCAGGATGAAGAACGCCGCGATCACGGCCACCCACAGGATGACCAGCGACGGCCTCCAGAATCGGCGCACGCAGCTCACCATCAGCAGGCCGACCAGCAGCCCGGTGGCGATCTCCGGCCGCCACTGCTCGTCGTACGGATAGCGCCCGAAGATGATCAGCCGGTGCTTCTCGGTGATCACGCCCCAGCATGCGCCGATGCCGCGCGCCGCCTGGCAGGCGTCGGCGTCGGCCCGATACACGGCGCGCAGCACGCCCCAGTCGATGATGCCGGGCAGCCAGTACAGCACGAGCGCGATCATGAAGACGGTCGCCAGCGCGCTCTTCCAGTCCGCGAACAGATTCGTGCGGGCCCAGTAGACGAAGCCCGACTGCTTGATCGGCGCGGGACGCGGCGGAACCGACTGGAACACAGCGCTCATGGAAGGATCTCGCTATCCATGTCACCTCTCCTTGATCGCCGCACGCCGGTTGTACCAACCCATGATCGCCGACGTGGTCAGCGACGTGGTCAGGTACACCGCCATGATGATCGCGATGCACTCCACCGCACGGCCGGTCTGGTTCAGCGCTGTGTTGGCAATCGACACGATGTCCGGATAGCCGATGGCCACCGCCAGCGACGAGTTCTTCGTCAGGTTCAGGTACTGATTGGTCATCGGCGGGATGATCACGCGCATCGCCTGCGGCAGGATCACCAGCCGCATCGAGTGGTTGCGCGCCAGACCGAGGCTGCTCGCCGCTTCGATCTGGCCGTGCGAGACGGACTGGATGCCCGCACGCACCACCTCGGCGACGAAAGCCGAGGTGTAGAACACCAGCCCGAACAACACCGCGAGGAACTCAGGCGTGACCGCCGCCCCACCTTCGACCATGCCCTCGCCGTGGTCAGGGACGTTCCACGCGGTAGGTGCACCGCCTGCGATCCAGCCCAGCACCGCCCCGCCGACGACGATCGCCAGCGGCACCCAGAACAGGCTCTGCGGTCGACCGGTCTGCTCGAAGCGCCGCATCGCCCACCGCCGATAAAGCCACGCGAGCGCAAGGCCCACCAGCGCGCCGATGCCCGCGAGCTGCTGACCCAGTTCCCACACCGGTATCGGAAACTGGAAGCCGCCCTTGCTCAGATAGAAGGTGCCGAACAGCGACATCGGCTCGAAGGGATCCGGCAGCACCTCCGTCAGCACCAGGTACCACATCAGCAGCTGCAGCAGGATCGGCACGTTGCGGAACAGTTCGACGTAGCCGTAGCACAGCCCGCGCACCAGCGCGTTGCGCGAGAAGCGGCCGATGCCCAGCATCGCGCCGAGGATCGTCGTCAGGAAGATGCCGATGATCGCGACGCGCAGCGTGTTGACCACGCCGACCAGGAAGGCTCTCCAGTACGGGTCCAGCGCGTCGTACGGGATGATGGATTCGCCGATGTCGAAACCGGCGGGCTGCAGCAGGAAGCCGAAGCCGCTCTGGATGCCGCGCACACGCATGTTCTCCAGCGTGTTGTGCGCGAGGAACCATATGCCCAGCGCGATCAGCGCGATCGCGATGATCTGGTAGACGAGGCCGCGGAAGGCCTGGCTGCGCCAGGACCAGCCGCGCCGCCGCGGTGGAGCCCGCCCCGGTAAGGCCTGCGACACCCTCTCTCCTCCTGCCCCAGGTGTTATGGCAAGGCGTTCTGTGCGTTGCTTCGGCTGCCGGCCCGCCGCAGGGGACGCTTACGCATCCCCTGTGGCGGGGGCCTGCCTTCCCGACAGGCCCGCGGGGCGCGGTCGCCCGCACCCCGTGCCATCGCGCGCTAGCGGACGGGCGGGGCGTACATGATGCCGCCCTTGCTCCACAGGTTGTTCAGGCCGCGCGGCAGCTTCAGCGTCGAGTTGGGGCCGACGTTGCGCTCGAAGATCTCGCCGTAGTTACCGGTGGTCTTGATCGCATTGACCATCCAGTTCTTGTCGATGCCGATCAGCTTGCCGGTGTCCTCGGTCTGGCCCAGCAGGCGCTGGATGACCGGGTCGGTGCTGGACTTGGCCAGTTCCTCGACGTTCTTCTGCGTGACGCCGTATTCCTCGGCCTCGACCAGGCCGAACACCACCCACTTGACGATGGTGTACCACTCGTCGTCACCGCGGCGCACCGACGGACCCAGCGGCTCCTTGGAGATCAGCGTCGGCAGGATCACGTGCTCGTCCGGGTTCTTCGCTTCCTTGTTGCGCACCGAGGCGAGGCCCGATGCATCCGTCGTGTACGCCTGGCAGCGGCCGGAGAAGTACGCGCCCGTCGCGGCCTCGACCTTCTCGAACACCACGGGCTTCAGTCCCAGGTTGTTGGCGCGCGAGAAGTCGGTGAGATTCTTCTCGGTGGTCGTGCCCGACTGCACGCACACGGTGGCGCCCTTCAGGTCCTTGGCGGTCTTGATCTTGCCCTTGGTGGGCACCATGAAGCCCTGGCCGTCGTAGTAGGTGACACCGGTGAAGAACAAGCCCAGCGAGCCGTCGCGCGTCAGCGTCCACGTGGTGTTGCGTGCCAGCACGTCGACTTCACCGGACTGAATCGCCGTAAAGCGCTGCTGCGCGGTCAGCGGAACGAACTTGACCTTCTGGCCGTCGCCCAGCACCGCGGCGGCGATCGCACGGCAGGTATCGACGTCCAGACCGGTCCAGTTGCCCTGGCTGTCGGCCGCCGAGAACCCCGCCAGGCCGACGTTCACACCGCAGATCACGCTGCCGCGCGCCTTGATCGCGTCCAGCGTCTTGCCCGCGTGCGCCGGCGCGGCCGCCAGTGCGGCAGCAGCAGCCAGCCCCCCGACGAGCATCCTGCCTGCATTCCTGATCATTACTTCGCTCCTTTTACGAGAACCCGCGCTGCGGGTGTGTGCAGGTTGCACTGTTTTCGTGCGCCATAGAACGCCCGAGCAGCTAATCTAGCGTACCCGGGGCAGGTACGCACCATCCATGCCAGCCCGGATCTTTACGGAGTGACGAGCGAAGGGAAAGGCAGCTAGCGGCGTTGTACCGGCGCTGAGAGCGGGATCAGGCTGCTGCTGCACTGCGGCAGCATGGCTGCCGGCGGGGTCGGGGCCGCTGAGCCGAGAGGTTGATCAGCCGCCGAGTTCGTCGCCGACCTTGTCGCTGGGGAACGTGAACTGCTCGCGCAGCAGCGGGCTCAGCGGGATGCCCAGCGTCACGCCCTTGGGCGGAATCGGCCCCTGGAACCACTTCTTGTACAGCGCCAGCACCTCGCCGTCGACCATCGCACGGCCCAGCGTGACGTCGACGAACTTCTTGAACTCCGGGTCGTCCCGCCGCAGCATGACTGCCAGCGGCTCGACCGTCGTGAACTCGCCGACGATGTCCCACTGCCTCGGCTCGGTGCTGTTGGCGCGCAACGCGTACAGCACGATGTCGTCGTGCAAATAGGCATCGGCGCGCTTCGCATTCAGCTCGGCGAAGGCGCCATCGGCGTCCTTGGCCTCGACGATGGTCCCGGCGAACACGCCCTTCTCCTTAGCCTTGTTCAGGAACGCGGCATGCGTCGAACCGGCGTTGGCGACGATGGTCTTGCCGCGCATGTCCGCCAGACGCTGGATGCCCGAATCCGAGCGCACCAGCAGCCGGCCACCGGCGAAGAAGTGCGTGACGGTGAAGGCCGCCTGCTTGCGGCGCGCGGCCGTGTTCGTGGTGTTGCCGCACTCCAGATCCGCCTTGCCTTCGACGATGACCGGGATGCGCTGCGCCGGTGAAACCGGCAGGTACTCGACGCGCACCGGCACCTTCAACTCGCGCCGCAGCGCTTCGACGACCTTCATGCACAGGTCCATCGCGTAGCCGATCGCGCGCTTGTTGCCGTCCAGATACGAGAACGGGATGGACGATTCGCGATGCGCCAGCGTGATGACGCCGGTGTCCCTGACGCGCTGCAGCGTCGGCGTGACGGCCGGACTCGCTGCGGCGGGCGCCGCCGGCGTCCCGGCGGTCGGCTGAGCCGGCGCCGCTGCCGGGGCGGGTGCAGCAGCTTTGCCGGCAGCCTGCTTCGGCTGTGCCCACACCGGACCGGTCAGCAGTGCACTGCCCATTGCACACGCGGCAGCCAGCCGCATCCATCGCACACTCATCGCATCCTCCAGCAGTTGGCCGAGTCTAGCCCCGCGGCGGCGCGGCAATCCCCCGAAAACCCGCCATCTCCCCACCGGCCGACTCCGCTATGCGGAACCGGCGGGCAGCGGCTCGGCGGCAGGTCCGGCACCTTCCATTTCGCCCGAGCTGCGCTCGCGGCTCTGGATCTCCCACAGCGTTGCGTATACCCC
>Ga0307505_10001067_pt1 | contig 24319 bp, 19 predicted proteins | sample 23_S_MG_FD_202183 | JGI IMG/M metagenome (GOLD analysis project Ga0307505, IMG submission 202183) | Soil microbial communities from Populus trichocarpa stands in riparian zone in the Pacific Northwest, United States - 23_S | ecosystem: Environmental > Terrestrial > Soil > Riparian zone > Trees...
CCCTGCTGGCCTCCGGCGCCGCATCGGCACAGACCGTCTCGGCGTCGGTCGACCGTTCCACGCTGGCCGTGGGCGATCGGCTCGCATTCACCGTGACCGTCGAGGGCAACGGCGCGGACGGCGCGGTGATCGACCCACCGGACGCCGAGGGCCTCTCGCTGGCTAGCCGCATGCCCGCGTTCCGAGCGCTCTCATCGGTCAACGGCCGCAGCACGCTGACGCTGCGATGGTTGTACGTGGCCGAGCGCGCCGGCGCCGGCCGGCTCCGCGGGGCACGCGTCGTAGTTGGCGGCCGCACGCTGCGCACGGACGACATAGAGGTCACCATCGCGGCCGGCGCGGGTCCGGCCGCGCCCGCGCCGGCGTCGCCGGGCCGTGCGCCGGACGCCGACATCTACGTCCGCGCCGTCCCGCGGAGCACCGCACCGTTCGTGGGCGAACAGGTGGTGGTGGACTACGTCCTCTACTTCCGCCGGCACGTCGAGCCACGCAGCGCCCAGTTCGTCGGCGCCTGGCAGGCCGACGGCCTCTGGCGCGAGGAGCTCGACGTGCCGCCGTCGTCGCGCACGCCGCAGTACGCCGGCGACGGCTACTGGTCGGTGACGGTCCGGCGCGTCGCGCTCTACCCCACCCGCAGCGGCGACGTCGCGCTCGGCCCGCTGACGTTCGAGATCGAGCTCCTGCGCCGCGAGGCGAACCCCTTCGGCCTCTTCGGCGCCTACTCCTCGCGCGTCGAGCGCGCCACGCCGGCCGCCCCGGCTGTGGAGTTGACCGCGCGCCCACTGCCCCCCGGCGCGCCGGCCGGGTTCGCCGGCGCCGTCGGGCGGTTCCGTCTCGAGGCCTCCCTCGACCGCGCCGGCGCGGAGGTGGGTGAGCCGCTGCGACTGACGGCCGTCGCAGAGGGCACCGGCAACCTCGCCACGCTGCCGCCGCTGCCCATCAACGCGCCGGCGTCGTTCGAGCGCTTCGACCCCGACGAGGAGCGCGAGCTCGACCGGGCGGGCGCACCGGCGGTCGGGCGCCGGACGTGGACGTGGGCTCTCGTGCCGCGTTCGGGGGGAAGCTTCGAGGTCGGCGCTTCGCTCGTGTACTTCGACCCGGAGCGGGAGGGGTACCGCACGCTGGAGGTCGGTCCGCTGGCGGTCGAGGTGGAGGGAGCCGTGGACCCCATCGCGGTGGCGGCCGACGGGCCGGCGCCCCCGATGGCGCCGACGGCGTGGGTGCGGGCACCGGCGGAACGGCCGTCCGGTGCCTGGCTGCTGGCCGGCGCCGCCCTGCCGCTACTCGCGCTCGCCGGCGTGGCGGCGTCCTCGCGCGCGCGCCGGCCGCGCCGCGCTCCGGCGCCGCGCCCGCTGGCGGCCGCGCGTGCGGCGCTGCGCGACGACGCCCCGGCATTCCACCGCGCCATCGGGCGAGAGATGGAGGCGCTCGCGGGCGACGCGGCCGCGGCGCCGGGCGTCCGGGCGGGAGCCTCCGAGCTGGTCGCCGGCACCGAGCGCGCGCTGTACGCGCCGGCGCCGGGACCGGACCTGGCGGAGCGGACGGCCACGCTGGAGCGCGCGGAACGGCTTCTCGAGTCAGCACGCGGCCGGCGATGATCGCCGTGTTGATGCTTCTCCTAGCCGCGCCGGCGCAGCTGCTCGCGCTCGGCGACAGCCTCGCGGCCTCCGGCGACCTCGACGGCGCGGAGGCCGCGTACGCGGCCGCTGACGACGCCGGCGCGGCGAGCGCGGCGCTTGCGCACAACCGGGGCATCGCCGCGCTCGCCGCAGGCCGCGTCGGCGAGGCGGTGGCGCACCTGCTCCGGGCGCGCCGGCTGGCGCCGGACGACCCCTCCGTCCTCCGCAGTCTCGCCGCCGCGCGCACGCAGGCCGGTGTGGCCGCAACCCCCGAGTCGCCCGCGTGGCGCATCGCCCGCATCGCCGCGCGACCGGCCGGCGTGGGTGGACTCGCGGCGCTAGCCGCCGTCGCCGGCGTCGCCGCCGTACTCGCGCGCCGGCGCCGGCCGGGGGCCCTCGCCCTCGCCGGCGTGGCGGCCCTCGCGTGGGGCCTCGCCGCCGCCGCCTGGCTCGACGCCGCGCCGCGCGGCACGGTGCTCGCGGAGACGCCCGTCCGCTCCGCGCCGGCCGCGGGCGCCGCCGCCCTTGCCACCATCACTCCCGGTCGTACCGTTCGCCTCGGCGTCGCGCACGGAGATTGGCGGCGCGTAGGGAGAGTTGGGTGGGCGTCGGTGGAGGCAGTAGACAGTGGACGATGAACGGTGGACGGTGGACGGTGGACGGTGGACCCCTGGGCGTTGGAATGCGGGGGCGACCCTCTTCCACTCCATTCCCTCTTTTCCATTCCCTCCCTTCGACTTCGCACAGGGCAGGCCTTTCTCTCCTCTCCGTCCGCTCTCGCCTCCTCCCCAATGGATCCCCACGTCTACGCTCGTGACGAAAGCGGCCAGCGCTACGGCTGGATCGAGGTCGTGACAGGGTCCATGTTCTCAGGCAAGACGGAGGAGCTCATCCGCCGGCTGCGCCGGGCGCGCATCGCGCGGCAGCGCGTCGAGATCTTCAAGCCGGCGACGGACGACCGCTACGCGCCGGACGCGGTCGTGTCGCACGACGAGCAAACGATCCCGTCGACAGCGGTCGCGACGGCCGAGGAGATCCTGCAGGCGGCCGCCGACGCGGACGTCGTGGGCATCGACGAGGCGCAGTTCTTCGGCGCGGACATCGTCGCGGTCTGCGAGCGCCTCGCGCGCGACGGCAAGCGCGTCATCGTCGCCGGCCTGGACCAGGACTACCTCGGCCGGCCGTTCGACCCGGTCCCGGCGCTGATGGCCGTCGCCGAGCACGTCACCAAGTTGCACGCCGTGTGCGTCGTCTGCGGCGCGCCGGCCAACCACTCCCAGCGCATCGTCGCCGGCGACCGCCGCGTGCTCCTCGGCGCCGGCGACGCCTACGAGCCGCGCTGCCGGAGGCACTTTGAAGGGTGATTCAGCGATTCAGCGATTCAGCGGCGATGGGATCGGGGCCCACGAGACCTGAGGGCAACTGGACCCCACGCCGGCGCGACCTCCCCGAATCACCAATCACCCATCACTCATCACCCTACGTCACCCATCACCTCTACGTCACAACGCCATCGCCACCCGCACCCGCACCGTCCGCGCCGGCGCGGGCCAGGCGACGACAAGTGCCGGGCCGGGGCCCGCGTCGGGGTGGCGGTCGGCGCCGGCGGCGTGGCTGGAGTCGAGGGCGTTCTCCAGCGATACGCCGGCGCGGAGGCGGCCGCGGGCGAACGAGGCACCCACGTCGACGACGGCGTGCGCGGGTAGGCGGACGGTGTTCCACAGCGACGCGTAGCGGGCGCCTGCCGCGCGAACGCCGGCGTGGAAGGCGATCCCACTCAACGGCCCGGGCAGGCTCGCCTCGACCCAAACGCTGCCGGCATGCCGCGGCGCGCCGGGGAGCCGGCTGCCCACCGGCACCTGCTCGTCGGCGGTTACGACGGCGTCGGTGAAGGCGTACGCGGCCGCGACGGTGACGCCGACCAGGGGCTCCGCGAGAAGGTCGGCTTCCAGTCCGCGGCTGCGCTGGGCCCCGGTCTGAACGTAGCTGCCGTCGCCGCGCTGGGACAGCGCGCCGCGCTTCTCCAGCGTGAACAGCGCCAGCGTCGCGCGCAGCCTGCGCGTCTCCCCCTTCGCGCCGGCCTCGAAGCCCTCGCCCAGCGTCGGGTCGAAGGGCTCGCCCGACGGGCTCACCTGCTGGAACACCGGGTTGAATGAGCGCCCCCACGAGGCGTAGGTCGACACCCACCGCGCCGGCTCGTACAGCATCGCAAAGCCCGGGGTGAGCGCCGTGAGGCTCACGCGGCGGTCGTTGAGCCCCGCCGGGCTCTCATCGGTGCGCACCAGCGCGAACCACTCCGCGCCGGCGGTGACGTAGGAGAGTCGCGCGGACGGGATCGCGTGAATCAGGCCGCGGCCGGCGCGAAGGGTGATCCGGTCCTGGGCGAAGACGCCGGCGTTGACGCCGGAGCCGTCCGCGAAGACGTACTCCACCAGGTCCGACGCACGCGGCAGCCCGGCCGGCGCCGGCGCGTGGAGGTCGACCGGCGCGATCGTGGCGAACACCAGGCTGTCCCCCAGCGGCACCAGCGATGCCCGGTTCCCGACTCCGATCGCCAGCCGCACGGCCTCGATGCCGACGCCCACGCCGTGGGTCACGGGACCGGTGCGGAGGCTGCCGGACAGCGCCGCCTCGCCCTGGACGTAGCGGTAGTCAGACGATTCCAGCCGATACTGCCGCGCTACCTGGCCGGGTCCCTGCATCCCCACCAGCTGTACGACGCCCCGCTCGTACGCGTACCGTCCCGTCGACGCGACCGCGCGAAGCGACCAGCCGGCGTGCTGCGCCTCGATCGTCGTCATCCCGAACCGCGACTCGAACGAGTAGGTCGCGCCGGGCTCGCCGAAGAACCGCGTCGCGCCGGGGATGTCGTCGATGGTGAACGGGGCCGCGCCGGCGGTGTCGGGGAGTGCGACGCCGGGATCGCCGGCGGCGCGAGCCGTGAGCGCCTCGGCCTCGACGGTCACGCGCACCGCCGGCCGCGGCTGCCACGTGAGCGCCGGCGCGACGAACGTCTCGCGCGCCTCGCCGCCGGCCCGCCACGCGTCGATGCGGGCGGCCGAGCTGTTGACCCGCGCCAGCAGCGAGCCGTCGCCGACGAGCGGCCCGGTGATGTCCGCGGCGTACCGGTGCGCTCCCCACTCGTCCACCTCCGCTAGCACCTCCGCGCGCCGACGCGGCTGCGGCCGCTCGGTGACCAGGTTGACCACGCCGCCGGGCTCGATGCGGCCGAAGAGGACCGACGCCGGCCCGCGGAGCACCTCGATCCGTTCCACGTTCGCCTGCAGGGGCTCGTAGTAATGGGCGAACTCGACGCCGTTGCGCCGGTATGTGCTGGTGTTCTCCGCGGCGAAGCCGCGGATGGTCAACGCCGCATACGGGTGCTCCCTGCCCGCGAGCGCGACGCCCGGAACCGACCGCAGCGCCCCGGCGAGGTCACGCGGACCGGACTCCAGGAGGCGCACCGGCACGACCGCGATCGACGCCGGCACGAGTCGGACCGGTGCGTCCGTCCGCGTCGCCGTCGGCGCACGCGAGGCCGAGACGACGACCTCGCCGGCGCCGACCACCGCCTCCTCGAGCGCAAAGTGGACCTCGACCGTGGCGCCCGCGCCGACGTCAACCGCGGCTCTCGCCGGCAAATGGCCGAGGTACGACGCCTCCACCACCGCCGCGCCCGCCGGCGCGCTGAACGCGAAGCGGCCGTCGGCGCCGGCGGCCGCGCCGGATGTGGTGCCCTGCGCCACCACGGAGGCGCCTGGGAGCGGCAGGCCCGCCGCGTCCGTTACCCGCCCCGCGATCGTGCCCGTCTGCGCCGGCGCCGCGGCGGCGTAGAGCGCCAGCGCCGCGGCTGCGAGACGCATCAGGGGCGCTCGATCGCGAGCACCGCCGTGCCCACGAGACCCAGGTCGAGGTCGCTGCCGCTCAGCAGTTCATTCACGATCACCGCCGGCGCGGAAAGGTCCGCCCGCGCCGACCCGTGCGTGACCACGCCGAACGGTACGGATGCGGCGCCCGGTGTGACGACCAGCGACCCGCCGGCGCTGACGCCGTAGCCGCCCACGAACGTCGTGTCGGGCGTGCCGCCGGCGTTCACCAGCGCCGAGTAGTCGACCAGCATAGAGAACTGCCCGCCGGAAGTGAAGTCTATCGTGAGGGCGTCCAGCACGACCTGCACCTGGGCGGTGCGATCGCCAGTGTCGTCGTGCACGGCCACCAGCTCCCAGCTGCCGACGAAGTAGGCCGCGGTGAGCGCGTCGCCGCTATCGCCTGAGTCGCAGCCGGCCGCGCCCGCGGCGGCCGCGAAGGCGATGATGAGGGTGGGGACAACGCGCATGGCGTCGCTGGCTGGGGCCGGCAAGATAGGAGGCGCCGGCGATCAGGGCCCCTGGAGGGCGCGGGCCTGGCGGTCGACCCAGCGCGTCACGGCCGGGTGCGGCAGGAGGCCGCGCCCGTCGGCGACGTAGTCGAGCCCGTCGAGCACCTCCGCGTACGATCCGAAGCCGCTGACGCGGAAGGGCACCACGATGGCGGTGTGCCCCGCGGCGCCGGCGGAAGTCACGAAAGCGCGCACGGCGGCTTCCGCCGGCGCGCGCTTCTCCGGCCAGTCCTCTCGAAGCGTCGCGACCTGGACGCGGGCGAACGGCGCGGCGCGGCGGATAGCGTCCGCCCGTCGGTCCATGTGCGCGAGCCAGCGGTCGTTCTCGCCGTCGTCGCCGGGGCCATGCGCGAGAACGAGCACCTCCTCGCGCGTCGGATCGCTGCTCAGGTCCAGCGCCCTGTCGGCCAGCACGTCGCCGATCTCGCTTCACTCGTAGAGGCCCTCCCTGCTGACCGCGAACCGGGCGCCTGATTCGACGCGCCAGAAGCCGTGCGCGTGACCGCCTGCGCTGTGGGAGGTCCCCCGCGACGCCCGCGCCGGCGCGCCGGGGCGTAGCCCAGGATCTGCTCCGTTCGTTCCAGGAAGCTCTCGCCGCTCACGAAGAGTCGTACTACGCCGACGCGCCGTGCGCCGGCGGTCTCGAGCCGCGCGACGGCCTCCTGCATCGTCGCGGGATCAGCCATGCCGAATGCAACCTCGACGGGGTACACGGCGCGCAGGGGCTCGATCGAGCGTAGAACGTCAGCATTCCATTCCGCAGAGCCGCCGTGCGCCATCACAAGCACCCCGTAGCCGTCGTCCGACTGCGCCGAGGCGCAGGCTGCCAGAGCCGCGCCCAGTATCAATGAAGCAATAGCGCCGGCCGTGCGGCGGGAGTACGGGATAAGGATGCGCATGGTCCATGACGGGGGGTGGCGAGCATTACGGAATGCCGGAGCCGGGGCGCAAGCCGGCCGGCGCAGTCTTCACGGATCACTCACCGTGGCATCGGATCGTGTCTCGGTGCCGCGGCGGGCCCCACGCCGAACTCAGAGGGCCGCCTCGACTCGCGCTTCGGGGAAAGTCGGGAGATAGAGGACGAACGTGACCGGGTGCGGCCGACACCGTCGACGAGCTCCACGAAGCTTCATGCGGCCATTGCCGATCGGCGGACCTCGCCAAGCAGGTGCATGAGTTCAGTGCACCCGGCCTCGCCGAAGAGCGCGTCGGGACCCTGGGGTGTGATGTCCGTGAACGGCGATTCGTAAAGGCGTGCCGGCTGCACGACGCCTCGCTCGGTCAGGTGGTCAACGATCAGGTTGATGAACTCGAGCTGGCGCGCGTTGAGCGTCTTGCCGGCGCTGAATGCGCCCAGCGCGTCCTTCGCTGCGCTGCGCTCGAGGCCCACCAATGACCGAACGAAGAGGCCCAGTCCGTCCGACTCCTCGGCGGCGCGACGGATGTCCTCGGGATCGCCGATTTGACCGAGCATGTGCTCGAGCGCGTCGAGGTCGCCTGCTGTCAATGGGACGTTCGTCCTGACCTTGTGGATTGAGACATGTTGGAGCTGCGTCGGCAGGAACGCGCGCGCCTTCGCCAGGAAGCGATTGAAGTCCGTACCGGGCGTCACGCCGGGTAGGCCGAATTCTGTCGGATCCCCGAGCTCGTCCTCAAAGTCGGTGTAGAGGGGCGCGCGCTGCCGGCGATCGATAAACCCGACAAGGCCCCGGAGGCGCCGTCGGAGGGTTTCCAACTGTCCGAGGGTCACGTCCTGCCACCACTCGTCAGTCTGGATGGTCTCGATGAACTCCAGTTGCTCCCGGACCATCGGAATGGCGGACTTCTCCTCCAGTGCCCCCGCCAGATCGCGCACCCGCGTCGCCAGTCTGGGGAACGCGGGTTCTGAATTGAGTAGCGCCAGCTGGAGATTCAGGGCGAGCAGGTCGAACCGCTTCGCGTCCTCGGGCTCGGGTTCGACCTCCGCCGGCAAACCCGCGACCGTGCGCGACAGCTCCTCGACGTCGGCCGGCGCGAGCGCGGTCCAGGCGCCGGGCTGCACGTACTTCTCGACGAGGCGCCTGTGCGGGCGGACGACGAAGTTCTCGATGTTCATGGCCGCGACGTGGGAGCGAAGGCCCTCCGCCACGGACTCGCGTACGTCGCGATCGGTCTCCGGAGAACCCATGACCACGCCGGCTCCGCCGACGACCCCCGCGGCGACGGAGTCCGGACGAGCGTCAACCGCGGCGATTAACTCGACGCGCCGGCCGAACAGACGTTGCCCCAGCGACGCTGTGGCCCGGCCCTCCGAAACGGGGAGGTCCTGGCTGAAGAACTCCAGGTTCTGGCAGTAATCGAAGAGATAGAAGAACTCCTTGTCCTTGCCCGGCCCGAAGAGGTCGGGCCGCAGACGCGTGCCGCGTCCCACCATCTGCCAGAACTTGGTCTTCGACCGCACCAGCTTGAAGAAGACAAGGTTCACGACCTCCGGCACATCGATACCGGTGTCCAGCATGTCGACTGAGATCGCGATGTGCGGGGCCTTGTCGGGGTTCGAGAAGTCCTCGATCAGGCTCTGGGCGTACTCGGTCTTGAACGTGATGACGCGGGCGAACTGGCCCTGGTAGTGCGGGTAGTTGGCGTTGAAGCGCTCGGCGATGAAGTCCGCGTGGGCCTGGTTCCGGGCGAAGACGATGGTCTTGCCCAGGCGATCCCCGCCGGCCACGGCGGCGCCCGAAGTCATGAGGTGCTCTAGCACCTTGTCGACCGTGTCCTGGTTGAAGAGCCACCTGTTGACTGCCGCGGCTTCGACTCGGTCGGGGGCGCCGTCCTCATCGTCCCATTCCAGCGCGTCCCACTGCTCCTGGTCCTCATCCGACAACTCGTCGTAAACGATCCCCTCCCGCTGGAACTTTAGCGGAACTGCGACGTCCCTCGGCGGCACCAGGAAGCCATCGTCGACCGCTTCCTGTAGCGAGTACGCATCCGTCGGTACTCCGTCCTCGAGATCGAACAGGCGGTACGTGTTGCGATCGACCTCGTCCGCCGGCGTTGCGGTGAGGCCGACCAGCATCGAATCGAAGTAGTCGAAGATGGCGCGGTACTTCTGGAAGACAGAGCGGTGGGCTTCATCGATGATCACGAGGTCGAAGTGCCCGATTCCGAAGCGTCGTTGGCCGTCGCTCGACTCGTCGATAAGCCCCATCATCGTGGGGTAGGTCGACACGTGGACGCGGCCCTCGGCGTGCTTGTCCGTCACCAGGTTCACCGGGGACGAGTCCGGCAGGTGGCGCTTGAAGGCGTTGACGGCCTGGTTTACGAGCGCCACGCGATCGGCGAGGAAGAGGACGCGCTTCGCCCAGTTGGCCCGCATGAGCAGATCGCCGAGCGCGATCACCGTCCGGGTCTTGCCGGCGCCCGTGGCCATCACCAGCAGGGCCTTGCGCTCGGCGTCGCGCTCAAAGGCCTCAGCCACACGCCGCACCGCCCGCGTCTGGTAGTGCCGCTCGACGATGTCCGGATTGACCGTCATGCCGGCCAGCGCCTTGCGCGTCGTGCGGCGCTGTACGAGCAGCTCTAGTTCGTCCTTCTTGTGGAAGCCCTGCACGCGGCGCGGCGGGTACGACGTGTCGTCCCACAGCCAGTGCTCGTACCCGTTGGAGTAGTAGATGACCGGCCGCCGGCCGAACTGCCTCTCCAGGCAATCGGCGTAGAGCTTCGCCTGCTGCTGTCCCTCGCGCGAGTCCCGGCGCGTGCGCTTGGCTTCGATCAGCGCGAGCGGCTTTCCGTCGCCGCCCCACAGCACGTAGTCGACGAAGCCGATGCTCTGGTTGTTGGGCATGCCCGTCACCTCGAGTTCGCGGTCGCGGGGCTGGTCGAGCGACCATCCGGCCTCACGCAGCAGCAGGTCGATGAACGCGTCGCGCGTGGCGGCCTCGGAGTAGTCGTGCGTGTCGGGCCGCTCGGCGGCGGCGCGGCGCGCCAGCGCGACTTCGGCACGCAGCCGCTTGAGCTCCTCGTCGAGGGCGTTTCTGTCTCTAAGGACCTCGGCGAGCTTCTCGTCGCTCTCCCGCAGGCGGTCGCCGAGCTCGCGTAGCTGCTCTGCGGATCGGGCGGCCACGAGGCGTACCGGTGCCGGCAGCGCGCCCGGGTCGAACTGAACGCCCGGCGCCGGCGCCGATCCGCTCGCGTAGGTACGCGCGAGCCAGTAGGACACGTGGAAGAGCTCGCGGACAGACGTCAGCGCATCGCTCTCGGGGATGGCGCGGTGGCTGTGGACGGCCCGGTTGCCCAGGCTGTTGATGACGCGGGCCTTGCTGAAGACGTCCTCGCCGGCGGACGCCTTGAAGCTCGGATCGTGTATCAGCGCCGAGAGGTTGTCCTGGTAGGGCAGTCGCAGTTCGGCGTCGTGCTTGTAGGCCCAGTCGACCGCGAGCTCGAGCGCGCGCCGGGCATAGAAGCAGGCCGCCCGTGGGTCGCCTCGCACGGCGGCCTCGGCTCGGGAAGCCGCCTCGAAGACAGGCTCCCACTCACGGGCGAGGAACTCGAACTGGCTCAATGTCCACCTTGGGCACGGCCACCGGCCCGCTGCATGGCCGGCTGCAACCACGACGCGAGTTGCTCGACCACTACGGCGAGCGCCGGTGCCTCGAGGCGGTTTTTGCCGACGAACGCCGCCCACTGTGTCTGTTTCTGACCGTCGTCTGCAAACTCGGGGGTGAGTCCGAGCGGGACGACATCAGGAATCGGAGTGCCGCGCCGGGCGAAGGTGGCGGCGATGGCGTTCACCAGATCGCCCTCATCCGTCCGCTGCTCCTTAAGCAGCGCAAGCAGGTCGAAGTAGTCCTTCATGCGGCTATTGACCATTCCGAGCTTGACGATCGCCTCCAGCTTCTCGGCGACCACCGTCTCACGCGGGTAGGCGCGCAGATATAATGCCGGCTGATCGTCAAGCAGCCTCGGCAGTGCCACGTCGAGTAAGCCCGGGGTTACGGCGTCGCCGTAACCGACGTCCAGTTGAACCCCCGGTTTTGCCTTGCCGAGGCGTCCGCGCAGCTTGACCCCGCAAACCGCCGTAGCCGGCCACCTCCCGAATCTCGTTGGTCGTTACCGTCGCCGGGTCGAAGCTCATCCCGTCGTCGGCCGGAATCAGGCAGATCGAGCGGATCGTGTCCGTCAGCGTCGCGGCGTCCATCTCGCCGAACCCCAGGAAGTCGGCGTCGCGCGTGGGCCGGTGCGGCGTGTCGAACCACAGGTCGAATAGGAGCGCACCCTTCAGGGCGAACTGGTCGCGTGCTCGGAGAGCGATATGCGGTACAGGAAGCACTCGACCACGTAGCGACTTAGAGTGTGGTCGAAATCCTCGCGACGTTCGCGCGCACCATTCTCCAGGCGGGCGCGGATCGAGGCCGCGAGGTTCGCAATGCTCACGTCGTGGCCTCGAGGTAAGGACGCATCACGTTGGCGACACTGTTGATCCGGGCATACCGCCAGACCGCCTCGACCGTCACGATGCCCTCGTTCAGGGCCTCGCGGAGGGCTTCGAGCGCGACATCCAGGCCGATCTTGCTTCGAAACTTGAAGCAGTCCGCGATGGTCTTGGCGGCGTCGTAGACGGGCACCTGCACGCCGTCCACGTCGACGCGTTGGATGCCCTGCGTCAGCGAATCGCCGGACATGCGGACGACGCGGATCGCGGGGGACTCCAGCCGCGGCACGGCTACGCCGGCGGGGAGCGCGAGCCACACTTCGAAGGGTGCTTGCGTGCCGATCTCGTGGACGCGCAGCGCCGACAGGAGGCACACCACCCCGCGCGGCGCGCGCAGGGCGACCTCGGCGAGGGAGCGGAGGGCGCCCCCCGGTTGCCCGGGGAGGGAATACACACCGCGCGCTACGCGCGCCAGCCGGCCGCGTCGGACCAGCCGGGTCAGGACGACGGTGGGGATCCCCGCCGCGGCGATGTCGCGGGTGTGGACCAGGCCGCGCCGGCGCACCAGGCGCAGAGCGGCCTGCTCATGGGTCTGGTCGGGCGGGCGGCCGGGCACGGGAGTGTTGTCTTTTCACATCGCTCATCGATAAGCAATGCGAATCGGCAACATACCCATCCGCACCCGCCGGCAACCACCGGCGGTTGATTCGGTTCGTACGTGGCAGCCAACTGTACACAGTGCCCTCAATTCCACAGTCAGCCTCTAGAGTTGACGGAACGGCTACGCTTGCAATAGGACGGCGAACCCTGCGCGGGCCGTGGCGGCCGGCCCTACGCTCCGCCCACGTATCTTTGTGCCAGCTTCCCGACGCAGCGGAAGTGCCGGCCGACAACTACCGCCGCACGCCCAACCAACCGATGCCGCTCGACCTCCCGACACCCCAGTTCAACCTGGACCGGGATAAGCTGCGTGCACTGGTGCACTACATCTGCGACCGGGTACCCAACCCGAAGCAGTGGGGCGCGACCAAACTGAACAAGGCGCTGTTTTACTCGGACATGGAGTCATTCCTGTCCCTCGGGCGACCCATCACCGGAGAGACGTACATCAAGCGTCAGTTCGGACCGGTGTCTGAACACCTACCGTCGATACTGGAGGAGCTGGAACGCGATCGGGCGATAGCTATCTCGCAAGCGACCGGCTATGGTCCTTATTCCGGAGCGCCCCGACGTGAGTTCTTCTCGCTGCGCCGGCCAGACATAAGCGACTTCACACCGGAGGAGATCAGCATCGTCGATCAGACGGTGGACGTGATCTGCAACGAGTTCACGGCGCGGGGCATCAGCGAATACTCGCACGATGTCGTGTGGGAGGCCGCCGAGATCGGCGAGGCGCTGCCCTACTTCACCGCTCACGCCCGATCGCTCGGCGAGATAGACGAGACGGACGTGGCGTGGGCTCGTGACCACCTTCGTTTGATTCAACGAAGGGACTGATCGGGGTTGGCATGCCGGAGTATCGGAGGCGGCGCCGGCGCGTCGATTACTCAGCGTACGCCAGTACACCCCTGATTGAGGCGGCCGAGCGGTACGAGCGGCTTTACGAGGTGATCAAGCTGCTGGAGTGGCTGCTCGAGCGTCAGCCCGATAACCGCTTTGCCTCGCAGGTCGGCGACGGCCACTGGCTCATCAAGTCCGAGGATGGTCCGCCGATGTTTGGTCCGGGGATACCGGGCGTCACGATGATCTACACGTTCGATGACGAGGTCGTCACCATCTGGGGAGCGCGGGTGGAGCCCCCACCGCAGATCGACTACGCCTGAACGCGCCGGCCGGCCTACAGCTCGCCGCGAAAGGCGCGGTGTTGCAAGGAGCGAAAGAGAGCATCCATCGCGATAGCAGCGCGGGTGTGGTGGATGGTCTGCCGGCGAACGACCGCAACCCTGCTCGCGTACTCGGCCTGCAAGGTGAGCGGCGCCAAGGGCACTTGGATCTTCTCTATTCGGAATAGGGCCAGCTTGCCAATTGTGACCTGCCCAACGTGCGATCGAATCTGTGCCTGCGCGTGCTTGGATTCGAGGTATCGGGCTAAGAAGGTGGCTTCGTACACATCTCGTGCCTTGGCCACCAGCTTCGCAGCGTTCTCCGTGAGGTTTACGCCATCGAGTGAAGCGGGGACCGGCGCCACTAGGCCTATTGACCCCGCAATCGAGATGATTACGTCCCCGGTATGGACAACGTAGCGCGCTATCGAGGCCTGCGTTTCCGCTTTGAGGTACATCAAGGCTGACTCATCGATGACGCCGCCCTTAAAGTCCATCACCCTGATGTAGCGGAAGGGCGTCGAGCCTGGCGCGTACTCCTCGCCCTTTGGGAGTCGCTTGCCGCCCTTCACGTCACAAAAATCTCCAACGGAGACCACCGGCCACCCCTTTGGGTTAGTCGCCGGGTCCCCGAACATGTCGAGGAAGATGGACTGCGCCAGCGCGTCGAGCTGCGCGAGGCCGGCGCGACGCGCGGCGCGCAGCGCGTCCGCCTTGTCCAGGATGGCCGCGATCCGGCGTTGATCCGGCAGCGGAGGGAGAGGGATCAACAGGTCGTCGAGGTGCTCGCCCCGCAGGTTGTTGATGTTGACTCCGGCGGCGAGTGCCGACACGCGACGGCGATATGAAGGGGTACGGAAGTAGTGTGCGAAGTAGGCTGGGTCGACGCCAGAACCGGGCCGCAGCACCTTGCAGAAAGCTCCGAAACCACCATCCCAATCGGCCAACGCCCGCGCTGTCTTGCCGACGACATCCAGGCTCCCACTCGATGCCGCGACTACGATGTCATGCTGGCGGATCCTCTGCTTGTCCGAGATACGCCGCGCTGGCACGAACACGAGGTCGTCAAAAGTGAGACCCTCGGTAGTGATGTTGCCAGCCCGAAGAACCGGCAGGTAACCGACGGCGGCTTTTGATGAGGCCTCACCCTTGGTATACGTCACGCCCCTGATTTGCTGAGCGATGTCACCGACGCGCGCGACTGCCGTCATCTCAGCATTCCCTCCAGTTCCGTCATCTTCTGCTGGATCTCCTCCTCCAGCTCCGCCAGCTCGGCCAGGATCTCCGCCGGCGGACGATCCCTGCGACGAGCCGTGCACGTCGGCGGTCCTGGTCATGGCCGGCGGCGAGCCTCGCTCGTCTGGACCTTCCGCAGGCCGGCCGTCGCAATCGCGCGGCTTCGGTCGCGCAGCCGTTCGAGGATGGCCAGCTTCTCAGCAAACGGCAAAGCGGCCAGGCGTTCCCGGAGCTGTTGCTTGTTGGCCACGGCGCTCGCGGCAAAGCCTCTTCGTTCCGGTTTCATCACGAGAGAAACGTGCGCTCGAACTGCTGCCAGCGCTCGATCAGGTCGTGGCGCCGGAGGATGTCTCGCAGGCGATCCATGTCCAGCGCGCCGGAAGCGAGGAACTGAAGGATGCGAGCCTTGTCCTTCGGGCGGCCGGTTTGAAGGGCAATACCGACCAGATGCTCCGCGCTGAACACTCTCGTTGGGACTCCCTCGACCTCCGTGGAGACGGCCTCGGACAGTGCTTCCTCCACGAGCGGGTCGGCGAGGGGTAGGAACTGGACAGGCCAGCCTTCGATATGCACGTACTCGCCTTCGACGCGATGACCCTGCGCGATGAGGTAGTCGAAGATCGGCTGCATGTTCAGGAGGGCGCTCCCGCCTTTCGGCTCCAGGGGAATGAAGACGTCGACATCCAACGTCGCCCCAGGTTCTAGATGAAACGTCGCCGCCACCGCGCCGCCGATGGCGTAGTCTTTTACGACGCCATCGGCCTTCATCTGATTGAGGACGGCGATGGTTCTGGTTATGGCCATCATATCATTTCCTCCAACTCCTTCATCCCACGCAGGATCTCGTCCTCCAGCTTCGCCAGCTCGGCCAGAATCTCCGTCGGCGGCCGGTGCTCGACCTCGTCGTGCACAACCTCCTTGTAGCGGTTCAACGACAGGTCGTAGGCATGGTCCACGATCTCGGCCTTCGGCACGAAGAAGCTCTGTGCGGTCCGTTGCCGATCACGCTCGCCAGCGGCGTTGAACCAGCGCGCCACTACATCCGGTAGGTTGTTCTTCGCGTGCTCGTCCTCGCTCAGCTGCGCGGCCGGCACCGGACCGAGCCTGTCCTCCAGTAGCATCGGCGTGCGCTTGTCGTCCAGGCTCCAGCCATCGGCCCGGACGTCGTAGAACCACACGTGGTCTGTGCCGCCGGAGTTGGTCTTCGTGAAGAGCAGGATCGCGGTGGACACGCCGGCGTAGGGCCGGAACACGCCGGCCGGCAGGGACACCACGGCGTCGAGCTTCTGGTCCTCAACGAGGATCCGTCGCAGCTCCATATGCGCCTTGCTCGAGCCGAATAGGACGCCGTCGGGGACGATCACAGCCGCACGACCCCCGGGCTTCAACAGCCGCAGGAACAGCGCCAGGAAGAGCAGCTCCGTCTTCTTCGTCTTGACGATCTGCAGTAGGTCCTTCGCGGTGTTCTCGTAGTCGAGGCTCCCGGCGAACGGCGGGTTTGCGAGCAAGAGCGTGTACTTCTCGTCCTCGCCGGCGTGCTCCTGCGCGAGGGAGTCCCGGTAGCGGATGTCCGGGTTCTCCACTCCGTGCAGCAGCATGTTCATGCTGCCGATCCGCAGCATCGTGTTGTCGAAGTCGAAGCCATGGAACAGCCCGTGGTGGAAGTGCTCACGTCGGCGCTCGTCGTGAAGCACCTCTGGAACCCGCTCGCGCAGGTACTCGCCGGCGGCGACCAGGAAGCCGGCGGTGCCGCACGCGGGGTCGCATATGACGTCGTTCGGCTGCGGAGCCGTCAGCTCCACCATCAGCCGGATGATGTGTCGCGGCGTGCGGAACTGACCGTTCTGGCCGGCGCTCGCGATCTTGCCGAGCATGTACTCGTAGACGTCTCCCTTCGTGTCGCGGTCCTCCATCGGCACGTGCTCGAGGAGGTCCACCACCTTCGCCAGTAGCGCCGGCGTGGGGATCGTGAACCGCGCGTCCCTCATGTGATACGCGTACGTGGAGTCCGCCCCGCCACCCGCGCCGGCACGCAGGAACGGGAAGACGTGCTCGCTCATCACCGTGAACATCTCCGCCGGCGCAAGGTGCTTCAGCCGCGACCAGCGCATGTCCTCGTAAGGCCGGCCGCGGTCGTCCGCACCCTCGGGGAAGACGCGCCGCTCCATCGGCCGGCCGAGCGCGGTGGCCTTGTTCTCCTCCAGCGTGTGGAGGTCGTCGAGCCGGCGCATGAACAGCAGGTAGGTGATCTGCTCGATCACCTCCAGCGGGTTGGCGATGCCACCCGACCAGAACGCGTCCCAGACGCGGTCAACCTGGCCCTTGATCTGCCCTGTTATCATGTCCTACTGGCTAGCGTCGCGTGGCGGGGCAACTGGTATCGATCCTACACATCGGCATGCTAGCGCAAGGACCGCGGCGACGTGTTCGATCGTCGTCGACGCGTGCCGGAACCGCGAGGGCGCGCTTGAAACCCGCCCCTACGACGAACCGTGAATGGCAATCCGTCACGCCGTGACGGTGTCGGCCGCCGGCGCCGGCGCGGCGGCGCGTTCGCGAAGCGCGGCCTGAGCGGCGGCGAGGCGCGCGACTGGCACGCGGAACGGCGAGCATGAGACGTAGTCGAGCCCCACCTCGTGACAGAACGCGACGGACGCCGGGTCGCCGCCGTGCTCGCCGCAGATGCCCACCTTGAGCCCCGGCCGCGCGGCGCGGCCGCGCTCTGTGCCGAGGCGCACGAGCTGACCGACGCCCTCCACGTCCAGGGTCTGGAAGGGATCGTCCGGCAGCAGCTTCTGCTCGACGTAGGCGGGCAGGAACACCGTGCCGACGTCGTCGCGGCTGAACCCGAAGGTCATCTGGGTGAGGTCGTTCGTGCCGAACGAGAAGAAGTCGGCGTCGAGGGCGATCTCGCCGGCCATCAGCGCGGCGCGCGGGACCTCGATCATGGTGCCGCAGAGGTACTCCACGCGCCGGCCGCGCGCGGCGAAGACCTCCTCCGCGACTCGCTCGACGATCGCGCGCTGGTGGCGCAGCTCCGTCGCCGCTCCGACGAGTGGCACCATCACCTCCGGGTGGACATCCACGCCGGCCTCGGCCGCGTCGACGGCCGCCTCGAAGATGGCCCGGGCCTGCATCTCCGTGATCTCGGGGTGGGTGATGCCCAGGCGGCAGCCGCGGTGCCCCAGCATGGGGTTCTCCTCGTGGAGGGCGTCGGCCTTCGCCCGGATCTCGTCCGCCGTGACGCCGAGACGGCTGGCGGTCTGTTCAATGCCGGCGTCGTCCTTAGGGAGGAACTCGTGGAGCGGCGGGTCCAGGAGGCGGATGGTGACCGGATAGCCGTTCATCGCCTCGAAGATGCCGAGGAAGTCCGATCGCTGGAGCGGGAGGAGGGTCTCCAGGGCGGATGCCCGCGCGGCCGGCGTGGAGGCGAGGATCATCGCGCGCACGGCGTAGATGCGGTCGCCCTCGAAGAACATGTGCTCGGTCCGACACAGCCCGATCCCCTCAGCGCCGAGCTCGCGTCCGGCGCGCGCATCGGCGGGCTGGTCGGCGTTGGCGCGCACGCCGAGCCGGCGGTACTCGTCGGTCCACGCGATAAACTCGGCGAACTCGCCGCTCAGGCTGGGGTCAACGAGCGGCTCGGCGCCCTCGATCACCTCGCCGGTGGTCCCGTTGAGGGAGATCCAGTCGCCCTCGCGGATGCTCCGGGTACCGCTCGTGAACACGCGCTCCTCGGCGTTGACGACGATGCCGCTGCACCCGGCCACGCACGGCTTGCCCCAGCCGCGCGCTACGACGGCCGCGTGGCTCGTCATGCCGCCGCGCGACGTGAGGATTCCCTCCGCCGCGTGCATCCCGCCTACGTCCTCGGGACTCGTCTCCACGCGGACGAGGATCACGCGCCGGCCGGCCACGCGCGCAGCCTCCGCGGCATCCGCCGTGAAGACCACCTCGCCGACGGCAGCCCCCGGCGACGCCGGCAGGCCGCGCGCGATCACGCGGTCGCGGTAGGCGCGCTCGTCGGGGAAGCGCGGATGCAGTAGTCCCTCGATGTGGCGTGGCTCGACGAGGTCGCGCACGGCCCGTTCCTTCGTCACGACGCCCTCCCGGACGAGGTCCGTCGCGATCCGGACGGCCGCCGCGCCCGTGCGCTTGCCGCTACGCGCCTGGAGCATGTAGAGCGTGCCCTCCTCGACGGTGAACTCGATGTCCTGCATGTCGCCGTAGTGCCGCTCGAGCCGGCCGACGGCCTCGGCCAGCTCGGCGTAGGCCGCCGGCATGTCGTCTGCCATCTGCGCCAGCGGGAGCGGCGTGCGGATGCCGGCGACGACGTCCTCGCCCTGGGCGTTGACGAGGTACTCGCCGAAGAGGCCCGGCGTGCCGTTGCCCGGGTCGCGCGAGAAGAGGACGCCGGTGCCGCTGCCCGCGCCGCGGTTGCCGAACACCATCGCCTGGACGTTGACAGCCGTGCCCAGCAGGCCGCGGATCCTGTTGATCGCCCGGTACTTGACCGCGCGGTCGCTCTCCCAGGAGCCGAACACGGCGTCGATGGCGAAGCGGAGCTGCTCGCGCGGCTCCGTCGGCGGCATCGAGCCCGTGTGCCGGCGGTAGACCGCCTTGTATCGATCCACCAGCTCGCGGAGGTCGCCGGCGCCGAGGTCCGTGTCCTCGGTTGCGCCGCGCTCGGCCTTGAGCGCGGTTAGAGCCTCCTCGAAGTGCTCATGCGGGACCCCGACTACGACGTCGCCGAACATGTCGAGGAAGCGCCGGTAGGCGTCCCACGCGAAGCGCTCGTCGCCCGTCTCGCGCGCGAGCGCGGCGGCGGACACGTCGTTGAGGCCGAGGTTGAGCACGGTGTCCATCATGCCCGGCATGGAAGCGGCGGCGCCGCTGCGGACCGACACTAGCAGCGGGCGCTCCGCGTCACCGAGGCGCCGGCCCGTCGCCTCCTCGAGGTGCGCCAGTCCCTCCGCCATCTGCTCCTCCAGCCCATCCGGCCAGCGCCGGCCGACGTCGTAGAAGTGCTTGCAAGCTGCCGTCGTGATCGTGAACCCCGGCGGCACGGGCAGCCCGAGCGAACTCATCTCCGCGAGGTTGGCCCCCTTCCCTCCGAGGATCTCTTTCATCTCCTTGCGGCCGTCGGTGCGGCCGGCGCCGAAGCGGTAGACGTAGCGGGGGAGTTCCATGGTGGGCGGATTGACGCTGGCAGCTGGCAGCTTGCAGGGGGCACGCTTGAGGCCGGCGGGTCGCAGCCCGGGTAGCGCTGCCGGCCGTCGCAGGTTACTGCCCACGGCGGCAGTTGCAGCCGGCAACGCTCCGTGGGCGGGTCAGAGACGCCCCACCGCGGTGCCGGCGCCGACGTCGGCGCCATGTCTCTTCGACCCGCACCTACCGGGCCGACACCCCGCTACCCCGCTACCCCGAATCGTTCAATCGCTCAATCGCTGAATCGCTGAATCTCAACCGACCCTCATCCACCTCGCCAGCTCCCGCATGGTCGGGCGCTTGCCGGTGCTGAGGATGCCCACGCGGTAGACGCGGCCGGCGAGCCAGATGGCGGCGACGACGGCCAGCGCCAGCAGGGCGAGTGACGCGGCTACGTGTGCCACAGGGAGCTCGGTGGCGGCCATGCGCATGGGCGTGGCCACGGGCGAGGTGAGCGGGATGAGACCGAGGACGGTGGCCGCCGTGCCCTGCGGGTCGCTCGCGAGGGGCACCAGGAAGAGCAGCGGCACGATCAGGGGCAGCAGCACCGGGAGCACGAGCTGCTGCGCCTCCTGCTCGGTCGAGACGGCCGCGCCGACGGCGGCGTAGATGGCCGCGTACAGCAGGAAGCCGAGGAGGAAGAAGGCCCCGAGGGCCGCGACCGTCCCGGCAGGAATGTGGAGCGACGAAAGCGCCCCGGACGGGATGCCGGCGCTCTCGGCGAGGAACGACGTCTGCGTCGCGGCGAGCGTGAGCAGGGTGCCCCAGATCGCTACCTGCGTCAGCGCGACGGCGCTCACGCCGGCCACCTTGCCCAGCATGAGGTGCGAGGCCTTGACGGTACTTACGATGACCTCCGCGATGCGGCTGGTCTTCTCCTCGAGCACGCTGCGCATCACGTTCTGGCCGTAGAGCACTATCAGGAAGTAGATCAGCATCGCGACGCCGTACGCGAGGAAGAACGTCGGCAGCGCGCCGGCGCCGTCGCGCCCGCCGCGCTGGAGGCGGGTCGCCTGCACGTCCACGCGCCGCATCAGATCGCTGGCGTCAGCCTCGGTGACGCCGGCGCGCACGAGGCGCTCGGCCTGGACGGCCGTCGTCGCCACGCGCTGCAGGTCGATAACCACGTGCAGGTTGGCTACGTCCCGCGCCCGGTAGGCGACCACTCCCCGCTCGACCACGTCGGTCGGGACGTGCAGGTACCCGTCCAGTTCGCCTTCCGCGACCCGGCGCACCAGCTCCTCGCGGTAGCGCGCGAGTGGCCCGCGGTGCAGCTCGACGTGGTAGATGACCACACCTGCGCCGGCGACTGGCAGCGGGAGGTCGTCCGCTATGCGCCCGCCGATCCCCTCCGCGCTCTCGTCGACTACCGCGATCACGCGCCGGCCGCCGGCGTCCCCGCCGAACAGGTACGGGATGGCCACGATCGCCACCACGAACGCCGGTATGAGCACGGTGCTCAGCGCGAACCCGCGCGTGCGCACGCGTTCGAGGTACTCGCGGCGGGCGATGAGGAAGGTGTCGTGCATGGGGGAGAGCTTGCAGCTTGCAGCTTGCAGCTTGGAGCGGGCAGCGGGCAGGGGCAGCTGGCGGGGTACGCGTGGTCGGTTGAGGTCCGGCCTGCAAGCTGCTAGCTGCTAGCTGCGAGCCCCTCCCCCCTCCTCCTCGGCTCCACATCCCCCACCCTTGCCACAAAAATCTCGTGCAGACTCGGCTCGACGCGGGCGAAGCGGTAGACGGGGGTGTCGATGGAATTGAGCGCGGAAAGCACCTCGCGAGGGTCTGCGCCGGCGTCGAGCTCGACGTGCCAGCCGTCGCCGTCGGGGACGACCTCGCGGAAGCGGGCGTTCGCGTGCATGAACGCCTCGGCGCCCGGCGTGCGCTCATCGAAGGCGACGGCGTAGTGCGCGCCGCGGTGCGCGCGGCGGATCTCGGTAAGCGGCCCGTCGAGCACCTTGCGGCCGCCGGCGATTATGCAGACGTACTCGCAGAGGCCCTCGGCCTGGTCCATGTTGTGTGTGCTGAAGAGCACCGTCCGCCCGCGCCGGCGTGCGTCGAGGATGGTCTCGCGCAGGACGTCCTGGTTGACGGGGTCGAGGCCGGACGCCGGCTCGTCGAGCACCAGCAGCTCCGGGTCGTGGACGACCGTGGTGATGAACTGGACCTTCTGCTGCATGCCTTTCGAAAGGGTGTCGACGCGGGCGTGGACCCAGTCGCCTAGCCCCATGCGCTCGAGCCACTCGCGGCCGCGCCGGCGTGCCTCGCGGTCGGAGAGTCCCTTGAGGCCGCCGAAGAAGGCGATCACGTCTAGCACGCGCATCCGTCGGTACAGGCCGCGCTCCTCGGGGAGATAGCCGATCCGCCGCAGCACGCTTCGGTCCGTCGCGGGGTCGGCGCCCAGCAACGAGACGGTGCCCGTGTCGCGCGCCAGAATGTTGAGCGCCATCCGGATGGCGGTGCTCTTGCCGGCGCCGTTGGGGCCGAGGATGCCGTAGATCGAGCCGGCGGGGACCGTCAGGCTCAGGTCATCGACGGCGACGTGCCCCGAGAACCGTTTGGACACACGGTCGAGGACGAGGGCTGGGGACGTCACGCGGCGACTGCGGGGGCTCGCGAAACTACCCTCTCAATTTGCGGGAGCCTGCGCCCCGCCCATTAGGCATGAGCGTCTTGGCTAGCGGGCAACGACGAAGCGCGCCGCGGCCGGCGCAGCGCCGGCGACCGCCGCCCGCGCTACGTACGCCCCCGCCGGCAGCGCCGGCACCACGAGCGCGTGCGCCCCGGCCCGCAGGGGCCCTGCGTGAAGGACTGCTACCTCGCGACCCAGCACGTCGTGCACCGCCAGGCGCACGTGCGCCGGCGAGGGCAGCGTGAGCGTCATCGCGGCAGCGCCGTGCGCGGGGTTCGGCGAAACGCTTAGCGAGGCGCCGGCGCGGTCAGGGCCGGGCTCCGCCGGCGTGTCCGGCGTCACCACCAGCGTCAGCGGCACCGACGCCAGCACCACGCCGGCCGTGTCCTCCACCACCAGCGTGCTGCGGTACTCACCCGGCGCGCGCTGGCCGGCGCGGAAAGTGAGCATCACCTGTGTGCTGCCGCCGGCCGGGATGGTGCCGCTCCAGTCCGACAGAGTCAGCCAGGTGGGTGAGAGGGGCACCGGCCGAATCGCCGCCACTCCCCGTTGTCCCTCGGGCCCGCCCCCGGTAAACGTCGCGTACATCACGCCATTCGGGTCCAGCCGGCTGCGTGCCGTCGAGCCCACGGGGAACCAGCCCTCGGCCCACATTGCGGCCAGGGTCGTCTCCTGCGCCAGGTTCGTTCCGACGCTATCCGTGACCACGACTCGGTCATAGTCGTTGTCGATCACGAGCCCCAGCGGGATTTCAAGTCGAACGCCCTCCGGTCCGCCGGCGGCTCCGCCGAGCGCGTCGACCGCGTTACCCAGGTAGGCGCTCGGGTACGCGTCGACCAGGCGCGGGTACCCCGGCGCGACCACGCCAAGTGTGTCGATGGCCCAGAGTTCGTTTCGGAGGCCATCGACGTAGTAGTACCGCCTAGTCGCGGGGTCGTAGCTGGCTCCCTTGGGATATCCCGAGTTGGAGGGAGGGGGCCCTGTGGGCGGCACCGGAATCTCGATGCGCCGGCCGGTCGCCACGCCCTCCAGCGTCCCCTCCAGCAGAAGGATCCTTCGTATGTCGAAGCCATCCACCTCCGCGTTCGTCCACCACAGCGTGCCCGTGTCCGTGTTGTACGTAACACCGACCGTATAGGGGATGGCCAACTCCGCGACGGTCGGCGACTGGAATCGACTGACGTAGGCCAGGTCTGCCGTCAGCTCATAGGGGCGAAGTGCGCCCACTTGCTCCGCAACGAACACGCGGCCCCTGGGGGGTCATTGTGACGGCATACGGAATCCAGCTAAACCCTAGGCCTGATTGATCCACCCACCTCAGCAACTCTCCTGGTTCTCCACACCCCACCGCGAAACCAGACGCGCCCACCTGCTGCAGCGGTGTGCCGAAATCCAGGCAAAACGGCACCGCAGAGATGCCGCTATTCAGGCACAAGGTGGTCGTCGCGTCCTGCCCCTGGGGTACAGATACGCGCAGGCTCTCCGGGGACGCGGCCACCTGCGCGTCCGAGCCACGGCCCAGCAGCAGGCCCGCTCCGACCAAGAATGTCGCGCGCGTCACCGCGCCACGGTCACGCGCCGCGCCGTCACCTCGTTGCCCGCCTGAATCTGGACGCGCACGACATACGCGCCCGGCATCAGCCTAGCAACGTCCATCGTCAGGGGGTGTCGACCTGCCGCTCTCGCACCGTTGGCTATCACCAGGACTTCCCGCCCCAGGACGTCATACACCGCGACCCGTACGTGCGATTCGGCCTCCAGGTCGAGAACCACGGTGGTGCGATCACGAACCGGGTTGGGTGCGATCGAGAGATTGACACCCGTCACGGCTCGCACCGTGCTCGACGCAAGCGCCTCCGCTGATGGGCGCGGGTACGCATCTAAGCTGCCGGGGGACCTCGCCAATGCATTGGCGAGACGATTCAACGCGCGACCCTCATCCGGGTCCTGAGCCGTCGCTGCTAGAGACGCGACTAGCTCCGATGCCTCTCCCCGCCGCCCTGCGCGCGACATGAG
>Ga0307505_10001068_pt1 | contig 24316 bp, 28 predicted proteins | sample 23_S_MG_FD_202183 | JGI IMG/M metagenome (GOLD analysis project Ga0307505, IMG submission 202183) | Soil microbial communities from Populus trichocarpa stands in riparian zone in the Pacific Northwest, United States - 23_S | ecosystem: Environmental > Terrestrial > Soil > Riparian zone > Trees...
ACCAGCACCCGTTGAGCATCCAGATCATACCGCGCCTTGTTGGCGGCAATGCTGAGCGGACCCTGCGCCAGGCCGAGCCGAGCCATCATCCCCCAGATATCGACGATCGGCTCATCGGAAGTCTGCTGCAGGGCCCGCTGGGCGACGATCTGGAATCGCTGGCCTTTATCGTCAACGCCAACATAGCGCGCTTCCTCGACGCGCATCCGCTCGGGGGCATTGTCCACCTGGTTCTTGTCGAGGATGAAGCTGACGTCGCCTTCCCGGTCGAGCGGCGCCAAAGCGAGGAAGGCGACGAGCACGCCGACGGCGCTGGGCAGGCCGATCTTGGCAAGCTTGATCAGCCGGTCGTGCCGGCTGCCGGGCACCGCCCAGTCCTGCTTGAAAGCTCGCTCCTGGACAGCGGCGTCAGACATGGCGCCCCTCAAGCATGGGCGAAGACATCCTGCTCGGCCCAGCCGGCGAGATCGAGCAAGGCCCGATGGGGCAGGAAGTCGAAGCAGGCCTGGGCGAGCTCTACCCGATTCTCCCGGGCCAGGCGCTCGTCGAACTTTTCCTTGAGCGCATGCAGATAGCGCACGTCGCTGGCCGCATAGTCGCGCTGCGCCTCGCTGATCTCGGCGGCGCCCCAGTCGCTGGTCTGCTGCTGCTTGCTGAGGTCATGGCCGAGCATCTCCTTGACCAGTTCCTTCAGGCCATGGCGGTCGGTGTAGGTGCGCACCAGCCGCGAGGCCGTCCGCGTGCAGTAGACCGGGGCGGCGAGTATACCGAGATAAGCCTGCATGATCGCCACGTCGAAGCGTGCGAAATGGTAGAGTTTGAGGCGGTTGCGGTCGCCGAGCAGGGCTTTCAGGCGTGGCGCCGAATAGTCGCTCTGCGGCCCGAATCGGACGAGATGCTCGTCGCCCTGGCCGTCGGCGAGCTGGACGAGGCACAGGCGGTCGCGCCCTGGCATCAGGCCCATTGCCTCCGTGTCGACCGCGATCGGGCCGTCCGCGAAGACCACGTCCTGGCTCAAATCTTCCTCGTGAAAATAGATGCTCATTCACTCTTCCTTGGCAGGCATTGGCCGCAACCGACTGACATCCTTACTCGGCCTTGCATGGGCCATGCCACCCCCGCTCCAGAGAATCACTAGAGCAGGCCGCTTTTTTCCTGTAAGGCCGCGAACGGTGCGTGAGCGAAACGCGCCAGGACCGGTTGCGCCTAATCGCCCAGCGCGTTGGTTTGTTGATGATTGGGGCACAAGGAAGTTTAGACTGCATGGGTTTCGATAGAGGGCGCAAAGGCGAGCGCGGTGCGCGTGGCCGGGACAAGCGCGACGGCTTCGGCGAAGATAATTTCAGTAGCGATCGCGGTTCGGACCGCGGCTTCGGGGACAGGGGCGGATTCGGCGGCGGCGGCGGTGGCGGGGGCGGCGGTTACGGCGCCCCGCGCGGCCCCGGCGGCGGCGGTGGCTTCGGAGACCGCGGCGGCTTCGGCGGTGGCGGCGGAGGCGGTGGCTTCCGCGGCGGCGGCGGTGGCGGCGGCGGATTCCGCGGCGGCGGTGGCGGCGGAGCGGGCGGCGGCATGCCTCCCCAGGTCGTCGGCGAAGGCAAAGGCATCGTCAAATTTTTCAACCCGCAGAAGGGCTTCGGCTTCATCGTCCGCGATGATGGCGGCGAGGATGTGTTCGTTCACATCTCCGCGGTCGAGCAGGCCGGCCTGGCCGATCTGGCCGACGGCCAGCCGCTCGAGTTCACGCTCGTCGACCGCGGCGGCCGGATTTCGGCGACCAACCTCAGGATCGACGGCGAGCCGATGGCGGTCGAGCGGGCAGAGGCCACGCCGCAGCGTACGCTGACCGGCGAAAAGGCCAGCGGCACGGTCAAGTTCTTCAACGCCATGAAGGGCTTCGGCTTCATCCAGCGCGATGACGGCCAGCCGGATGCTTTCGTCCATATTTCCGCCGTGGAGCGAGCCGGCATGCCGACGCTCAACGAAGGCGACCGGCTCGAGTTTGAGCTGGAAGTCGATCGCCGCGGCAAGCATGCGGCCGTGAACCTAACGCCGCTGCAGACTTAACCAGCTCGGTTGAGAGCAGGGGAAAAGCGCCCGTCCGGACCTCCGGGCGGGCGTTTTGCTTAACAGCTCAATTCCGCAGGCTGGCCCTCGCCGGTAGCCGGGTTGGTCCGCAAGCCGGGGTCGACCGGAGCCCTAGCCGCCGCCCAGCGTCCGGGCGAGATCGTAGATATGCTCGATCCCCTCATAGAAGCTCTTGGTCGGGATCCGCTCGTCGAGGCCGTGCGCGAACATCTCGTTCGGCTTGATGAACACCCCGGACGACGCCCAGGTGGGGATGCCCGCGCTCCGATAGACCAGGCCGTCGGTGCCGCCGGATTCCAAATAGGGCGAGACGGCGACCCCGGCGTATCGCTTGCGAATGGATTGGGTGATCGCCAGCTCGATTTCGGGGCGCAGCTCTGACACGGGGCTGGCGACGGGTGCGCCCAACAGCTTGATCGCGACGTTCGGGTTGGCAGCCACCCTGGCGAGTTCCAACCCGACATTCTCGACCGTCACGCCCGGGAAAATCCGGCAGTTGACCGTGGCGGTCGCTTTTTGCGGCAGCGCATTCTCGGCGTGTCCCGCCTGGAGCTTGGTCGCCACGCAGGTCGTGCGCGTCGTGCCGACGAATTCGGGATTGCGCCAGATGGCGTCCGCGGCGGCGCTGTCCTCAGGGTTGGCGGCAAAGTTTCGAAGCGCCTCGCCGGCTGGTCCCGGCGTCAGCCTGCCGACCGCGCCCAGATAGGCGCGCGTCAGCTCGTTGGACATGACCGGGAAGCGATATTCGTCGATCCGGGTCACCACCTTGGCGAGATGGTAGATGGCGTTATCGGCGCGCGGACGGGAGCTGTGGCCGCCCTGGTTGGTCACCGTCAGCTCGAAGGTCGCATAGGTCTTCTCGGCGCCTTGGATCAGATAGATGACCGGCTTGCCGTCGGGCCCGAGAATGCCGCCGCCGGCATCGGTGTTGATCGCATATTCGGCATCCTTCACCCACGGGTGGGCGGCGATCTGGCGAGTTGTGCCGTCGGCCTCGTCAAGGCCGGTTTCCTCATCGCCGACAAAGGCGAAGACAAGGGTTCGGCGCGGCGTTACCCCCGCCTTTTGCAAGCGGAGGACGGTCGATATGAGGGCGACAACTCCGGCTTTGTTGTCGATCGTTCCGCGGCCGTAAAAATAGCCGTCCTCCTCGATCAGCTTGTACGGGTCGCGTTTCCAGTCCTCGGGCCGGGCGTCGACCACATCCATATGCGCCGAGAACAGGACCGGCTTCGCGTTGCGATCACTGCCCGGAACCCGAACCAGCATGGCGACCGTCTCGCCCTTGGGTAGCTTGGCGATGTTGTCGGCCGGCACGCCGCCCTCGCGCAACACGCCTTCGAGGTACGCGACCATCGGCGGCACCTGCCCCTGGCCCTCCGAAGTCCGGAAAGTGATGACCTTGTCGAACATCTGCCGCGCCAGGGCATGGTCCGGCCCTTGCTGCGCGATGGCGGGCGCCGGCGTGGTGGCCGCAGCAAGGGCGACGCCGATCGCGAAACGAGCAATGCCTGTCATGTGAACTTCCCCGCTTGGTTTCCCGGCAGACTAGCGAAGCGCCGGATATTGTCGAACTTGATCGCTGCTCCTTGCGGATTCCCCTGCCCGCTGCGAAGGCGCGTCTTGTCAATGCGGGGCTTGGCAAGGAAGCAAAGGGAGATAGATGATCCTATGCGAATCGAGGGCGACTATAAGCGAGACGGTTATGCGGTCATCCGAGGCCTGGTCCCGCCAGAGGTCGCTTCGAACCTGTTCAAGCAGCTGCAGGTTGACCTTGCCACTGCGGGCAAGTCGTTTGAGACCTTTGCCCAGTCGCAGCCCCTTTCACGGCAGCCGACCATCGACATTTCCGGCCATTTCTACCGGCCGCTGACAACCTTCCTGTGGGGCCTCACGCCGATCATCGGCGAGCTTACCGGCGCGGACCTTTTGCCCAGCTACGACTATTTCCGAATCTATCGGAAGGACGATGTCTGCCGCGTCCATTCGGACCGCCCGTCCTGCGAGCACAGCGTGTCGCTGACCCTCGCCTATAGTGACAATGTGCCCTGGCCGCTCCAGGTCGGCTCCACGCGCGTCACCAGGGAGGAGCCATGCGTCGAGGATTTCGGCGATGAGCCGTTTTCGTCGGTCGAGATGCAGCCCGGCGACGCCGTTCTCTATCGTGGAATCGATTTGCGCCACGGCCGGACGCAGCCCAACCCCAACTTATGGTCCGCGCACCTGTTCCTGTTCTGGGTGGAGCGCGGCGGTGAATTCGAGCAGCACGCCTTCGATGCCGAACGCCTCAAGTCGGAACTGGAACGCGTCAGCAATTTGAAGGTCTGAGCGGGGCGAAAACACCACCCCTCACACCACCATCTTCAGCAATGTCTCCACCCTGTCGGCCTCGGCCGCCGGCTTATCCGTCCTGATCCGGCTCACTCGCGGGAAACGCATGGCGAGGCCCGATTTGTGCCGGGTCGAGGCGTGGATTGAATCGAACGCTACTTCCAGAACCAATGCCTTCTCGACCTCGCGCACAGGGCCGAAGCGGTTGAGCGTATGCGTCCGCACCCAGCGGTCGAGCCATTTCAGTTCATCGTCAGTGAAGCCGAAATAGGCCTTGCCGACGGGCAGCAGCTCGCCCGCCTCGTTCCAGCAGCCGAATGTGTAATCGGAATAGAAGCTTGAGCGCTTGCCGGAGCCGCGCTGCGCATACATCAGGACGCAATCGGCGGTCAGCGGATCGCGCTTCCATTTGTACCACCCGCCGGCCCGCCGGCCGGTGACGTAAGGACTGTCGCGGCGCTTCAGCATGATGCCCTCGATAGCGTCGTCGCGGGCGCCAGCGCGCAACTCCTCGAGCGCCTCGAAGTCGGGCGCCTCGATCAATTGCGACAGGTCGAAGCGCGTGGGGTCGAGCACCGGGAAGAAGCCTTCGAGCCTCGCACGGCGCTCCGTCCACGGCAGGCCCCGCATATCCTCCTCGCCGTCGAACAGCATGTCGTAGAGCCGGACGAAGGCCGGGTAATTCGCCTGCATCCTGGCGCTGACATTCTTGCGGCCGAGCCGCTGCTGCAGGGCGTTAAAGCTGGCCGCGGCGCCGCCATGCGCGTCGGCGCCCTGGTCCGTGCCGCGCACCAGCAGCTCGCCGTCGAGCACCGCCGATTCGGCGAAAGCGCCGGCGATGTCCGGGAAGCTGCCGGATATGTCGTCGCCGGTCCGGCTGTAGAGCCTGGTCTCGCCGCCGGCATGGACCAGCTGCACCCGGATCCCGTCCCATTTCCACTCGGCGGCATAATCCTTGAGCGAGACCTGGGTCTCGTCCAGCGCATGGGCGAGCATGAAAGGGCGGAACACGGGCACGTCGCGCAACGAGGGCTGGCCGCTGCGGCCTTCGGCCCAGTCGAACAGTTCCGCATAGGGTGGTTTCAGGCCGTGCCAGACTTCCTCGACCGCCTCGACATCCAGGCCGAAGGCGTCGGCCAGCGCCTGCTTGGCCAGGCGCGCGCTGATGCCAACCCGGAGCGCGCCGGTCGCCACCTTCAGCAGCGCATAGCGGCCCGACGCATCGAGATGGTCGAGCATGCCCGCCAGCACGGCCGGTGCATCGGACCGGCTGGCGGAGCGCAGGCGCTCGACCATCTCGCCGATCCCCAAGGTGCCGTCGTCAATCTCTGGTGATTCGCCAGCCGGAGCGGGCCACAGCAGCGAGACCGTCTCGGCGCTGTCGCCGACATAGTCGCGGCTCATCTGGAACAGGATCGGGTCGATCCGTTCCTCGACCAGGCCGCGAATGACGGCCGGCTTGACCGCCGGAATGTCTAGCCCGCCGGTCAGCGCCGCCAGCGCGATGCCGCGGTCGGGGTCCGGCGTCTCCTTGAGATAGTCGCCGATCAGCCTGAGCTTGGTGTTGCGCGAGCGCGTGTAGACGAGGTCGTCGAGCAGTTGGGAAAAGGCGCGCATCGCGCCTGATAATGCGTCAGTCGCGGCCTGGTGCCGAGAGTTTTAGTGCAGCCGCACCGCAAGCGCGGCGAGGATGGTCTGGCAATCGTCCGGCGATTCGCTCTCCAGCGCTTCGTCCATATGCTCGAGGCAGGATCGCGTCGCGATCCGGTGGCCAGGCATCAGCGCCATCTGCGCCGAGCATTGCGCCAGGCCTTCAAGCGCTTTCAAGCCATTGGCGGCGGCCGTCTCGCGGATCGCGTCCATGCGGGCATAAATGTCGAGCGGCGACAGGCGCGCGGCGCGCTTCTGGATTTCGGCGATCGCCTCGCCGATCTGGCGGCGGATTGGCTCCAGTGCATCGCTTGCCACGGGTCGCTCCTATTCATTCGAGTGAACGCAGCTTCGCCGAAGATGGTTAAGGCTTTATTGCAGCGGCGCGTCGGGTTGACAAAAATGGCTACTGCGGCCATTGGGCCACGGCTTCGGGCGGCCGGAAACGCGCCGCTTTCTTTATTTCAGCCTTTGGGACTTTTGCGATGGCCAAGCCGGCAACCGTCAAGATCAAGCTCGTCAGCACGGCCGACACCGGCTTCTTCTATGTGACCAGGAAGAATCCGCGCAACACGTCCGAGAAGATGACTTTCCGCAAGTATGACCCCGTCGTGCGCAAGCATGTCGAGTTCAAGGAAGCCAAGATCAAGTAAGGCTCAGCCGGGGCTGGAACCCGGCCCGACTTCCGCCAGCGCGGGCTCCTTCGGCAGCAGAGCCTCGACCTCGGCGACGAAGCGCACAACCGAAATCGGTTTAGAGACATAGGCCTGCGCGCCCGCCGCGCGGACCCGCTCCTCGTCGCCGATTCCCGAATAAGCCGTGACGGCCATAATAGGCACGTCCTTCAACTTCTTGTCCTCGCGCAGCATCCCGATCAGCTCGAGGCCGCTGACGTGCGGCAACTGGATGTCGGTGATCACCAGGTCGGGCTCGAACGTCCGCGCCGAATCGAGGGCGAGCCGGCTGTCCAGCACGGCCTGCGGTTCGTGGCCGTGCGCCGCGAGCAGGTCGCAGAACAGCTTGATGTTGAGGGCATTGTCCTCGACAATCAGGATCCTGGCCAAGCGTTCTTCCTTCTAACGAGAGCCGATTCTAGGCGATGCTGTCCCAACCGCCAAACGACGCGCACGTGCTGGCGCTGAACGCTCTGGCGGCAACACTGGCCGATCAACGGCTCGCCGACCGGTTTTTATCCCTGAGCGGCTTCAGCGCTCCCGATTTGAAACAACGCGCCGGCGAACCGGCATTCCTGGCGGAATTTCTGCGCTTTCTGGAAGGGCATGAGCCGGACCTGGTGGCGATCGCCGAGGCGATATCGGTCAAACCGGAGCAACTTGTCGCGGCTCGTGAGGCGCTGGAGCGGTGACCCGCCCCCTGCTCATCAGCGATTGCGACGAGGTGCTGCTGCACATGGTTGCCCATTTCGAGACCTGGCTCGACGAGGCCCATGCGATCGATTTTCACCTGGAAAGCGGCGAGTTCGCCTCGGCCCTCACCGACCAGGCCAGCGGCGAGATCGTCCCGCCCGACCGAATCTGGCCGTTGCTCGACGGCTTCTTCCGCTCCGAAATGCATCGCCAGACTCTGGTGCCGGGCGCGGCCGAAGCGCTGCGCCGGATCGGCGAGGTGGCCGACATCGTCATCCTCACCAATCTCGGCGACGAGGCGCATGGCTGGCGGGTGGAGCAACTGGCCCAACACGGCATCAATCATCATGTAGTTTGCAATCGCGGCGGGAAGGGCGGGCCGGTCAAAGCATTGCTCGATGAGCGCGGGCCGGCGTCCGCCGTCTTTGTCGACGATTTGCCGGTGCATCACAGCTCGGTCGCCAAGCATGCGCCATCGGTGTGGCGGCTGCACATGGTCGCCGAGCCGCGTCTGGCACCGAGCGTCGCGCCGGCGGTTGATGCCCACGCCCGAATCGACGATTGGCCGGCGGCAGTCGACTGGATTCTCGACCGACTGATGGAGCGCGCATGACCAAGACTATCCTCATCACCGGCGCGACGGCGGGTTTCGGCGCGGCCGCGGCGCGGCGCTTCGCGAAGGAAGGCTGGCGGGTGATCGGCACCGGCCGGCGCGGCGACCGGTTGCGGGAAATGGCCGACGAGCTTGGCGATAGTTTCCTGCCGCTCGAGCTGGACATGCGTGACACCCGGGCGCTGGCCGACATTGCCCGCCTCAGCCCGCCCTGGGGCGAGATTGACCTGCTGCTCAACAATGCTGGCCTCGCCCCGCCGACCGACCCGCTGCCGGAAGCCGACTGGGAGCGGGTCGAGCAGGTCATCGACACCAACATCACCGGCCTGGTCGCGTTTACGCGGGCGCTGCTGCCCAAATTGGTCGAACGCCGCGGCCAGATCATCAACCTGTCCTCTGTGGCGGCGACCTATCCGTACAAAGGCGGGGCGGTGTACGCTGGGACCAAGGCCTTCGTCCGGCAATTCTCGCTCGACTTGCGCTGCGACCTTGCCGGCACCGGCGTTCGCGTTACGTCGATCGAGCCGGGCATGGCCGAGACCGAGTTCACCATCGTCCGCACCGGCGGCGACAAGGCGGCGTCGGACCAGCTCTACGCCAACATGCAGCCGATGACGGCCGAGGATCTCGCCGATCTGTTCTGGTGGCTGGCGAGCCTGCCGCCGCACCTCAACATCAATGCCATCGAGTTGATGCCGGTAAGCCAGAGCTGGGCCGGCTTCACCGTCCACCGCGAGGCTTAGCTCCTCCCTGTCGCGAAGCGATGGGGAGGGGGACCGCTCAGCACAGCTGAGTGGTGGAGGGGTCGGCGCCAAACCCCTCCACCATCGAATCTTCGTTCGATGGTCCCCCTGCCCACGAGCTGCGCTCGCAGGGAGGAGCTTGATTCGCTCGCGATCCGGTGCTTGAGCGCCTGCCCATGAGCATCGACCAGCGCCTCGCCGAACTCGGCGTCACTCTGCCCCAGCCCGCCGCCCCCGTCGCTTCCTATGTGCCGGCGGTCGAGTCCGGTGGGCTCCTGCATATTTCGGGCCAGATCAGCTTCGCCGAGGACGGCAGCCTGATCAGAGGACGCCTCGGCGAGGATATGGACCTCGACAGCGGCATCGCCGCCGCTCGCCGCTGCGGGATCATGTTGCTGGCCCAGATGAAGGGGGCGCTCGGCTCGCTCGACCGGGTCGAGCGGATCGTGAAGCTCGGCGTGTTCGTGAATTCCACGCCCGCTTTCACCGACCAGCCCAAGGTGGCCAACGGTGCCTCAGAACTGATGCAGGACGTGTTCGGCGAGGCCGGCCGCCATGCCCGCAGCGCTGTCGGGGTGACCGTCCTGCCGCTGGGCGTCGCCGTCGAAGTGGATGCGATCGTCGCCGTCCGCGGCTGATCCCCTTGATCCGGGCCCGGCCGGCTTTGCCCACCGGGGGCTCCATCATGGCGTGGGTTTTCCCGAGAACAGCTTGATCGCTTTCGCCGGCGCCTTGGAGCTCGGCGCCGGCATCGAGTGCGACCTCCGCCTGACGGCCGATAATCAAATCCTTGTCTTCCATGATGCTGACGCCTGGCGGATCTGCGCCAGCCCGCTGCGAATCGGCCAATCCAAACTGGCGGAGCTGTCGCGGCTACGGGTCGGCGAGCATCCGATCCCGACCCTTGAGAGCCTGCTGACCCTGGTCGCCGGCCGCGTTCCGCTGCTGCTCGAAGTCAAGGTCGACGGGGACCAGTGGCGCTGGGCGCCGGCACTGAAGCGCGCCCTCGGCACCTATTCCGGCCCGTATGGGATTATGAGTTTCGACCCGCGGCTGGTCCGCCTGGTCAAGACCAATTTGCCGCACGTCCGCCGTGGACTTGTCATCCGCGATTCGCTTCCGCCCTTTCGCCGCCGGCTCGCGCTGTGGTTGGCCGATCCGCAGTTCCTCGCCGTCGATGTGGCGGCGCTGGGCAAGAGCTGGGTGGGGAGCGCACGCCGGAAAATGCCCGTCTACAGCTGGACTGTGCGAACCCCGGAGCAGCGGCGGCAAGCCGCGGTTCACGCCGATGCCGCTATCTGGGAAGCGGATGGCCGACCGTGAAAGCGAAGTCCTGGCCCGGATCGCGCCGGGCGTCGCCGCGCTCGATGCCGCGCAATGGGATGCGCTGACGGACGGGGGCGATCCGTTCCTCAGCCATGGCTTCCTCGCGGCACTCGAAGATTCGGGCAGCGTCGGTCCCTGCAGCGGCTGGTCGCCGTCACCGATTTATGTCGATGAGGAAGGCACCGTCGTCGCCGCCGCGCCGGCCTATCTCAAGAGCCACAGCCAGGGCGAATATGTTTTCGATCATGGCTGGGCGGAGGCGTTTCAGCGGGCGGGCGGGGCCTATTATCCCAAGCTGCAGATCGCCGTGCCCTTCACGCCGGTACCCGGGCCGCGCCTGCTCGGCTCCCGGCCGCAGCATTTGCTCGCGGCCTGCGAGGCCGTCGTCGTCCAGAACGGCCTGTCTTCGGCGCACATCACGTTCCTGGCAGAGGCCGAAGCCGCCCAATCCGAGGCGCGTGGCTGGCTGATCCGCGACGGCCTGCAATATCATTGGTTCAACCGCGGTTATGCGGACTTCGACGATTTCCTCGGCACCCTGTCGAGCCGGAAGCGGAAGCAGATCCGGAAGGAACGCGCGGCTGCCCAGGCCGGCCTTGCTTTTGAGACCTTGCGGGGGACCGAGATCGCTGCGGCCGAGTGGGATTCAATGTGGGCCTTCTACCAGGACACGGGCGCCCGCAAATGGGGCCAGCCCTATCTGACCCGCGCTTTCTTCGACTGCATCGCCGGGACGATGAGCGACAAGTTGCTGCTCTTCCTGGCCAAGCGCGATGGCGTCCCGATCGCCGGCGCGCTCAACGTCGTCGGCGGTCACGCGCTCTTTGGTCGTTATTGGGGCGCGCTCGAGGAGGCGCCCTTCCTTCATTTCGAGCTTTGTTATTATCAGGCCATCGACTGGGCCATCCGGCATGGCCTCGCCGAAGTGCAGGCCGGCGCCCAGGGCGAGCATAAATTGGCGCGGGGCTACGAACCAGTGATTACCCGGTCGGCCCACTTCCTCGCCGATCCTGGTTTGCGCGCCGCGGTGAAGCGTTATCTCGATGGCGAGCGGGCCGCGGTCGCGGATGAAGCGCGCTGGCTGGCCGAGGCCTTGCCCTACCGTTCCTCGGATTCGGCATAGACGGCGACGCGCCGGCCATCGGGTCCGGCGATACCGCGGTACATGGCCGGCGTGGTGAAGCCGAAGGCTACCTCGCCTGCCGGTGTGATGGCGATCATGCCCCCCTTGCCGCCTAGCGCCGCGATGTCGGCCAATACGGCGTCGACCGCTTGCTGGATCGATTCGCCGCCCAGGCGAACGCGCGTCGCGACCGAATGAGCGGCGACGGTCCGGATAAAATATTCCCCCGATCCGGTCGCCGATACTGCGGCCGCGTCGTCGGCGTAGGTGCCAGCCCCGATGAGCGGCGAATCGCCGATGCGGCCCCATTGTTTGGCAGTTAGGCCGCCGGTCGACGTCGCCGCTGCGACATGGCCGTGAGAATCGACCGCGACGGCACCGATCGTGCCATATTTGACGTCCTCGTCGAAGCCGCCACTGGCCAGCAATTCCTCGAGCTGGCGCCGCCGTTCGGCCGTTTCGAACCAGTGGTTGCCAACCTGCTCAAGGCCGAGGGACCGGGCATAATCGTCCGCGTCCTTGCCCGCCAGGAAGACGTGCGGGCCACTGTCCATGAGTTGGCGGGCGAAGCTGATCGGCGCCCGGGTCGTCCGCAAGCCGGCGACCGCGCCAGCCCGGCGGGTCGGGCCGTCCATGATCGCGGCATCGAGCTCGATATGGCCGTCGGCGGCGAGCACGCTACCACGGCCGGCGTTGAAGCAGGGACACTCCTCAAGCGCACGCGCCGCCTCTTCGACCGCATCGACGGCGCTGCCGCCATTGGCGAAAATCGCCACCCCTGCGTCAAGCGCCGCGCCGAGTCCGGCCCGAGACTGCCGTTCCGCCTCGGGATCGAGCGTTCCGGGGCGCATCGAGCCCGCGCCGCCATGGATCAGTATTTGCCATTGTCCCTGCATGGCGCGGCCATAGCGGCGGCATTCGAGCGATTCCAGTTGACTCCCGCCGAAACGATATTATTTTGATATCAAATTAAATGGAGGCGAAAGTGTCTAAAGGGGAAGTGATTGCATTGCAGGCGAGCCAGGAGCGGCCAGCGGGGACCTTCAGCGGCTATCTCATGCTGCTGGTCCTGCTTCTGTCGATTGCCGCGACGGTGCTTGGCATCGTCCGACTGGCCAACGAGAATTTCGACCTGCTGACGCTGGCGATAATCATCGCCTCGCCGCTGATCATGATCCTGGTCGCCTGCGGCTTTTATATGCTGCAGCCAAACCAGGCGGCGTCCATCACCATGTTCGGGGAGTATCGCGGCACGGACCGCACCGACGGCCTACGCTGGATCTGGCCGTGGATGATGCGCGCCAAGGTTTCGGTTCGCGCCAACAATTTCATTTCCGAGCGGATCAAGGTCAACGATTTGCGCGGCAACCCGATCGAAATGGCGGCGCAGATCGTCTGGCGCGTCATCGATACTGCCCAGACCCTGTTCGACGTCGACGATTATCGGACTTTCGTGAAAGTCCAGGTCGAGGCGGCCATCCGCACCATTGGTTCGCGCTATCCGTATGACGATTTCGAGCACCTCGAAATCACCCTGCGCGGCAATCATGACGAGGTCGGCATCGAGCTTCGCAAGGAGTTGCAGGAGCGGCTCGCCGTCGCCGGAATCACGGTCGACGAATGCGGCTTTACGCACCTCGCTTACGCCCAGGAAATCGCCGGCGCGATGCTCCGCCGGCAACAGGCCCAGGCCGTCGTCGCCGCCCGCAAAACCCTGGTCGAAGGGGCCGTCGGCATGGTCGAGATGGCGCTGGAAATGCTGTCGGCCAAGAATGTCGTCGAGCTCGATGATGAGCGTCGCGCGGCCATGGTCTCCAACCTGATGGTCGTGTTGTGCGGCGAGCGCGACACGCAGCCCGTCGTCAATACCGGCACCCTCTACACCTAGGAGCGGTTCGTGAGCGGCGGCGAGCGCAAGGCATACCCGCTGAGGGTCGATCCCGCTTTGTGGGCGGCGGTCGAGCGCTGCGCCGCCGCCGATTTGCGCAGCGTCAATTCCGAGGTCGAGTGCCTGCTTCGCGAGGCGCTGAAGGCGCGCGGCATGAAGCTGGAACCGCCGGAGCCGGTCAAGCGCGGCCGGCCGGCCAAGGGAGGAAGCAAATGAGCGATGGCCCGGAATGGTTCGCGCCCAAGCGCTACGGCCTTGGCTCCGGCCTGCCGATAAGCTGGCAAGGGTGGCTGGTCCTGCTCATCTACATCGGCACGATCATCGGCGCGTACTTCCTGTTCGGGGAAAAGAACCCAGCCGCCATCGCCGTCCTGATTATCGCCACCGCCGTTCTCCTCCTCGTCGCCTCGCGAACGACCAGGGGCGGCTGGCGCTGGCGCTGGGGGAAGAGCGACCAATGATCATGACCATTTTTGCCGGCATCCTCGCCGCCGCACCAATCTCCACTCCTGGACCCGTCGGGGACATTCATGGGACCTTGATCGATGCCGGCAACAAGGCGCCGGCCGTATTGATCATCCCGGGGTCCGGCCCGACCGACCGTGACGGCAATAATCCGATGGGGGTCAAGGCCGCCCCCTATCGTTTGCTCGCCGAAGGCTTGGCCGAGCGCGGCGTTACTTCGGTCCGGGCCGACAAGCGCGGGCTGTTTGCAAGCAAGGCGGCGGTTGCCGATGCCAATGCCGTTACACTGGCGGATTATGCGGGAGATGCGCATGGCTGGGCTAAGGCCTTGCGGAGCCGGACCGAGAACGCCTGCATCTGGCTGATTGGCCACAGTGAAGGTGGTCTGGTCGCGTTGCAGGCCGCTCAGGACTCTATCGGGATATGCGGCGTTGTGCTGGTCGCCGCGCCGGGCCGGCGGATGGGCGACCTCATTCGCGAGCAGCTCCGGTCGAACCCGGCCAATGCCCCCGTGCTGGACTCGGCGCTGGCCGCCATCGCGGCGCTGGAGGCCGGCCAGCGCGTCGATGTGACCGGCATGAATCCCGCGCTGCTGCCGCTCTTCGCGCCACAAGTGCAGGGATATCTGATCGACCTCATGGCGGCCGATCCCGCCCGGCTGGCCAAAGGACTGACGGTGCCGCTCCTCATTATCCACGGCAGCGAAGATTTGCAGATCGCGGAAGCGGACGCGAAAGCGCTGCACGCGGCGCAGCCTAAATCGCGGCTCATCACCCTTCCCGGCATGAATCATGTGCTCAAGGCCGTTCCGCCCGGAGACCGCGCCGCCAATTTTGCTGCCTATGCCGACCCAGCATTGCCGCTCGCGCCGGGCCTGATCGACGCCATCGCGTCATTCGTGACGAAGCATTGAGCGCTATCTAGCTTCAGTTCCAATTGCCGTTCTGATTGTCACCACCGGGATCGAGGTCGCGGTAGGTCTTGCCGTCGTCCTTGGTGACCCTCAGCGTGTAGCCGAAATGGGTCGTGGTCTGGTTCAAATTGCGGACGACGAGGGTTTGCCGGTTGTGGATGATCCGCTGCACTTTGAACTCCTCCCATTGCTCGCCGTAATTATCCGGCGGGCAGCCGTCTCCCGCCCGCGACCACAAGGCCTCGTCCTCATCCGAGGCCTTCGGGAAGAGATAGCCCTCGCCGGTTTCGTCATGGAGATGGAATTTGACGATGAAGCCTGGTCGGCGGCGATTTTTGAACACGAGGTCGCCGTCCGGCGCTGTCTGCAGGTAGGATTCGAGCCGGAACGGTGGATCGTGATCCTCGGCATAAATGTAGACGTCGACGTCGACGTCCCACGGCGATTTCAGATTCTCTTCCTTGAGCTTGGTCATAACGCCTCCCCTGTCAGCTGACACCTCGATAGCCGATTGCGCCGAGTTCATTGAACAATGACCGAGCGATCGCCGTTTGCCCGAGCCGGCGATGCAGTTCGGCGCGCTCGTTCTTTTCCCATGGCCGCTCGGTTACATTGGGCGGAAGCTGCCTCAGCCCCGCGCTCCAGGCCGCCGCGGCGGCCTTCGAATCCTGCAAGCGCTGGTGCGCGTCGCCCAGCAATCGATAGGTAGCGGCGATACTGTAGCGATCGGCAATCGCGTCTTCGCCGCGCTCGCTGCGGGCGGATTGCAGGGCCTGCGTCGCCAACGGGCGAGCGCTCGCCGAATCGCCTTGGGCCAGCGCCATCTGGGCGCGCATGATGAGACAGAAGGTTTCCAGCGATCGCGTTCTGGCGCTGGCCGGATCGCGCGCCCGAAGTCCCTCGGTAATACCACAACCGCCTACCGCCTGCAGTGCGGCTTCGTCCGTCTGGCCGCTGGCCAACAGGCTTCGGGCGAGTTCGAGGCGCACTCCCGCCGCCGAGGATTTCCACAAATTGTTGGCCGGCTCGATGGGGATCAGTGCGTCGGCTTCCGCGGCTGCCGACCGGAGATGATGGATACTGCGGTCGAGATCGCCCCGCTCCCGGAACAGGATGCCAAGTGCCCGATGGGCGACGATCAGCCGGCGGTGGTTGTCGACGTCCCGCTGCCCGCTGCGGACCAGTTCTTCCAACGCCGCGAGTTGGCGGGAGCGAAAAGTAATGGCCGAGTCCAGCCGGCCCTGGTCTCGTTCGGCGTCGGCCGACCAGCCGAGCAGGTTGGACAATTCCTTCTGGTAAGTCGTGTTGGCGGAATCGAGCGACGCGATATTTTCCATCGCCAGCAGGGCCAGTCGAAATTGCCGCTGCGCTTCCCCAAAACGGCGCTGGCTGCGCAGGATGATGCCGAGATTCTCGTCGGCATAAAGCGCTTCCATCCGCCATTTGAGATTGTCCGGGCCTATCGCGACCAGGCGCCCGGCGAGCGCCTTATATTCGCGGTAGGCGGCTTCGGCCGCTTTCGTCTCGCCGCGTGTGCGCGCAACTTCCCCGATCCAGAAGATATTCTGGGCATGGTCGAACAGCCGCTGCGGATCGCCAGGAGCTCGGGTGACAGCCTCGGCCGTACCAGCCGAGGCTTGGCGGTATAGCCCTTCCGCCTGGTCGAGATTGCCGCGCTGATAGGCGACTCCGGCCATCAGGTTGAGGGCACGCGATCGCTGCAGCAGCGCCGGGTCGGACAGTTCGGAGGCGTCTTGCTTGCTGTAATAAGCCAGGATCCGGGAGCCGACGCCGTCGAGCGCGTCCAGCCTGCCGATCGGCTCGAGCTTGGTTCGCAAATCGCCGAGCATGTAGCTGACCAGGCCTTCCGCTTCGCGGCGCTCATCTCGCGCCGCATCGCGGGCCGTGATGGCGATCACGGCCAGGGTGCTGGTTACCGCCATCCCGCCTATCGCCGCCGCGGCCAGGATCGCGAGGTGCCGATGCCGGCGGGTGGCCTCCCGCTGGACGAGGTCGTCAAGCCCGACTCCGGTCATGCCCGCAACCAGTTTGAGGAAGCCGTTACGGCGCCCGTCTCCGGCTTCGCGCAGGTCGGCTGCAAGCGGTTCCGCGGCCCGCTTGGTCGGCCGGCCCCGCCGGTCGTAATGGGTGCGCAGCACTGGTGGCAAACATTCTTCCGCCTCCCGCCCGGGAACCTCGCTGGCGAACGGCTCGCCGGCGACGATCGCGGCGAGGACGCAGCCGTCCGGCCGGAAACGCTTGAAGGCGTCCACCTCGGCATTGACCCAGCGCGATTTGGCCGCGGACGGGGAACATAGGACGATCAGGAAACGGGATGCGGCCAGCGCCTCGCGAATTTCGGTGCCGAGATCGGTAGCCGCGGCCAGTTCCCCGCGGTCGCGAAAGATCGGGGTCAGCCGTTTCGGGACGACCCCATTCTCGCTGAGCTGACCGGCGATCGAGGACGGGACTCGGAAACTCTCGAGCCGTTCGTGCAGCCATTTAGCCATGGCTTCGTCGACATGGCTGTAGCTGAGAAACGCATAATAGAGATGGTGGCGGGTGGTGGTGTGTACGGCGTCCGGCGCCGATTCATGGACGCGAACTGGCTGCTTCAACTGGGCAACCCTCGGCATCAGCCGCCCCCTTCACTCCCGCAGGCGCCCATTATCATCATTGTTTAACCTGAGCGAATCCCTTGGCCGGCGCTTTGCCCTTTGGGAGCAAGCGCTTATATGCGCCTCCATGTCCATCCGTCCCTGGCGCGATATCGAGCGGCGCAAGTCGCGGCAGATCATGCTCGGCTCCGTCCCTGTCGGCGGAGACGCGCCGGTGAGCGTCCAGACGATGACAAACACGCCGACCTCTGACGCCAAGGCGACCATCGACCAAATTCGCCGTTGCGAGGAGGCGGGCGTCGATATCATCCGGGTGTCTTGCCCCGATGTGGAGAGCACCGCCGCTCTGAAAGAGATCGTCCGCGCCGCGCAGGTGCCGATCGTCGCCGACATCCACTTCCACTACAAACGCGCGCTCGAGGCCGCCGATGCCGGCGCCGCCTGCCTGCGCATCAACCCCGGCAATATCGGCTCCGAAGAGCGCGTCCGCGAGGTCATCGCCGCAGCCAAGGCCAACGGCTGCGCCATCCGCATCGGCGTCAACGCGGGCAGCCTCGAGAAGGATCTGCTCGAAAAATATGGCGAGCCTTGCCCCGAGGCGCTGGTCGAAAGCGCGCTGGACCATATCCGGATCCTCGAGGACCATGACTTCCGCGAGTATAAGGTTGCGGTCAAAGCCTCCGACGTCTTCCTCGCCGTCGCCGCTTACCAGCAGCTCGCCGATCAGGTCGATTGCCCGCTGCACCTGGGCGTGACGGAGGCGGGCGGACTAATCGGCGGCACCGTCAAATCCGCGCTCGGCATCGGCTCGCTCTTGTGGGCCGGAATCGGCGACACGATCCGCGTGTCGCTGTCGGCCGAGCCGGAGGAAGAAGTCCGGGTCGGCTACGAAATCCTGAAATCGCTCGGCATCCGCAGCCGCGGCGTCCGCGTCGTTTCCTGCCCGAGCTGCGCCCGCCAGGGGTTTGACGTCATCCGCACCGTCGAGGCGCTGGAGGAACGGCTCCAGCATATCAAGACGCCGATGTCGCTGTCGGTGCTCGGTTGCGTCGTCAATGGACCAGGCGAAGCGCGCGAGACCGACATCGGCATCACCGGCGGCGGCCAGGGCAAGCATATGGTCTATCTGTCCGGGGTCACCGACCATCACGTCCAGGACGCCGACATGATCGAGCATATCGTCCGGCTGGTCGAAGCCAAGGCCGCAGAGATCGACGCGGCGACTTCGCGTGAATCGGAAGCAGACGCGGCATGATTTACTCGGCCCGCGCGATGGTTGTGATTGCCGCCTTCTCTGCCTGTGCGTCGGCGGCTCCATCGACGGTTGCCCCTCCAGCCCTGACCAGATGCACGAACAGCACCGACGGCAATCGTGACATCGCGTTGGCATTCTATGAGGTTGCGCTCATCGAGAAGGATGTACGTTTCGCGTTCGAGACATTCATGACTTCTGGCTTCATCGAGCACAAGCCGGACGTCGCCGGAGGTACGCGGGAGAATGCGATCCTCTATCTCGAGGGATTGATGAAGAATCTTCCGGCGGCCCGTTGGGAAGTCTTGCGCAGCGCCGCAGATGGCAATCTTGTCGCCGTCCATGCGCGCTTCCGTCCGGCTCCTGGAGCCCCTGAATATGCAATTGCGGATTTCTTCCGGGTCGAGAATTGTCGGATCGTCGAGCATTGGGACGTCGTCGCGCCGCCGACTGACAAGGCGATAAACCCGAACCCGCGCTTCTAGGTGGCTGGCAATCAGTGACAGCGCCGCTACAGGCGGCCTCGTGAACCGCGTTGTCCAGCATCCTCTCCACGGCTTCCTCGGCGCGCTCACCGCGGTTGCGATCCTGTCGGTGATGGACGCGGTGATGAAGGCGCTGGTGATCGCGCTCGGCCTTTACGCGGTCAGCATCTGGCGGGCGATTTTCAACCTGACGCTGACCTCCAGCCTCTATTTGCCGCGCCGTTCACCCTGGCCAAACCGGCCGACGCTTCGCCTGCATATTCTCCGCGGGGTGGTGGTGACGGTAATGGCGGCCTTGTTCTTCTGGGCAATCGCGCGGGTGCCGTTAGCGCAGGCGCTTGCGCTGACCTTCATCGCCCCGCTGATCGCGATGATGCTCGCAGCGGTGTTCCTGCATGAGAAGATCGGGCCGCGCTCGATTGCTGGAGCGATTGTCGCTTTCGCCGGCGTGCTGGTCATCGTCCTTGGTCAGGCGCGCGAGGATGTCGGCGACGAGGTGCTTCTGGGAAGTATCGCGATCCTCGGGTCGGCACTTTGCTACGCCGTCAATATCGTCTTGATGCGACGCCAGTCGCAGGCCGCCGAGCCGCTCGAGATCAATTTTTTCCAGTCGGTGACGGTTCTTGCCTTGTGGCTGTGCCTGGTTCCGTTCCTCGGATTTCCCGCCTGGTCGAATGACTGGTGGCAGTGGATTTTGGCCGCCGCCGTCATGTCGACCGCCGGCGGGTTGCTCTTCTCCTGGGCCTACGCCCGGGCCGACGCCAGTTATCTCGCAGTCACTGAATATAGCGGCTTCCTGTGGGCAGCATTGCTCGGCTGGCTGATCTTCAGCGAGCGGGTTTCGCTCTATACGGTTGCTGGCGCGGCGCTCATCGTCGGCGGGTGCATCATCGCCGCGCGGGCGAAAGTGAAAGTGCCCGGCGAAGTGGAGATCATTACCTGATGGCTTGGTTCTGGCTAATTCTCGGCGGGCTGTTCGAAATCGGCTTCACGACGTCGCTGCGCTTCGTCGACGGTTTCAGGAACGTGCCGTGGACGATCGCCTTCCTTGTCTCGGTGGCGATCAGCATGGCCCTGCTCGAGTTGGCCGCGCGCACCATCCCGATGGGAACGGCCTACGCGGTCTGGGGCGGCATCGGCGCCGTCGGCACCGTGCTGGTCGGCATCTGGTTCTTCACCGAGCCGTCGAGCCTGATCCGCATCCTGCTGATCTTCGCCATCGTCGCCGCCATCGCCGGGCTGAAGCTTACCGCTTAGTGCCGACCGGGATGATGTCGTTGCGGGCGCCGTCCAGAGCCTCGGCGATCGCGGGATCCTCCTCGATCGCGCGCAGGAAGCGCGGCGGCGGCAGGGCGCCGCGCGCCTGCTCATAGGAATAGCCCAGCGACAGCATCAATCCGTCCGACCATTTGGGGCCGATGAAGCTGAGGCCCACCGGCAGGCCTTTCACCTGGCCCATGGGCACGGTCAGATGCGGGTAGCCGGCGACCGCCGCCAGGCTGCCGGCGCCGCCGCCGGCAATCTGGTCGCCGTTGACCGCGTCGATCTTCCATGACGGTGGCATGGTCGGGCCAACCAAAGCGTCGAGCCGGTTGGCTTTCAGCAGTCGGTCGATGCCGTTCGGCCCGGCAGCAGCAAAGCTGGCCGCCCGCGCTTTCTTATAAGCGGGATCGGTAAGACCCTTTGCGGCCTCGGCTTTGTCAAAAATGTCCTGCCCGAACAACACCATCTCTTGGGCGCGATAGGTTTGGTTGAAGGCAATGAGATCCTCGAGCGTCCGCACCTGGATCGGCGCCGGGCTGCCGGCGAGGTAGGCGTTCAGGCCTGCCTTGAACTCGGTCAGCAGGACCGTGAATTCGTTGCCGCCGATCTTGCTGTCGTCGAAATTCTTTATCTCGACAAGCGTCGCGCCCTTGGCCCGGAGCACGGTCAAGGCCTGTTCGAATGCCTCGTCGGTGCCGAAGCCCGAGGCGAAGCGCATCACCCCAAGACGTTTGCCCTTGAGCGAATCGACATCGAGGCCGGCGGCGTAATCAGCCTTGCGCCGATCGGCCTCGGCCGTCGCCTTGTCGGCGGGGTCGCTGCCGGCGATCGCGGTCAGCAGCATCGCCGCCTCGCGGACCGTCGCCGTCATCGGCCCGGCCGTGTCCTGGCTTTCGCTGATCGGCACGATATGCGTGCGGCTGACCAGGCCGACCGTCGGCTTCAGTCCGACGATGCCGTTGACCGCCGCCGGGCAGGTCACCGAGCCGTCGGTCTCGGTGCCGATGGCGAGGCGGACCATGCCGGCGGCGACGGCGGCGCCGCTGCCGCTCGACGAGCCGCACGGGTTGCGGTCGAGGGCGTAGGGGTTGCGCGTCTGGCCGCCCATCGCGCTCCAGCCGGAAATGGAATTGGACGAGCGGATGTTCGCCCATTCGCTCAAGTTGGCCTTGCCGACAATCACCGCCCCGGCGGCTCGCAGGCGGGCGACGAGGGGCGCATCGCGGTTGGTGACATTGTTCGCCAGAGCCAGGCTCCCGGCGGTCGTCGGCAGCGGCCCGGCCGCCTCGATATTATCCTTGAGCAGCACCGGCTGGCCAGCGATCGGTCCACGGAGGCCAGCCGAATCGACGCGCTTCGCCTGATCTATCGCGGTTGGATCAACGTTGAGTACGGCGCCGACCGACGGGTTCAATTGCTGGATCCGAACCAATGCAGCCCGCGTGTTGGATTCGGCCGGTCCCGGCTGTTGCGCCCAGGCGGTTCCGGCCATGACGATGGCCGCCGCGGCGGCGCTTGTTTTCAATGCTGCCCTCATGGGCCGAGTGATGGCACGATTCCGCATTGCCGCAAAATGTGCTTAAGCGCCGCGCCATGACGCCAGTTCAGCCGGTTCGCGGCACTCAAAGCCTGATTGGGGAAGAAGCCGACCGGCTCCACGCCGTGGTCGAGGCCTTCGATCGAGTCCGCCGCCTGTTCGGATTCGGGCGGGTCGAGGTGCCGACCATCGAGCAGACGGCGGTGTTCGCACGCTCAATCGGCGAGACCACCGACGTGGTTTCCAAGGAAATGTATTCGTTCGAGGACCGCGGCGGCGATTCGATCACGCTACGGCCCGAATTCACCGCCGGCATCTGCCGCGCTTATCTGTCCGAGGGCTGGCAGCAATATGCGCCGCTCAAGCTGGCCACGCACGGCTCCGCCTTCCGCTACGAGCGGCCGCAGAAAGGCCGCTTCCGCGAATTCCACCAGCTCGACGCCGAGATTATCGGCGCGGGGGAGCCGCAAGCCGATGTGGAATTGCTGAGCCTTGGCCACCAGTTGCTGGTGGAACTGGGCATCGCCGATGGCGTGACGCTTCAGCTCAACACGCTCGGCGATCCCGAAACCCGCGATGCCTGGCGCGCGGCGCTGGTCGACTATTTCCGCTCGCACGCCGGCGACCTGTCGGAGGACAGCGTCGCCCGGCTCGAGCGCAACCCGCTGCGCATCCTCGACAGCAAGGATGTCAAGGACCGGGCGATTTGCGCAGACGCGCCGGCCGTCGACGATTTCCTGACCTCAGAAGCGGCCGACTTCTTCGCCGCAGTTACCGCCGGGGTCGATGCCGCCGGCGTTCCCTGGACCCGCGAGCCGAAACTGGTACGCGGCCTAGATTATTATCGCCACACAGCGTTCGAGTTCGTCACCGACCGGCTCGGCGCGCAGGGCACCGTCATCGCCGGCGGGCGCTATGACGGCCTGATGGAATCGCTCGGCGGCCCGCACACGCCGGCGGTCGGCTGGGCCGCCGGAATCGAGCGGCTGGCGATGATGATCGATGCGCCAAAGCCGGAAGCGCCTGACGTGGTGCTCGTCCCGCTCGGCGAACGCGCCGAAGTAGAGGCAGGTAAGCTGATCGCCCAGCTGCGCGCCGCCGGAATTTCCACCGACATGGCCTACCGCGGCAATATGAAGAAGCGGATGGCTAAGGCGAATGCAGCTGGGGCGAGTTTTGCCGTGATCATCGGAGACGATGAGCTCGATCGGGGGGAAGTTGCGGTTAAGGATCTTAAGAGCGGAGAACAGGCTCCTGCCCGATTGGCTCAGTTCGCCATCAGGCTCGGAGTTCTGATAGGTATGAATGGCGCATTCTTCCGTCACAGTTTCTCTGAGTTGCTTAGTGCTGATCAAATCGGCTTTGTCAGTGCTCCTGAGACGCCAAAAGCATGACCGGCATCTCCGCTGAGCGCATCGCCTCGATAGAGGCGAAGAAGCATGAGCTTGCCCAAGCGATGTCGGCCGGCGATCTGGCGCCCGACGACTTCATCCGCCTGTCCAAGGAATATGCTCAGATCGAGCCGGTCGCCGCCGCCGCTCGCGAAGTCCGCCGGCTGCGCGCCGAGCGCGAGAGCCTGACCGCCATGACCCGCGACGCCGACGCCGAAATGCGGGCCATGGCCGAGGAGGAATTGCACGAGATCGAGCGCCAGCTGCCCGATGCCGAGCGGGCGCTGGCGGTCCAATTGCTGCCCCGCGATGCCGCCGACGAGCGCGCCGCGATGCTCGAGGTCCGGGCCGGCACCGGCGGCGACGAGGCGGCGCTCTTCGCCGGCGACCTGCTGCGCATGTACCAGCGCTTCGCCGACGAGCAGGGCTGGCGGTTCGAGCTGATCTCGGCGAGCAGCTCCGAAGTCGGCGGCTATAAGGAAGCCGTCGCCTCGATCAGCGGCACGGGCGTGTTCGCCAAGCTCAAATTCGAGAGCGGAGTCCACCGCGTCCAGCGCGTCCCGGCGACCGAAAGTGGCGGCCGGATCCACACCTCGGCGGCAACCGTGGCGGTGCTGCCGGAAGCCGAGGAAGTCGATGTCCACATCGACGACAAGGATTTGCGGATCGACGTCTATCGCTCGTCCGGGCCCGGCGGCCAGTCGGTCAACACCACCGACAGCGCGGTGCGCATCACCCACCTCCCGACCGGCCTCGTTGTCATCCAGCAGGACGAAAAGAGCCAGCACAAGAATAAGGCCAAGGCCATGAAGGTGCTGCGCACGCGCCTGTTCGAGCTGGAGCGCGAGCGGCTGGCGAGCGAGCGGGCCGGGACGCGCAAGTCGATGGTCGGCTCGGGCGACCGGTCGGAGCGGATCCGGACCTATAATTATCCGCAAGGGCGGGTCACCGACCACCGCATCAATCTGACCCTGCACAAGCTCGATGCCATCCTTGAGGGCCCGGGCCTGGGCGAACTGGTCGATGCTTTGGCCGCCGAAGACGAGGCCGAACGGCTCGCCGGCCTGGACGAGGTGTGAAGCCGGTCACGCGCGCGCTCGCCGATGCCACCCGCCGGCTCGAAGCGACCAGCGACAGCCACCGGCTCGATGCCGAATTGCTGATGGCTGCGGCGCTGGAAATCGAGCGCGATACCTTGCTGCTCGAGCCCCCGGGAGGGCCGGTGCCTGAGGCCTTCGCCGCCATGCTCGACCGGCGCGTGGCCGG
>Ga0307505_10001069_pt1 | contig 24287 bp, 19 predicted proteins | sample 23_S_MG_FD_202183 | JGI IMG/M metagenome (GOLD analysis project Ga0307505, IMG submission 202183) | Soil microbial communities from Populus trichocarpa stands in riparian zone in the Pacific Northwest, United States - 23_S | ecosystem: Environmental > Terrestrial > Soil > Riparian zone > Trees...
TCCCTCTTCCTTCTCAACCACGTTCCGCTGATCGAGACCAAGCCAGAGTTTCTTCCCTGAATGATCCGGCGGCACGCCGGGGGCTTTGCTAGGCTGAAACTCGCCTGTCATGCGACGTCGGGAAACCGGGCCACCCCTTCTGTAGGCGCAGGTCTTCAGCCTGCGACCGGGCGGCCAGCCGCGCAGGCTGAAGACCTGCGCCTACTGGCGGCCGGGCCATTCGAAGGCGGAGGCATAGGCAGGCCCACAGGGTGGTTCGCGCTTCATCCATCGTTTCTCATCTGAACGATCCGGCGGCACGCCGGGGGCTGCGCTGACCAGAAACTCGCCTGTCATGCGACGACGGGAGACCGGGCTCCCTCTGTAGGCGCAGGTCTCTAGCCTGCGACCGGGCGACCGGCCTCGCAGGCTAAAGACCTGCGGCTACGGATGTCCGGGCCACAGACCGGGCGACCGGCCACGCAGGCTAAAGACCTGCGGCTACGGATGTCCGGGCCACAGTCCCGCGCGCGGGGCGCGGCCGCGGCTTGTCTCGCCGCCAGGCATCTGGGTAATTCTCCGATCACGATCCCAGGGAGCCAGACGATGCAGAGCGGTGTTGCCGGTGTGAATTACGAGAACGTTTCTCGCTTCTTTCGCGAGAGCGTGCCGGGTGGCGACCGCGAGCTGTCGTTCGAGCTGATCGCCGGCGGCAAGTCCAACGTCACCTACCTGGTGCGCGGCGGCGACCGCAGCTGGGTGCTGCGGCGACCGCCGCTCGGCCACGTCTTGCCGACCGCGCACGATATGGCGCGCGAGTACCGCGTGCTGACGGCGCTCAAGGGCACCGGCGTGCCGGTGCCGCCGACGATCGCGCTGTGCACCGACGCCGCGGTCAACGAGATGCCCTTCTACGTGATGGACTACACGCCCGGCATCGTCCTGATCAACGAACTGCCGCCGGGCTATGCGAGCACCACCGCCGAGCGGCGCCGCATGTGCGAGGAGATGATCGACACCCTCGTGCGACTGCACGCCGTCGACTACCGCGCCGTCGGCCTCGAGGACTTCGGCCGTCCGGATGGATACCTCGAACGCCAGGTGCGCCGCTGGTCGCAACAGTGGGAACGTTCGAAAACATCCGAATTGCCCGAGATCGACGAGCTGATCCGGCGACTGCAGCGGGCCCTGCCGCAGTCGCCGCCGCCGACGATCGTCCATGGCGACTACCGCCTCGGCAACATGGCGCTCGACCCGAACGATCCCGGGCGCATCGTCGCGGTGTTCGACTGGGAGATGTCGACGCTCGGCGACCCGCTCGCCGACCTCGGCTACTGCCTGATCTACTGGGTGGATCCGGACGACGACTTCTCCACCAGCAGTGTCGGCACCGCCTCGGGCTTCACCGCCCTCGACGGCTTCCTGCGCCGCCGCGAACTCATCGACGAGTACGCCGCGCGCAGCGGCCGCGACGTGGCGGCGATCGATTTCTACCAGGTGCTCGCGCTCTACAAACTGGCGATCATCAGTGAGGGCATCTACGCCCGTTTCATCATGGGCCAGACCCTCGGCGACGACTTCAAGAACACCATGCGCGCCGCCGAGCCTCTGGCGAAGCGCGCGCTGCACATCGCGGAACGATCGTCGGACGCGCGGCTGCGGTAGTTCCGGACCTCTCACTTCGGGGCTGTGCCTCGACCGAGCGGGGCGTTCTCATTGTGCTCGCGCCAAGACGCCAAGGCGCCAAGGGGGGTTCCAGCTTTGAGCACACTCGTGTTTCCACTTGCATCGCTCCGGGCCGTGGCCTATGCCTGGCCTATGCTACCTGAGCACGACCGTGGAGAGCCGCATCGCGTCGCGCGTTTGTTCCGCAATGGGCGCAACCAAGCGGTCCGAATCCCCAGAGAGTTGGAACTGCCCGGCGAGGAAGTGTGGCTGTATAGGGACGGCGACAAGTTGGTGCTGCAACCGGTCGACAAGCGCAGCCAGCTCCTCGAACTCCTAGCGCGCTGGAAGCCTATCGAAGACCCGTTCCCCGACGTCGATGCCGGACTCACAGAGCTCGACGACATCAAACCCTGATGCCGTCCGCTCGATACCTGCTCGACACCAACATCGTCTCCGACCTCGCCCGCAACCCCGGTGGTAAAGTCGCGGGGCGCATCCGTGAGGTTGGCCCGGCCCTCATCGCGACCACCGTCGTCGTGGCTTGCGAGATCCGGTTCGGCGCCGCCAAGAGCGACTCGAGAAAGTTGCGGCAACGACTCGATCTGCTTCTGAACGAGATCCAGATCCTCCCCTTCGACGCGCCGGCCGACCGACACTACGCGGAGATTCGGTTGCACCTCGAGCGGGCCGGCACGCCGATCGGGCCGAACGACCTTCTGGTCGCGGCTCACGCCCGCGCTCTTGATCTCGTTCTGGTCACGGACAACGAAAAGGAGTTCGCACGGGTGAAGAAACTCTCCGTCGAGAACTGGCTGCGGGGCTGACGGCGACAGAGAGGGTACTCTCACTCTGCCGCGGTGGCTCGCGCGTGCGGGGCGTTCTCATTTTTCTCGCGCCAAGACGCCAAGGCGCCAAGGGGGTTCCGGCTTTGAGAGGTGCCGTGATGTCGCCGCGGAATCCATGCAATCCCGGTCACCGGACAACCCATCTCTTCTTGGCGCCTTGGCGTCTTGGCGCGAGAAAAAAAACCTCCCGCGGATGCGTGCCTCAATCGGCGGTGGCGCGTTGGAATGCGGGGCGGGCTTCGAGGCGGGACAGGTAGGCTTGCAGGTTGGGGTGTCGGTCGTCGAGGACGCCAAACACGCGCGCGACGGCGCACGTGAAGTGCAGCTGGATGTCGGCGGCGGTGAAGTCGGGGCCGGGCAGGTAGTCGCTGGTCGCGAGCGCCCGCTCCGCGACCAGCAGCGTCGTGTGGGCGCGCTCGCGCGCGTCGGCGACGACGGTCGGGACCGCGTCGGCGTCGCCCTTGTACAAGACGTGCCAGAGAAGCGTCGACAGCGGCACCGACGCCGTGCCTTCGGCGAAGTGCAGCCACTGCAGATAGAGTCCCCGCGCGGCGCTGTCGACCGGCGGCGCGAGTCGCCCCGCGCCGTAACGGTCGACGAGGTACTCGACGATCGCGCCCGACTCGCCGAACGCGACGCCGTCGTCCTCGAGCACCGGCACCTTACCCGTCGGTGTCGACTGCGCGAAGAAGCCGCCCGACGGCGCGACGAACGCCACGCGCACGAGTTCGTGCGGTACCTCCAACTCTTCGAGCAACCAGCGCACGCGCACGGCGCGCGTCCGCGGCGCGTAATACAGTCGGATCATCTTCACTCTCCGGTTCTCCCGTGAGGGAACTCTCACTTCGCCTGGGTTACTCGCGCGTGCCGCGCATTCTCAAACTTCTCGCGCCAAGACGCCAAGGCGCCAAGGGGGTTCCGGCTTTGAGAGGTGCCGTACGAGTCGTACGGGACTGACTCCATGCACTCCTGGTTACCGGACAACCCGGCTCTTCTTGGCGACTTGGCGTCTTGGCGCGAGAAAGAAATCAGATCGAACGACCGCCGCGATAGCGTTGGATCAATTGGTTGGTCGAACTGTCGTGCGACAACCGCGGATCCTCGGCGGTGATCTCGGCGGCTATGGTGCCGGCGAGGACCTTGCCGAGTTCGACGCCCCACTGGTCGAAGGAGTTGATGCCCCAGATCACTCCCTGCGCGAAGACCTTGTGCTCGTACAGGGCGATCAGCGCGCCGAGAGCGTGCGGGGTGAGCGCGTCGGCGAGGATGGTGTTGCTCGGCCGGTTGCCGGGAAAGGCGCGGTGCGGAATCAGCTCCGCCGCGACACCCGCCGCGCGAACCTCGTCCGCCGTCCTGCCAAAGGCCAGAGCTTCCGCTTGGGCGAACATGTTGGCCATCAGCAGATCGTGGTGCTCGGCGAGATCGTGCGCGGGCGCGACGAAGCCGATGAAATCGCACGGCACCAGTCGCGTGCCCTGGTGCAGAAGTTGGTAGAAGGCGTGCTGGCCGTTGGTGCCGGGCTCGCCCCATACGATCGGCGCCGTCTGCCAATCGACCGCCGCGCCGTCGAGAACGACGCGCTTGCCGTTGCTCTCCATGTCGAGTTGTTGGAGGTAGGCGGGAAAGCGCGCGAGGTCCTGGCTGTACGGCAGCACGGCGTGCGACTGCGCGTCGAACCACTCGCCGTACCAGACGCCGAGCAGCGCCAGCAGCACCGGCAGATTGCGGTCGAACGGCGCGGCGCGGAAGTGCTCGTCCATGGCGCGCATGCCGGCCAGCAGGTCGGCGAAGCCGGCCGGCCCGATCGCGACCATCAGCGAGAGACCGATCGCCGACGGCAGCGAGTAGCGGCCGCCGACCCAGTCCCAGAACTCGAACATGTTCTCGCGATCGATGCCAAACCGCTCCACCTCGGCGCCGTTGGTCGATACGGCGACGAAATGGCGCGCCACCGCCGCCTCGGCGCCGAGCCGCTCGACCAGCCAGCGCCGAGCCGTGCGCGCGTTGGTCAGCGTCTCCAGGGTCGTGAAGGTCTTCGAGCAGACGATGAAGAGCGTCTCGCCGGCGTCGAGATCCGCCGTCGCCGCGGCGAAGTCGGCGCCGTCGACGTTGGCGACGAACCGCACCGCCAACTCCGGGTCGGCGTGCGCCCGCAACGCCCGCACCGCCATCGCGGGGCCGAGGTCGGAACCGCCGATGCCTATGTTCACCACGGTGCGAATGCGCTTGCCGCGGTAGCCGCGCCAGCGGCCGTCGCGCACGCTCTCGGCGAACTCCGCCATGCGGTCGAGGACGGCGTGCACGGCCGGTACGACGTTCTCGCCGTCCACCAACACCGCCGCGCCGCGCGGCGCGCGCAACGCGGTGTGCAGCACCGCCCTGCCCTCCGTGACGTTGATGCGGTCGCCGCGAAACATCGCCTCGATGCCGCCGCGCAGGTCGCGCGCCGTGGCGAGAGCGACGAGAAGGCGGAGCGTCTCGGCGGTGACGCGGTTCTTCGAGTAGTCGAGGAACAGTCCGGCGCCCTCGCAGCTCAGGGCCGCCGCGCGCCCCGCGTCGGCCGCGAAGAGCTCGCGCAACTCGACCGCTGCGACGTCCGCATGGTGGCGACGAAGAGCCTGCCATTCATTCGTCTCGGAGAGGCGTATCGACTGGGGTTGTGGCATTGCTGGCCAGTTCTATTTCCTCGCGCGGAGACGCGGAGGCGCGGAGAGGGTTCGAAGAATGCGTACACGCACCCAACCGTGTATCTCCTCCGCGCCTCTGCGTCTCCGCGCGAGTAAGTCTTTGAAAGTCCGAGTCATGCCGACGTTCAACGAGGAGCCAACTCGACCGCGCCGAGTAATACGGTCAAGTCGTCGGAAAACGTGTTTGCGGTGACGATGTCATTGAGGTCGTCGCCGTCGAGGTCGGTGACGACGATGGCCAGCGGCAGTTCACCCGCGGCGTAGAAGAGTGGCTCCGCGAAGTCGCCGCCGCCCGTTCCGCGCAGGATTGATACGTCGTTCGAGGAGCTGTTCGCCGACACCAGATCGGGGATGCCATCGTCGTCGATGTCGGCGATCGCAACGGCAACCGGACCGCTGCCGACAGCGAAACGCCGTTCGACCGCGAAGCCGCCCTCCTCCGTCTGCAGAGACAGCGACAGATCGTCGCGCCCGGGGTTGGCCACGACCACGTCCGGCAGCCCGTCGCCGTCGACATCGCCGATGGCAATCGCACGCGGAGAATCGCCGACGGCGATTTGGAAAGAGCCTCCCGAATTGAGGAGGACCGTCACGTCGCTGGAGTCCTGGTTCGCCGTCGCGAAATCGGGCTCGCTGTCGCCGTTGATGTCCGCGATGGCGATGGCCACCGGCCCGGCGCCGACGGACGCCCGGGCTCCTTCGCTCAGCGTGCCGTCGCCGGCGCCGAGCACGAACGAAACGGTCGCTTCGTCGCGATTCGCGGTGACGACGTCGATGTTCCCGTCCCGGTCGATGTCGCCGACCGCGAGGGCGCGCGGCCCCTCTCCGACCGCCGCGCGCCGCGTCGTGCCATCGCCTAGCGCGACCACGACCTCGCCGTCCGAACCCAGGGTTGCGACGATGTCGAGAGGTGGGTCGCCGTCCAGGTCGGCGATGGCGATCGCGCTGGCGTCGGGCCCCACGAACGCCGCCGGCTGCCGCGAGAAGGCCCCATCGCCGACGCCTTGCAGAACCGACGCGTGCTGGTCCTGCGAATTCGCCACCGCGAGATCGGCAATGCCGTCGCCGTTCAGGTCTCCGGCCGCGACCGCGACCGGAGACTGCCCGGTGGGAATACGGCGCTGCCCCGTGAACCGGCCCGGCGCGACGCCGCGCAAGGTGACCAGGCGGTTGGCGAACACGTTCGAAGCCACCAGGTCGCCGATGCCGTCGCCGTCGACGTCGGCCACCGCGATGGAAGAGGCGGGAGCGACGCCGATCGCGAACCGCTCCTGCGGCGCGAGTATCTCGCCGTCGCCGAATCGCAGGACGGAGACGTCGTTCGACTGGAGATTGGCCGTGACGACGAACTCGATGATCCCATCGACGCCCACCGCGCCGACCACCGTCGACTGCGGCTGGTCGCCGACGGCGACGCGCTGCGTCTCTTCGAACTGGCCGGCGCCGCGGTTGATGAGCACGGACACGTTGTCGGAGTTGGTGTTGGCGGTGAGGATGTCCGGCAGGTCGTCCTCATCCACACGAGCCAGAACGATCGAGATCGGTCCGTCGCCCGCCGGGATGCGCACCTGCGGCGCGAACGAGCCGTCGCCGGCGCCGAGCAGCACCGAGACGTCATTCGAGAACGGGTTCGAAACGGCGATGTCGACGTCGCCGTCGACGTCGAGGTCGGCAAGGCCCACCGCACTGGGAAAGGTGCCGACCGGGTGTCGCTGTTGCGGGCCGAAACCGCCGTCGCCGGAGCCGAGCAACACGGAGATGTCGTTCGAGAACACGTTCACGACGACCAGATCGAGAACGCCATCGCCATCCAGATCAGCCACGGCGAGCGACACCGGCGAGTCGCCGGCTTCGAATTCCACCGACTCGGCGAACGCGCCGCCACCGGTTCCGAGAAGGACGGAGACATCGTCCGACTGCCGGTTCGCGGTCAGCAGGTCGGGAGTACCGTCGGCGTCCACATCGGCGACGGCGAGGAAGAACGGCTGCGAGCCGGTCCCGAGGAGTTGCTGCGGCCCGAACGCCCCCTGGCCGAGTCCGAAGAGCAGAGAGATGTTGTCCGAGCCGACGTTGGCCGCGAGGATGTCCGCGAACCCGTCGCCATCGACATCGGCAATCCGGACCGAGCTCGGGGCGGTGCCGACCGGCAGGAAGCGCTCCGCCACCGGGAGATCCGCTTGCAGGTTGCCGATCGAGCCGCTCCTACCTTCGATCGCGACCGGTTCGAGACCGCCGCCAGGCGCGAACTCGGCCGCGACGACCTGGACGCGCGAGGACGAGGCACTCGACGCGCCTTTGACGGCGAAGGTGCAGGTGATCGCCACACCGTCGGTCAGTGGGGTCCCGTCCCCCGACAGCGTGATGACCGCTCCGCCGGCGAAAGAACTCTCCAGCGTCGCCGACTTGCCCGGGACATCGGAGCTGCAACTCTCGATTCGCAGGGCGTTGGTATCGAACGCGATCTCGACGCGGTGGATGCCGACAAAGCCCTGCCCCGCCGCGCGAACCGCGATCGGCACCGACACCCGCTCGGTCGAACAGCCCTGCGAGAATCCGACGCCGAGCGCGGGACCGGGCGCCGCATCCGGGCAAGCGGGGCGGTTGGCCCCCGCTGCGAGCACCTCGTGCGCCAGCACCGTGCCGTCGCGGTCGACGTCGAACACCGCCAGCGCGCAGACGTCGCAGGCCGCCGGCTCGAACACCGCTCGCACCGCAGCGCGCAGCTCGGGCTCGAACACCCGGCCGTCGTTGTCACAGTCGCCGGCGCAAACTCCCTCACCGCCCGTCCCGACCTGAGCCAGCGCGGCGAACGGCAGCCCACCGGCGACGCCGGCGCACGATAGCAACGCCGCCAGGACCGCGGTGCGCAGTCCCGTCGGTGCATCCATCCGTCCCGGGTACACGGCGGCCTTCCAATCGAGTTCGACCATGGCGTTGCGCATACCCCGCATCCGCCATCGATGTACAGAGTCGAAACGATGGGACGTGAACCTGTCGAAACCTCGCGCAAGATGCGACACTGCGCGCCGCCGCCATGACTCTCCAACACATCCTCGCCATCGACCTCGGCACCAGCAGCGTCAAAGCCGCGCTGGTCGCCGATGACGGCTGGATCGCGGCGACCGCGGTCGAACCGGTCGCCACTCTGTACGGGGAGGGCGGCGCCGCCGAACAGGACGCCGAGCGGATCTGGAGCGCGGTGCTGGCCGCCGCGACCCGCGTGCTGAGCGCCGGCGGCGCGGCGGCGCGCGATGTCGCCGCCGTCACCTGCGACGCGCAGTACTTTTCCGTGGTGCCGGTCGGAATCGACGGCCGGCCGCTGGCCAACCTCCTGCTGTGGCACGACACGCGCGGCACGCGCTACAGCCGCGCCCTGCACCGCGCGCATCCGCACGCGCTGGCGCGCTGGCTCGAGATCAACGGAATGTTCCCGCTTCCCTCCGGCAGCGATTCCCTGTCGCACCTGCTCTACGTCCGCGAGGAGCGGCCCGAGGTGTACGCGCGCACGGCCGCCTTCCTCGAACCGGCCGACTACGTCGTCGCGCGCCTGACCGGACGCTGCACCGCCAATCCGTGCACCGCCTTCGCTCAGCTGCTCACCGACAACCGCGACCTGTCCGACGTGCGCTACGACGACGAGCTGTTGGATACGGCCGGCGTCGACCGCGCCGTGCTGCCGGAACTCGTCGAGTGCGGCGCGACGGTCGGCACCCTGCTCCCCGAGGTGGCCGACGCGCTCGGGCTGTCGCCGGCCACGCCGGTGCTGTCGGGCATGAACGACACCCAGGCGGTGTCGATCGGCACCGGCGTCTTCCGCGCCGGCCGCAGCGGCATCAACGTCGGCACCACCTGCCAGGTCCTCGGCTTCGCCGACGAGCTGCGCGCCGACCTCGACAACAACCTGTTCGCGATGCCGGCGCCGATTCCCGACCGCTATACGCTGATGGCGGAGAACGGCCTCGGCGCGCGACTGGTCGACCATTTCCTGCACAACATCGTCTTCGCCGATGACGCCCTCGCCCACCACGCCACCGCCGATCCCTACGCCGGCATGGAGGCCGCCCTCGCGGCCGCGCCGGCCGGCAGCGGGGGCGTGCTGTTCCTGCCATGGCTCAACGGATCACAGACGCCGCGCGCCAGCGCGTCGATGCGCGGCGGCTTTCTCAACATGTCGCTGGCGACCACCCGCGAGCACCTGCTGCGCGCGGTCGTCGAGGGCATCACCTACTCGCTCGCCTGGCAGCTCCCCGCCGCCGAGCGGCTGTGCGGGACGGCGTTCACCGAGCTGCGCTTCGCCGGCGGCGGCGCGCGCTCGGCGCAGTGGGCGCAGACCATCGCCGACGTCGCCGACCGGCCGGTGGTGCAAATGGCCGACCCGTTGTTTCTCAACAACCGCGCCACGGCGTTTCACGCCTTCGTCCGACTCGGCCGCGTCGGACTCGACGAGGTGGACGGCTTCTGCCCGGCCGGCGCGCGATTCGAACCGCGTTCCGAGAATCGCGATCTGTACGATCAACTGAGTGCGCAATTCCAGGTGGCGTACGCGCAGACGCGCCCCATTTTCGAAGCACTCAACTCGCGCCGCGCCCGCGGCGCCGCGAAGGAGTCGACACCGCCATGACCGCCCCGACCTCGCAGGACGTGACGAAGCTCGCCGGTATCAAGGCCTATCGCGAGCACTACGGCGTGAACCGGCGCTTCCCCGAGGGCGGCCGCGATCGCGCCGAGCTGATGCGCGAGCTGCGCGAGATGGCGGCGATGGAGGACGACTTCTGGCAGACCGGCCGCTGCTCGGGCTCCCTCTACAGCGGCAACATGGACCACTACGGATTCCTCAACGAGGCGGCCGCCCTGTACTCGCACGTCAACGCCCTGCAGCGCGACATCTGTCCCAGCGCCAGCCGGTTCGAGAGCGAGATCATCGCCATGACGCTCGACCTCATGCACGGCGACGCCGTGCCCGGGGCCACCGCGTGCGGCGCGGTCACGTCCGGCGGCACCGACAGCATCATGAGCGCGGTATTGGCCCACCGCGAATGGGCGCGCCGCGAGCGCGACGTTCGCGCGCCGCGGATGATCCTGCCGCGCACCGCCCACCCGGCCTTCGAGAAGGCCGCGCACCTGTTCGGCGTCGAGGTCGTCGCCGCGCCGATCGACCCGGTGTCGACCCAGGTCGACGTCGACTTCGTGCGCGATCACATCGACGACCGCACCATCCTATTGGTCGGTTCGGCGGGGAACTACCCGTACGGCACCATCGATCCGATCGAGCGCCTCTCCGACCTCGCGGTCGCCCACGGCGTCGGGTTGCACGTCGACGGGTGTCTCGGCGGCTTCATCCTCCCGTGGGGCGAGGCGCTCGGCTATGAGATTCCCGTCTTCGATTTCCGCCTGCCCGGTGTCACCAGCATCTCGGCCGACACGCACAAGTACGGTTACGGACTCAAGGGAACATCGGTCGTCCTCTACCGCGACAAGGCGTTGCGCGAGGGACAGTACTTCATCAGCGAGATGTGGCCCGGCGGCAAGTATTTCTCGCCGGGTTTGGCAGGCAGCCGACCGGTCGGGCTACTTGCCGCCACCTGGGCCTCGATGGTCAGCCTCGGCCGCGTCGGCTACATGGAGCTCGCCCGCGCCATCTTCGAGACTTCGTTCGCCATGCAGGCCGAAGTCGCCCGCCATCCCGAGCTGCGGATGATGGGCGTGCCGACGTTCTGCTTCTCGTTCACGTCGGACCAGTTCGACATCTACCACGTCAACGACTTCCTGCGGCAGCGGGGCTGGCGGATGAACGGCCAGCAGTATCCGAACGCGATCCACATGTGCGTCACCGGGCCGCAGACGCAGCCGGGCGTCGTGGAGGCGTTCGGCGGCGATCTCGCCGAGGCCGTCGCCTACGCGCTGGAGCACCGCGGCGATCGCGCCGCCAGCGCCGCCATCTACGGTGGCATTCCGGAGGACATGCCCGGCGGTCAGAACACGCTGCGCCGCACCCTGGTGCAGCTCATCGACCGCATGCACGACCTGCCGCGCGAGTGAGCGCGCGGCGGTCGATTACAGCGGTTCGGGGTCGCAGCGCAGGAACGACGAGGCGCGCAGCCAGTCGTCGTCGGGGTAGTAGGCGAACACCACGCTGCCGTCCTTGATGGTGTCGATCACCTGCCGGCTGACTTCGCGCGCCAGCGCCGGGCAGCCCCAACTGCGGCCGAGGCGCCCGTGCTCGGCGATGTGCGAGCGGCTGACGTAGCCGGCGCCGTGCATGACGATGGCGCGGTCGCGCGCGTTGTCGTTCACCCCCGGCTCGAGGCCCGACATGCGCAGCGAGTACCCGTGTTGGCCGTGGTACGTCTCCTCGGCACGAAACAGTCCGAGACTGGACTGCTTCGATCCGTGCTCGTTCGAGAAGCGCGTCGCGCGCGCCTCGCCGCTGTGCCGGCCGTGCGCGACCAACTCGTGAAACAGGACTCGACCAGCCGACATGTCGATCACCCAGAGCCGCGGCTCGGTCGACGGCAGCGAGTAGTCGATCACCGTCAACACCGGGCGCCGCACGTGATCGCGCTTCCAAGCGCACTGAAACGCCCGCGTCGCGAGTTGCATCACCTCGGGGCGCGGCAGCGGGGCGGATGCGCTGGGACGCACGCCGTGTCGGCCCGGTTGCGCCGCCGCGGGCAGCGAAGCCGCGACGAGGAGCCCGCACAGACACAGCAACGACGCCAACGACCTCATATGCACCACACCCCGTTCAACGCGTGGACCTTAGCCGCCGGAACCGCGGGTTTCCAGCCCGAACCCCTGGCCGCCAGCCGGGCGGTTCACGAACCGCCCCTACATGGTGTCCGGGTTGCCGTGTGCTGGTCGTCATCGTCACCGCGGTGGGTGATTCACCGGAACGCATGCGTTGAATCCCGCATCGTAGGGGCGGTTCGCAAAGCGCCCAACCTGGCTGCCGCGGCCAGGGGGATGCGCCTACGACCCCACGCCGTTCAGCGTGTTCACGACCTCGAACACATCGCCGATGTCGTGAAAATCGACCGTGACGAAGTTCGGCAGGCGGCCGCTCTCCGCTTCGCATTGCAGGGCGCGGTTGATGAACAGCGGGTTGTGGTTGACCTGCTCGGCCAGCGCCGGCGAGCCGATGAAGTTGGTCAGGAAATGGTTGAGGATGAAGAGCGGGTTGGCCGCCGAACCGCGGTTGCGGTTGCAGCTGAACTGGCTCGGGTTCTGGAAGGAGAACCGCGTCTCCCAGGCGTGACTCCACACGTAGTGATGCCACGGCCGCGACGCGCTGCCCTGGTCGGTGAAGACGATCAGGCGGGTGTCCGCCTCGACCAGCTCGCGCAGCGTCGGCCACGGGTCGCCGGCGACCTGCACGTGCACGTAGCGCAGCAGATCGCTCGCGATGAACGCCGCCTCCGTGTCGGCCTCGGTGATGTAGCTCTCGAAGATGATCGTCACGACTTCGTTCGGGCGCCGGTCGAGGAAGTCGGTGATCTCCGCCAGCCCGTCGGCGAGCGGTTTCATCCCCGCGATGTCGCAGGCGATGACGTCACCGCCGTGACAGAGGACCGGCTGCAGGTTGAAATACCAGGTGTCGAGCATCAGGCCGCGGATGCCGTCGTCGAGCTGGCGGGTGATCGAGAAGCGCTGGTTCGGACCGAGCCACCCCTCCTCGAGGTTCGACATGGAGTTGTGCGTCGTCGCGTGCGCCACGTCGGCGAAGCCGCGGTCGCACAGTTCGAGGAACCCGTTGCACCGCGCGACGGCGCGCGACGGCAGGCAGAGCTCGATCTCCTGGAACGTGTTGACTGCGACGAGCCCGAACGAGTCGTGCGTCGGCAACCCCGACACCGCCGCGTTCTTCGGTTGCCCCTTGGCGCGCTTCGCCGCGTAACACAGCAAGGAGTTGGCCGCGTCGGCGAGCGACTCGCCGTCGAGCGCGACGGGCGAGCACAGGTGCTTCGGCTTGGTCAGGACCAGGGTTCGCGGCGCGGCGCCGGCGACGGTGATCTCGGTGCCGCGCGGAAACACCGCCTCGCCCTCGGTCGCGCGCGCCGCGTGGCAGCGGTAGTGATCGACGTCGTGCTGGGACGGATCCGGCGCCGCGGCGCCGGGGCCGACCGATGCCGGCGCCAGCAGGAAGCCCGGGCGCTCGCGGACATCGACGACGATGTCGCCGAGCTCGTTCGACACCACGACGGCGGCATCCGCCTCGTAGCCGCCGCCGTCCTTCGGCGGACGGGCGCGGTAGCCGCGCAGATGGGTGTCGGCGTCGGCGATTCCGTCCCCCAGATCCATCGGCTCGCACAGCGTCGCGCCGCGGCCGACGCGCAGATCGCGCGCAACGCGCTCGTCGGTCGCCTCGATGGTCATCCCGGCGGCGGCGGAGGCGCCGCGAGCGCGATAACAGAGAAACGCGTCGCCGGCCGCGGCCGTGTGCGCCGTGAATAGCGTCGCAGTGCCGACGGCGGCCGACAGAATCGCGTGCGAAAACGTCGTGCGCATGAGTGTTCCCCCAAGTCGAACACCTAACGAGATGCATGCGCGCCGTGTCAAGGTGGAAGTGGCCAGGGTGCTGTCCTGAATTCGGACAGCACCCGCGATCAGCTTTCAGCCTTCAGCTCAGCGGAGATTTCCGCTCAGCGCTCCAGCCATGCGTTGGCCTGGTCTAAATGGTGGGCGGCGAAATACTGGATCTCCGTCGACCGCAGCGGCGCCACCATGTATGCCAACACGTCGTCGCGCCACTGCTCATCCCCAACCACGGCGATTCGCTCGATCTTGTCGTCGTGCTCCTGCTGGAAAGACAGATCGCCCCAGGCCTCGCCGCGCTTCCAACCCTGGAAGTCGTCGAGGATGATCAGGCAGCGGACACTCCCGAAGCGGCCGATGGCATCCTTCGTCGCGCTCTCGATCTCGTCCCGATCCGCGCCCGTCAAGACTCCCGACAGTCGTGCTCGCAACGTCTGCGACTCGCGCTCGATCCACTCACAAGGCATTTTGGCCCTCCTCGACTTTTGGTTGCTCAATTTCGATCTTCACCGCCGCGATGTGCCCCGTGAAGCGCGAGCGCGACTCCGACCCGATCGCCTCGACCACCGGTGTGCCGAGGTCGATCCCCACATCGGCCGTTTCGTCCGCCGAGAAGATCATCGGCTGCGTCCGCTCGATGCGGCCTTGCGCCACTCTCTCGCCGTTGACGAACAGCGTACCGGTGCCACCCTTCCCCAGGCCACCGCCGTCATACGCGAACTCGAACCGGATCGTCGACTTGCCGGGTGAGAGAGCCTTCGTGCTGGCGACGGTGCTGCGCTCGAGTCCGAGGAAATTGTAGGCGTACGCGGGAACACCGTTGTCGACATAGAGGGCCCAACCGCCGAAGCGCCCGCCCTGCACGAGGATGGCGCCGTTGCCGCCGTCCGGGGGAACTTCGACCTCGGCCGTGATGGTCTTCGACGCGTTCTTCACGTTGATGAACCCATTCTCCATCATCCCCGTCATTCCCTCGCCCACCGTCACGGAGTTGCGACCTGCGAACAGATCCGGCCGGCCGACGGCGGACGCCAATGCGCGTTCGAGGACGCGGTCGTCGAGGGGCAGCGCGCCGTATTTCGCGGCTTCCGCCATGAAGAGGCGCTTCAACTCCGCCAGCTTTCCCGGGCTCGACGCGGCGATGTCGTTGGACACGCTGAAGTCGGAGCGAACGTCGTAGAGTTCCCACACATCGTCTTTCAGCGCGCGGCGGGGTGCGGCCTCCCACGGCGCTTTGTGCACCGTGCCGGCCAGCCATCCGTCGTGATAGATGGCGCGGTTGCCGGCGATCTCGAAGTACTGCGTGACGTGGCGGTCCGCCGCCTGCGCATCATCGAACGTGTAGACGAGGCTGATCCCCTCCATCGGGACTTGCGCCGTGCCGTTGACGCTCACGGGCTCGGGTAGACCGGCCGCTTCGAGAATCGTCGGCGCGACGTCGATGACATGGCTGAACTGCGTCCGGATCTCGTTCTTCGCGCCGATGCCCACCGGCCAATGCGCCACCATGCCGACGCGCGTGCCGCCGAAACTCGATGCGACCTGTTTGGTCCACATGAACGGTGCGTTGAACGCCACGGCCCACCCGGCCGCCATGTGCGGATACGTCTCCGGACCGCCCCATCGGTCGATCTCCTCCAACATGTCCGGCACCTTCTCCGCCACGGCGTTGAAGTAGGTGTACTCGTTGAACATCCCACTCATGCCGCCTTCGGCGCTGGTGCCGTTGTCGCCGGCGACATAGAAGATCAACGTGTTGTCGAGCTGCCCCGTCTCGTCGATCGCGTCGATGAGGCGGCCGATCTCGGTGTCGGCGTATTCGACGTACGCGGCAAACACCTCGGCCTGCCGCGCGAAGAGGCGCCTCTGGTCGGCCGACAACTCGTCCCAGTCGGCGATCGCCTCTGGCTTCGCCGCGAGCTTCGTACCCCGCGGCACCACACCGATCTCGATTTGACGGGCCAGCGTTTCTTCGCGAACGGCGTCCCAGCCTTTGTCGAACTTTCCCTTCCATCGGCCGATCCACGAAGCCGGCACGTGGTGCGGCGCGTGCACCGCGCCCGGGGCGAAGTACATGAAGAACGGTTTGTCGGGCGTCATCGCATTCTGGTTCTTCAACCAGGCCACCGAACGGTCCGTCATGTCGCGCATGAAATGGTAGTTCGGATCCTCCGGCAGTTCGACCTGCGTCACCCCGTCGAAGAGGTACGGCGCCCACTGGTTTGTCTCGCCGCCGATGAATCCGTAGAACTTGTCGAAGCCCTGATGGGTCGGCCACCGGTCGAACGGTCCCGAGACGCTGGTCTCCCAGACCGCGGTCTCATGCCATTTGCCGAACGCGCCGGTGCTGTACCCGTTCAGGCGCAGCATCTCCGCCACCGGCGCGACGGAGTTGGGGATCTGACCGGTGGAACCGGGGAATGACGTCGCCATCTCGGTGATGAATCCCATGCCCGCCGTGTGATGGTTGCGCCCCGACTTGAGCGCGGCGCGGGTCGGCGAGCACAGCGCCGTGGTGTGGAAGTTGTTGTAGCGCAACCCGGCGCGCGCCAGACGCGCCAGCGTCGGCGCCGCGATCGGGCCGCCAAACGCCTGTGTCGCGCCGAATCCCAGGTCGTCGATCAGAATGATCACGACGTTCGGTGCGCCGGCCGGTGCCCGGACCTCGAAGTGTACGGGCGGCTTCGCGTCGCGCGCATCGAGTTCGGTGTACACCGGCCGCCGCGGCTCGCGCAGCGGCAGAATCGTGCGATCGAGCTCCGCGCTATCCGCCTGCCCCATCGCCATGCCCGCGATCAGCAGTAGAGTCGCAACCGTCGCCCAGCTGGCGCTCGCGATTATCGTCATCTGCGCATCCTCGCTTTCTCCGCGCCGGGTGCACCGCCCGTCATCGCGCACACACGTCCGTCGAAAGCCTTCCAAACATTTATCGCGGCTCGGCGCCGGTGCCGGGCGCGGCGTCGTCGTCGACCATGTCCGCGCAGGGGCCGACCTCGAGGTGATGGCGCAGAATGCGCTGCACTTCGGCCACGACTTCCGGCTGCGATTGCATCGAATGCGGATAGGGGACCACCAGCTCCGACTCGACGCCGTCGATGTGCGCACTGGCGTACTTGACGACGCCGTCGCCTCCCTCTTCGACCCCACCGTCGTCGACGACGCCGATGATCGAGTGCGCAGGGATCTCGGGGGCCACGGGGATATTCGAGATCGCCTTGATGAAGGGGTGTCCGGGCCACATGTTGTCGATGCTGGTCGGCATCCTCTTGAGCCCGACCTTGCGTTGAACCTCGTCGGCGGAGAACAGTTCGATGCCGCCCTTCGCGACCGTCGCCGGCAACCTGATCAGCCGCTGCGAAAGGCTGCGTACGAATCCCCATCCGGCGAGATAGCTGCCGCGTTGGGGCGTTGCGATGAAGATCACCCGTCGGACTTCCGGCAGGGGTTCGACGAACATCACGTCGGCGAGAAAGGTGCGCGACTCCTCCGACAGCTTGACGTCTTCGAACGGCGCGTCCGAGGCATTCCGCCAGAAGCGATCGCCGGAGTGGATCGCCGTCAGCTTGACGAGCAGTCCCCCCTGGCTGTGGCCGATCACCACCATCCGCTGCACACACGGATCGGGGCCGTCGGTTTGGAAGGCCGCGGCGGCGTCGACGATCGCGTGCCGCAAGAGCATCCCCGAGTAGAGGATCGGTTGACCACTGTCGTAGCGGAAGAACCAGAAATCGAAGTTGCGCGCGATGACGGGATCACTGCTGAGATCGTTGACCATGTTGGCCCACACGCTGAAGTTCGACGCGGTGCCGTGGACGAACACGACCGGAATGCGCCCGCGTCGATGCGGTTCACGCCCGCCGAAGTTGGCGCCCATCTCTATCGGCAACATGCGGCCGAGAAACATCTTCAAGTCTTGCCTCCACGGCTGGGCGGTCGTGAGGCCCAGGGCGAGGGACGCCGTCGGCTCCTGCTCCAAGGGGACCGAGCGTCCATCGATCTCCGCCGTCTGCCCCTCGGTCACGGCGTAGAGCCGCAACTCGCCGGTCAACTGATCGCCGAGGATCTGGCGTCGCGGGTCCGGTACCCGCAGCAACAAGGTGACTGGGACGCGGACGTTCGGCCCGACGTAGTCGTGCGCGGGATCCGCCGGGTCCAGCGGCTCGGTGGCGGCGGCCAACGGAGCCCCGATTCCCGGTTGGCGGTATCGATTCTGGAACCCGACCACCTCGAGTTCGGCGGCGGCGGTGAAGCGCGTGAGGTGGCGGTGCTCCCAAATCCTCGTACTCTCGTCGAAGGTGATGTCGATTTCACCGAACGGCAACGCGTAGACGCCGCCGGCGATCTCGAGCTGTTCGCCCTCGGGCGATTTGAACGCCTGGGTCAGCGACCGGTTGTAGAGATCCATGGCAAGACGGAGTCGCGGATCGAACGGCGATGGAGCGTTTTTCGCATCCTCGGCGAAGACATACGCGTAACCGTAGAGCGCCGCCGCCAGGTAATGCGGTCGGCCGCCCCCGTGCGCGGCGTAGCGAAACGACAGCTCGGCGAGCGAGAAGAGGTCCTCGTCGCTCATCGTCCCCGCCCGCAGCTCGGCGTGAAGTCGGCGAAGAACGTCGGCGGGATGGTCTTCGAACGGATCGGTCAGGTTCCTGCGGTGCAACATGATGCGCGAGAAGTTGCTCAGGTCGCCGGTGGAGAGGACGTTGGCCGTCAGCGAGCGGTGTACCTCTTCCGGCGACGCCGGTCTCACACCGAACGGCGCCGTGCAGCCGATCGAAAGGATTCCACACAGGAGCACGGCGACACTCGCCTGCACGGACGACGTCAACCGAGCCGGCAGCGGCACGCCGCGCGATCGTCTCATGGCTCGTCGTCCCCCAGAGACGACGAGCCCTGCCCTGCTCGCTGCCCTTGTTCGAACGGGGCACCCGCGGGGCCCGACAGCACTTCTCGATCCGCAGGCAGGCTCTTCATTCACCACGTCTATTCGCGCCACATCTACTCCGATCCGCACGCCCAGTCGGGAAGGTTTTTCGGGAGTCTGCGGTAACATCACCCCGGCCGCAAGAGTTCCGGAAACGCCACCGTGAACCCCAGTCGTATCGTCGTCTGCGCGGCGACGGGGGCGTTCTCGCGGTACGCCATCCACTCACCGGTCACGAAGAAATTCAGCGGAGGCGAGTCCTTGCGCGGGATCACGTACCCGAAACCGAGACCGAGCGGCACGGTCCTCGGCGCGCCGTCGTGCCAACCGAACGACCACGTCGCGTCAGCGGTCTTCACATACAAACCGCGCCAGAGGTGCAGGAGCGCGACGGGCTGCACGAGCAACGTGCTGACCGAGCGGGCGCTGCTCCGCGTATAGGCGAACGAGATCGGGTTCTGCACCAATCCGCCGACGAGAAGCCCAGGTACCCCTTTGTAGATGGCGCCGAAGGCGGGGCCGATCTGCCAAGCCCCCTGACCGGCCGAATCGTGCGTCGCCGTCGGAAAGACGAACACCGGCCCGAAGCCCATGATGAAACCGCTCGCCCGGTCCGGCCACGGGAGGATCGCCAGATCGAACAATTGTATGTCGCCGAACTCGGTCCGGGTCTCGCCGCCCTTGCCCGTGGGTACAGTCACCAGGGAGAAACTCGGGCGGACAAGCTGGACGAGGGGGAACAGGCGATATCGGCGGATGCGCGGAAACAGCGGTCGCACGATCAGTCTGTTGAGGTGGGCATCCGTGCCGAACACCGCGGGAGAGTACGCGTTTTGAACCGCCAGCTGCGGCACGACCGTCAGCGGATCGTTGAACTCTCTCGCCAGCTGCGCGTCGTTCGGTCGGGCCTTCTCCTCCGCTGCTCCGCACAGGGATGGTGCGAGAGCGAGGGAGAGGACAGGCACGAGCCGGCGGAAGGGCATCCTCCGCCGCGCCGCATGGATCATTGCCGGAGCGCTTCCGCGAGCATCGTGTTCAGCAGCGCGGAGACGTCGGAACTCCGCAGGATACCCATATGGCTTTCGCCGAATCCCATGACGCGGTCGGCGTCGCGCTGCATCGGAAGCCACAGCTGACTCGCCAGCGTCACGCTTCCGTCGTTCGCGTCACCGCCCAGGGCGGACCCACCCGCGAAGCTGAAGATGAGCGTGTAGTCGCACTCCGAGGGCAGCGGCGTCTGCAGCAAGCCGATGAGAAACGGGCTGCCCGGCGCCATGTCCTCCCAGGACGGCGCGACCACCGGCGCGTGCCTTGCGCCCTCGGCAGCCGCGGAGTGCCCGCTCCACGGGGTGGAGATGCTGATGAACGCAGGGATCTCGACCAGACGCGCCGCGTCGCTCGTGGTCATCGCGTGGTTGAGGATGGCGCGCGCCACCAGTCCTCCCATGCTGTGCGCCACCACGGCGATGCGCGTAATGCCGTATTGGAACTGCAATGCGGCAACGGCTCGACCGACTCCGGTCGCGACGCGATCGAGGTGCGCAGCGGTCGGGTAGTAGACGAGCCACGGTTGAAACCGCTCGCGGTCCAGCCGCTCGATCAGGTACTTCCAGTCGCCCGGATGACCCGTGGCACCGTGGATGAAAAGGACCGGGATCTTGTCCGGATGGTAGGGTTCCAGGAAGTAGACCCCGGCGCCCACGTCGAACAGGAACCGCAGCGGGTCCCACAGGCCGAGTTTGCCGTTCGCGTGAGAGAAGCGCGGATCGTCGATCTCCACGACGGTTCCGAGTTGCAGGGCGGGAAGCTGGCCCACGTGACGCGGCTCCGCATGCTCGTCGACGACCAGCGGTCCGGTCGTGCCGCGGGTCGGGTCGATCACCAGTGCGATACCGGTCATGCGCTCCCCAGGTCGCAGCGCGACGACCTCGGGGGCGCGGAAAACAACCGCCGGCTCCTCCGTCGCCTGGTGCGAAAGGTCGCGGTTGTGATCTTCGAATGCGCCGACGCGGTACGATCCCGCGGGCAAGGTGAAGAGAAACTGCCCCGGGCTGGGCAGGAGAAACAAGTCGACCACCTCCCCGCCCGGAACGCCGTGAACGACGACGACGATCGGGCCGCCGCCGCCCGCGACCGTTCCCTCCAACGACGCCTGCTGGCCGATCATCTCGAGATCGGATTTCAGGGTGCGAAAGCCGCAACTGGCGACCAGCGCGCACGCGACCAGGACGGGCAGGAGTCGAGCCAGGGACCGGGGCCGTCCGAGCATGTTCATTGCGCGAGTCAATCCGTGTCGCGCCTATCACAGTCCCGACCGGTCCCGGAAGCCGTCCCTGAGACTTTTCGGGAAACGTCCACCCCTTTATCCAGACCTCGCCCGTATCACAGTGATCGGTTCGCCGTGATATGGGGTGCGACCGGGCCTCGTCAGTGTTGATCGCGGGCGCCTTCGAATGCGACCATGCCCGACCATTTCGGTACTACCTAACAAGGAGCCTCTTTAGATGAAGCCAACCAACCTCCTTCCATTTGCTTTGTTGTTCGCCGTTCTCGGTTGCGGTAGCGACGGTCCCCCGGGAATCGAAGACGCCGCCGTTCGGCCCTGCGACGAAGGACAACCCTCCTTCGACGTGTGGAAGGCCGACTTCGCTCCCAACGGACGGATGCGGATCACGGCTCAGGTCGACACGCGCAGCGACAGCACCGCGGCCGAGTTCCGCCTGGTCGTCGCTTGCCAGGGCGAGATCGTCGCCGAGGAGATCGGCGGAACGCTGTGCACTCACGAGCCGCCGCAGCGTCGCGACGGCGACGAGCCGGAGTGTCCCGCTGTCATCATCGACGTCGACGACCTCGATTTCGACGGTGGGCGACTCGAGTGCTTCGCGGAGATCGGCACGACCGCGTCCCTCGGTATCGGCACCGGCGGCTGCGCCGACGCCGCGGTCGCCGAGTACGACATTTTGATGACCATCGACGGCTCGGGGCTGGCGCTCGACCTGGTAGCCGACGACTGCCGCGACCGCGACAGCTGCCTCGAATCGATGTTCGGTATTGAGTGAACCACACGACGATCGGCGGGAGGGATACAATGGGGCGGTTCAGTGTGAGGGGAATGATCGTCGGCGCGGCGCTGTTGGTCGCTGTGCTGCCGCTGGCGGCGAGCGCAGGGGAGTACGCGGGTGACTTCCTCACCCGCCCCGCGCTCACCGGCGACTGGGGCGGCGCCCGCGACGACGCGTTGGCGAAAGGCGTTCGCGTCGACGCGAGCGTGACGCAGGTCTACCAGGGCGTACTCGACGGCGGCAAAGACGGCAGCTGGGAATACGGCGGGCGCGCGAATCTGACGACCCAGTTGGACACCCAGAAGGCAGGGCTGTGGCCCGGTGGGTTCTTCAAGTTGGAGTTCGAGGGCAACTGGACGGAATCGGCGAACGGACACACCGGCGCGATCATGCCCGTCAACACCAATCAACTCTTTCCCGTTCCGACCGGCGACAACGTCGGTCTCCCGGAAATTTCGTTTGCGCAGTTCGTATCCCCGTACGCGGGGATGTTCGTCGGCAAGCTCGACACGCTCGCCGGCGACGCCAACGCCTTCGCCCACGGCAAGGGCGACACGCAGTTCTTCAACCTCGCCATGAACCTGAACCCGGTCGCGATGGTCGTGCCCTACTCGACTCTCGGCGCGGGAGTGATCGTCCTGCCGACCGCCAACCCCGACGCGGCGATCGTAAAGTTCTCCGTGCTCTCCGCTTCCGGAAAGGCCACCACCGCGGGTTTCGACGACATATCCGGCGACAACCTGATCTTCGCCGGAGAAGGCCGCGTGCGCACCGGCTTCTTCGACCACACGGGGCACCATCTGATCGGCGTCCTGTACTCGAACGCCGAGTACAAGTCGGTCGACCAGCGCTTCGGCTTTGTCGTCGAGAATCGGCAGCTCGCGCGCTCGCGCGACACCTGGGCGGTGTACTACAACTTCGACCAGATGCTCTACGAGTTGGAGCCCTCCCCAGGGCACGGCGGCGGCAACAGCGCGGAGCGCGGAATCGGCAATAGCGCGGAGCGCGGAATCGGAGTGTTCGGGCGCTTCGGTGCCGCCGAGGGCAACCCCAATCCCGTACAGTATTTCGGCAGTATCGGACTCGGCGGCCAAGGCGTCTTCGCCGACCGGCCCCTCGATCGCTTCGGCGCGGGGGTCTACTACAGCAACGTCAACAACCTCACCTTCGAAGGCCCCTTCACCGACCGCTCCTTCCTCGGCGACGAGTGGGGCTTCGAAGTCTTCTACAACATCGCCATCCGACCGTGGATGCTGATAACGCCCGACTTACAAGTGATCGAGCCGAGCCAACGCGAACGCCTGGTGAGCCCCGGGCGCCGTGAAGACGTCAAGGTCGCGACGGTTCTCGGCGTGCGACTGCAACTGCTTTTTTAACCGACTGGAAGAGGAGACGAAGCATGAGACGCTTGTTGCAATCGAGAACCGTGGCCGCGTCGATGGCGGCACTTGCCCTCGCGATGTGCGCGGTCGCCGCCGTCGGCGACGACCGCCGTGAACTGCAGCGGGAAGCCAACGCTTCGCTGCAGAAACTGTACGCGACGAGCAGCAGCGCCAAGCTGCTCGGTTCCAAGGCGGCCGGCATTCTCGTGTTTCCGAGGATCGTCAAGGCCGGCTTCATGTTCGGCGGACAGATCGGAGACGGCGTTCTCCTCAAGAACGGCGCGTTCGCCGGCCACTACAACTCCGTCGCGGGGTCGTACGGCCTGCAGGCCGGCGTGCAGAAGTTCGGCTACGCACTTTTCTTCATGAACAGAGAGGCGCTCGCGTACCTCGACAAGAGCAACGGCTTCGAGATCGGCGTCGGCCCGAGCATCGTCGTCGTCGACGAGGGCATGGGCAAGTCGATCACCAGCACCACGATCTCGCAGGACGTGTACGCCTTCATCTTCGACCAGAAGGGCCTGATGGGTGGCCTCGGCGTTCAAGGTTCGAAGATCACCCGGATCGCCGACTAACCGCATCGCCCGCGATGCCGACCAATCAAGGAGTCCAAACCATGTCGAGCAGGCGAATCGCTCTCGCATTGTCGTTTCTCTTGATGCATCCCCTTGCCGCGGTTCGGGCGGAGGAGCCCGCCGCCGCCGTCGAGTCGGAGGATGCCGCCGCCGAGGCGGAACTCGAGTTGCTCGTGAACGCCATCCAGGCGAATCGCGCGGCGATGGTAGCGGCAAACCTCGATCTGACCGAAGCCGAAGCCGAGGCATTCTGGCCGGTGTACGCGCGCTACCACACGGAGACCAACTCCAACGGTGATCGCCTCGCCGCGTTGATCAAACGCTACACCGAAGGTTTCTCGGCGACCACCGACGAACAGGCGATGAGCCTCGTCGAGGACTACCTGGCGATCGACGCCGAGCGCGTTCAGTTGCGCCGCACCTACCTCGCCGAGTTCGCCCACGTCCTGCCCGGCAAGAAGGTGGCACGCCTCTACCAGATCGAGAACAAGCTCGACGCGGTGATCCGCTACGATCTCGCCGCGACGATCCCCGCGATCCCGCAGTAGGCTGTACAACGGAACGCGGAGGCCGCTCTCGTATCTGGGGGGCGAGGCTCCTGCCGAGCCGCGCTCACTCGATTCACCGCGGCTC
>Ga0307505_10001070_pt1 | contig 24267 bp, 17 predicted proteins | sample 23_S_MG_FD_202183 | JGI IMG/M metagenome (GOLD analysis project Ga0307505, IMG submission 202183) | Soil microbial communities from Populus trichocarpa stands in riparian zone in the Pacific Northwest, United States - 23_S | ecosystem: Environmental > Terrestrial > Soil > Riparian zone > Trees...
ACCCTCCTCCTGCCCGCAGCCTTGCGCGGGCTCGGGTACGCCGATAGGGGTTGCCGGATGAAGATGAACGACGATTTCCTGCGTTTTCAGGGTGCCGATCGCTACATCGCCTCGGGGCCCCTGGTCGATGCCGTCAACTGTGCGATCGCGCTCGAGCGACCGCTCCTCCTCAAGGGAGAGCCGGGCACCGGCAAGACGGTGCTCGCCCAGCACGTCGCCGACGGCCTCGGCCTGCCGATGCTCTCTTGGCACATCAAGTCGACGTCCAAGGCGGCCGACGGGTTGTACGTTTACGACACCGTGCAGCGGCTGAACGACAGCCGCTTCGGGGGATCGGACGTCTCCGACATCAACCACTACATCAAGCTCGGACCGCTCGGACGCACGTTCGATGCGCCGAATCGTCACGTCCTGCTGATCGACGAGATCGACAAGGCCGACCTCGAGTTCCCCAACGATCTGTTGCGCGAGCTCGACGAGATGCGCTTCACGATCAACGAGACCGGCCGCGAGGTCGCCGCCGCGCAGCGCCCGGTGGTCCTCATCACGTCGAACAACGAAAAGGAACTGCCCGACGCGTTCCTGCGCCGCTGCATTTTCTACTACATCGAGTTCCCCAGTGTGGAGCTGATGCGGCAGATCATCGCCGTCCACCATCCCAACCTCGACGCCAGGCTACTCGATCAGGTTCTGATCAAGTTCTACTGGCTGCGCGAGCAGAGCGAGCTGCGCAAGAAGCCGTCGACATCCGAGCTCATCGACTGGATCAGCGCACTGCTGCGCTCGGGAATTTCGCAAGAGCAGATCGAGTCACACATCCCGTTCATCGGCGCGCTCCTCAAGACCGAACAAGACGTCGACTCGTTGACCCAGTACAACAAGCGAGACGGCCGTTACCCCACCGCCTGGTCCGACCTGGGCCCCCGCTACAACCAATAATCAAATGAGAAGTACCTCAGCCCCTGACCCCCGACCCCTGACCCCCGACCCCCGCACTTGAATGTTTCTCGATCTCTTCTACGGACTGCGCGACGAAGGCGTGCCGATCGGCATCCAGGAGTGGCGCAGCTTTCTCGAAGCTCTCGAAAAGGGGCTGCACGGCTGCGACCTGTTGCGTTTCTACCATCTCGGGCGCGCCTGTCTGATCAAGAGCGAGACTTACTTCGACGCCTACGACCGCGTCTTCGCACGTGTGTTCAAGGGCATCGAGGGGCAGTTCGGCGACGACGTCACGGCGCAGGTCATGGACTGGCTGAACAATCCCGAGAACTTCCAGCGCCTCACCGACGAGCAGCGGGCCCAATTGGAAATGCTGTCGCGCGACGAGCTGATGCGGCGGTTTCTCGAGACGCTGCAGGAGCAGACCGAGCGACACGACGGCGGTGACAAGTGGGTGGGAACCGGCGGCCGATCGCCGTTCGGCAACAGCGGCGAGCACCCGAGCGGTATTCGCGTCGGCGGGCAGAGCAAGAGCCGGTCGGCGATGAAGGTCGCCGAGGAGCGCAAGTTCAAGGACTACCGCACCGACCAACAGCTCGATGTCCGCCAGCTCAAGGTCTCGTTGCGCCGCCTGCGGCAGCTGACGCGCACCGGCCTGGCGACGGAGCTCGACCTGGACGAGACCATCGACGAGACCTGCCGCAACGCCGGCGAGATCGAGTTCGTCTTCCGCGCACCGCGGCGCAACAACGTCCGCCTGCTCCTATTGATGGATGTCGGCGGCACCATGGATCCGTACTTCGAGCCAGTGAGCCGCTTGCTGACCGCGCTGCACGAGTACCACGGCCTGCGCGAATTGAAGTCGTACTACTTCCACAACTGCATCTACGACCACGTTTACACCAGCGGCCGTCTGACCCGCGCCGACGCGGTGCCGACCGCCGACATCCTGCGCCGTCTCGACAGCCGCTGGAAGGTCGCCATCATCGGCGACGCCGCAATGCACCCGGCCGAGCTCCTCGAAGCGTACGGATCGATCGACCCGCGCAAGGAGTCTCCGACGCCTGGGATCGTCTGGCTGCAGCGTATCGCCGATCACTTCGAGCGAACCGCGTGGATCAATCCGGACGACCGCCCGTATTGGAACGGTTCGCACACCGCGCGCATCGTGCAGCGCTTGTATCCGATGTTCCACCTCAGCGTCGACGGCATCACCGAGGCCATGCAAGCCTTGGTCGGCGCCCGCCGCGCCACGGCCGCTTAGATTGGGACGTGCGCCATCGTCGCCGCGGCCTCCCGTCGCGGGCGCGACGGCATGGACGCCGATTTGCCGCAAATCCGCCGAAGGCCGATCGACAAATCACTGGTCAACCGGCGGAACTGCGAATTACCTTGCCAGGTGTGGGGTTGGCACGGCCTATGCATTTTACCCAATGCATGAGGCGGCCATCCAAAAAAGTTGAAGACAAGCAGCGCATGCGACGAATCAACCGTTCGTCCATCCTGCGAGTGAGCCGCTCCGTGTGTTTGCGTTTGGGAGCCCCCTGCCAGTCGACCATGCTCGATCTCGTCCGGGTCGTGCAGCCGGAGGTCGATTCGGCGAGCGAACTGGTGGCCGTGGTTCGCCGCCTGGTCCGCAGCGGCGACGTGCAGCTGTCGGGGAGCTTTCGCGGCGAGCGACTGTAGTCGCGTTGGACGAATCAGGTTTCCCGGCGGCGTCGCAAACCCTCGGACTCGTCGAGGCCGAGCATGAGGTTGAGGTTTTGGATCGCCACGCCGGCAGCGCCCTTGCCGAGGTTGTCCAGGACGGCGATCAGTAGGACGTGTCCCGACGGATGCGGGAGTACGTGGATGTCGAGACCATTGGTGTCGTTGCAGGCGCGCGGGTCGAAGGCGTGCTCGTCGCCGGCCGCGCCCGCTTCGCGGAGCGGTTGCACGCGTACGAACGGCTCGCCGCGGTAGCGATCGCGTAGCGCCTCCCAGATCTCGGCCCCGTCGGCGGCGATGGCCGCGTGCACAGCGATCTCGACGCGCATGCCGCAGCGAAATGGGCCCACCGCGGGGACGAACTGCGGCTCTCGGCGCAGCCGCCCGTAGCGCATCATCTCGGGAATGTGTTTGTGCACCCGTTCGAGAGCGTACGGCGCCTCGAATGGCAACGATGCGAGACCGCTGGCGGGGTCTTCCCATCGCTCGATCATCGGTCGTCCGCCGCCGGAGTAACCCGAGAGCGCGTGCACCGACAGCGGGGAGTCGACGCTGAGCAATGCCGCGTCGATCAGCGGCCGCACGAGCAGGATCACAGCGGAAGAATAGCAACCCGGGTTGGACACCATCTCCGCGCCGCGGATCGCCTCGCGCGTACCAGGGTCGAGTTCGGGGAGCCCGAAGACCCAGTCGTCCGCGACGCGATGCGCTGTGCTGGCGTCGATCAAACGGGTTCCCGTCTCACGCGCCCACGACGCGGCCTCGCGCGCGGCGTCGTCCGGCAGGCACAACACGGCGAGGTCGGCGGCGGCGATCGCTTCGCGTCGCGCGCCCGCGTCCTTGCGCCGATCCTCGGCGATGGTCAGCAACTCGATGTCGGCGCGCCCGGCGAGCCATTCGCGAATCCGCAGGCCCGTCGTCCCGACCTGACCGTCGATGTACACCCTGTGTGTCATTGCGACCCGCATAGTAGAAGTTGCGAGCGGAAAAACCAGCGGCCGGATTCGCCGCTCGTGAAACACCTCGAAGCGGGTCGCGTTTCGCCCTGATTTGCGAACATTGGAGCCCCATGTATGGTGCGCGCTCCCATGTTCCGTCGCCTGGCTCGGTTCTCGATCATTGCGATCTGGTTGGGTGCCGCGTGGTCCGTTGCGCCGCCGAGCGCCGCCGGCTCCGGTCCTCCGCCGATCGCCGATGGAATGCCCGTCGTCGGAGCCGACCAGGAGCGCGCTGTCGTCGCCTTGATCCGGCCCATCGAGCTCGGTCAGGAGGTCGTACCCGGATGGTTTCTCGACCGGATCCAGCTCGACATGAGCAACATCCGCTTCGAGTTCCACGATCGTCAGGGCGGTGAACGCTCGATCGTCCTCGAGTACCCCGGCCGCGTGCCGCGGGCGATTGAAACGACCAAGAGCTTCGCGGTGGTTCGCGAGGTGCCCGCCGGCGCGCCGACGCCGGCGCAGGACCCACTCGACCTCTTGGTCGACTCGATCAGGAAGAACGACGCAGGGACCTTCTGGGCCTCCGCTCCGGTCCCCGTCCCGCGCCGCCAGTCCGTCGATCGAGAAGGCGGCGGCGATCTCGCTCCGGATGACCGACCGGGCGGCTCGTCGCTCGGCCGCGACTGGCGCAGAATTTTCCGCGGCCTGTCGGGCGATGGGATCGTGCTCTTTCTCGGCGGACTGATCTTCGTCCTCGCCCACCTCAAACGCGCGCTGCGCGACGATCCGCCTTGGATGGCGACGGCATTACTCGGCTTGATGGTCGCCGGCGCGGCGTTGCGGGCGATTCTGCCGCAAGAGAATTTGATGGAGGCGTGGCCGTACGAGCGCCTGGCGCCTCTGGCGGGCCGCATCTTCAACGGCCCGGTGCTGCGGTGGCTCAATGAGGTCGCCGGCGGCGGGCTGTATCTCACCGACGTGCTCTTCGCGTCGAACTACGCGCTCGCGATGGTCATGCCGCTCGTCATGTACGCGCATGCCCGGTACGTCCTCAGGGACCATCGCTCCGCGCTGGCCGCGGCGGCACTCGTGGTGGTCATTCCCGAGCACCTGCGTTTCTCGCGCAGTGACGTGTACATGATTCAGTCCCTCGCCACGTCGTCGCTGACGTTCGTGGTGCTGTACGGCGCGCTCACGGATCGTTCGCCCCTATGGCGCCTGGTCTCGTTCCTGGCCCTACCGCTTCTCTGTATCGCCACGTACTTCGTGCGACCCGAGAACATCATCTTCGTCGGCCTCGACCTCGGCGCCATCTACATTTGCACGCGCTCCGCGAGCGGCCTTTCTCCGCGCGCGCTCAGCGCCGCGGCCATCGTGTTGACGACGGCATTGATGGCGTTCATCTCAAATCTGCTGGCGAACTACGGCAGCAACATCGCGCACGGGCTCAGCCTGCAGACGTTGCTGAACGCGGTCTACATCTTTTTCAACTTCCGCCTCAACACGCTGGTGAATCCGTGGATCACGCCGCCGGCCGTCACCCTGCTGGCGGTACTCGGCGGCGTGTGGCTCTGGCGCTGGGGCGATCGGCGGCGAGCGATCTTCCTGGTGATCTGGCTCGGCGGCTACTTCGTCGTTCACTCCTTCGTCCTGCCGTACCACCCGGCGATGCAGGCGCGCTATCACATGAACCTCGTCACGCCGCTCGTCCTGCTCGCCGCCGCGGCGACTCCTGCCGTCCTGACCTGGCGACCGTTGGCGCGCTACGTGTTGGTCGCGTATCTCGCCGCTTCGCCGTTCCTGCACCGCGACTTCATCGCGGACACGGATTTCAACGAGATGCGCGAGTTCTCGTTCCTGACATCTCTTCGCGACCTCATTCCGCCGGAATGCACGGTGGTCGAGTACTCCGGTCTGCCGGGGGAGGGCCCTCAGACCAATCAGTTCGCGTCGCGAGTGGGACGGGTATCGGCGCGGCTGATGCGCGGTGAGCTGGGGCAGTCCTGGACGGTCGTCCCAGCGGTGACCGTTGACGGAGACGCTCCGACGCTCGAGCGCGAGAGAATCTCGGCGGAAGCGGAAGCTCTTCTGACGGCGGCGCCGTCTTGCCTGGTGTTCTACGAGGGGCTGACGTGCGCCAGCTTGCGCCGCGAAGGCGAGCAGCGGGCGTCGATCTGCCAGACGATGCACGACCGTCTCGACCTCGAGCCGTTTGCGAGCACGACGTTCGCCTCGCGCATCTACGACCCGGTGATGTCGGGGTTCCTCGAGGTCGACGGGCCCGGCCGTACCCGCTCGCGGGTGATGCTGCCGGAGGGTGTCCCGGTGACGCTGACGGCGTTCCGCGCGCGCTCGCGCGAATCCGGCATGTGAACTCTCAGGGCTTGGCGGTCACCATCGCCCCGCGCTGCGCAAGTTGCGGGGCGAGCCATTCGGCCAACAGCGCATGCCCCTCGGCGCTGAAGTGCACGTCGCCGGGGTAGTCGCGAGCAAACCATTTATCGACGCCGTCGCGTTCGATGGCGGCGGCGAGCAGCGGCCACGAGTCGAGGACATCGATCCCGAGTCCGTGCGCGGTGTCGACGACGCGATTGTGACCCGCGCGACCGTTTTCGAGCGTCCCCCACACGTCGTTCGCCGCCGGTTCGAGACCCTGCGCCCGCGCCAGGGTCTCGCGGTAGGGCAACACGACCAGCACCAACGGTATACCATCCTTGGCGAACCTGTCGCGCAGCGCGGTGAGGATGCGATCCACCTTGGCCAACCGTTCCTCCATCGGAAGGTCCTTCGTCGCGGCGAAGTTCACGTTGAAGAGCTGGCGCGCGAGGATCCACCGGTTGATGTTGTCAAAGCCCATCGTGGCGTGCGCGGCGAACGCCGACCAACCCGTGGCAACTCGCAGCGGGTACGGCGGCGGGCTACCGGAGAGCAGCACGCCAGTGGGGAAGGTCCACTCGAGGCGGTCGCAGCGAGGAGTCGGCTGAGGGCCCTGCCAATCCATGAGCGGCCCCATCCCGCAGCAGGGGTAGGCGCGGTCGATGTCGTGTAGATCGTTGCCGATGAAAGCGTAGACGACGACGAGGTCGGGACGCGACTGCTCGATCCAATGACCGGCCACGAGGAGGTGGCCCTCGAGCCCTGCGGCCGGCGTTCCGGAGTTGATGTGGGCGACGCCCGGCTGCAGCCCGCCGAGTAACGACACAAACCCTTCCTCTCGGCTCACTCCGTTCCCCCACACCATGGAATCGCCCACGTGAACGACCTTGACGATGCCATCTCCGGCGTCGAGCGAGCGTCCCTCGATGAACCCGGTCGTTTCAGGGAAGATCGCGTCGCATGGAGGATCGCGAACGGAAAAGCTGACCACCAGGCGGGCTTCGCGTGCCGGGGGGTAGATCGTGGTGGGCGTCGGTAGTGCCCAGCGAGCGGTTCCCTCGAGCATCAGCAGCGTGAGTAGCGGGATCACCACCATCGCGGCGCTGGAATGCGTGGCGGGATCGTGCGTTGCGGAAAGCGTCATCGACAGCGCAATCCACCCGAACACCATCAACACGTCCCACGATCCGATCGCGGGAATCGCGCTCGCCACGGGTAGCGCAAGCGCCAGTGGCACCAACGCGACGAGGATTGCGACGAACCAACGCCACGGACTGGAGAGGGGTTGCAGAACCGGTCGCATGGCCCACCCGACGATCCAGCCGAACAGCGTGGGCACGCCAATCAGCAATGCTCCCAGGACCATTGCATCGGTGTCGGTCGCGGTCGGCGCGGAGGGAGGCATTTGCCGGGACTATTCACCGACCTGCGAGAATTGGGCAAGAGGCGCGTCGCGTTGCGGGTCGGCGTCCTTGTTGCGAGGCAGGCAGCGATATATAAGCCGCGCATCGTGAAGGCACGGAGCGCGACGTCGCCGGCGCTGATCTCGCTGATGTCTCCGCTGCCGTGGTCGGCGCATCCGTGGCCGTGGCATCGATGAAGCGCCGCGGCCGGTCGGCGACATCGGCTCTGCTGGTGTCCGTCGCGTCGCTGGCGTTGATGGCGGTGATCGGCGGTCTCGTAGAGGTCGGCGCGCGTCGGCTGCGCCCCGAGTCGTGCGCGGTCGCGCAGCGAAACTCGGAGAGGGTCTCGGACAGCCTTCGTCACATCGCGCCATGCTTCGTCAGCGAAGTGCGGGAAGGCGAGGAGGTTCTGGTCGCGTCCAACGGCGCGGAGGACGACTCGGGGTGGATTCCGCGCCGGCGCACCGCGGGTGTGCCCCGAATCGCGGTGGTCGGCGAATCGAGCGGACATCTTCTCGGTGAGCATCTATCCAGGCTTGCGGCCGCGCCCGGCTGCGCCGATGCGGAGGTGTTGAACTGCGCCCAGCCCGGATCCGCTCTGGAGCACCTGGACCGCCGATTCGAGGAGGTTCTCGCGTACGACCCCGACGCGATCGTGGTGCTATTCGGGCACAACATCGCCTTCCAGTTCGAGACCGACGAACGAAAACTGCGCCTCCTCGGGCTTCTGGCGCGAAGCTGCGCACTCTCCGATCTCGCGCCGGGGGCGCCGCCGCCGGATGCTCCTTGGCTCGACTCGCGGCTCGACCTTTTGGAGAAGGTTCTGCGCGGTGCCGCCGCGCAGGCGCGCGACCGCGATGTCGTGCTCGCGCTTGCCACCATGCCGTCAAACCTCTGGCTCCCGCCCGTTTCGGGAAAGCGCGAGGAGGAGGATCTTCGCTTTCTCGAAGCACGCTTCCTCGATGCGATCGGTCGCTCCGCCGAGGCCGGCGTGCTTCTCGAATCGCTCGCCGCGGAGGAGAGTGAGCCCTATTGGCATTTCCAACTCGGAGCGCGACTGGCGCGCGCCGGCGACGCTGGCGACCGCGCTCGACACGAGCTGCACCGAGCCAGAGACGAGGACAGCTTGCGCATGCGCGCGCCGAGCGTGGTGAACGATCGGTTGCGCAGCGTCGCCTCCGCGGAGGGGCTGCTCGTCCACGATGCGGAGCGCGACGTCGAATCGCGTGCGCCAGGCGGACTCCCGGGCTGGGAGCGTTTCGTCGACAACTGCCACCTGCTCCCGGATGAGTTCGACCGCGAGGCGATGGCGATCGTGTCGCTCTTGCGTGGCGCGCAGAGGCTGCCGCGGTCGTGCGACCCCGCCCCGACCACAGCGATCCACAAGGGAATCGGCGACGTGCTCGCCGGGGTGTTCGACCTGACGGCCTCGGGGCCGCCGGACTTCGTACGGCTCTGGTTTGAAGGCCTCGCGTTTGCGGTCGAGAGCTGGCTCGTCCGCCATCCCGCGGCGGCCGATCGCGAGGTGAACGCATTCCTCACCGGCGAGGTCTTTGCCGCTGCCCACGGCTCGGAACGGCATACGCGCACGCTCCTCGCCGTCGCGGAGGGATACAGCCGCGCCGGTATGCGCGACCGTGCCCTCGAGCTCAACGCGAGAGCACGCGAAGCAGGCGGCGCCGAGCCGTGGGTGGCGAAGGGTCTCTTCGACCTGCGCGATGGCGAGCCTGCGGCGGCGCGACAGGCGTTCGAGCGCGCTCTTGCCATCGACGCTGCGCGCGAGGACGCTCGCAATTTCGCGCGTTGGCTTGCCAATCCACCCGCGTCGGTCGCTCCGTGATCCGCTGAGTTGCGCGGAGAGCCGGTTGCTCGGTCGGCGCGGTACCGTCACCGTTCGCCTCGAGTGCCGGCCCGAAGGGCCGGTGTATCGAGAGGCCTTGGCCTGCATGCGGCGTGTCTCGATACGCTCGCTCCGCTCGCACTCGACATGATCGGTAGGTCCGGACGTCGGGGCAAATCAGGACAGTACCGCGGCGAAGAGGGCCTTTGCGTGACCTGTGGGCGGCACAGTATGGTCCGCAGATGGCGCGCGTCCTGCTCATCAATCCTCCCGCCCCCGGGCGAGCGGTCCTGCGCGACTACGCCTGCGGTGAGACGACCAAGGCGGACTACCTGTGGGCGCCGATCGATCTCCTGGTCCTGTCCGGGCTGCTCGACGCCGCGCACGAGCTGCACGTCATCGATGCCGTCGCCGAAGAAATCGACTCGGCGGAGACGCTACGGCGCGCCCGCGCCTTCGCACCGGACGCCGTGTTCTCGCTCACGGCGGCGGTGTCGCTCGATCACGACGACGCGTTCCTGGCGTCGCTCAAGGAGAGCACAGGGGCGCGCATCTACGGGCTGGGGGACGTGGCGTCGTTCGCCCCGGTCGAGACGCTGGCGCGCACGCGTTCGTTTGATGGCCTCGTGCAGAACTTCGCCGATCCGACCTTGATCGATCTGGCGGACGGCCGCACCGACGGGGCGCGCAGCGTGGTGCTGCGCAACGGAAAGGACGCGGACGTTCGCATGGTTCGCACCGACGGCGTGCTGCAGTACGGGATGCCGCGTCACGATCTCTTTCCCCTGCACCGCTATCGGTTGCCGTTCACGCGCTGGCGCAGCTCGACGACGGTTCTTACGCGCTACGGTTGCCCCTTTCCGTGTACGTTCTGCAACTCGCGTTACCTGCCGGGACCGGAACGCGCCCTCGACGATGTGATCGAAGAGCTCGAGCGCGTGCAGCAACTCGGCGTCTCGGAAGTGTACATCCGTGATTTCACATTCGGCCCGACGCGGCGACGTGCGCAAGAGATCTGCCGCCGAATGATCGACGCCGGACTGCGCTTGCACTGGTCCGCCGAGTGCCGCCTCGAGGTGCTCGACGAGGAGACCCTGGAGCTGATGAGTCAGGCCGGCTGCGAGGTCATCCTCGTCGGCATCGAGACGGGCGACGAGGAGGTTGCGGTGCGGCTCGGCAAGTCCCTGCAAGCATCGCGCGTCCATCGCATTTTAGGGAAGGCGCGCTCGCTCGGCATTCGCGCGTGCGGGCACTTCGTCCTCGGCAGCCCGGAGGAGACGCGGGAGCAGATCGAGTCGACCATTCGTCTCGCCCGTGCGTTGCCGCTCGACTACGCATCGTTCAACCTCTACGCGCCGCGCCTGGCGACCGACATGCGCCGGCGTTTGATCGAGGAGGGGCGGGTGCGGAGCGACAATTTCTCCGATCAGGATGTGTCGCTGCAGGCGAACAGCTTCGCGCGTATGGAAACCACCGAGCTGCGCCGGCTCTTCCGCTGGGCGGTGATCTCGTTCTTCATGCGGCCGCGGCACGTGTTCCGGTTGCTGCGGTGCACGCCGTGGTCGACGCTGGCTCGTCAGGGCGGCGGAGTGGTCCGCGGATTGTTGGAGGCGCGCGGGTGAGCGGCGGCGACGAGGTCGGGACGGGTTTGTCGGTCGTCATCCCGGCGCACGACGAAGCGGACGGAATTGGCGCCACCGTGGACGCGGTGCGCGCGGCGTTCGCCGGCAGTTCGACACCCGTCGAGATCCTGGTCGTCGACGACGGCTCCACGGACGACACGGCCGCGCGTGCCGCCGCGGCCGGCGCGCGCGTCATTTCGCACCCGCACCGCGGCGGCTACGGCCGCGCATTGAAGAGCGGCATAGCGGCGGCCGCGCACGACACCATCGCCATCACCGACGCCGACGGCACCTATCCGGTGGAGGAGCTGCCCGGTCTGTTCGAACTCGCGCAGTCGCACGATCTCGTCATCGGCGCGCGCACCGGGCCCCTGTACCGCGGGACGATGCTCCGGTCGCCGCTGCGCGTGAGCTTCTTGCTGCTGGCGAGCTTCGTCGCCGGACAGTGGATTCCGGATCCGAATTCCGGACTGCGGGTCTTCCGGCGCGCGGATGTCGTACCGCTCTTCCCCGACTTGCCGCGGGGTTTTTCGTTCACGACGACGCAGACCCTGATCATGACGCTGGCCGGGGCGTTCATCCACTTTCGCCCGGTCGAGTACCGCCCGCGCGTCGGCGTCTCGAAGGTGCGCCTGCTGCGCCAGTCGCTGCAGGTCGGGCAGGGCCTGGTCGAGGTCGTACTGCGGCACAACCCGCTCAAGCTCTTTCTGCTGGCGGCCCTCGTGCCGTTGCTCGCCATGCCGTGGGTGCCTTTCGTCGCCACCGGAGCGGGGGTCGCGATGCTCACCTGTGCGATTCTCGCCAGCTCCAGTCTCGTCGTCCTCGCACTCGGCATGGTGGCGGTCGTGGCGCTGCGGCGCGGGCCGGTACAGCCGATCGAAAAGAATTCCAAGTGTGCGGAATCTGCGGCCTCGTGAATCTCGACGGCGCGCCCGCCGCGCCGGAGGTGATCGCGTCGATGGCCGAACGACTCACCCACCGCGGCCCGGACGGCGGCGGCCAGCACGTCGCCGGCGCCGTAGGACTCGGCCACCGTCGTTTGGCCATCGTCGACGTGGAGGGCGGCGCCCAGCCGATGCGGGTTGGTGACACCTGGCTGGTCGCCAACGCCGAGATCTTCAACCACGAGGAGTTGCGCCGCGACCTCGAGGCAGCCGGCCACCGTTTCACGACCCACTGCGACACCGAGGCGATCCTGCACGGTTACCGCGAGTGGGGCGACGCGGTCGTCGAGCGCCTGGTCGGCATGTTCGCCTTCGCGCTGTGGGACGGCGACCGCCGCCGACTCGTTCTCGGACGCGACCGCTTCGGTCAGAAACCGCTGTACTACGCCGTCGACGACAAGCGCTTCCTGTTCGCGTCGGAGCCGAAGGCGATTCTCGCGGCGCTCGGCGGCGCGCCCGCCATCGAGCCGGAGGCGCTGGCGCGCTATCTCCTGCTCGACTACCTGCCGAGCCCCTGGTCGATCTACCGCGGGATCGCCAGAGTCCCCGCGGCGCACCGCCTCGTCGTCGAGGGCGGCGCGGTGCGGCTGGAGCGCTACTGGAGACTGCCGCGAGTCCTGCCGCCGCCGGATATCGACACCGCCTGCATCCGACTGCGCGAGGCGTTCGAACACGCCGTGCGGATCCGGCTGATGGGCGACGATCCGGTCGGCATCTTTCTCTCCGGCGGCAACGACTCGCGGATGGTGTTGCAGGCGGCGTCCGCGGTTGCGCCGCCGGCGTGTTTCACCATCGGCTTCGACGATGGCGGGTATGACGAAACAGCCGCGGCCGAGCGTCAGGCCGCGGCCGTCGGTGCCCGCCACTACGTGCGCCGCTTCAGTGCCGCAGATCTCGTCGCTTCGCTCGACGGATTGGTGCAACACCTCGACGAACCCTTCGCCGATGCCGCGGTGTTGCCCACCTACGTGCTAAGCCAGTTCGCCGCCGAGCACGTCAAGGTCGTGCTCGGCGGCGACGGTGCCGACGAGCTGTTCGCCGGCTACGACTCCTTCGTGGCCGATCGGCTCGACGCCCTGACGCGGCCGCTCGATCCGATCAAGCGCTGGGCGGCGAGTCTGCTCGCCGCCGGTTGGCCGGCCAGCGATCGGCACTTCGGTATGGACTTTCGCCTGCGCCAGGCGTCGCGAGCGCTCGGCGAGAGCGCCGACGTGCGCGGTCTGGCGTGGACCATGACCCACACGCCGGCGGAGATCCGAGCTTTGTACCCGGCGGCGCCGGCGGGAGATCTCTTCGCCGAGATCCGCGGCGTCGAGGCGGCGGACCCCGTCGACCGGGCGCTGCGCATCATGGCGGCCGTCTACCTCGAGGGCGACATTCTGCCCAAGCTCGACCGCGCCGGCATGGCGCACGGACTCGAAGTGCGCAGCCCGTTTCTCGACCATCGCCTGGCCGAGATCGCCGCCGCGTTGCCATCGTCGTTCAAGCTGCGCGGCTTGCGCCGCAAGTGGATCCTGCGCCGCGCCTTCGGCGCGCAGGGCTGGGTTGCGAAGCACGGTTTCTGGGTGCCGGTGGCGCGTTGGATCCGCGGCGAATTGGCCGGTTGGTTCGACGATCTGTTGCTCGACGCGTCGTCCTACCGCGACGGTCTCATCGAGCGCCGCGAAGTGGAGTTCCTGTTGCGGCGCCACCGCGACGGACGCGCCAACTTGAGTAAACCGCTGTGGAACCTCGCCATGTTGTTCGCGTGGAAGCGCCGTTGGCTCACCGGAGCTCCGCCGTGACGCGACTGGCGATCGCTCTATTGGCGGCGGTCGTACTTTTCGCCGGCGTCGCCAGCGCGCAGCCGGGCGGCGATGCGTCGCGCCAGCCGCGCGAGATGACCGTCGAGCGCCTGGCGGACCACTGGAGGTCTGGGCCTCTCGAGTTTGGCGAGGTGGCGGCGACCACTTCCCTGTTGCTGGCGTTGGCGTTGCTGGCGCTCTGCCTCGGCGGTGGCACCGCCGATGTGGAGACTGTCGGGATGGATTCGACCGCGCGCCTTTGGCTCGTCGGCGGGATCGCGGTGTTGGCCTGGAGTTTCCTCGTTCGCTTCGTTCTCACCGCGCCCAACATCTTGACCGACGGCGGTTCCGGCTACGGCCGGGTGATGCGCTACGTCGAGGGCTACGGCGGGGTGGCGGTGCTGGTGAAGATGTTGCCGGCAGAGTGGTCGGCGTTCATGTGGCGCGCCATGACGGTGCCGCGTGCGTTGGCCGCGCTGTCCCCCGCGTTGCTGGTGTGGGTGGCGCGCGGTTTGGGACTCGGCCCGGCGGTCGGGTTGTTGGCGGGGTTGGCACTCGCCTCGGTGCCGGCGCACGCGGTGTTGTCGAACAGCGACCACCTCGAGGGCGCGATGTCGAGCTTGCAGCTCGGCGGCCTGGCGCTGGTACTGGCCGCGCACCGGCGCCAGCGGGTCGACCTCTTCGCGGCGGGCGTGGCGCTCGCCGCGTGGGCGATGTGGTGTCGCCCCGAGGGCGCGCTCGGTTTTCTACCGATCGCCGCCGCGGCGCTGTTCTTCCCCCGCGGCTGGTGGCGAAGGTGGGAGGTGCTCGCGGTCGGCGCCGCTCTCGTGACGTTTGTCGGGCTGCGCGCCGCGGCGCTGGCGACCAGTCCCATGATCTCGGTGAACAGCTCCCCGGGAGTGTTCAGCGCCGTGGCGTGGAGCAGTCTGCTCTTCTCGACGGTCCTGGTCCCATACTGGCTGTGGGCCCCGGCGCCCTTCTCCATCTGGCTGCTGCGACCGCGCCGCGCCCTCGTCGTCGCCCTGGCCGGCCTCGCGGCGGGATTGATACCGGTCTATCTGCGCGCCCTCTATCCCGACCCGGCGAACACGCACCTCGAGGCGTTGCGCTACGGCGTTCCGGCCATGCCCTGGCTTGCGTTCTTGTCCGCGGTAGCGCTCGACGCCGCCTGTCGGAGGCTCGCTCTCCTCGGCGGTGCGGCCGGCCGCTGGTCTCTCTTCGGGTTGCGCGCCGCCGTGGCGATCATCGTCGTGTCTCCCGTCGCGCTGCACGGCGAGTACCTTGCGCGGCAGTACGGCCATGCGACGTCCGAGCAGGCGATCCGCCAACTGCTGGCCGAGGTGCCGGCGGGCTGTGGCGTATTGGTGCCCGACGACTTCGCGGAAGGTGTGAGCATCGAAATCTACGATCGCTACGTCAACATCGCCGCGGAGATGTCGGCCCGGGGCGAGCTGCCGGCCATCGAGGTGCGCCCCGCGAGCGAACTCTTGCAGGGGAAGGTCGACCTTCAGCGCTGCTGGACGTTCCTGCGCGGCCCCTATTGCTACCACAGCTACGCCGGGCGACCGGCGATCGCCTGCGAACAGCTCGAGGCGCGTTTCGAACTCGAACAGATCGCCGCCGTCCCGATCGAGTTTCGCCACCACCGATTGGTCAGCGGCCCCGACGTCCGGCGCGCTCCGTGGTTCATGGAGGCGATGCCAATCGTACTCTCGCGCGTCGTCCGGCCGACGCAAGGCTGACGTTGCAGCTGTTATCTGGTCAGTCGCAACCGCGCGGGGGCTTCATGGTGCACGATACCGGAACAGATGATAGGACCGCGGGCGCGTGAGCGATCGAAAGAAACTCGGCGTGTGGTCTGGAGTGGGTCTGACCCTGGCCGACATGGTTGGTACGGGAGTGCTTACCACCGCCGGTTTCATGGCTCTCGAGCTTTCGCCACGTCTGATTTTGCTCGATTGGCTGGTCGGCGGTATCGTCGCTCTCGCCGGGGCGGTCGCCTACGGCGCGCTGGCGCGGCGAATCCCTCGCTCCGGTGGCGAGTACCGCTATCTCTCAACGATGCTCCATCCGGTTCTCGGCTACCTGGCGGGCTGGACGTCTCTACTGGTCGGTTTCTCCGTTCCAGTTGCACTCGCCGCCCTCGCTGCCGGTGCGTTTGGAGAAACCCTCTTGCCCTGGATAGACGGGCAGATCCTAGCGGCCACTGTGATCGCGTTGGTGACGGCGGCCCACGCCCTCGACCTGGATACCTCGAAGCGCGTACAGGACTCGCTTGCCGCCATCAAGAGCATTCTCATCGCCGCCTTCATCTTGATCGGACTGGTGGCAGGGACGAACTCGCTGCCGCCGGAAACGGCAGAAGCGGCCACCGGGGCCAACGCGGGTTTCCCAGTCACCGCGTTCTTCACATCGCTGATCTACATCACCTTCTGTTACTCCGGTTGGAATGCAGCGATCTACGCATCGGAAGAGTTCGAGCGCCCGCGGCGCGACGTGCCGCGATCCATGCTGATCGGCTGCTCCTTGGTTGTCGTGGTCTACCTGCTCGTCAATTGGGTATTCGTAACCAACCTGCCGCAGGCCGACATGATCGCGTGGATCCAGGGCGACACCGACCGGATCACTCTGGCTCACCTGGTCACGCGCAACCTCCTGGGACCCGATGCCGCGTCCGTCATGTCGGTGGTGGTGATCGTCGCGCTGCTCTCCGCCATCAGTGCCATGACGCTCATCGGTCCCAGGGTTTATGCGGCAATGGCTGGCGATGGCTTCTTGCCGCCAGCGTTGAAGGTACGCGACGGCCACCCGCCGACGGGGTCGGTCCTGCTGCAAAGCGGGCTGGCTGTGACCCTGGTATTTCTTTCGGAATTCCGCGAGATGCTCACCAACGTCGGCTCGATTCTCGCCATCGTGTCGGCAGCGACTGTCCTCTCGCTATTCCGGACCAGCCGCTGGAACGACGAGCCACCAAGCACCGCCGCGCGCTTTGGCGCCGTGGTGTACGCGGGGATGTCGGCGTGGATGGTCTACTTCGCCGTGCAATCTTCCAACAAGGTCGCTCTCGCCGGATTCGAAGTCCCGACGCTGATCTTGTGGATGATGGGAATCGTCGTCGCCGCTTCGGTCGGGTACTACACCACACGCAGGCTACGGATAACGAATTAGTCCCTTGTAGGGAGGACGGCCTCGGTTGTTCGCGCTATTTGATCCGCTTCAGGTATCCGGAAGGGAAGAAGCTCACGAAGAACCTCTCACGGGACTGGTCGATCTCGAAGTTGTCGTTCTTCGCCAGAAACTCCGTTGCGGCTTTCCCGGGCCCGCCCGTTTGCTCGTAGCCCGGACATTGAGCGGCCTCTTTCATCAGTTGGGAACCTGCCGCGATCCCCTTATCGATGATCGTGTCTTGCACGATGATATAGCTTCCGACGGAAACCATCGGGGAATAGAGCTCGAGTTCCTTCAGAACGTGCTCGTAGTTGTGACAGGAGTCGAGCATCACCATCACCCGTTTGCCCCTGACCCGCTCCGCGAGATCTGCGACGAGTTTCGGGTCGACAGAGTTGGAGGTGATGACCTCAATACGGTCCCTGAACAGAGCCTCGACACGCCTATGCATGTGGGGCGTAGCTTTGATCTTCTCGATCCACTCGTCGACCACGGGGGCGATGTCGATGGTGATGACTTTGCCGTTTTCATTGACCTCCTTGAGTATCGAGGCGTAGTAGAGCGCCGATCCCCCACCCAAGGTTCCGGTTTCGATGATTACGTCCGGTTGGATCTCGGTGATCATCTCCTGAATCATCCACATGTCGTTTGGGTGTTCGAGGATCACGAGACCCAAGAAGGTGGATTCGAAGGTCGAGGTGATGTTCGCGACGTTCATTACGTGGTGCAGGGAGAGCCGTTCGCCCAACTCGATTCCGGCGAGATCCCTTGATGGTGCTACTTGCGCCGCCGGGGGGGGGGGTGGGCTCGCTTGATCGTTCTCCGTACAGCCCCACACAGCCAGGGACGCGACCGACGAGCATAGGATTCTCTTGATCATTGCGATTTGTCGCTCCTGCATGACGTCGAGCCCGGGAAAGCGGATCAATGACGCAACGCCCGAGGATCGGACGTCGGGGGTGTGTACCGCCCGCGCGGAACGACCCGCGGCGAAGGCGCCGATGGTCCGGCGGAGAGGCGGAGACACTGCATGCGGCGTTCATAGCGCCCTTGTTGGAGTAGGACAACCGTTCGGCGGCCGGTCCCGGGGCGATGAACTTCTTCGGATGACCGGCGGAGAGACGAATACCGGTGGCGGCGCGCGAGCTGCTAACGAGGGCTGTCGGCGGAGACTTGGTACAACGAGAGCGTCAGGCGCGGTTCGTACCACGGAGAAATGGTCCGCTTGGGTCGCGAGATGAGACGGTGGCTGCGGTACTCGACGTCGCGGCTCCAGACGAGTTGGAATGGCTCGCGGTCGAGCAGTTCTGCGCATTCTGGCGGCGCGATTCCCTCGAAGCCGTCGTGGCAGTAGCTGCCGCGGTAGAAGTACCAGCAGTCGTCGCCGCGGATAGGATCTCGCAGAACGGAGGAGATGCCGACGATGCTCGACGCCGGCAGCGAACTCGGGTTGCCCACGGCAACGTCGCGGGCGATCTCGATGTAACGCTTGAGAACGTCCAGATGGATCTCGGGATCGTCGGGAACGATCAGCCGACAGCCGGCGGGAACCCGGGTAAGCGCGTCGCGAAAGACTTCTTCGTCGACCGCGGGACCGTAGCGGATGTTCAGATAACCGAGGTTGAGCAGCGGCGTCGCGGCGATCCACATCGCGACAATCGCCGGTGCGACAGCCGCACCGTTTGGAACCCGCCGGGAGATGGCCGCGGCGAGGGCGGCCAATCCGGCTCCCGCGAGCAATGCCAGCCACGGCATTGCGAATGCGCCGTAGCGAAAGAACTCGAGATACGTGCCGGTCGGGTCGTACATCGTCGGCGTCACGTGCAGGGGCACGATGCCGGCGAACAGCCCGGCGAGCGCGACGATGCGCGCTCGGCCACCGAGCCACAGGACTCCCAGCGGCAGCGGCAGCCACAGCCAGTAGGGGAGCAGGGCGCCGGTGGTCAGGATCTCGGAGAACGCGAGGACGCTCCACGGCCCGACGAGATTGTCGCGCGACCCGTGCGCGAGACCGACGAGGGAAACGATGCGGAGGAGGGTCACGACACTCAGCCAGGTCGCGGCGGCGACGACGAGCGGTCGCATCCAGACGGAACGGGGAATGCCCCAGACCAACACGAGAGCGGGGAGGCCGACGACCAGGGCTTCCGGCCGGCCCCAGATCGCGAATGCGAGCAGAGTCAATCCGGCTGCGAAGTCCGTGGCCCCACCCCGACTGCGCGCCGATGCGATGAGAGCGAGCCCGCCGATCAATCCGGTCACGACCGCGCCGGACTCGAAGTCGCTCGAGTAGAGAGCGGCGTGCAACGGCCACGACGCCAACGCCAATCCAGCGAATGCCGCCGCGCCGCGCCGCGCGCCGAGGGCGTGCGCCAACAGGACCAGCACGGGAGGAGACAGCGCGGCGAGAAATCGCGGGACGGCGATCGAATCCCACATCGACGCGTCGGGGAGGACCAGATCGAGAAATACGGCGAGTCCGCCGAAGCCGCGCCGGTACTCGAGGAGGCGGCTCCAGCCGGAGCCGCCGTCGGTCAGGACGTTCGCGGTTGTCAACCCGAAGCGGACGACGAGACTCCACACCAGGACTGTGCCGGCGTCCAGCAGGAGCGCGCGATCGACGCGCGAATCTCGCCGACGCAGCGCGGCCAGCGCCGCGGCGACGAGGCCCGTGAGCGCGACGATTAGGGACAGTAGCACGAGATGGTGCTCGCGCTGTTGCAGCCAGACCTCGACCTCACCCGCATCACCCGGACCGCGCGGCGGTCCCCACGACGCGTACCACACCGCTAGCGGTGCGACCGCCAGCGCCGCCGCGACCAGCGCCGATCGAATCGTCGCGCCGCCGCGGATCTCCAGTAGAGCGAGCAGCACCAGGGCGACCAGCGCGGCGACGAGAGCGGGAGCGGTCGACTGTACGGGACGCTCACGCCCGGGGCGTGGGGCGGCCAGCACGCGCTGCCAGAACGCGGCGTCGCCGCGTGGAAGCACGATCGAGCGCAGGTGCGCGACCGCGCGCCGTCCCTCCGCCGACAACTCCATCTCGGCGGGGTTCACGTCGACGTGAGAACCCCGCTCGTCCTCATCCGGCGCCAACCGCAGTTGGATGCGGTCCGATCCCGGCGCCTCGATTACGAACACGATGGCCCGTTCCTCGATGCTGATACCCGCCAATCGGTAGTCGCCATCGACCCGCGCCCCGAGTTCGATCGGCGCCACCAGGGCCAAGATGTCCGCCTCGTGCCCGGGCGGTATGGCCCTCGAAGTTTCGCTGTTCGCCGCGCCGATCGACAACAGCAGAAGCAGTACGGCAAAGCCGGCAGTGCCCCCAGTTTTCTTGCGGAACATTCCTTACGAACGGCGGCGACGTAGGTAGGCGCGGCGGGCTTCGTCGCACTCTTCGTCGCCGAACGCGGTGACGAGACCGTCGGCGTCGGCCCAACTGCGCATCGTTCCAACCATCTGGTCGGTGACGGCGTTGACGTGCCGCTTGGTGGACAGCAGGGCGTGCGCCGCCTTGGCGGCGAGCGAATGGGCCAGCGCGTCGACCTCTTCTACCAGGTCGGCCGAAGGAACGACGCGGTTGACGAACCCGATCGCCGCGGCCTCGGCGGCGTCGAACGCGCGACAAGTCATGATCAACTCTTTGGTCCGGGCGGGGCCGATCTCGCGCACCAGTCGCGGCACGCCGCCCCACGCCAGGGGAAGGCCGAGATCGACCTCGGGGATCGAGAATCTCGCGTCGTCGCTGGCGACACGCAGATCGCAGGCCGACGCCAACACCATCCCGCCGCCGACACACCAGCCGTGGATGGCGGCGATGCTCACCGCCCGCATCCGCTCCATCGCGTCCGCCATCTCGCGGCCGAGATCCGCGGCATCGCGGATCGTCAGGTCCTGCGGGCCGGCGAATCCACCGAGATCGGCGCCGGCCGAAAAAGCGCGGCCGGCGCCGCTGACGACGACCACCTTTACCGCGCCCTGTGTGTCGAACCAGCGCGCCGCCGCGGCGATGTCGCGCAGCGTCCGCACCGACAGCGGATTCAGTTTGTCGGGCTTGTTCAAGGTCAACCGACCCAACGCTTCTTCCGCTGTCGCGCTCAGCGTTTCGAAACTCGCCGCGTCAGTCATTCGCACATGACTCCTTTGCACCGCTGCCGCGCGCTACGCGCGGACCTCGTAGAGCTTCCAGCGACCCTCGATTCCCTTCAGGGAATGCTCGCCGCGGTCTTCGAACGTTCGTCCGCTGCCGAGCAGGAGATCGCGCACGGTCGACGACGCGTAGAGAGACCCCGGTGCCGCCGCGGCTGTCACGCGCGCCGCAAGGTTCACCGCGAGGCCGACGATGTCGCCGTCGTCGCGCACCTCGATCTCGCCCGCGTGAACTCCGGCCCGGATGTCGAGTCGATCCGACGCGAGTTCCTGTCGCAACGAGGTGGCGAAGGAGATGGCCGAGGACGGCGTGTCGAACGTTACGAGCAGTCCATCGCCCGTCGACTTCACGACCGCGCCGCCGTTGCGCGCGGCAGTGCGGCGGGCGGTCACGTCATGCCGGTCGAGCAGCGCGCGCCATGCCTGGTCGCCGATCTCGGCGCAGCGTCCGGTCGAGTCGATGATGTCGGTGAAGACGATCGTTGCGAAGCGGCGCTCCAGTGTCGCCGTCGGCGCGCTGCCGGTGACGAACTCGAGCCAGCAATCCATGATCGCGCGCCAGTGCGCCATGCACCAGCAATAGTGATCCTCTCCGGCGAACTCGACGTAGCGCGCGCCCGAGATATTCGCGGCGAGCCAGCGACCCGTCGATGGCGGCACGACTCGATCGCCCTTGACGTGGATGACGAGTGTCGGCGCCGCGATGCCGGCGAGATCGGCCGACGCGTCGAGCGGCATCACGCTCTCGAACTGCCGCAAAAATCCGGCCGGACTCGTCGTCTGCCTCTGAAACCGACCCAGCCACTTCAGGAAAGCGTGATTGCCGCGCTGGCTCGGGCAGGCGAGGTCGACGAAATGCTCCGGCTCCCTGCCCCACGTGTCTGCGATGCGCCGGAAGTCACCGATCAGTTCGTCGGCCGTCCGGCGCGGGTCGCCGGGCTCGCGGTGGTGGCGTTGCGCGGCGAACGTGGAGGGTCCGGCGAGTGAGTTGATCAGCACCAGGCGGTCGACGCGATCCGGGTGCCGCGCCGCGAACACCTGCGCCATCAACCCGCCTTCAGAGAGTCCGATCACGCTCGCGTGTTCGACGTCCTCTGCATCCATGACGGCGGCGATATCGCTCATGCGCTCGGCGAGCGTCGGCGGGCGGTCGAACGGATCGGAGCTGCCGATCCCGCGCTTGTCGAACTCGATCACGCGGACGTGACTACCCAGGTGCTCGCGCACCCGCCGGTAGGTCTCCTCCTCCCAACCGAGCTCGACATTGGAGACGATCGGCGGGATCAGCACCACATCCTTCCCCGCGCCATAGCGCTGGTAGGCGAGGTTGATGTCGCCGCTTTTCGCAAAGCGGATATCGGAAATTTCCATGCAGCTACTCCGCCGCGACCATGGCGCAAACCCCGATGCCGATCCATACCCGCGAGGCGGGGCGCTATGATCTGTGCATCGCGTCCATCAGTGTGTGGGAGGTCCAGATTCTCCACGCGAAGGGTCGGCTCGAATTGCCACTTCCGTTCGCGGAATGGCTCACTCGCGCCACGGAGCGAAGCGTCGTCCGGACCTTGCCCCTCGATCGCGACATGGTGATCGCCGTCGATGGGCTTCCGGGCTCGTTTCACGGCGCGGCGATCCGGCCGATCGCATCATCGTCGCCACGGCGCGCGCTCATGCGATGCCCCTTGCCAGCCGCGATGCGCCGATTCGCCGAGGTCGTCTGGTCCGCCCGCGGAGGCGCCCGCATTATGGCTCCTTCGGCGATTGCGCGTCGTGCCAGACCGCCACGACCCAGACGACTTTCTTGTTCACGCGATAGAAGAACCGGAACGGATGCAGCACGACCTCACGATGAGGCAGATCCGAGAACTCCGGAATCCGCCGCCCAGAATTCGGAAATCGCTCCAAGCGACGAAGCGCAGCTTCGGCTCGAACACGAAGTCGACGCGCTGCGCTCGGCTTGTCGCGCGCGACATGTTTGAGTCCGTCGAGGAACTGGGCGCGGGCAGATTGCGTGAACCGAATCTTCACCGTTCCAGCAGGTTGTCGGCCTCGGCCATGACGCTCGCGAGATCATAGCCGCGTCCCGCCACGACCTCGCGCTCACCACGAGCAATCCGCAGCAAGATCTCGCGCTCGCGCTCCGCCTCTTCGTAGGACTCGACGCTCACGATGACCGCGACGGCGCGCCCACGTTGCGTAATCACCACGGGTTCCCGACTCTTGTGAACGCGCCCCAGGATGTCAGCTGCGCCCTGTCGCAGGTCGCTCACGGGAATGATTTCTGGAACACCGGCCATTGAGATGTACCTCCAAACGTACGCCTGAAGGTAGTGCACGCCAGTTTCGTCGGCAAGCCAAGATCACCTCAGATGATTGGGGCAAAACCGAAACCTCCTGCGGCCTCTCCAGCCATGCGTTCAGCGGACGCAGCCGGTCAAACTACTAGCGACTGCAGCAACCAGCTCATCGATCGTGATTGTACAACTCGAATCCGTATCCACGGCAGCACAAAAAGCCTCTATGCCGTCCGCCGTGTCGTTGCCTTCAGCTAGCCGTACGGCGGTGATTAGCTCACTCACCGTTACCCGGTTGTCGCCCTCACAATCACCAGGGCAACTAGGGTCATTGTCGACGCGAAATCGCTGTAAATGGACGTCGCATCCATCCCCCTCGTCCGGACGACACTCATGCCAAGCGACAACCAACGTACCGGGGGACAAGGCCGCCGCTGCTATGGAAGTTGGGTCGTGGCCGCCCGGAAGCCGCACCGATAGCGGAATCTTCCGATCTCCGATTCCCACCCCATTCGCGCGGAACGCCCTAACACTTAGGGACGGACTCCGACGTGTCCCAATCAGGCCCACGATCGCAAACCGACCCCCGCCAAGACACGCCAAGGCATTGGCCGAACGGCGATGGCCCGGGCACAAACGATCGGCGACTACTTCAGCTTCCCCGCTGTGCTGGGTCGCCAAGGTCGTGAAGCTTTTTCGGCCAGAATTCAGCCGCCACGCGACGACAAAATTTCCCTCGATTGGATCTCCACACGTAGCGAGGCGGCCACCGGCCCCCGAGGAGGCGGGCGCCAATTCCAGTGGCGTTCCCAATGCCACGTTCTCGCGATTGAACATTCTTCCACCGACGGAGGTCGATCCTTCTGCCCACCAAGTGACCAAGAAATCACCGTCCAGTCCGCCACCCAGTTGGGGGCCTACCGGGTAATTGTTGAACCGATCCTCTTGGGTGACGACGAATGTCGGACCATCCAAGCTCAAGTCCGCCTTCAGCCGACGCCCCACAATCCCTCGACGACCTGATACCACGTCGGTCCAAACCACTACGAGTCCATTGCGTGACTCTACCAATGCCATGGCAGTGGAGACCGTATCGT
>Ga0307505_10001071_pt1 | contig 24258 bp, 22 predicted proteins | sample 23_S_MG_FD_202183 | JGI IMG/M metagenome (GOLD analysis project Ga0307505, IMG submission 202183) | Soil microbial communities from Populus trichocarpa stands in riparian zone in the Pacific Northwest, United States - 23_S | ecosystem: Environmental > Terrestrial > Soil > Riparian zone > Trees...
TGACCTTACCAAGCAGCGGCTCGTAGCGTTCCTTTACCCAGGCCACGGCCCTGACATCCTTCTCGGCAACTTCCCCATGGATCAGCAGGGCCACCATCGCCGGGACGAAAGTGAGAGAGGCGACAAAGGCTCCCGCCAGCGCCAGCATGACGGTGATCGCCATGGGCGAGAACGTCTTGCCCTCGACTCCCTCGAAAGTGAGCAAGGGCACGAAGACGAGGAAGATGATGGCCTGGCCGTATAGTGTTGGCCGGACCATTTCCCTGGAAGCCTCGAACACCTCGTGCAGCCGCTCCGGGAGCGAAAGGACGCGGCCTTCCTGCTGCTGCCGATGGGCGAGGCGCTGGAGGCAGTTCTCGATGATGATGATCGAACCGTCGACGATGAGCCCGAAGTCGAGCGCTCCGAGGCTCATCAGGTTACCGGACGTGCTGGTCAGGTTCATGCCCGTGCCCATGATCAGGAACGAGATCGGAATGACCAGCGCGGCGATGAGCGCGGCGCGGAAATTCCCGAGCAGCCAGAACAGCACGCCAATCACCAGCAATGCGCCGAACAGCAGGTTTTCTTCGACTGTGCCGATTGTCGCATCGACGAGGTCCGAACGGTCGAGAACGGTTTTTACCTGGACGCCGGGCGGCAAGGACGATGACACTTCCTCGAGGCGCTCGGCGACGGCAGCGGCGACTACTCGGCTGTTTTCTCCGGCCAGCATGAGCGCAGTGCCGACGACGATTTCCTCGCCGTCTTGCGTTGCCGACCCAGTCCGCAAGTCGCCGCCCACGGTGACCGTGGCGACATCGCGCACCTGAACCGGCACACCGCCGCGGGAGGCGACGCTGGCCCTGGCAATCTCATCCAGCGTGCGAATGCGGCCGTCGGCGCGAACGAGAAACGCCTCGCCGCCGCGCTCGACGAAGTTCGCTCCGGTCGAGACGTTGGCCGCTTCGAGGGCTCCCGCAAGCTCCGTGAACGAGACGCCGTAGCTCGACATCCTGGCGGGATCGGGCTGGACGACGAACTGCTTCTCGTAGCCGCCGATGGAATCGATCCCGGCCACGCCGGGGACCGACCGCAGTTGCGGGCGGATCACCCAATCCTGCACCGAACGCAGGTAGCCTTGCTTGGCGACATCGTCGGCGAGGATTTCTCCCGTCGGCGTCATGAACGTGCCGTTCGGCTGGAACCCCGGTCGGCCGGCGACGCGAGGGTTTTGCTGCGTCCCGGTAGGGGCGAAGTCCACGACGTACATGAGCACTTCGCCGAGCCCAGTGGAGACAGGGCCCATCTCCGGCTCGACGCCTCCCGGCAGCGCGCTCTTCGCCTGGTTGAGCCGCTCGGCCACCTGTTGTCGGGCGAAATAGAGGTCGGTGTTATCCTCGAATACCACCGTCACCTGGCTGAAGCCGTTGCGCGAGATCGAGCGCGAGCCTTCGAGGCCGGGGATGCCGGCCATCGCGGTTTCGACGGGGAAGGTGACCAGCCGCTCCATGTCTAGCGGGCCGAGGTTCGGCGCTAACGTGTTGATCTGGACCTGCTTGTTGGTGATGTCCGGCACCGCGTCGATCGGCAGCTTGAGCATCTGCGTCACGCCGTAGGCGGCGATGACCAGAGTGGCGATCACCACTCCCCAGCGGAAGCGGATCGAAGCGTCGAGGATGCGCGCGATCATCTCAGTGCTCCGCCTCGCCCTTGCCGAGTTCGGCCTTGAGCAGGAAGGCTCCGCGGGTGGCGACCGACACACCGGACCTGAGCCCCTCGACGATTTCGATGCGCCCGCCACTGCGCTGGCCGATCACGACATTGGTCGCCTGGAAGCCTTGCGCGGTGCGCACGAACACGACATCGCGGCCCTCGACGCTTTGCACCGCTTCTTCGGGCAGGACGATGCCACCGGCACCACCGCCGCCCGGCCTGATCCGGGCGCGCAGCCCCTGTCCCTGTGTCAGGCCGCCGATGCCGGCCGGCTGCAACACCACCGTCGCGGTTCTGCTCTCGGGGTCGAGACCGGGCGTTACCGACCGAACGACCGCGCTGCGTGTTTCGCCGTCGATCAGCTCGATCACCGCCGCATTGCCCGGCTGGATGCGCCGCGCGTCGGGCGCGAGGACCGAGACATTGACCTGTATGCGGCTCGGATCGGAGACCCGGAACAGCTCGGTCCCGGCGGGCACGTAGGACCCGAGTGTTGCATCCATCTTGGTAATCCGGCCCGAGATGAGGCTGACCACGGCGAGCGTGCGGCCATCGCCGCTCACTTGCGAGGCACTGGCGGCGGCTCGTGCGCGGCGGGTCTCTGCTTCAGCTTCGGAAAGCGCCGCGCGCGCTCCCTCGAGGTCTTGCCGAGCGGTCACCCTGGCATCGAACAGCCGTTGCTCGCGTTCATAGGTCGAGCGCGCGAGAGCGAGCCTGGCTTCGGCGGAACTGCGCTCGGAAGAGAGCGCGGCGGCCTCGCGGCTTTCCATCGTGGCGACGGATTCTCCCGCGCGGACGGAATCGCCCAGGCGCCGGTTGATGCGCACGATCGCGCCGTCGGCACGGGCAGTAAGGACCGCCTCACCGGTGGGCGTTGGGGCGACCACGCCTTGCGCCAGGATTTCGGCGTCGAGCCCGCCGCTTTGGACCCGTTCGGTGGCGATCCCCGCCGCCCGCGCCCGCTCTGCGGTGATGGCGACAAAGCCCTCCGGCCCGTGCTCCGCTTCTTCCTCGTTCTCGCCCGCCGCCGCTTCGGCGGCAGGCGCGGGAGTGGCCGTGCGGCCGACGAAGTAGCCGCCCACGGCCAGCACGATCGCAACGGCGGCGCTCGCGGCGATCAGTTGGTTTGGATTGAAGGTTGGAAATTCCATCAGCGGAGATTCCTTCTTGCGCGTCCGGCGCGTGAGTTGAGCGTCATTGTGCGGCCAGCCTGATCAGCAGCGCGGCCGCCTTGCCTTGCGCTTCGCGCGCATCGATCAATGAGCGGCGGATGTCGTCGCGAGCTTCGGCTGCGGACAGCACTTCGAGCATGGCGAACTTGCCGCTGCGGTAGCCGAGGTCGGCAAGCCGCAGCGCTTCTTCGGCGTGCGGGAACGACTCCGCTTCCAGCGTGTCGGCCTTGGCTTCGGCAGCAAGATACTCGGCCCGCGTCTCCGCGACCGCTTGGCGGTAGTCCGCCAGAGCGACCGCTTCTCGCGCTGACGCAGCACGCGACTGAGCCTGCGCGGCGGCGATGTTGCCCTGGTTGCGGTTTCGGAACGGCAGCGGAATGGAGACGCCGACGACGAATGACTGGTCGTTGCTTTCCTCGAACCGCCTGACCCCGGCGGATATAGTGGGATCGGGAACGCCTAAGGCTCGCTCTCGTCCAACAGCCATCTCGGCGGCAATCCGCTCGGCAGCAGCTAACCGAGGCTCGAGACCCCGGTAGTCCCCCAGGAGCTCGTAAGGTGGTTCGATATGCGGGAACGCGGCAGCGGGTGCCGCCGCCGGTTCCTGTGACCACAGCGCTCCCAGCGCGAAGCGAGCGGCAAGGGCGTTGGCCTGCGCCGCCTTCAGCTCCGCCTCGGCCTCGGCCAGCGCCGCCTGGGCCCGAAGCGATCGCAGCGGCGGTTCGCGGCCGGCCTCCACCAGCTCGTTGGCGATCCGGGCCAGCTCGCGGTTTCGCTCGACAACGTCCAGCCCCAGCTCGACCCGCGCCTGCGCCGCTACTGCCGCGACGTATCGCTGACGCACGGCAAGCGCGAGATCGGCAATAGCCAGTTGCTCGCGGACTCGGGCGACATCGACCTCGGCCCGTGCGGCACCCAGCCGCGCGCCGCGCTTGCCGCCCAATTCGAGCGGCACACCTGCGCTAAGCGTGTATTCGGTTGCGCGCAGGCCCGAATACGGTCCCGTGCCGGCGATGTTCTCGACCTCCAGGGACGCTTCCGGGTTCGGTCGCAGCCCCGCTTGCGTAACAAGCGCCTGCGCAGCTTCTACCTCGGCGCGCGGCCCCATCGTGCGCGGGTTTTCCGATAGTTCCGATGCGCTTGGGCTCACACCAGCGCGGTCCAGCGCCTCTTCGAGGGTCAGCGATTGAGCGGCCTGTGCAGCAGCACGCGCCGGCCATGCCGCGCAGCCTGCGCACGCCAAGAGGGCGCCCAGCAATGCCAAGGATTTCATGATGCATCCCGTTCACGTCCATTGATCACGAACCGCCAAGAGGCGGTGCGAAGATCAGGCGCGAGGGGGGCGTCTTAAGGTGTTGGGATCGATTGACGCGAGGCGACGGTCGCCGGGCATCGGATGGTTCGAAAGGTCTCCCAGCACGTCTCCAATGACCGCCGTGGGTTGAATAATAGGAACTACGTGGTGGCAGTGCCCATGGATGCACTCGCTGTCGTGCACCCCGCCAGGCTGTTGGTGATCGCCGTCTTGGTCGTCAACGGCGATGACAAGGACCGTGACTTCCGTCGTCGGCTCACACGCAACCGCGTCGACCGTTCCCCCCAGCATCACGCCCAACAGCAGCAGCAAGGCCGCCAAGCGCCGAGCGCTATCGAGGGGAAGACGGGAAAACATTGCGTCGGGCTTCTTAGCGACGCCGCTACATTCAGTCACCCGCTTTTCGCCTGCCAGCAGTGCGGCACGCACCCGGCCCCGCGAATGCCTGCATTGGGTCGGACGGACCGTTCGCATCTGCACCTTGCGCGGCAGAAAGCAGACGGTCTGCTGCCGGCCATTCGCGGCCATGACTAAAGTGCAATTATTTCATGAACGGCCCGGCGAGTCTTTCCAACTCATTGAGTACGGCTTTCGCGATCACGCTGCAGGATTCACTGAGCCCCACCGCGAGTATCCCGATGGCATGGCAACCAGCCCGATAGCTGCGACGGCAACAAGCCCGGCAATGACCTTGCCAAGGCGTGATCGGCGACACATCGCCATAGGCAACTGTTGTGAGCGTGTAATGCGGCGCAGATTTTCGCCGTCCACCATGTAAATGATGCCCTGCGACAGATGCTCCCAATCCTGCCAGATACTCACCGAGTAGCCGCGCGCGCACAAGCAGTTGGCGCGGCATAGGCAAGGCCGGGGTGGAGTTTAAATTAGCGACACATTGCGCTGGCCGCCACGACTATGTCGGCGTCGAGAGATTCCCACGCTCCTATGCTGAACCGACGCATGCCAGTCTCGTTCGCTACGGGCGATTGCCGTACGAATCGGTACCCTTGGAGAACTATCAGCGCGAGGCCAGATGCCGTTAATTCGCCGCGATGGAGTTGGGGCGAAGATATTGCCTTTGACAAGGCGCCTCTTGCTTCGCAAGCTCCGCACAAAAGGGGGCTAAGGGGTGAGAGTTTCTAACACAAGCAAGCAAGACGTTTCTCTCAGATACGGCCTGACTTCACTCGTCGATTTTCGCCAGGATTATGAAAAATCCGCGCTCAAAGACTGGAATACTTACGTCCTGGACTTTGGCGGCCGATGCAAATCCGTTGTCGATGCGGCAGACACTCGACTCGCGGCCATCAGGCGGTCCGCTAGCCAGCGCGAAACCGAAATCTGCAGCCAATACGATCGCAGTGCACCGCCTTCTGACCTCACGATCCGCCCTATCACCTTGGGGGAAGCTGCGAAGCTGCCGGCCTTCACGGAGCATTGGTGGAAATTCGCTCTCGCTGCGCTGGTCCTTTCATGGATGATGATCAATTTCACTTTCGCCGTGATGGCGGGCCTGGCGTCCATTGCCGGGCAGCTGTGGTGGCTGCAGATCGCCAAGTCCGAATTCAACATCGATCCCGACCGGGTCTACCTGATGGGCCATTCGATGGGCGGCGCGGGCGCGATCTTCCTCGGGCAGAAGCACGCCGAACAATGGGCCGCGCTCGCGGCGATCGCACCGGCGGCGTTCATGATGCAGAGCACCCAGAAGGATGTACTCGCCCCGATCAAGGCCGCCGGAGTGCCCTTGATGATTACCCAGGGCGACCAGGACCCCGTGGTGCCGGCGGCCAGCGTCCGCACCTGGGCCGCGGCAATGGCCGAACTCGGCATGGAGCACGAATATATCGAGATGCCCGGCCGCGATCACGGCAACATCATCTGGGACGGGATGCCGGACATCTTCCGCTTCTTCGCCGAGCACAGGCGCCCGCCGCGGCCGGCACCGGCTTTTCCGGGCCGGCCTCCCGCCTAGAACCGTGCGGCCGCTCGGTTCTGGGCGGTTTTCTTTTGCCCGCGGCGGGCGCATCTTGTCGGCATGAGCGAGACCCGCAGCGAGAGCGACACCTTCGGAGCCATCGAGGTCCCGGCCGACCGGCTGTGGGGCGCGCAAACCCAGCGCAGCCTGCAGAACTTCCGCATCGGTGGAGAGCGGATGCCGATTGGCGTTGTGCGGGCGCTGGGGATCGTCAAGCGGGCGGCGGCGCTGACCAATCGCCAGCTCGGCCTGCTCGACGCGCGGCTGGCCGAGGCGATCGCCGCCGCGGCCGAGGAGGTGATCGCGGGACAGCTCGACGATCACTTCCCGCTGGTCGTGTGGCAGACCGGCTCGGGCACCCAGTCGAACATGAACGCCAACGAGGTGATCGCCAATCGCGCGATCCAGCTGCTCGGCGGCAAGGTCGGCAGCAAGGACCCGGTCCACCCCAACGACCACGTCAACCTCTCCCAGTCCTCCAACGACACCGTGCCGACCGCGATCCACATCGCCGCCGCGCTGGCCATCACCGCCGACCTGCTCCCCGCGCTCGCCCGCATGGCCGCCGACCTCGAAGCCAAGGCGGCCGCCTGGGCACACGTGGTCAAGATCGGCCGCACCCACACCCAGGACGCCACCCCGCTGACGCTCGGCCAGGAGTTTGGCGGCTACGCCCGCCAGGTCCGCGCCGGCATCGAGCGGATCGAGCTGACGCTGCCCGGCCTCTACGAGCTGGCCCAGGGCGGCACCGCGGTCGGCACCGGGCTCAACGCGCCAGCTGGCTTCGCCGAGGACGTCGCCGCCGAAATCGCCGAGGCCACCGGCCTGCCGTTCGTCACCGCGCCCAACAAGTTCGAGGCGCTCGCTTCACAAGACGCGCTGCTGTTCACCCATGGCGCGCTCAACACGCTGGCCGCCTCCCTCCACAAGATCGCCAACGACATCCGCTTCCTCGGCTCGGGGCCTCGTTCCGGCCTCGGCGAGCTGGCGCTGCCCGAGAACGAGCCCGGCTCCTCGATCATGCCCGGCAAGGTCAACCCGACGCAGTGCGAGGCGCTCACCCAGGTCTGCGCCCAGGTCTTCGGCAACCACGCCGCGGTCACTTTCGCCGCCAGCCAGGGCCACTTTGAGCTCAACGTCTACCGCCCGGTCGTCGCCTACAACGTGCTCCAGTCGATCCGCCTCATCGGCGATGCGGCGGACAGCTTCACCACCCACCTCCTCGCCGGGCTCGAGCCGCGGCTCGACAATATCGCCGCCGGCGTCGAGCGCTCGCTGATGCTGGTCACCGCGCTGGCCCCGGCGATCGGCTACGACAAGGCCGCCGCGATCGCCAAGGACGCCCACCAGCGCGGGGTAACTTTGCGCGAAGCGGCGCTCGCCAGCGGCCATGTGAGCGCCGAAGACTACGACCGCCTGGTCCGTCCGGAGGCCATGCTCGGGCCTTCTTGATCCGCGTGGATCGCTTTCCGGTCCGCAAAGTTCTAGCATCAGCCACACTGCTCATCGGGAGAACGACCATGGCCAAGGGCCAAGTGAGAAAGAACAAGGAAACCCGCAAGCCGAAGAAGGCGAAAGAGAAGACCAACGCCTCGCAACCGACCCAGAAGACCGGCTCGGTCAAGGGCCTGGAGAACATGCGCAACACTTGAGCGGCTTACGCATCCTGGTCGATGCCGACGCCTGCCCGGTGAAGGACGAGATCTACCGCGTCGCCGAGCGGCGCCAGGTGCCGGTCAGCGTGGTCAGCAACAGCCCGTTCCGCGTGCCGACAGGCCCACTGATCGAGCGGGTGGTGGTCCATGGAGGCTTCGATGCCGCCGACGACTGGATCGCCGAGCGCGCCGGGCCTCATGTGGTGGTGGTCACCGCCGACATCCTCCTCGCCGATCGCTGCCTCAAGGCCGGCGCTTGCGTTATCGGCAACAACGGGCGGCCCTTCACCCACGCCTCGATTGGCAGCGCCATCGCCACCCGCGCGATCATGGCCGATTTGCGCGCGGGCGGGGACATAGTCGGCGGCCCGGCGCCATTCGCCAAGGCGGACCGCTCGCGGTTCCTGCAGGCGCTGGACGAGGCGCTGGTTAGGTTGGAGCGAGGTTAGGGGGCGCTGACGCCCAGGCCCAGGTCAGCCGCTGCCGCAGGGCCATAGCCTGGAGATTTTATCCATTCGTTCGGTGAGTTCGCGGGCCGCCTCCAGATGGCCGGCGGAGCCGATCACTTCGGCATGATGCAGGGAGCCGGTGAGCGTGGCGCTGCACATCATCATCGGGCGCATCTTGTTGCTCAGCTCGTGCCACCGCGCCTGCATCTTGCGGGCCTGCTCGGTCTCGTCGGCCACGCCATAGATGATCGAAACGCCGGTGACGTGCGACGAGACGCTCGAGAGCTGCCGATGCCACTCGTAGAGCCGGGGCACGCCGCCTTCCCTGGCCAGGGCGCGGAAGTCGATCTTGGCCGGCTTGACGCCCTCGGGAAGCCCCGCGGTGATCCCGCGCAGGATCTCCTCGTCTTCGGCCGCCCGTCGCGGATCGTCGTTTTCGCGGTGCATGTCGATCTGACCCAGCACCGTGAACGCCGCGTTCTGCAGCACCAGCGTGCCAAAGTGCGAGCCAAGCTGGCGATTGGCGGCGATGCTGATCGCCGCTTCAAGTCCGGACAGCAGGATGATGTCGGCTTCGGTCGCAAGCGCGTTGCGCCACAGCTGCACGAACGCCCGATGGTTGCTCCACAGCCGCCGGTACATCAGCACGGAGAGCATTTCCCGATCCGAGAACAGACCCGTGACCTTTTCGGACTTGGCCCACAGCGATTCCCCGAGGCCGGAGATTTCTACGGATATCGCAAGCTCTTGGTCTGTAGGAACCAAACTCACCGCCCACCCCGATAATTGCCGACCGCAAGATGGGGAACATCGGCTCCGGGGTCAAACCATGCCGGGGATAAGGGGCCCGCGCCTCGATCGGCAGCGCCCCCGCGCGACGCGTGCGGTCATGGCCGACTTGCGCGGGGGCGGGGATGTGGTGGGAGGATCGGGCGCCGTTTGCGAAGGGCGGATCGGTCGCGGTTTCTGCGGGCGCTGGACGAGGCGTTGGTGCGGTTGGTGCGGTTGGTGCGGGGGTGAGGGGCGAAGACCAGCGCTGCGAACGGCGCGCCAACCCATTTGCACTCAGCCTTGTTCGAGCTCCTCGATTGATCTCTGGGCCGCCTTTTCGACATCAATCAGGGGCATATCTATCCAACATAATTCCGAGGCTGGAAAAAAGCTCTCGAACTCGCCTCCGTCCGAAGGGATGTAAAGCATTCTATGGGCTTCAAGCTCAAGGTCCTGGATGGTTGACCAAAGCTCATCGGGATCGGCTTCGTAATCAAACACCGTTCCGTCGTTCAGATGAATCTTTGTGTGGTGGAGAACGGCCAGAACCTCCTCCGGCTTTTCAGTAAGTCCGGCGTCATTGATATGTTTCAGTGCGATCTTCCGAAGGGTTGGGGAATTGTTGTCTTCGAATTCGTCGAGCCCTCCTACTTGATCCCAGGCCCACTCGCTCATTGCGCGATAAACTTCCTTGGGGAGACCCGCATAATCATCCCAATGGGTCTTCCAATCCCAATCCCCTTTGGGTTCATCACAGGCATCGTCCAGTAGCCACACACGCTTCATCATTGAGGCGCGAAATGCGACTATTCTATTGTTTAAGCTTGTAAAAACGAACCAATCTGTATCCTCCGTGGAGCGAAGGTGGCGCCAGAGCCGTTGGCGTTCGCCCTCTGTGATTGGGTACCAAGTGCTCTTCACGCGATGAGGACCAAGAAGACCTAGGTGACCCCAAAACCCGTCGTCCTCATTTTGGAGAATGTAATAGGTATTCGTCACTACCTTCTCGGAAAATGGGTTCTTTCCGAGGATGTCATCGACGCTCGTGGAATAGATGGTCGCTAGATCGCGCAATGCGCTAACAGAGGGTGTAGCCTTGCCGGACTCCCATCGTGCGACAGATTGCTGCGTGGTTTTCAGCATGTCGGCAACCTCACGCTGTGTCAGGCTACGTGCCGATCGCAGCGCTTTCAGTCGCTTCACTTGCCATTCTCCAGATCACACGTTAAGTGTGTGTGACACACGCAGCAGGGATATTCAAGTGCCTGACGAAACCGACCGCAGCAAAGATCTGGCAGACGTGGCCTTCGGACAAGCGCTTGAGCGCTATACAAAAAATAATGTCCCAGATGCTCGTCCATTTTCTCCTATGGATGAAGAAAACGATACAATAGAGGCGCTAATAACAGCGTTCGAAGCTGCGGGGCAAGTTGACGACGATGGCAATGAATTCTGGACTGCCCGTCAGTTACAGGGTTTGCTTGATTATCAAAGGTGGGATAATTTCTTAACAGTAGTTGCAAGAGCGAGGCAGGCATGCCTCCAATCGGGGCATGATCCCGCCGACCATTTTGCTGACGGCGGGAAAATGGTCTCCTTGGGAAGTGGTGCTGAACGCGAGATCGAGGACGTCATACTGAGCCGCTACGCCTCATATCTCGTGGCGCAGAACGCCGATCCGAAGAAGCGCCCGGTCGCCTTTGCGCAGACATATTTTGCCATCCAAACTCGGCGCCAAGAGATGAGTGAGTTGGAGCAGAAGGAGTATCAGCCACTCAGCGAAGACGAGCGACGCTGCCTGCTTCGAGATGAGATTAAGACCCATAACAGGCACTTGGCGAGTGCAGCAATGTCGGCCGGCGTAAGAGCGGGCGTTGATTTTGCGGTCTTCCAGACCGAAGGCTACCGGGGACTATACGGCGGCCTCGACGTCCCAGGTATTCGACGGAGAAAGGGCCTGAATTCCAAACAGGCCATTCTCGATCACATGGAAAGCACCGAGCTCGCGGCGAACCTGTTTCGTGCCACTCAGACGGAAGATAAGCTCCGCCGCGAAGGCATTCGCGGAAAAGCTGCCGCCAACCGTGCACACTTCGAAATCGGCGCCAAGGTGCGGCAGACAATTTGTGATATCGGCGGGGAGATGCCGGAAAATTTGCCCACAGCGGAGGACATCAAGAAAGTGGGTAGGCGGTTGAAGAAAGCGATCCAAGGAAGTTCGGATCGGCAAGATGATGATCGATAGGTTGATTGAACGGCGATGATGCCCTGACCGCTCGTCTCCGAGCTAGGAACCCCCCGCCCCCTATAGCGCGCTAACTCCTCCGCACAGCAGGAGTCCACACCCATGCCCGCACGCGCCTCTTGGCCGAGGCCAATCCGCCTCGCGCTCGTCTCTATGCCGCGACCAAATCGCGCGCGACGAACGTTGGATTTATAGCGGGCTGGTCTGTGCCTGGGCTGGCGTCCCGGAGTAGCCCGCATCCCCGTCGAACTGCGCTTTCGCTTCGGTGCGGCCTTTGCTCATCAGGGTCCAGCCGACGACCGACAGGATCAGCAGGGCGAGAGCGAGGATGGGAATGCCGCCGTCGGTCGCCAGGCGGACCGCGATCCAGGCCAGGTTGGCGATACCGGCCATGAGGAATATTCGCTGGTTGTTGCCGGGAAAGGCGTAGATCGCCCGGCCGTCCGGGGTCCGCACGCCGTGAACGCCGCTGATGTCGAACGCCTTGAACAGGTAGAACCGCGCCTTCGACCCCGGGGTGAATTCGGCGGCGACGTCCCGCTGCACGACGGACTTCACCACCGTGTGGCTGGAACCATCGTCCAGCTGGAAGCGAATGGATTTGAACACCGTCACCCCGCCGCGACTGCTGCGCCCGGGCACCGCGTGTTCGACAGTGCCGTCGATTATCGAGGTAGACATGATCGTTGGTGCCCCTGGCGCTGCGCGGGCCATGGCCTACTTGATGCCGCGGGCAATTGGGAGTCGGGCCGCCGGGCCTCTAGAGGCGGGCAGGCATCAGTCGGACATTTCCGGCTCGAGCGCCGCCACGGAGGGGTCGGCGGAGACCGAAATCGTGCGGTAGTTGGGGTCCTGCAGCACGCTCGACATCAGGAAGGCCTGCACCGCATCGCACCGGGCATCGCCGCCGGCGTCCTTGCGGTGCCACATCAGCCGCCAGTTCTCGAACTGATGGAGCATGACCACGTCCTCGCGGATCTCGGTCGGGACGATCGAATCGATCAGGGTGGCGACGCCGACGCCGCGCTCCACCATCGCCACCATCACATCGTAATGCTGGGTGCGGCCGACGATCTGGCGCGGAACGATGCCGCGCTTCCGATAGAATTCGAGCATCTCGTGTTCGGTCGGATAAATGACCGGCAGGATGAAGGGCAGCTTGCTGACCTGCGCTACCGGCAGTGGCAATGGCCGCCCGTCGGCGAATTTGCGGTGGCCGAAGATCCCGCCGCGCAACTGCGCCAGCTCGCGCAGATGCGGCTCCACCGGGCTTTCCGCCAGCCGGTGGACCATGACGAAATCATAGCACCCCTCGGCGATGTCGCGGGACAGCTCGCTGCCTGGTGTCCGCCATTCGAAGTTCAGCTCGATCTGCGGATGGGTGGCGAAGAAGCGATCGAGCTTGGGGCGGATGTAGCGGTCGAGCGTCCCCTGACCGATGAGAATGCGGAAGCGGGCCGGCTGCACCACGTCCCTCGCGGCGCGCCGGCGATGCGCGGCGAGCGCTTCGCCGGCCACCTGGAAGGTCCGCAGATCGTCGAGGAAGGCCATTCCCTCGGCCGTCAGGATCGGCCGCTGGCCGCGCCTGCGGATGAACAGCGCCAGCCCCAGCTGGTCCTCCAGGGTGTTCATCTGGTTGCTGACCGATGCCTGCGAGATGCCGAGGCTCTCCGCGCTGCGGCGGAAGCTGCGGGTGGCGCACAAGCTCGCGAAGACCTGGAGCTGGCGGAAGGTGAAGGGCAATGGCGGCATAGATTCGGAGCGTAGGTATAACCCCTGATCTATTCCTGTCATCACTTTGCGGCCCGTTGCGCAAGATTCCCTTTCCGCCGACCTCGCCCCGCAAGGGAAAAATGGGGGAGAGGTTCATGTCTCGCAAGAAAATTACCGAGCGTATCCGCATGCGTCGCGTGCTGGCCACCGGTGCCAGCGCCTTGGTCCTGACGCTATGGGGCGGCCCGGCGTTCGCCCAGGACGACGAGGACGAGGAGGACACCGTCGCCGAGGCTGCGGCCGATGCGGGGGCCGATGCGGGGGCCGATGCGGGGGCCGAGACCGAAGACGAGACCGATGGCCCAATAATCTTCGTCACCGGTTCGCGCATCGTCACCAATGTCGGCATGCAGGCGCCTAATCCGATCACCGCGGTCGCGGCCCAGGAACTCCAGGTGCTTTCGCCCACGACCCTGATTTCGGCCATCAGCCAGCTGCCGCAGTTCTACGGCAACACCAACAACGACGTCCGGACCGGCTTCTTCAGTTCGCCGGGCTCGGGCAACCTCAACCTGCGCGGCCTGAACACCGGCGGCAGCGGCCGCACCCTGACCTTGCTCGACGGGCGCCGCGTCGTGCCGGCCACCGGCTTCGGCAGCGTCGACATCAACGTCTTGCCCACGGCGCTGATCCAGCGCGTCGAAACGGTGACCGGCGGCGCCTCGGCGGCCTATGGCACCGACGCCGTCGCCGGTGCGGTCAACTTCATCCTCAACACCAAATACACCGGCTGGCAGGCGAGCGCCCAGGGCGGCACCACCGACGAGGGCGATCATGACACGATGCAATTTTCCGCCGCCTATGGCACCGATCTGGGGCCGCGCGGGCACTTCCTGTTCAGCGCCGAGTACTACCACGCCGACCTGGTGCCGAGCATTGCCGACCGCGACTGGTACGAAGGCTACAGCCTGATCCTCAACCCGAGCACCGACGTCACCACGCCGCGATACTTGCGCCTACCCAACGCGGTTTCGTCGATTTCCACTTTCGGCGGCCTCATCAACAGCGGGGTGCCGACCACCTCGGCGCTGTTCCGCAGGTACTTCCAGCCGGGTGGCACGCTTGCCCCCTTCACACTGGGCGTCGGCACGGCCACTTCGGCGCATTCGATCACCAACGGCGGCAGCGGCGACGACATGACCGCCAATCTGAACGTGCTCGCGCCCGAAGCCGAGCGCGCCAACGCATTCGCCTACCTCGATTTCGACGTCACTCCCAACGTCAACATCTACGTCCAGGGCCTCGCCGGGATGAGCACGGTCGACCAGCCGGACCACGGCGGCCGGTTCGCCAATGTCTCGGGGATCGACACCCGGATCACGATCTTCCGCGAAAACGCCTTCCTGCCCGCCGCCGTTCGCCAGATCATGATCAACGAAGGCCTGCAGTCGTTCCAGATGAACGTCACCGGCGACCGCGAGGGGCTGGGCCGCGAAAGCCGGCTGAAGCAGGACAACCACACCTATTCCGGCACTGTCGGCTTCAGCGCGGATATCGTGCGCGGCGGGCTGTTCAACAGCTGGCAAGCCGACGGCTACTTCCAATACGGCATTGCCGACAACCGCGGCTATCAGCAGGGCATCATCCTCAATCGCGTCATCGCCGCCGTGGACGCGGTGGTCGATCCGGTAAGCGGGGCCATCGTCTGCCGCGCCACGCTGCAGAATCCGGCGAAGTGGGGCGGCTGCGTGCCGCTCAACCTGTTCGGGCGCGGCAGTGCCTCCGATGCCGCCATCGCCTATGTGACCCGCTTCGATGAGGGGCAGCAGATAGATACGGCGCTGTTCTTCCAGCCCGACGGCTTTGCCAGCGGCGAGCGGGTCAACTACACCAGCGGCCTGGGCAAGGTCTACAACACCCGGACCACGCAGATCGTCGGCGATCTGTCCTTCAGCGGCGAAGTCTGGCGAGGCTGGGCCGGGCCCATCGCCGCGGCGTTCGGTGCCTCGTTCCGCAAGGAAAAGATCGAACAGATCGTTTACGATCCCAGCAACCCGTCCAGCGATCCGGCTATCTTCCCGGCCTCGGCGGCGCAGGACCCGGCGCTGCGCGGTGTCCCTTCGAACATCGCCACGCGCAGTTCGATGATCCAGAACTCGACGGTGGCGAACGTTCACGGCTACTACAATGTCGGTGAAGCATTCGCCGAAGTGCAGATCCCGCTGCTGGCCGACCTGCCATTCGCCGAAAGCCTCAACTTCCTCGGGGCGGCACGCTATGCGGTCTATACCGGCAGCGGCGGGGTGTGGTCGTGGAAGGCCGGGCTCGACTGGCAGGTAATCGACGACCTGCGCCTGCGCGGCACGATCTCACGCGACGTCCGCGCCGCGACGCTGCTCGAACGCTTCAACCAGACCGGCGGCATCGGCACGGTGACCCGCGATCCGCAATTCCCCAACGACGGGTCGCAATCGTTCACCTCGCGTGCCGGCGGCAATCCCGACCTCCTGCCGGAAGTCTCCACCACCTACACCGTCGGCGCGGTCTTCCAGCCCAGCTTCCTGCCCGGGTTTTCGGCCTCGGTGGACTACTGGAAGGTCGATATCGCCGATGCCATCGGTACGCTCGGTTTCCAGCGCATCGTCGACGATTGCTTCGCCAGCCCGACCTCGAGCGTGTGCTCGCTGATCACGCGCGATGCGATAACGGGACGCCTCAACCAGGTGAGGAACATCACCCAGAACATCGCCGCGGCGGCCGGCAAGGGTATCGATATCGAAGTCAGCTATCGCCGCGCGGTCAGCCTGTTCGGCGGCGACGAGAACGTGTCGGCGCGGCTGTTCTGGTCGCATCTGATCGAGAATTCGACCACCACCGACCGCACCAACCTGGCCACCTATTTCGACCTTGCCGGCCAGACCGGCGTGGGCAACTTGCCCGACGACAGCGTCACCGCGATTCAAAGCTACACGGTGGATGGTTTCAACTTTTCGCTGACCGAGCGGTTCATCTCCAGCGGGATCTACAACAAGCGCTACAACCTGCCGGGCGTGCGCCCGGACGTTGCCGACAATACGGTCCCTTCGGTCATCTACGTGAACCTGTCGGCCAGCTATACCTGGGACATGGCCGGCGGCAGCTTCGAGCTGTTCGGCAACGTGCAGAACCTGCTCGACCGCGACCCGCCGCTAACGCCCACGGTGTTCGATTCGTCGCTCGGGCAGACCGGCAACCAGGTCAACGCCGGGCTGTTCGACCTGTTGGGCCGGCGATTTACGATTGGCGTGAGGTTCAAGCATTAGTCCAGTATGCCCCCGGGGCCGTGATTCGCTCCGGCTCCGGGAGAAACCGCGTGATTGCCGATCGCCGCCAGTTCCTTCGTGCCACCGGTACGGCCTTTGCCGCGCTCGCCGCCAGCGGCTGTGTGCGCGAAGGGCTCGCGACCACCAGCGGCCCGATGAACTATGGCCCGCTGCTGCCCGATCCGAACGCACTGATCGACCTGCCGGCGGGGTTCTCATACCGTGTGCTTTCGAGCCTCGGCGAGGCGATGAGCGATGGCGGCACGGTGCCCGATCAGGCCGACGGGATGGGCTGCTTCGACCTGGGCGGCGGCAAGCTGGCTCTGGTGAGGAACCACGAGCTGACCGCCACGCAGGACAGCGGCGGGGCGGTAGGCGCGGCCTACGACACTGTGGCGCGCAGCCTGGTGCCGTTGGCGGGCGGGACCACCACGCTGGTGCTCGACGCGCGCACGCTCGATGTCGAGCGGCAGTTCCGTTCGCTCTCGGGCACGATCCGCAACTGCGGCGGCGGGATCACCCCGTGGGGTTCCTGGCTGACGTGCGAAGAAAACGTCTCCATGCCTGACGGGCGGATCAACAAGCCGCACGGTTATGCGTTCGAAGTGCCCGCCACCGCGACCGGTCCGGTCGATCCGGTGCCGCTCAAGGCGATGGGCCGCTTCCAGCGCGAGGCAGCTTGCGTCGATCCGGCGACAGGGGTTGTTTACCAGACCGAGGATCGCGAGGATTCGCTGCTCTATCGTTTCATCCCCAAGGTGAACGGCCAGCTGGCCCAGGGCGGCAGGCTGCAGGCGCTGGCCATCGACGGCGTGCCAGACACACGCAACTGGACCGGCATCGGATTCGTGCCGCAGACCTGGCTGGCGGTGCGCTGGGTCGATCTCGACAATCCCGAAGCGCCCGAAGACGACTTGCGCCAACGCGGAGCGGCTCTCGGCGCGGCGCTGTTCGCGCGCGGCGAGGGCATGTGGATGGGCGACGGCGAGCTCTATTTCGCCTCCACCAGCGGCGGTGCGGTCAAGCTCGGGCAGATCTTCCGCCTGCGCCCCCAGTCCGGCGCGCCCGATCGGCTGCAGCTGTTCTTCGAGAGCACTTCGGTCGACCAGTACAACTATGGCGACAACCTCACCGTTGCGCCCAATGGCCACCTGATCGTGTGCGAGGATGCCTACACCCAGCAACTGACCAACCGCCTGATCGGCCTGACGCCCGGCGGCGACGCCTATCCGCTGGCGTTGTGCCGCCTGCAGACGGAGATGGCCGGCGCCTGCTTCTCGCCCGACGGCAGGACGCTGTTCGTCAACCTGTTTCGCCCGACGAAGACGGTGGCGATCACCGGGCCCTGGCTGGCTTAGGGGCTGGCTTAGGGGCCGGCCTAAACGGGGCTGGCCTGATCCTCAGAACGCCTGCAGGCGCGACAGCGCCACCAGCAGCAGCGCGATGCCCGCCAGCACGGTCAGGCTCGCCCAGACCCGGCCGCCGCGGCCGATCAGCGCGCGCGCCAGATTGAGGAAGCGTTCGCCCGCGGCGAGGATCAGCAGGCCCTTGGCGATCGCCACGCCGCCGATTACGCTAACCGCGATCGACAGCCAGTCGCCCGGCACCCACGGATTGACCAGGTAGATCGTCGCGCCGATCGCCAGGGCCAGAAAGCCGGTCACGAAGCGCAACGCCGCGCTGCGCTCGAACTCCTTGAGCATCATCCACCAGCCGTTCGGGCTGCGCAGTTCGCCGGTCCCGGCGGCGAGCAGGTAGAGCCCGACGAAAAAGGCTATCCAGGCGGAGATCGGTCCAGTTGCGGCCATGCCAATGGCTCCTCGTGCCGGGAGCGAAGCTGGCTCGCGCTCGCCCGGGGGTAAATTCGGCGTCCCCCGTGGCGGACGATAGGCGCGCCGGCCCCGCGCGTCCAGCATCGCCGCTGGGCGCGACAGTGCTCGTTCGTTGTGGTAACGAACATCGCGAGAGGAGAACGGCCATGCAAGCCTTCGTACGTTCGTCAACTTTGGCGCTCACCCTCGCGGCCGCACTGGCCCTGCCTGCCATCGCCGCCGCGCATCACGGCTGGGGCTGGACCCAGGCAGAAGAAACCCGGCTCGCAGGCACGATCGTGACGATCAGCTTCGGCAATCCGCATATGCACCTGCAGCTGCGCAATCCGCAGGGCACCTGGGAAGTCGACCTGTCGCCGCCGATCGTGGCGCAGGCATCGGGCTTCGGCCGGACCTCCGCCAAGGCCGGCGACCGCGCCGTCATCACCGGGCACCGAGCGCGCGACGCCGGCCTGCTCGCTTTCAAGGGCGAGACCATAACCGTGGGCGGCAGGACCTACGACGTCTATCCGCAACGCCCGAAGACCCTGCGGCCGACCGATTGAGCATGAGAGGGCTGTCGTTCCTGGCGGGCGCGGCCCTGCTTGTCGGGCTCGCCGCCGGGTCGGCGTTTGCCCAGGACAGCGACGAAAACACGTACCGCTGTTGGGACGAGTTGGACGAGTTCACCCCCGAGCAGTCGATCGCCGGCTGCACCGCCGCGCTGCGTTCGGGCGAAGTCGCGGCCGAGGACCGGCCCGCCATGTTCGCGATGCGCGGCTGGTGGTACAACGATCTGGGTGACCACGAGCGCGCGGTGGCCGACTTTGCCGAGAAGATCCGCCTGCGGCCCGACGAGGCCGACGGCTATGGCTGGCGCGCAACCGCCTATTTCGACAAGGGCGATTTCGCCCTGGCGCTGGCGGACTACGACGAGGCGATCCGGCTCGGCCCCGAGGAGCCCGACCTCGTGCTCTGGTACCACTTGCGCGGAGTGGTGCATGACCAGCTCGGCGAGTTCCAGCGCGCCATCGACGATTTCCGCGCCGCGCTCAGGATCGGCGGCGACGATCCGGTCATCTATGGCGACCGCGGCAATGTCTTCCTCGCTCTCGGGCAATACGAACGCGCGCTGCAGGACCATACCATGGCAATCGAGCTCGCCCCCGGCGAGGCGCAGCACTGGAACAACCGCTGCTGGGTGCGCGCGGTGTGGGGCCAGGAGCTCGACCAGGCACTGGCCGACTGCAACGAGGCGCTCACGGTGGAGCCGGGCCTGGCCTACGTGCTCGACAGCCGCGGGCTGGTTCGGCTGCGGCGGCAGGAGTGGGACGCGGCGCTGGCGGACTACCAGGCGTCGGTGGACATCGAGCCGACGGCCTCGGCGCACTACGGCCGCGGGATCGCCCTGTCGCGGCTCGGCCGGGCCGATGAAGCGAGCGACAGCTACGCCACCGCGACGGGGCTCGATGCAGAGATCGCCGCGACTTACGCCGGTTACGGAATCGAGCCCTAGCCCATTCCCTGCCCCACTCGGCGTCAGCCGAGCCCTTGCCATTGCCGGATGGCCTCGACTGGCCAGAACAGCATGACCACGTTGAGCGTCAGGTTGTCGCGGATGATCCACAGCGTCAGCAGCTCGAAGCCCGCCGCCAGGGCCACGCTCACCCACGCCGGCAGGCGCGTCGCGAGCAGGAAACCGGCCACCATCCAGCCGATGTCGGCGGCCGAATTGATGATCGAATCGCCGCTGTAGCCCCAGCTGACCGTGACCGCGCGGTAGCGGTCGATCACCATCGGCGTGTTCTCGCTGATCTCCCACGCCGCCTCGACCAGCACCGCGATCGGCAAGGCCCAACGCGCGGGCTTGCCGCCGAACAGGTGCCATTTGCGCCACAGCAACGAGGCGAAGAAGTACATGATCAGGCCGTGGGTGAAGTGGCTGGGGCTGTACCAGTCGGTCAGGTGCTGGCTGTTGCCGTTCGACTGCACCGTGCCGTGCCACAGCTCGACAGTGCCGCAAGTGCAGATCGGCGGGCGTTCCATTGCGAACAGGACAGCGACCGCCAGCGCGACCAGCGCCAGCGTCGCCAGCGCCGCTTTGCGGTGCGGAGTGAGGTTGGTGGATGCCACCGGCCGGTTGTCGCCGCTGCGTCGGCGATTGACAAGCGGGGCCGCGACAGGGACGTTGGGGGCGAGGGGTTCGACTCCCCTCCAGGGGGGCGTCCGGGCGCGGGCCACAGGCCACACATAAAGCGCGGCTGCCTCCGGCGTTGGTGCAAGTGTCTTGGGAACACTCCAAATCGGGCACCTGTCGTCGCCAGCCGCCCGGAGAAATCCGGACCCGGCAGCCATGTGCGGGCTTTGCGGGCTTCGGGCCCCCGTTCGTGCGTCGCGGTGGCGGCAGGTGACCCTCTGGTGTCGAGGGTCAGAAAGGGAATGCGATGGGTTGGGTGCTGGGAATCACCGCGGGGATTGCGGCGCTGGTGGTGCTCTCGGGGCTGAAGCGCTCGGTGATCCTGCCGGGCCAAGTAGGGCTGCTCTATCGCGATGGAATCTTCGTGCGTGAGTTGGGCCAAGGGGCGCACCGCCGCTTCGACCTGCTCGGGCGCACGCGCCACCACCGGGTCTCGCTGTTGCCGTGGGCGCTGACGCCGGTCACGCTCGACGTGATCAGCAAGGACCAGTTCGCCTTTCGCCTTACGGTGACGCCGGTCGTCACCGTGACCGACGCCAAGGCCTTCCACGAAGGTAGCCGGCCCGGGCCCAGAGCGCCTGCGAACATGGCGGCTTACCTTACTCATTTTCACGACAGCCACGAGCGGCTGCATGCAACCCTTGCCGCGGCGGTGCTGCACGTCGTGTCGCAGCTGGCGCTGGAGGAATTCCTCGCCCAGCAGACCAGCTCGCTAGGGCCGGCCCATTCGGCCGTCGCCGAAGTTCTCCCGGGCACGCGGCTCGACGCGCTGCTGGTGACATCGGTCACCTTGCCGCCCGAGGTGCGCAAGATGTTCACCGAAGTCGAACGCGCGCGACGCGAAGGCTTCGCCCAGCTCGAACGCGCGCGGGGAGAGCAGGCGGCATTGCGGGCACTGGCCAACGCCGCGCGCAACCTTGCCGACAATCCGCACCTCGTTCAGCTGCGCATGCTTCAGACGATGGAGAACGCCAAGGGCGCGAAGACCTTCATCCTCGGCAAGCCGAGCGACGAGGCGGTGGCCGGCTAGGCCTGTGGGTTGGCCAGGTACCAGGTGACGAATTCGCCGGTGACGTTGGTCGCCCCGGTGGTGGTCAGCTCGGCCAGATCGGACGCGCGGGCCATCTTCATCCGCGAGCATCCGCGCTCGGTAGTGAAAGCCGCCGCGCGCTGGCTGATGCGAGTTTGCACCGGGCCGACCAGCGCCGCCTGCTGCGCCGCATAGTCGAGCTTGAGCTGGTTCTGCCTGGCTTCGAGCTGGGTTTGGAGCCGGGTCAGTTCCTCGGCATTGGGGTCGCCGGCCGGGAGCGCTGGAGCCAGGCTGCGTTCTTCCTCTTCCTCGAACGCAGCTTCCTGCGCATTCGCGGCAGGCTCGGCCTCGCGCTGCTCCAGGCGCGCGATCTGCGCCTTGATCTCGTTGATCTCGGTGACTTGCGGCCGCAGCTGCACCTCGAGCGTGCGCAGCGCGGCGCCAAGGTCGCCGATTCCCGCGGGCGGCTCGCCAAACAGCTTCTGGATTTCGATGTAACATCCGGGACCCGGCAAGGCAGTCGCCTCGCCTTGCGCCGAAGCACTGGCCGACAGGGCCGCCAGGGCAGTGCCGGCGGCTAATAAAATGGCGCGCATGACCCTCTCCACACCTGGTGCGAAGCGAGGCTACCACAGGCCCGCCGCCCGCGCAAAGCGGCGTGCTTGCCGGTATCGAACCGGAACCCTAAGGCTCGGGCCATGAGCAAACGCGCCTGCGTGATCGGTGCCGGGTTCGGCGGGCTGGCTCTGGCGATCCGGCTGCAGGCGGCGGGCGTCGCCACCACGCTGATCGAGGCGCGCGACAAGCCCGGTGGCCGGGCCTACTTCTGGCAGAAGGACGGCTTCACCTTCGACGCCGGACCGACCGCGATCACCGATCCCGCCTGCCTGCGCGAATTGTGGGAGCTGACCGGGCACGACATGGCGGCCGACGTCGAGCTGCTGCCGGTCACGCCGTTCTATCGCCTGAGCTGGCCCGACGGGACCAGCTTCGACTATTCGAACGACGAGGTGGCGTTCAGGCGCGAGATCGCGCGGCTCGATCCGGCTGATATCGCCGGGTACGACGCATTCCGCGAATATTCGGCCGCGGTTTATCGGGAGGCCTACGTCCGACTGGGCGCCGAGCCGTTCCTCGGCATGGCCAGCATGGTCAGGGCCGCGCCTGCATTGATGAAGCACCGGGCGTGGCGCAGCGTCTATGCCATGGTCAGCAAGTTCATCCGCCACGACAAGCTGCGCCAGGCGCTCAGCTTCCACACCCTGTTGATCGGCGGCAACCCGATGACCGCCAGCGCGATCTACGCGCTGATCCACAAGCTCGAGCAGCAGGGCGGCGTGTGGTGCGCTCGCGGCGGCACCAACCGGCTGGTCGCAGCCCTGGTGCGGCAGTTCGAGCGGCTCGGCGGCGAGGTGCGGCTGGGCGATGCGGTCACCCACATCGCCACGACCGGCAATCGCGCCACCCTGGTCGAGACCCGCAGCGGCTGGAGCGGCCGGTTTGACGCCATCGCCAGCAACGGCGACGTGGTCCACACCTATCGCGACTTGCTGCGCGGCAGCCGGCGCGGCGAGGCCATGGCCCGGCGGCTGGCCAGGCAGCGCTTCAGCCCGTCGCTGTTCGTGGTCCACTTCGGGCTCGAGGGCAACTGGCCGGGTATCCCGCACCACACCGTGCTGTTCGGCCCGCGCTATCGCGGCCTGCTCGACGACATCTTCGAGCGCGGCGTGCTGCCGGCCGATTTCTCGATCTACCTGCACCATCCGACGGTGACCGACCCGTCGCTGGCGCCCGAGGGCAAGAGCACGTTCTACGCGCTGATCCCGGTCGCCCACATGGGCAAGCTGGCGGTCGATTGGGCGCAAGTGGGCCCGATGCTCGAACAGCGCGTCCTCGACGAAGTCGGGCGGCGCCTGATCCCCGACATCCATGACCGCATCGTCACCAGTTTCCACTACGCCCCGCGCGATTTCGCGCTCGACCTTTCCGCGCATGTCGGCAGCGCCTTCGGCCTCGAGCCGATCCTGACGCAGAGCGCCTGGTTCAGGCCACATAACCGCGACGACGTCATTCATAACCTCTATCTGGTCGGCGCCGGCACCCATCCGGGCGCCGGCATTCCCGGAGTGGTCGCCGGCGCCAAGGCGACCGCCGGACTGATGCTGAAGGATCTCGCCCGATGAAGCGCGTTGCGGTCTATTGCGGTTCGGCCAGCCCGGAGAACCCGCGCTACGAGGAGTTGGCGATGGAGATCGGCGACGCTTTGGCGCGCCGCGGGATCGGGGTGGTTTACGGTGGCGGCAAATTGGGCCTGATGGGCGCGGTGGCGGCGGGGGCGCTGCTCGCGGGCGGCGAGGTGATCGGGGTGATCCCCGAAGCGCTGGTCGCCGCCGAAGTCGCCAACAAGGCCTGCACCGAGCTCCACGTCGTCCAGACCATGCACGAGCGCAAGAAGGCCTTCACCGACCTTTCCGACGGATTCCTGACCCTGCCCGGCGGCGTGGGCACGATGGACGAGCTGTGGGAGGCGGTTAGCTGGGCCCAGCTCGGCTATCACGACAAGCCCGTGGGCCTGCTCAATGCCTACGGGTTCTACGACGGGCTGATCGAGTTCTACGGACGCATGGGCGAGAGCGGCTTCATCCGCGCGGAGCATCGCGGCATCCTGATCGTCGACACCGATCTCGACCCGCTGCTCGACAAGATGGCGGCTTACGTTCCGCACAAGCCGATCTTCCGCATGAAGGCCGACGAGCTTTGAGGTCGCGCGATCCCTACCCCCTCCTCTTCAGAGGAGGGGCAGCGAGACTTAGCGAGCGAAGCGAGCTTAGTCGCAGCGGGGTGGTGCCTTGGCCGCTCGCGAGCCTTCGGCCCGCGCCACCACCCCCAACCCCCTCCTCTGAAGAGGAGGGGGCTTTCTGATGG
>Ga0307505_10001072_pt1 | contig 24249 bp, 23 predicted proteins | sample 23_S_MG_FD_202183 | JGI IMG/M metagenome (GOLD analysis project Ga0307505, IMG submission 202183) | Soil microbial communities from Populus trichocarpa stands in riparian zone in the Pacific Northwest, United States - 23_S | ecosystem: Environmental > Terrestrial > Soil > Riparian zone > Trees...
CTCCACGTCCAGCCGCGCGTAGCGGCGCTCCAGGTCGCCGGCGCGGTAGTCGCGCACGCGGTGGCGCAGCGTCAGGTCCTGCGCTCGCGCCGGCGCGCGGATCGGGTCCATCTGCACGAAGCCGAGCTTGGCGATCGCACGCGGCAGCGTCGTCGGCGTGAACAGGCTGCGTGCAATGGCGTAGCGGCGCAGGTCGGCGAGGGTGACGGTGGCCATGGCCGGAATGATCGCCTGAGCGCGCTTGTTTGGGGTGGCCGCGCGGCGCCGCGGCCGCGATGATGCCCCCATGACCGCCCGCGTCTTCATCAGCTACCGCGCCAGCGACGGCCGCGACAAGGCGGTGGCGCTGGCGCGCGAGCTCGGCCGTGTGTTCGGCGACGACGCGGTGTTCCTCGACAAGGACGACCTGCGCGGCGGCGGCCGCTGGGCGAACGAGCTGGCCGGCACGCTGGCCGGCCGCCCGGTGATGCTGCTGCTCGTCACGCCCGATGTGCTGGCGCGCGACGAGCGCGGCGCCTTGCGCATCGCCGACCCTGGCGACCCGGTGCGCCACGAGTTCGACGCGGCGCGTGCGGCCGGTGCGCACATCGTGCCGGTGCTGGCGGACGGTGTCGAGACGCTGCCGGCGGCCGATGCGCTCGGCGAACCCTGGCGCCTGCTGCACGAGCTGACGTGGCGCCGCTTGCGCGCCTACGACTGGGCGGCCGACCTGCAGCGGCTGCTCGCCGACCTGCGCGCGCTCGGGGTGCCGGAGCCGGTCGCAGCCCCGCTGCCGGCCCTGGTCGTGCCACGCCGTCGGGCACTGCTCGCCGTAAGCGGCGTCCTGCTCGCGGCCGGCGCGGGGGCGGGCGGCTGGTGGTGGTGGCAGGGCCGCGACGACGCAGGTCCCCCTCACGCGCGCATCGCCGGCCCCTGGGCCGGCACCTGGCCAGGCCTTGGGGCGGTGGTGCTGCTGCTCACGGTGCCGGCGCGCGAGCGCGTGCTGCTCACCAGCGAGCCGATCGCCATCGCCGACCAGCCGAGCTGGGCCGACTACCGTGCGTTCTGGCGCGAGCGCAGCGGCGCGGCGCTTGACGCGGTGATGCTGCGCGGTGTTGGCGAGCTGCGCGCCGACCCTGCGCAGCCGTTGCGCGTGGACATCGCCCTCGCGCTGCACCCGGTGCCCGACAGCGGCGACAGGATCGATGGTGGCAACTTCAGCGCCGCGCTGGCGCGCGACGGCCGGCACCTGATCGGCACGCTGTGGCTCAACAGCCGGCAGAAGAGCGAGCCGGCGACGCTGGCGCGACGCCGCTGAACCGCGAGTGTGGTGGCGATCAAATCGCGCAGTCGCGCCGGCCCGCGCCGGTGCTCCTCAGCGGTTCATGAGGCGGGATGGTGGGTCAATCCAGCGTCGAGCACCACGACGGCGGACTTGCTCACCCGTCCCGCAAACGCGCGCTTACGCCGAGCAGCTTTACAGGCCGGCCGCAGCCTTTAGGGCCGCAGCCTTGTCCGTCCGCTCCCACGAGAACTCCGGCTCCTCGCGCCCGAAGTGCCCGTAGGCGGCGGTCTTCTCGTAGACCGGGCGCAGCAGGTCGAGCATCTGGATGATGCCTTTCGGCCGCAGGTCGAAGTGTTCGGCCACCAACGCGGCGATGTGGTCGTCGCTGATCTTGCCGGTGCCCTCGGTGTAGATCGTCACGTTCATCGGCTTCGCCACGCCGATCGCATACGCGACCTGAATCTGGCATTGCCGCGCGATGCCGGCGGCGACGATGTTCTTGGCGACGTAGCGCGCGGCATAGGCGGCCGAGCGGTCGACCTTGCTCGGGTCCTTGCCGCTGAACGCGCCGCCGCCGTGCGGGCAGGCGCCGCCGTAGGTGTCGACGATGATCTTGCGCCCGGTCAGGCCGCAGTCGCCCTGCGGGCCGCCGATGACGAAACGGCCGGTCGGGTTGACGAGGTATTTGGTGTTCTTCAGCCATTCCTTCGGCAGCACCGGCTTGATGATCTCTTCGATCACCGCCTCGTAGAAACTGGGCTTGAGCTTGGTCGCGGTTTCGCTCTGATCGGGGTGGTGCTGCGTTGAGAGCACCACGGTGTCGATCGAGTGCGGCTTGCCATCGACATACCGCATCGTGACCTGGCTCTTCGCGTCCGGGCGCAGGAAGGGCAGGCGGCCGTCCTTGCGCAACTGCGCCTGGCGCTCGACCAGGCGGTGCGCGTAGTAGATCGGCGCCGGCATCAGCTCGGGCGTCTCGTCGCAGGCGTAGCCGAACATCAGGCCCTGGTCGCCGGCGCCGGTGTTCAGGTGGTCGTCGCTGGCGTGGTCCACGCCCTGCGCGATGTCGTTGCTCTGCTTGTCGTAGCAGACCATCACCGCGCAGCCCTTGTAGTCGATGCCGTAGTCGGTGTTGTCGTAGCCGATGCGCTTGATGGTGTCGCGCGCGACCTGGATGTAGTCGACCGTCGCGTTGGTCGTGATCTCGCCGGCCAGCACGACGAGGCCGGTGTTGGTCAGCGTCTCGGCCGCGACGCGGCTGCGCGGGTCCTGCTTGAAGATCGCATCGAGGATCGCGTCGCTGATCTGGTCGGCCACCTTGTCCGGGTGTCCTTCGGAGACCGATTCGCTGGTGAAAAGAAAGTCGTTGCTCGCCACTCTTAAACTCCACTCGTTCGACCCTGGGCATCGACGTTGCCGGCTCAGGGTCTGGGGGAGGAGCGGCGAACGCTTTAGCAGTATTTGTGTGCGGGCCTCAGCGCCCCGCGTCGCCCCGCAAGTAGTTCATTAACTCGGCGACGCCCCGATTATAGGAAACATGCTCGCCTTCGTCCGCTGGCTTGCCCGCCGCTCGCTCGCCACCCTGCACATCTGGGGGGGCTGGCTCGGGCGTGTGACCTGGCTGCTGTCGCCTGGCTACCGACAGCGCTTCGCCGAGAACGCCGCACGCGCGGGCTTGTCGCCGGCCGAGCAGGGCAGCGCGATCCGCGAAGCCGGCAAGCTCGCCGCCGAGCTGCCCTGGTTGTGGTTGGGCGAGGCAGCGCGGCCGATCTCGCGCCATTGCACCTGGCGAGGCGAGCACCTGATTGACGAGGCCCTCAACAGCGGCCGCGGCCTGGTGCTGCTGACGCCGCACATGGGCAGCTTCGAAGTCTGCGCCCAGGCCTACGCCGAACGCTGGGGCGAACGTTGGCCGATGACGGCGCTGTACCGCCCATCGCGCAAGGCGGCCCTGCGTGAACTGGAAGAAACCGCGCGCGCGCGGCCCGGCCTGCTCACCGCACCGGCCTCACTGGCCGGCGTGCGCCAGATGCTGCGCGCGCTCAAGCGCGCCGAGACCGTCGGCCTGCTGCCCGACCAGGTGCCGCCCGCCGGCCAGGGGGTGTGGGCGCCGTTCTTCGGCGAACGCGCCTACACGATGACGCTCGCCACCCGCCTGGCACGCCAGACCGGCGCCGCACTGTTGCTGATGTGGGCCGAGCGGTTGCCGCGCGCCGGCGGCTGGGTGCTGCATGTGAGCGCGCCTTGCGCGCCGCTGCCCGCCGAAGGCGACGACGAAGCGGATGGCGCGTTCGTCAACCGCGAGATGGAACGCCTGATCCGTGCCGCGCCGACGCAATATCTCTGGGGCTACCACCGCTACAAGGCGCCGCGGTCGTCATGAGCAGGCTTGGCGCACGGATCCTGCTCGGCCTGTTGTGGGCGCTGTCGCAAGTGCCGCTGGCCGCGCAGGCGGCGCTCGGCCGTGGCGTTGGCGGGCTGCTGTACCGGCTGGCCGGCAAGCGACGGCATGTCGCCGAGCGCAACCTCGAACTCTGCATGCCCGAGCTGGCGCGCGCCGACCGCGACGCGCTGCTGCGCGAACACTTCCGCTGGCTCGGCCGCAGCCTGCTCGAACGGGGCCTGCTCTGGTACGCGCCGGTGGAACGACTCGAACGACTGATCCATGTCGAAGGCGACGTGGGCCTGGCCGAACGCAGCGCGCGGCCGGTGATGTGGCTGGTGCCGCACTTCATGGCGCTGGATGTCGCGGGTGCCGCGACGCAGCTCTTCCAGAAGCGCATGGTCGGCTCGATCTACCAGAAGCAGAGCAACCCGGTGTTCGACGCCGCGATGCGCCGCGGCCGCCTGCGTTTCGACCAGGGCGAGGTGTACTCGCGCCACGAGCGCGCCTTGCCGCTGGTGCGTGCGATCAAACGCGGCTGGGCGTTCTTCAACCTGCCCGACATGGACTTCGGCCGCAAGGACGCGGCCTTCGTGCCCTTCTTCGGCGTGCCGGCGGCGACGCTGCTGGCGCCGCCGAAGATGGCCCGCAGCCTGAACATGATCGTGCAGCCGGTGGTCGCCGAGGCGCTGCCCGGCGGTCAGGGCTACCGGGTGCGCTTCCTGGACCCCTGGACGGATTGGCCGACCGACGACCCGGTGGCCGATGCGGCGCGCATGAACCGCTGGATCGAGGAAGAAGTGCGGCGCAATCCGGCGCAGTACCTGTGGGTGCACAAGCGCTTCAAGACGCGGCCCGAGGGCGAACCCAAGCTCTATTGATCCGTCACTGGCGGCCGCGCACTGCCCAGACGCGCGCGACGAGGTCGATCGAGCCGCCCACCCGGGTCGGCAGCTTCTGCTGGATGCGTTCGCGCAGGCGTTCGCGCGCAGCTTCCGGGAGGCTCATCGCATAACCCGGCGCCGGCCCTTGGCCGCCAAGGAAAGGGCGCCAATAGTCGTCGAAGTGATCGAAGCGGGTCGCAATGTCGAGCGCCGTCACCTCGACCTGTCGCAGGCCGGCGCCGCTGAACAGCGCATGCAGCGCAGCGGGGCGGCAGAGCGGGAAACGGGCACCTTCGTCCAGGGGCGCGGCGGCGGCGTCCAGCTCCACCGCAGCGTCCCAGAACACACGCATCAGTTGCATCTTGTCGGCGTAGTCCCAGACATAGGCCGCGATCGTGCCGCCGGGGGTCGTCACGCGCGCCATCTCGGCCAGCGCACGGTCGCAGTCGGGGACGAAGTTGAGCACCAGGCCCGAGACGGTGGCGTTGACGGATGCGGCTTCGAGCGGCAACGCGGCCGCGCTGCCGAGGTGCAGCTGCACCTCGCCGCCGAGCTGTTGCTGCGCCTTGTCGAGAAAGCCTTGCGACGGCTCGACGCCGACCACCGACGCCGGCGCCGCGTGTTCCAGGATCGTGGCGCTCAGGGCGCCGGTGCCGCAGCCCACGTCAAGCCAGTGCAGCCCGGCGGGCAGGTCCAGCCAGGCCAGGAACAGCGGTGCCACCTGCCGGCTCCAGCGGCCGACGTACTGCTCATAGGGGTCTCCTTGGGCCCAGGTGTCCGAAGCCATCATCGCCGTGTCCTCCTTGCGGGCGTAGTGGGCACGGGGTGCGTGGGGCTGTCAATCGCCAGGCGTGCAGCCCCGGCCGCTGATAATCGCTGCCCATGCGGCTCAAGTTCACCAAGATGCAAGGCGCCGGCAACGACTTCGTCGTGCTGGACGGCACGCGTGAGCCGATCGAGCTGACGACGGCCCAAGTGCAGCGCTTGAGCGACCGGCGCTTCGGTGTCGGTGCGGACCAGGTGTTGATGGTCGAGAAGAGCGACACGCCGGGCGTCGACTTCCGCTACCGCATCTACAACGGTTTCTCGGGCGATGAGGTCGAACACTGCGGCAACGGTGCGCGCTGTTTTGTGCGCTATGTGCGCGACCATGGTCTGACCGACAAGGCGCGCGTGCGTGTCGAAACGGTGAACAATCTGCTCGAGTTGCAGTTGCAGCCCGACGGGCGGGTGACGGTGGACATGAACGCGCCCGTGTTCGACCTGGGCCGGGTGCCGTTCGACGCCAGCGGGCTCACGGCGCGGGAAGTGAGTGGTCTTTCGCTCTGGCCGGTCGAGGGCGTGGAGCTGGCCGTGCTGTCGATGGGCAACCCGCATGCGGTGCAGCGGGTGGACGATGTGGACACGGCGCCGGTCGCGACGCTCGGACCACGCATCGAGCGCCATGCGCGGTTTGCGCGCGGCGTGAATGCCGGTTTCATGGAGATCGTGGCGCGCGACCGCCTCCGCCTGCGTGTGTACGAGCGCGGCGCCGGCGAGACGCTGGCCTGCGGCACCGGCGCCTGCGCGGCGGCGGTGGCGGGCATCCGGCTCGGCCGGCTCGAGCGCCGGGTGGATGTCGAAACCCGTGGCGGTTTTTTGACGATCGAATGGGCCGGTGGCGTCGCCGACCACGTCTTCATGACCGGCCCGGCCGAAACCGTTTACGAAGGGGAGATCACGTTGTGAGTGGAGTTCAAGGCATCACCGAAAGCGACATCGCCAGCTACCTGGCGAATACGCCCGCGTTCTTCGAACGCCATGCCGAGCTGCTGGCGAGCGTGCAGCTCACCAGCCCACACGGCCAGCGCGCGGTGTCGCTGCAGGAGCGCCAGATGGAGATGCTGCGCGAGCGCATCCGCGGGCTGGAACACAAGATCGTCGAGATGATCCGCAACGGCCAGGAGAACGTCGCCATCGCCGACCGCCTGCACCGCTGGACACGCGCGATCATGCTCACCGTCGATCCGGGCGACCTGCCGCAGGTGCTGGTGGACGAACTGAAGAACCAGTTCCTGATCCCGCAGGCCGGCATCCGCGTCTGGGGTGTCGCCGAGCCGTTGCGGGCCTCGAGCTTCGCGCAAGGGGTCAGTGATGACCTGCGTGCCTTCGCGTCCAGCCTGACGATGCCCTACTGCGGCCTCAACTCGGGTTTCGAAGCGGTGCGTTGGCTCGACGAAGCGCACACCGTCACCTCCCTCGCCCTGATCCCGCTGCACCACGGCGAGGGCGCCTACGGCCTGCTGGTGCTCGGTTCGCCCGACCCGACACGTTTTGCCGCCGACATGGGCACCGATTTCCTGCTGCGCATCGGCGAGATCGCGAGCGCCGGGCTGGCGCGGCTGCGGCCGGTGAACTGATGGCGGGCAGCGGCGGGCGCCTGCGCGCCGTGCATTCCGGCGACGTGCCGGCGCGCGTGAACACACCGGCCCCGCACCCGGCCGTCCTGCGTTACCTGGAGCACCTGCGTATCGAGCGCCGGCTCGCGCCGCGCACGCTGACGCTCTATGCCGACGCGCTGGATCGCCTGCAAGCTGCGGCCGAAGTGCAGGCGGTGCCGCTCGACGCCGTGCAGACTGCGCACGTTCGGCGCTGGGTCGCGATGGCGCACCGCGACGGGCTGGCACCGCGCAGCCTGGCGCTGCTGCTGTCGGGCTGGCGCGGCTTTTACAAGTGGTGGGCGCGCGAGCAAGCCGGCGTGGTCAAGCTCAACCCCGCCGACGGTGTGCGTGCGCCCAAGGCGGCGAAGCCGCTGCCCAAGGCCTTGAGCGTCGACCACGCGGTCGCGCTCGCCGACCACGTGCCGCAGCAGGGATCACCGGCGCAGATCGCGCGCGACCATGCGATGGTCGAGCTGCTCTACGGCTGCGGCCTGCGGGTGGGCGAGTTGTGCGGGCTTGACGTGAAGCCCGGCGCGGGCGGCTACGTCGACATCGCCGACGCCACGGCACATGTCATGGGCAAGGGCAGCAAACGGCGCAGCGTGCCGGTGGGGGCGGCCGCGCTGAAGGCGATCGACGCCTGGCTCGCCCAGCGCACCTTGCTCGCCCGGCCCGGCGAGGCCGCGCTCTTCGTCGGCGCCCGCGGCGCGCGCATCGGCGACAGCCGGGTGCGCGCGCGCTTGAAGCTGCTGGCGCTCGACGCCGGCCTGCCGACCCATGTGCACCCGCACATGCTGCGCCACAGTTTCGCGTCGCACCTGCTGCAGTCCAGCGGCGACCTGCGCGCCGTGCAGGAGCTGCTCGGCCACGCCAACATCACGACGACGCAGGTCTACACCAAGCTGGACTTCCAGCACCTGGCCAAGGTCTACGACGCCGCACATCCCCGGGCCCGCAAACGCGGCTGAGGTTGTACGCTCGGGGCCCCACGCTGCAGGAGCCCTCGTCATGCTGACCCGTCGCTCGTTGATCGTTGCGTCCGCCGCCTTGCCCGCCCTGCCTGGGCTCGCCCGCGCACAAGGTGCCTACCCCAACCGGCCGATCACGCTGATCATTCCCTGGCCGGCCGGCGGCTCGACCGACCGCCACCTGCGCACGCTGGCCGAGATTGCCGGCAGACACCTGGGGCAGAACATCATCGTCGAGAACAAGCCCGGCGCCGGCGGCACGCTGGGCCCGAGCACGATGGCGCAGACGGCCAAGCCCGACGGCTACACGATCACGCAATACCCGCTCGGCCTGCTGCGCATTCCGCATATGCAGAAGGTGCCGTGGCACCCGATCAACGACTTCACCCACATCATCGGCGTGTCCGGATACACCTTCGGCTTCACGGTGAAGGCCGACTCGCCGTACAAGACCTTCAACGACTACATCGAAACCGCGCGCAAGCAGCCGGGCAAGCTGGACTACGGCTCCACCGGCATCGGCAGCTCGCCCCACCTGCTGATGGAAGAGGTGGCCGGCAACGCCAAGGTCGAGCTGACGCACGTGCCCTTCAAGGGCAATGCCGACCTGCAGCAGGCGCTGCTCGGCGGCCACGTGCAGGCGCAAAGCGACGCCACCGGCTGGGACAAGTTCGTCGATGGCGGCCAGATGCGCCTGCTGGTGACCTTTGGCGAACAGCGCACCAAACGCTGGCCCGACGTGCCGACCGCCAAGGACCTGGGTTACGGCGTCGTCTCCAGCTCGCCTTACGGCATCGCCGGCCCCAAGGGCATGGAGCCGGCCGTGGTGAAGACGCTGCACGACGCCTTCAAGAAGGCGATGGACGACCCCAAGCACCTGGAGGTGCTCGCGCAGCTGAACCAGGAGGTCTGGTACCGCAGCGGCGACGATTACGCTGCCTGGGCGCGCGAGACCTTTGCGCGCGACAAGGCGCTGATCGAAAGGCTGGGGCTGGCTGCGAAGTAGCAACACCCGCGCCGCGTGGGATTGCGCACCCGCGGCGCGCGTCCTAAAAGGCAGGCCTGTAGTCTCAACGGCTGGAGGTCTGCCATGCGATTCAAGACGCTCAAGGTGGGGCTGCTGGCAGCGGGTCTGGGGGCCTGCGGCGGCGGCGACATCCTGGCCATCGTCAGCTTCGTCGGCTCGGCGGGCGGTGACTGGCAGTTCGACAACCCGCAGCTCGCCGGTTTCCAGCAGCGCAGCAACTGCGGCGCCGGCGGCAACGAGGGCTGCGTCATCAACATCCAGCCGATCGGCGGCCAGAACCTGTTCGTTAACGACTTCGCGCTCAGCTTCACCGGCAACCTGCCCGGTTGCCCGAGCGTCGCGCGCACCGACGGCCGGGCCACCGGCACGCGCATCAGCCTGCCCGGCTGTTTCAGCGGCAACTACGTGACGATCAACGAAGCCCTGTCGGACAACGGCATCGACCGCGCCTTCTTCGACAGCGCGGTGCCGACGCTGCCGCAAGGCGTGTGGGTCGAGATCCAGGACGGGCAGCGGCGCTTCAAGTTCACGAGCGATTCCGGCGGTTGCGAGCTGACCAATCCGCGCACGGCGGTGACGGTGACGATCCTGCCGGCCGACCTGACCGTGCCGCGCCTGCAGACCGCAATCACCAACTTCACGGTCGGCGGCGTTACCTGGACCGGCAGCTTCACCGGCATGTCCGGCATGCGACTGACGCGCGGCAATGACGTGATGGAACTCGAGCGGCGCAACCTGCCGGATCAGTGTTGAGCTGAGACGGTCAGCGCCAGCGCGCGAAAAACCGTTCCCGCGCCAGCGGGACGGGCGCGGCCAGGCCGTCGAAGTCGAAGCGCGCACTGTCGCGGCCTTGCAGTGCCTGCCAAGTTTGGGTGGCCGTCGCGACCTCACGTTCATCGAGCCGGCGCAGCCGCTGGCCCGGCCGGACACCGGCGCGCGCCGCCGGTCCACCGTCGAACACCGCGTTCACGACGGCACCCGCGCCGAGCCCGAAGCCGAAACCGCCGGGCAGCGGCGCCGGCTCGGGCAGGCCGGGTAGCTCGACGATCAGCCGCGCCCCTGGCCCGTCGAGCGTGACCGCACCGGCCGCGAACAACGCCAAGCCCGCGCTGCCCGCCAGGCGGTCGAAGTGCGCACCGCGCCGCGCTTGCGTGCCCGCTTCGAAGACGACCGGCACGTCGCGCGCCGCATAACCCGGCGCCGACAGCCGCTCGAGCAGGGCCTGGTGCAGGCTGACGGCGCCACCCAGTTCCTGCGTCGTCGTGCGCGGCAGTTGCTGCGTGCCCGCGAGGCCGGCGGCATGGCGCGCGAACACGACCAACGCGCCGGCGTTGCCGGTGTCGAACAGGAAGGGTGCGCCTTCACGTTCGCCCAGCGCCAGGTTCACGACCGCCAGGCCCTGATCCCAGCGCAGCGGCCAGACGGCGCCGCGCGGCTCGGCGCGCGCATGCCAGCTGACACGCCCGCCTGCGAGGTCGAAGCGTGTGATGCGCTCACGCAGGGACGGCGCGCCGATCAGGCCATCGATCCCCGCGCCCGCGTCCCCGAGTTGCGCGCCGAGGTCGAGCACCAGGGCGCTGTCGTCGGCGAGCCCGAGCGCGCCGATTTCCAACGCCGGCAGCGCCACACGCTCCAGCTGCATCACGCCGCCTGCGGTGGCGACACGGCGGCGGTCGATGACCTCCAGCCGAAGCTCGCGAACAACGCGGGGCGATATCACCGCGCTGCTGGCGCCGCTGTCGATGAGGCAGCGCAAGGGCGTACCGCGGAGCTGCGCGTCAACCGCAACCAGCGCACCCAGGTCGCCGGTCGCCAGGCGGTGCAGCGTGGTGGAGGCGAGTTCCTCCGGCTGCGCATGGCCCGCGCGGACCGCGACCGAGCCGGTTACGGCGACCAGCAGTTCGCGTCGGCGCAGCACGACGCCGCCCTCACTCCAGCTCGGCGGTGAGGTCGCCGAACAGCGCGCTGGCTTTCTGCGTCATGTCGTCGAGCGCCGCCTGTGCCTTGGCGAGCAACTCGGTCTTGCGCTGCTCGTCGCGCGCGAGCTGGGCTGCTTCGAGCCGGCCGTCGCGGTCAGCAACCTGAGCCTCGTGCATCATGCCCAGCACTTCGTTGAGGTCGAACATCGCGCCGCGGTAGACACCATCCTCGATCAGGTCGATCAGCGCGGCGATGCGGTTGACGAAGCTGCGACGCTCGCGCCAGCCGGCGCTCAGAGCGTCGCGGTGCACAGGTAACCGTGGGATGAAACGGTCGGCGACTTTGTTGTAGGCGGCCAACGTGTCGCGGACATGGTCGATCGCCGCCTGCACGCTGACCAGCACGTCGAGCCCGTTCTCCATCGCGGCGCGCCAGCGAAACGCGACCTGCTCGTACTCGGCCAGCTCGGCCGCGAAGCCGTCGATCAACATGCGGCGGTCGGTGGTGCGCAGGCGCTCGACGAGTTCGCTTGCGTGTTTGAACAATTCGGCGGCGATGGCCGCGCCGCTGGCGGCGATGCCGGCGTCGCCCAGGTCGCGCGCATCGAGGTACAGCCACTCGTCGGCGGCCAGGCCCAGCTCGCCCATGCGCGCTTCGACGTCGCCGACCAGGATCGGCAGCACGAAGGGGCGTTGCAGGTCGCGCTGGCGTTCGCGGCCGAGTGCGACTTCGCGCCGTACCCACTCGGACGCCAGCGCCGCCTCGTCGATGAAGACGAGGAAGAAGTCGCACTCGTTGCGGATGCCCGCTTCGATGTGCTTGGCGAACTTCTGCCCGGTGGCCAGTTCCTCCGCGTCGAGCCAACGCTCGACATGCTTGGGCAAACCAACCGTCAGGCGCCGCACCAGCGGCTTGGATTCACTGGCGTGGCTGAGGAAGACCTTCACTCAGCTGCCGCCGCGGGTGGCGATGATCATGATGTCGCTGCCCTTCGGGTCGGCCTTGCCGATGTGCACCTGGATCGCGCTCTTGGTCTTGTCGTCGACCACGCTCAGCATCGCGCCGTCGCCGCTGCTCATGTCCATCATCTGCTTGCCGTCCGCCAGCGCCTTGAGCTTGTCGCGGTAGAACGCGGCCACCTTGTCCGGCGCGTCGTCGCTGTGCAGGCCGACCTGCAGCGAGCGGGCGTCGCCGCTCACCATGCGCATCGAGCCGCCCTCCTTGGGCTTCGTGCCGGGGTAGAAGGGAACGCCGACCTCGGCCTCGCTGACCTGCGCGTTGCCCATCTCCATATTGCTCGTCTTGCCCGTGGCGTCGGTTGTCGTGATCTTCATGCCGCCTTCGGACACGTTCACCTTGGCCTGCGTGCCGTCCCTCGACAGCGACGACTCGATCATCTTCTCGGCGGCCTTTTCTTCGACCTTGCCGCAGGCCGCCAGCGCGAGGGCGGCAGCGACGGCGGCTGCGGTGACAGCGGTTGTGCTCATGCGGTGCTCCTCAGTCGGGTTGCGCATCGTGCGCCGGCCGTCGCGGCGCGTCCATCCCCAGCGCCGACAATCCCGGCCATGAAGACGATCACGTTGCGCGACGGCAAGGAGCGCTCGCTGCTGCGCAGCCACCCCTGGGTGTTCCAGGGCAGCGTCGCCGACGGCAAGGCGGATGCCGGCGAAACGGTGCGTGTGGCCGCCGCCGACGGCCGCTTCCTGGCCTGGGCCGCCTACAGCCCGAGCTCGATGATCCGCCTGCGCGCCTGGAGCTTCGACCCAGCCGAGCACATCGACAGGGCGTTCTTCGAGCGCCGACTGCGCCGCGCGATCGAGCTTCGTGCCCGCCTGCCGATCGCCAGCACCGGCATGCGCCTGGTGCATGGCGAGGCCGACGGGCTGCCCGGCCTGATCGTCGACCGCTACGCGGACTGCCTGAGCGCGCAGTTCCTGTCCGCCGGCATGGAACGCTGGAAGGCGACGCTCGCCGACCTGCTGCTGCAGACCACCGGCCTCACGCGCCTGTACGAACGCTCGGACTCGGGCGTGCGCCAGCTCGAAGGCCTGGCGCCCGCGAGCGGCTGGCTGCGCGGCGAGGGCGACACCGAAGTCACGATCACCGAACACGGCTGGCAGCTCACCCTCGACCTGGCCGTTGGCCACAAGACCGGCTTCTATCTCGACCAGCGCGACAACCGCAAACGGTTCGCCGACCTCGTGCGCCACTTCGGTTGCAGGCGCGTGCTGAACTGCTATTGCTACACCGGCGGCTTCACGGTCGCGGCGCTGGCGGGCGGCGCGAACGAAGTGGTCAGCGTCGATTCATCGGCGCCGGCGCTGGAGCGTGCACGCTCGAACGTGGCGTTGAACGGTCACGACAGTGCGCACGCCGAGTTCGCCGACGCCGACGTGAACACCTTCCTGCGCGACCGGCTGAAGGCCGGCGAGACGTTCGACGCCATCGTGCTCGACCCGCCCAAGTTCGCGCCCAGCGCGGCGCATGCCGAACGTGCGGCGCGGGCGTACAAGGACATCAACCGCCTGGCGCTCAAGCTGCTGGCGCCGGGCGGGCTGCTGTTCACCTTCTCCTGTTCCGGCGGCGTGGGCGCGGAGTTGTTCCACAAGATCGTCGCCGGCGCCGGGCTGGACGCGGGCGTCGATGGCGTGTTGCTCGAGCGCCTGGCCGGCGCCTGCGACCACCCGACGACGATCGTCTTTCCCGAGGGCGAATACCTCAAGGGGCTGGTGGTGTTGAAGCAGGCGTGAGCGAAACCCGCGGCTCGAACTTCGCGCGCTTGAGCGAGAAGAAGGCTTTCACGTTACGCACATTCGCGTCCTGCGTGAAGAGGCGCTCGACGACCGCCTGGTAGGCCGGCATGTCGGCGGCCCACACGACGAGCATGAAGTCCGGCCCCGGCGAGACGCGGTAACACTGCTGCACGGCGGCGTCGGCCACCGCGCGCGCCTCGAAGGCGGCCAGGTGCTCGGCGCCCTGGCGGTCCAGGGTGATCTCGACCAGCGCGGTCAGCGCGTTTGGCGTCGCGGTGGGGGACAACACCGCGATGCGGCGCTCGATCACACCCGCTTCGACCAGCCGACGCACGCGGCGCAATGAGGTGGCGGGCGAGACGTGGGCGGCGGCAGCCAGGTCCTGGTTGGGCAGGGCGGCGTCGGCCTGCAGAAGGTCCAGCAACCTCAAGTCGGTGGGATCGAGTGAAATCATTCGTCAGATTCAGTCAACCAATGAATGATAAACGCCGCTGCGCCATCGACTGCAATCAAAGTTCGCCAATCGTTAAATCGTGACGCCTGATTCCACAGGCGCAGCCTTAGCATGTGCGCCTTCCTCTTGGTCAGCGAGTTCCTATGTGTGGCATCGTCGGCGCCGTCTCCACGCGCAACATCGTCCCGATCCTGGTCGAGGGCCTGAAGCGGCTGGAGTACCGCGGCTACGACTCCTGCGGCGTCGCCGTGCACCAGGGCGGAAGCCTGAAGCGCGCGCGCAGCACCGCGCGGGTGGCCGAGCTGGAAGCGTCGGTCGCGCAGGAACAGGTCGCCGGCGGCACCGGCATCGCGCACACCCGCTGGGCCACCCACGGCGCGCCGGCGGTGCACAACGCCCACCCCCACTTCTCGAACGGTCGCATCGCGCTCGTGCACAACGGCATCATCGAGAACCACGACGAGTTGCGCGCCGAATTGCAGGCCAAGGGCTACACCTTCGAGAGTCAGACCGACACCGAGGTCATCGCCCACCTGGTGCACCACCTGTACGACGGTGACCTGTTCGACGCCGTGCAGCGTGCGGTGACCCGACTGCGCGGCGCCTACGCGATCGCGGTGTTCTGCCGCGACGAGCCGCAGCGCGTGATCGGCGCGCGCGAAGGCTCGCCGCTGGTGCTGGGCGTGGGGCAGGGCGAGAACTTCCTGGCCAGCGACGCGATGGCGCTGGCCGGCGTGACGGACCAGATCGTCTACCTGGAAGAAGGCGACGTGGTCGATGTGCAGCTCGGCAAGACCTGGATCAGCGGCCGCGGCCCGGACGGCGTGTTCCGCACCGTGCAGCGCGAGGTGCGCACCGTGCACGCGCACACCGGCGCCGCGGAGCTGGGGCCGTACCGGCACTACATGCAAAAGGAGATCTTCGAGCAGCCGAAGGCGATCGCCGACACGCTCGACGCGGTGGCCGGCGTCAGCCCCGAACTGTTCGGCGACGGCGCTTACGGCGTCTTCAAGCAGGTCGACCGCGTGCTGATCCTGGCCTGCGGCACCAGCTACTACAGCGGCTCGACCGCCAAGTACTGGCTGGAATCGATCGCCGGCATCCCGACGAACGTGGAGATCGCGAGCGAGTACCGCTACCGCGACAGCGTGCCCTACCCGCGCACGTTGGTCGTCACCATCAGCCAGAGCGGCGAGACGGCCGACACGCTGGCGGCGCTGAAACACGCGCGCTCGCTCGGCATGCCGCACACGCTGACGATCTGCAACGTCGGCACCAGCGCGATGGTGCGCGAATGCCGATTCGCCTACATCACGCGCGCCGGCGCCGAGATCGGTGTCGCAAGCACCAAGGCCTTCACGACCCAACTGGTCGGCCTGTTCCTGCTGACGCTGGCGCTGGCGCAGGTGCGCGGGCGCCTGACCGACGAACAGGAGGCGGCGCACCTGAAGGCGCTGCGCCATCTGCCGGTGGCGGTGCAGGCAGTGCTGGCGCTCGAGCCGCAGATCATCGCCTGGAGCGAGGAGTTCGCACGCAAGGAGAACGCGCTCTTCCTCGGCCGCGGGCTGCACTACCCGATCGCGCTGGAAGGCGCGCTGAAGCTGAAGGAGATCAGCTACATCCACGCCGAGGCCTACCCGGCCGGCGAGCTGAAGCACGGCCCGCTGGCGCTGGTGACGGCAGCGATGCCCGTGGTGACGGTGGCGCCGAACGACCAGCTGCTGGAAAAGCTGAAGAGCAACCTGCAGGAAGTGCGCGCGCGCGGCGGCGAGCTCTACGTCTTTGCCGACGGCGACACGCGCATCGACAGCGCACCCGGCGTGCACGTGATCCGCATGCCCGAGCACTACGGCAGTTTGAGCCCGATCCTGCACGTGGTGCCGCTGCAGCTGCTGGCGTACCACACGGCGTGTGCGCGCGGGACGGATGTGGACAAGCCGCGCAACCTGGCGAAGTCGGTCACGGTCGAGTGACCGACTCCCCGGCGCGCGGTCCGCATTCGACCCCCTACCTGGCTCTCAGGGGTGGCGGCTCCGGCAAGTCTTCCACACTCGCCGTCTGCAGCCTGCCTTGGTCGACCGGCAATCTCGTGAAGGATACGGCGTTCGTGTCGAGGCCTGGGTCTTGCGCAGTGCTTTCAGGGCGCCGTCAATCGATCTTGATGCCGACCTTCTTGATGATCGCGCCCCACTTGTTGCTCTCGACCTCGATGAAGCTCTTGAACTCGGCCGGTGTGCCGCCCCCCGGGATCAGACCCTGCTTCGCAAAGATGTCGCGCACGGCCTTGTCTTTCAACGCCGCGTTCACGTCGACGTTGATGCGGTTGACGATCTCGGCGGGCGTGGCGGCCGACGTGAACAGCCCGTTCCACGCCATGGCCTCGAACCCGGGGAAACCGGACTCGGCGACCGTCGTCAGGTCCTTGAGGGTCTCGCTGCGTTGTGCGCTGGACGCCGCGATGAGCTTGATGCGGCCCGACTGGATCAGCGGCTTCAAGGCCGGCTCGACCGTGAACAGCAGCTGCGTTTCTCCAGCCGCGAGCGAGGTGGCAGCGGGCGGGGAACCTGCGTACGGCACATGGACCGCATCGAAACCGGCCGCGGCCTTGAACAGCTCCATCGTCAGGTGCGAGGAACTGCCGTTGCCGACCGAGCCGTAGCTCAGCTTGTCGCCTTGCTGCTTGGCCCAGGCGACGAACTCGGGCAAGGTCTTGGCCGGGTTGGCCGCGGCCACGGCGAGCACGTTGGGTTGCGACGTGGTGAGCACGATCGGCTGCAGATCCCTGGCCGGGTCGTACGGCATCTTCTTGTACATGTAAGGGCCGAATGCCACGGGACCGTTAAAGCCGATGGCCAGCGTGTACCCGTCCGGCGCCGCCTTGGCGGCAACATCCATGCCGAGCATGCCGCCCGCACCGGCCTTGTTGTCGACGACGATCGGCTGCTTCCAGGTTTGCGTCAGGTTTTCGCCAAGCGTGCGCGCGATGATGTCGAGCGAACTGCCGGCCGGCGCAGGGACAACGATGCGCACTGGCTTGGTGGGCCAACTCTGGGCGCTGGCGGCGCCGGCCAGAGTGCAAGCGAGGGCAAGGGCGGCTAGTTTCTTCACGGGGTCTCCTAGCGATGAACAGCTTCTCGGCGACGGCGACGAAGTAGCGCAGGTGTCTCAACTCCACGGTCTGCTCAGAGCATATGGATTCGATACTAAATCAATCGTTGAAATACTGGACATCAGGCTTCGAGTCCCTGCGGCTGCGATTCGGGCGGGTGTTGGCGAGCTGAGTCGCAGATCACAGCAAGCCCACGCTGCCAGGACACAGCGCGGCGCAACAGGCCCCATGCAGCGAGGATCCCCGAGTCCGAGTCGGCTCACCGACCCGTGGCTTGCTCCCAGGCGTGCTGCGCGGCGCTCTTGAATTGCTCCCAGGCGCTTTGTGGGTGGCGCTGCTCCCATTCGGAGCGGGCCCGCGGCTCGATCTCGTCCCAGCCGCGGCCCTCGTATCGGGGGTCTGCCGCCAGCGCGTGACCGTAGCGGTAAGCCGGATCGAATTCGGTATAGGGCGCACCCTGCGCGGCGTACCGCGCCTCGTAGTGGGCGCGGAAGTCGTCCGCGAGCTCGTCGAACGCCACCACCTCGACATGGCCGTAGACACGCACGCCGCCGATGCTGACCTCCTGCCGGTGCAGCACGACGCCCGCTGCGCGGGCTCGTGCTGCCGATTCGCCCGCCTCGGCGCGCGCGGCGTGCTCGCGCCATCCCGCCTGCTGCCATTGCTCGACGCGGTCGTCTATGTTGACCGCCCCTGCCGCGAGCAGGCCGTCCCGGGCGGCGGTGGCCTGCGCCTCATCGGCGGCATCGACACGCACGAGCCTGCCGCCCTGGCGCACGGCTTCTTCGTAATGAGCCAAGTGGGGCTCGTCGACGCCGAACAAGGCGGACAGTCGGTGCATGAGGCCGGTCAGCGGCCCGCTTTCGATCTCGACCGCAGGGGAGATGGACACCTCGGCGTCGGCCGGCTCGCCGTCGCTGGTGACCTGCACGGCGGCGTCGTCGAAACCGCGGGCCTTCAGGGACTGCGCGGCCTTGCGCGCGCTTTCCGAGTCGTCGAACAGCGCGATCACGGTGTGCTTCACGGTCGAGCTCCTTCGCAGGCGTTGCCCTGATGCCGGTGCGTCAATGGTTCGGCATCGGCCGCAGCCCCGGCGCGGACAGTTGCCCGCGGATCTCGCCGCCCGGACGCTCGGTGGAGTGCACGTTCGCATACGTGACGCCGGCCCGAAGCGCGGCGAGCAGCTCGTCGTACTCGCCCGCTGCAATGCCCTGCGCCGCGGGCCCGACGACGTCGCCCGCGACGAAGGTGCCGGAGAGGGTGCCCGACGCCGGGCAGGCCTGCGTACCCGCCGGCCCGTTGCCGAGGTTGGTGCACAGGAACACCGAGATGCCGCCGTTGACAGCCATCGCCCCGAAGTGGATGTGCGCCTGGGTCACTGCCGTGGGGATGCCGGAATAGCTGAGTTCCCACGCCACCGAACTCCCGTCGGGCGCCACCCACATGCGAATCCGGCCCTCGGCCGGCGACGACAGCGTCGGCACCTCCTGGTAGCCCGTCAGCATGGCCTGGAACAAGCGGCCTCCCTGCGCATGCGCCGATCCGGCGGCCAAAGCCAGCACGAGCGACACCCACAGCAAACGGTTCTTCATGGCGGTCACCTCGGGATGGTGGTGAAAGAGCGGGACGGCGAAGTCGGTGAATACGCGCAACGCCGGCGCTGCACCACCCCTAGGTTCTGAACCGGGCGGTGACGACGGCCGCGATGACGTTGAGCCCGGTGGGCTTGAGGGGATGAAGGTCGCCGCCCTGCGCAGCGCCCGGCGCATTGCAGTTGCAACCGTTGTTCGGTCGAAATGGGGATGCCGTTGCGGGCAGTGGCCGGCTACCGTCGGGCGCCTGCCGCTCGAGCCCATGAGCATCGCCCCCGCCGACCCGCTGCGCTCGCCCGACCAGGCGGCCGTCACGCGCTTCGTGCACGAGCGGTTTGTCGGCATGTTCCTGAGCCAGAACCGGCGCGCCCAGCTCGGCCTTCTGGTAGGGCGTCGCTGCTCGCCTTCGTCTGGCACGACGCCGCGCCCGGCTCGGCGCCGATGGCATGGTTCGTCGCCGTGGCGCTCGTCAGCGTGCTGCGTTACGCCGGCACGGAGCGGTTCCTGCACGCCGCGAGCGACGCCGCGGTGACCGTGCGCGTCGCCGCCGTGCTCTTCGTCAATGGTGTCCTGATGGCGCTGCCGCTGCTCGCCTTCGGCGCACTGACGCCGCTGCAGCGCGCCGCGACATCGATCATCCTGATCGGTGCCGCGACGGCGTCGATCGCCACCACCGCCGGCTACCGGGCGATCTTCCTGGCCTTCGCGCTGCCGATGTTGCTGCCGCTCGGGCTTTCCTGGGTGCTGGCGCCGCAGGGGGCCGACGAGGCGCGCGGCGCTGCCTGGGGCATCGGCATGCTGGTGTGGCTTTACCTGCTGTTCCTGCTCAGCATCAGCCGCCAGGCGCATGCGGTGCGGTGTTCGAGGAGTCCTGTCGCTTCCGCTACGGCGAGCAGGAGTCGAACCGCGAACTGACGCGGGCGCTCGAGCGCCTGAACGAGGCGAGTCGTGCGAAGACGCAGTTCCTCGCCGCCGCCAGCCACGACCTGCGCCAGCCGTTCCACAGCCTGAACGTGCTCGTCGCTGCTTTGCAGTTGCGCCCGTTGGACGAGCGCTCGCGCGAGATCGCGGGCTTGCTCGATGCGGTCAACCAGTCGATGTCCAAGCAGCTCGATGGGCTGCTCGACATCTCTCGACTTGACGCCGGCACCGTGCAGCCCACGTTGGCACCGCTGCGGCTGGACGATTTTGTCGCCGCCCACCATGCCACGCTCACGCCGCTGGCGCGCGATCGGGGCCAGCGGCTGGTGCTGGACGCGGCAGCCGGCATCACCGTCGTCAGCGACGGTGCACTGCTGATGCGGGTGCTGAGCAACCTGACCGACAACGCGCTCAAATTCACGCCCGCCGGGGGCATCGTGACGCTGAGCCTGCGGCGCGACGGGGACGCGGCCGTGCTGAGCGTGGCCGACAGCGGCATCGGCATCGCGTCTGCCGAACACGAGCGCGTGTTCCGCGAGTTCTACCAGGTGAGCAACGTCGAACGCGACCGCTCGAAGGGCCTCGGCCTCGGGCTGTCGATCGTGCAGCGGCTGTGCGCCCTGCTCGGTGTGACGCTGCAACTCGACTCGCAGCCCGGCCGCGGCGATGAGTCCCTCCACCGCCAGCGTCTTGACGAACCCGAACCCGCGCTGTGGCACTGCGAGCGTCGAACCGCTGGACGACAACGCGACCAACGCGTCTTGCCGCGAGGTGGGCACCACCTTCCGCGGCCCCGACCGCAAGCTCTACAACGACATCACGTTCTGGAGCAATTGACGACCACGTGACGGCATCGGCGACACTGCGCAGGCCCCACCGCCTGCGGAGCGCGCCGATGTCAGACGTTCATCCCTTCACCGCCGCCCGCGACCTGCTGCTCGCGCGGCGCGACGACTACACCGCCGCGTGCCGGGACTTCGCCTGGCCGCGGCTTCATCACTTCAACTGGGCGCTCGACCACTTCGACGCCATCGCACGCGGCAACCGCGCCACCGCACTGCACATCGTCGGCGACGGCGGCAGCGAAGTTCGACGCTCGTTCGCCGAACTGTCGGCACGTTCGGACCTGGTCGCCAACTGGCTGCGGTCGGCAGGCGTCGCGCGCGGCGACCGCATCCTGCTCATGCTCGGCAACGAGCTGGCGTTGTGGGAAGTGATGCTGGCCGCGGTCAAGCTCGGCGCCGTCATCATCCCGGCGACGCTGCTGCTCACCGGCGACGACCTGAGCGACCGCCTCGAACGCGGCCAGGTCCGGCATGTCGTGACGGCCAGCGAGCAGGCGGCGAAGTTCGCCGACCTGGAAGGCGACTACACCCGCATCGCCGTCGGCCCGGCGGTCGACGGCTGGCTGCGCTACGACGACAGCGCGCAGGCGGCACGCGACTTCGCGCCCGACGGCCCGACGCGCGCCGACGACCCGCTGCTGCTGTACTTCACGTCGGGCACGACGTCCAAGCCCAAGCTGGTGCTGCACACGCAGCAGAGTTACCCGGTCGGCCACCTGTCCACGATGTTCTGGCTGGGCTTGAGGCCCGGCGACGTGCACCTCAACATCTCGTCGCCGGGCTGGGGCAAACACGCCTGGAGCTGTTTCTTCGCGCCGTGGAATGCCGGCGCCACGGTGTTCATCGCCAACATGGCGCGGTTCCACGCGCCGACCTTGCTGCAGACGTTGAGCACGCACCACGTCAGCAGCCTGTGCGCGCCGCCCACCGTCTGGCGCATGCTGATCCAGGAAGACCTGGCGGCGTGGCGCGACAAGCTTGCCTTGCGCGAGGTGATCGGTGCCGGCGAGCCGCTGAATCCGGAGGTGATCGAGCGTGTCAAGAGCGCCTGGGGCCTGACGCTGCGCGACGGCTACGGCCAGACCGAGACCACCGCCGTGGTTGGCAACGCGCCGGGCCAGCGTGTCAAGGCCGGCTCGATGGGCCGGCCGCTGCCGGGTTATCACGTCGTGCTGCTCGACCCGGATGGCCACGAAGCCGACGAAGGCGAGGTGTGTCTGCCGCTGGGCGAAGGCCTGCGGCCGCTCGGTCTGATGGTCGGCTACCAGGACTCGGCAGAGAAGACCGCCGACGCGATGCGCGACGGCCACTATCACACCGGCGATACCGCGGCGCGCGACGCCGATGGCTACATCACCTTCGTCGGCCGCGCCGACGACGTGTTCAAGGCCAGCGACTACCGCATCAGCCCCTTCGAGCTGGAAAGCGCGCTCATCGAACACGCCGCGGTCGCCGAAGCCGCAGTGGTCCCCAGCCCCGACGCGTTGCGCCTGGCGGTGCCCAAGGCCTACCTGCTGCTGCGTGCCGGCCACACGGCGGGGCCGGAGCTGGCGCGTGCCGTGTTCGCCTTCTCGCGCGAGCGGCTGGCGCCATACAAACGGCTGCGCCGCATCGAGTTCGTGAGCGAGCTGCCGAAGACCATCTCCGGCAAGATTCGGCGTGTGCAGCTGCGTGCGCAGGAGGTCGAGCGACGGGCCGCGGATCAACGCGGCGAGCACGAGTACTGGGAAGACGACTTCCCGAAAGAAGACTGACCCACGAGGAGACAAGACATGTCGTTGCACGCAGCACGCGCAGTCGTGCTTGCCACGCTCTCGATCGTTGCCGCCTGTGCGACACCCGGCGGCGACGCGCACCGCACGGCGACCATCCAGCGCACCGCGAACGGTGTCGCCCACATCGCCGCGCCGGACTTCGAGACCTTGGCCTATGGCGTGGCCTACGCCCACGCGCAGGACAACGTCTGCCAGACCGCGCAGCAGCTGGTGACGATCCGCGGTGAACGTTCGGCCGCCTTCGGCCCGGCGGCGCGGGGGCTGCTCGGCCTGCGCCCGCTGCCCAACGAGCAGATCGACCTCTTCATCGCCGCCCACATGGACGACGCGAAGCTCGAGCGCGACTGGCGTACGCAGGCGAGTGCCGACGCACACGCTCTGGCGCGCGGTTATGTCGCCGGCTACAACCGCTACCTGACCGACCGGGCCGGCAAGCTGCCTGCGGCCTGCAACGGCCAGGCCTGGGTGCAACCGATGACGCTGGCGCAGTACCGCCGGCTGGCCGAGTTGACGTCGGTGCAGGCCGGCATCGCGCTGCTCGCCGACGGGGTGCTCGGTGCCCAGCCGCCCGCGCCCAAGACCGCGGCCCTGCCGATCGACACCGACCTCGTCGCGCAGTACCTGCGCGAAGCCGGCGTGATCGACTCGCCCTTCGGCTCCAACGCCTGGGCCTTCGGCCGCGAGACCACCGCCGACGGCCGCGGCCTGCTGCTCGGCAACCCGCACTTCCCGTGGATCGGCACGAACCGCTTCTGGCAGATGCATGTCACGGTGCCGGGCCAGCTCGACGTCATGGGGGCCAGCCTGGGCCAGACCGCCATCGTGCAGATCGGCTTCAACAAGGACGTGGCCTGGTCGCATACGGTATCCACCGGCAAACGCTTCACGCTGCACGAGCTGACGCTGGCGCCCGGTGACGCGACGAGTTACCTCGTCGACGGTCAACCGCAGAAGATGACGCGCCAGACCGTGAGCATCACGAGCCGCGACGCTGGCGGCCAGCCGATCAGCAAGACGCACACCGTCTGGCGCACGCGTTATGGGCCGGTGTTCGTGATGCCGCGTGCGGGCCTCGCCTGGAGCGCCGAACGCGCCTACGCGGTGCAGGACGCGAATGCCGGCAACGCACGCTCCACCGACACCTGGCTGGCCTTCAACCGTGCGACGCGTGTGCAGGACATGCAGCGCGCGATGGCAAACCTGGGCATCCCCTGGGTCAACACGATCGCCGCCGACCGCCACGGCCAGGCCCTGTACGCCGACGTGAGCGTGGTGCCGGACATCGACGCCGCGACGCCGCGGCCGAGCCGAACGTCTATCGCGTGGCGCGCGATCCGGCGCGCCCCTACACCACGCCCGAAGGCTTGCGCCTGGCCGACGAAGCCGTCGCCGCCAAGGTCTGGGCGCATCTGCAGAAGGCGGTGCAGGCCGTGCGCGCGGCCGGCGTCGCGCTCGACACGCCGCTGGGCGACGTGCTGCGGCCGGCGATTACCGACGAGGCGATCGCGCTGCACGGCGGCGACGAGATCGAAGGTGTGCTCAACAACCTGGGCGCGCGTGCGAACCCGGAGCTGACGAAGAGCGGCCTGCGCGTCGACTACGGCACCAGCTATGTGCAGACCGTCGGCTTCGACGAGCGCGGCCCGGTGGCGCAGGCGCTGCTGACCTACGGCCAGAGCAGCGATGCGAAGTCGCCGCATGCGGTCGATCAGCTGAAGCTGTTCTCGGCCAAGCAGTGGCCGACGTTGCCGTTCCATGCCGAGGATGTGGCGCGGCAGCGGGTGGGGCAGCCCCTGCGGATCGTGCGCTAGGTGTTGAGTTCCAAGAGGTTGCTCACAGCCGGGATGCGGCTCATGGGAGGCTGGCGGTTCAGAGCGCAGTGTGGCCGATGCCAGTTGTAGCGATGCAGGAAGGGCTGCAGAGCGGCCTCGCGC
>Ga0307505_10001073_pt1 | contig 24234 bp, 24 predicted proteins | sample 23_S_MG_FD_202183 | JGI IMG/M metagenome (GOLD analysis project Ga0307505, IMG submission 202183) | Soil microbial communities from Populus trichocarpa stands in riparian zone in the Pacific Northwest, United States - 23_S | ecosystem: Environmental > Terrestrial > Soil > Riparian zone > Trees...
GGTTTTTTCGAACTGCGCGATCGACCCGGCCTGACCTCGCTCAGTTGGTCGATCGACCGCAGCGACGATCTCGCCTGGATCCATGAGATCGACCGCCTCGAGGTCCGCGGCCGCATGGGATGGGGTGATGTCACCATCGGACGCCAGGCCGTCGGCGCCGGCGTCGGCATCATCTGGGCGCCTCTCGACCTGCTGGCCGGGTTCTCACCGGTACAGATCGACCGCGAATATCGTCTCGGCGTGGACGCCGTGCGCGCCGTGATCCCTCTCGGCGGGCTGACCGAAATCGAAGCCGTCTACGTGGCATACGACACCCGATTCGCCGAGCAAGCCACCGCCGTGCACTGGCGAACCACCGTTTCCGACCCCGGCATCGACATCGGCTTCACCGCCGGCAAGTACTTCGAGGACGCCGTGATCGGCGCCCTCGCGTCCGGCGAGGTGCGAGGCGTCGGAGTGTACGGTTCGATCAATGCGACACACCACTACGGTGACGACGCCGGCCCGCACGACTTCACGCGCATCGCCATCGGCGCCGACCACCGCTTCCGATATGACGTCATTGGCGTCGTCGAGTACTACTTCAACGGCTGGGGAGCGTCGCAAGTTTCGGGCTACGCCTCCCGTCTCGGGTCCGAGCGCCTGCAACGCGGCGAGGTATTCAACGTCGGCCGTCACTACCTCGGATTCCTGATCGACTGGGAGGCACATCCCCTCGTTCATCTGTTGGGCCGAGGGCAGTGCAACCTGACCGACCCCAGTATCCAAGCCGGGCCGGCCATCACCGTGTCGCTGAGCGACGAAGCCCAATTCGAAGCAGGTGCCTACATGACCGCGGGCGGCGCCCTTGACGGCGCCGAATTGCGTTCCGAGTTCGGCGTACAGCCCGACCTCTTCTACGCCGCCGCGAAGATCTACTTCTGAACCGGCCGGCCGCTCCTCAACTCGCCGTGGCCGGTTGCGGCAGGATGCGGCGCAGCAGCGCTTCGCACTGCCGCGGCTGCATGTAGCGCGGCACGGGGTAGTTCAGGAACGCTTCCGCGCAGGCGCGCTCGGCGATGGTGCCGATGTCCTGGCTGCGCAGCGCCGCCAGCGTGTACGGGATACCCACCTGCGCCATGAGTTCGCGGACGGCGGCGATGAAGGCGTCCGCCTTCTCCGCATCGGAGCCCGCGGTGAGGCCGATGAGTTCGGCGAGACGCGCGAGCTGCGGCTGCGCTTCGCGCTTCGAGAACTCCAATACGTGCGGCAGAGCGATGGCGTTCGCCAACCCGTGCGGCGTCCGGTACAGCGCACCGAAGTTGTGGGCGATCGCGTGGACATAGCCGACACTCGTGCGGGTGAAAGCAATCCCCGCGTAGTAGGAAGCCAGCGCCATCGCCTTGCGAGCTCCGAGATCTTCGCCGTTTCCGTACGCTTTGGCGAGATTCTCGAACACCAGTCGCACGGCGATCCGCGCGTACGCCTCGGTTTGCGGAGTCGAGGTCTTCGATACGAACGACTCGACCGCGTGCGTCAGAGCGTCCATACCGGTCGCGGCCGTCACCGCCGGCGGCAACCCGGTCATCAGCGTCGGATCGAGCGCCGCCATCGACGGCATCAGCTTCGGGTCGAGGTAGAATTTCTTCGCATGCGAAACGGGATCCGAGACGACCGCGGCGACCGTGGCCTCCGACCCGGTACCGGCCGTCGTCGGAATGGCGAACAGCGGCAGCGGCAGCGCCCGGACCTTGAACAACCCTTCGAGCTTCGCGAGCGGGCGGCCGTTGGTGGCGAGGGCGGCCACCATCTTGGCGGCGTCCATCGGCGAGCCACCGCCGACCGCGAGGACCGCATCACACTTCTCGCGCTCGAGTTGCGCGAGGCCCGCCTCCACCTGGTCGAAGGTCGGGTCGGGCGTGACCCCGGCATACGTCGACCATCGCACGCCCGCGGCCTCGAGCGCGTCCGTCACGCGGGTAACGATTCCAACCTCGACGAGCACCGCGTCGGTGACGATCAACACTTTCGTCAAGCCGAGATCGCCGATGGACGCGCAAAGTTCGCGCGCTGAATCGGCGCCGACGAACGTCACCGGCACCCGGTCGGGCAGAAACCTCGCAACGATGCCCCCAATGGCGATATACGCCTGGTGCAGAAACTCCCGGATCGAATCCATGCGGCCCTCCGACCCTCGATGTCTCGACTATACGAGCCGTCGGGTCAACGGACTCCTATCCGCGGCAATCCGTTTCTTCGTCGCCGCCCAGGAGCAGATCGGGCACGTGGACAGATCGTGACCGCGCGCCGGGCAATAGCGGCGACCGAAGTAGATGATCTGCAGATGCAGCTTGTTCCAGGATTGCTGTGGAAAGACGCGCTTCAGATCGCGTTCGGTGCGCTCGACCGACTTGCCATCGGAGAGCCCCCAGCGCGCCGCCAGGCGGTGGATGTGCGTGTCGACCGGAAAGGCCGGGACGCCGAACGCCTGCGACATCACGACGCTGGCCGTTTTGTGACCGACTCCGGGCAGGGCCTCGAGCTCGGCAAACGTACGCGGCACTTGGCCGTCGTGTTGGCGGACCAGGATCGCCGACAGCTCGCGGATCGCTTTCGACTTCGCCGGCGACAGGCCGCACGGCCGGATGACGGCGGCGATCGTTTCGAGGGGCAGAGCCGCCATCCCTCGCGGCTCGCGCGCCAGGCGAAACAGTTCCGGCGTGACGCGATTGACGCGTTCGTCGGTACACTGCGCGGACAACAGCACCGCGATCAGCAATGTATAGGGGTCGTCGTGCGTGAGGGGGATCGGCACTTCCGGAAAATACTGCTCCAACATCGCCCGGATGCGTTCGGCTTTCTCTGCGCGTCGCATGGCGGCCGAGGATATCGGCATGGCAAACGCGCGCAAACCCAGGTTGCGCAGGTCCCCGGGCACCGTTATCGTCGACGCCGACTATGGCAAAGCGGGGAATGCCCCCCAAGGCTCGGGCTCAGCGCAGGCGACTCGTCCGCCGGGTGACCCTGGCGCTGACCCTGCTCGGCACCCTTGCCGCAGGAGCGGTGGTATCGGTTGGATACATTCTGTACACCGAACTCGACGCCAATTTGCCGCCGATCGACGGGGTCGTCGACTACAAGCCTCCCATCGCCACGCAGATCCTCTCGCGCGATGGGGTCGTCATCGGTGAGTTCTTCAACGAAAAGCGCTACCTGGTTCCGTTCGACCGCATCCCCGTCCATGTGCGCCAGGCGTTCATCGCCGCCGAGGACGAATCCTTCTACGATCACCGCGGCGTCGACCCTGTCGGCATCACGCGCGCCTTCATCAACAACCTGGCGGCCGGCGGGCGCAAAGTGCAGGGCGGCAGCACGATCACGCAACAGGTCGTCAAGTCGCTCCTGCTGTCGCCGCAGAAGAGCTACGAGCGAAAGATCAAGGAGATCATCCTCTCGCTGCGCCTCGAGCAACAGCTCTCGAAGGACGAGATCCTCGCGCTGTACCTCAACCACATCTACCTCGGCAGCAGCGCGCACGGGATCGTCGCGGCGGCGCGCGAGTATTTCGGCAAGGAGCCCGCCAACCTGACGCTGCCCGAGGCGGCGCTGCTGGCGGGACTACCCCAAGCTCCGAGTCTGTATTCACCGTTCCGGCACTGGCCCCGCGCCAAGGCGCGGCAGCGCTATGTGCTGAAGCGGATGTACGACAGCGGCTTCATCACGGCCGAAGAGCGCGACGCCGCCCTGACGCGGCCGCTCGCCCTGGCGACGCGGATGGGCAGTTTTCGCGCCGCGCCGTACTTCGTGGAGCACGTGCGCCAGGTGATCGAAGCGAAGTACGGGCCCAACGTGTACGACCTCGGGCTGCGCGTACACACGACGGTCGATCTGCGTCTGCAGGAGGTCGCCGAAACGGCGTTGCGGCGCGGGCTTCACGACCTCGCCAAGCGCCACAAGGGTTATCGGGACTCGTACCGCAGGATGGAGTCACAAGAGCAGGTCATCTACCGCAAGTCACAGGATCTCCAGCACCGCAACCAAACGTTCGAAGACGACCGCCCCTACGAGGCGATCGTGACCGCCGTCGACGACGGCACCGTCGAGATTCACGTCGGCCCGCACCGTGGCATCGTGATGGCACCGAGCGGCGACGACGCGCCAAAACTGCGCAAAGACGACTTCGTCCTCGTCCGTCTGGCGGATGAAGACGACGAGAGCGAGCCCCGGCGATTCCGCCTCGATCCATCACCGCCGGTGGAGGGAGCCCTGGTGGCGATCGAGCCGGAGACCGGGTACGTCCGTGCCCTCGTCGGCGGCTACAGCTTCGAGCGCAGTCAGTTCAACCGCGCCACCCAGGCGCTGCGCCAACCGGGTTCCTCCTTCAAACCACTCGTCTTCGCCGCCGCGCTCGACAGCCGGTTCACTCCCGCGTCGATCCTCATGGACGCGCCGATCGTCTACAACGACAATGGGAAGCAGTGGATCCCACAGAACTTCGAGAAGAAGCACTTCGGTCCGACATCGCTGCGCGAGGCGCTGATCCACTCCCGCAACGTCATCTCGGTCAAACTGGCCGAGCAGATGGGGATCGGCTACCTGGTCAGCTATCTGCAGCGGTTCGGTTTCGCGAGCCCGGTGGCCCGCAATCTATCGCTGGCGCTGGGGTCGGTCGAAGTGACGCCCATGGAGCTGACCACCGCGTTCACGGTGTTCGCGAACGGCGGCATGACATCGGCTCCGATCTACATCACGAAGATCACCGACCACGTCGGCCAGCTGCTGGAGACGAACGAAGAGCAACCCGTCGAGACCATCCCCGCGACGACGGCGTACATGGTGAACAGCATGATGCAGGACGTCGTTCGACGCGGCACCGGGCGGAACGCGCAGGGTTTGGACCAGCCGACTGGCGGCAAGACCGGAACGACCAACGACCTGCACGACGCGTGGTTCATCGGATTCACGCCGCAGATGTTGACCACCGTCTGGATCGGTTTCGACAACAAGCGGTCCGTGCGCGAGACCGGCGGGCGGGTCGCCGCGCCGATCTGGAAGGAATTCATGACGGAAGCCGTGCGCGGCGAGCCGCGCGAGGAGTTCCTCGTGCCGGAGGGCCTGCACTGCGTGCACGTCGACCGCTTTTCCGGCGTCCGCGCCGGGGCCGATACCGGCGCGATCCTGGAGTGCTTCCGCGCCGGGTCCGAGCCGCAGCCCGGCTCGATCCCCGCCGTTCAGATGGTCGGTGATCAGGCCGGCGAGCGCGCCCTGTCCGAGATGGAGTTCCTGCGCAACGACTTCTGACGGCCGTTCACCAACGCCCCCAATATTCGGCGAACCTCCTGCGCGCGGCATCCACCACCGGCGTGGCACGGCCAGGGGGACCGGTCGGCGGCGCGAGACTCTCGGATCGGCCGCTGAACTGATCGAGGACGGCGAGGCTCGAGTCGCGAATCGCCTGTAGGTCGTAGCCACCTTCCAGCACAGCGACGCACCGGCGCTGAGCGCAGTGCTCGGCGACGTCCAATAGCCGACGCGCCATCCTGGCGAACCCGGCTTCGGTCACGGCCATGCCGCCGAGCGGATCGCGCGCGTGCGGGTCGAAGCCGGCGGAGATCAGGACGAACTCAGGCTCGTACGCCTCGGCGATGGGCACGACGACGGCTTCGAAGAGCTCGTCGTACTCGGTGTCGCCGAAGCCCGCGGGCAGCGGCAGGTTCACGGTGTACCCCTCGCCTTCACCGCGGCCGACCTCGTCGATGGAACCCGTGCCGGGGTAGAACGGATACCGGTGTGTCGAAATGAAGAGCACCCCAGGGTCGGCATAAAACGAGTGCTGTGAGCCGTTGCCGTGGTGGACGTCCCAATCCATGATCAAGATTCGGTTCAGGCCGTAGCGGCGGCGCAGGTAAGCCGCACCGACAGCGATGTTGTTGAACAAGCAGAACCCCATCGCCTGCGATCGCTCGGCATGGTGTCCCGGCGGCCGCACCATGGCGAACGCATTGTCGATCTCGCCTGCCATCACGGCATCGACGGCGGCGAGCACGCCGCCCGTCGCCAGGCACGCGGTACCGAAGGAGTCGGCGGAGACGGGAGTGTCCGCGTCGAACGCCGCCCGCGCCAACCCACTCGTTCGATCGACGGCGTCGAAGTGCCGCTCGTCGTGCACCAGGGTGATTTCGTCGCCCGTCGCGGCGCGGGGCGCGATGCGCCGAAGCCCCGGTCTCTCCTCGATCGAGCGCATCAGGACGCCGATGCGATCCGACCGCTCCGGATGTCCCGGGCCCGTGTCGTGCAACCGGTAGCGCTCGTCTAGTACAAAACCCGTATCCTTCATCACTCCTCCTCGCCTGCGATCGCGCGTTGACAGCCAGGCGCCCTTCCTTTAGCGATCATCTACCAGAGGCCAACGTATATCGAGGCGACCGCCAGCGACACCGGGCTTCGCAGCAGCGACGCGAGGACAATCGGGTGGGCCGCCCGCGTCGATAAAGGCACCGCCGCGAATTGAAGCATCGTCGAGAATCGTTTTAACCCATGTTTGGAATTGGCGTCACTGAACTCATGGTGATCCTCGTGATCGCCCTCGTGGTCCTCGGGCCGCAGAAACTCCCCGAGGTGGCGAAGCTCCTCGGGAAAGGCTTGGCGGAATTCCGCCGCGCCACCGCCGACGTGACCGCCGAGTTGCGAAGCGCGCAACAGTCCATCGATACGGAAGCGCGCAATGTAATGCGCGCGGCGGAGAACAAGCCCCCACCTCGCAAGAAGGCTCCGCCCGTCGATTCCAGCCAGGTCGCACCCGCGGATCCGGAAAAAGGGGCCGGCGTTGCCGCACCCGACACCGGCGAGGGCGGCCAAACCGCTGCCGCCGGCGAGACGGTGAGCCGCACCGCGGTGGAGCCCGGCACGCAGGAACCGGGTGAGGCGCCGAGCGGCGAACCGGCGCCGGTGGCGAGCGCACCGAAATCCGATAGCGGCGCGTCCTGAAGCGCGTCCGCGCCCGCCATCTCCCAGCTCCGCCCGGGCCATGACACAGCAAGAAACCACAATGCCGCTGACGGCGCACCTCGAGGAGTTGCGCTGGCGTCTCGTGAAGTCGGCCGGGGCAACCGTCGTGGCGTTCGCCCTCACCTACGGATTCGCCAACTCGATCTTCCACTTCCTCACCGCGCCGTTGGTCGACACGCTGGGAGAGCAGGTCGCCCTGATCGGGACCGGCGTCACCGAGGCGTTTTTCACCAAGCTCAAGGTGTCTCTCATCGCCGCTCTGTTCCTGGCCAGCCCGGTGATCTTCTTCCAGATCTGGAGCTTCATCGCGCCCGGTCTGTACGAGCACGAGAAGGGCTACGCGCTCCCCTTCGTGGTCTTCGCGACGATGTTCTTCTTGATGGGCGCGGCTTTCTGTTTCTACGCGGTCTTTCCGGTCGCCTTCACATTCTTCGTCGCGGAGTTCGATTCGATCGGTGTGGACGCGACTCTGCGAATCACCGAGTACCTCAGCTTCACCTCGCGGATGCTCCTCGCCTTTGGCGTGATCTTCGAGATGCCGGTTTTCACGTTTTTCCTCGCGCGGATCGGGCTGGTCGATCACCGGATGATGATCCAGTGGGCGCGTTACGCGGTCGTGGTCATCTTTGTGGTCGCCGCGGTCCTGACACCACCCGACGCGGCCTCCCAAGTGATGATGGCGGTCCCGATGCTCTTCCTCTACGGCTTGAGCATCGGCATTGCCTACCTCTTCCAGAAGGTGGTGCCGCTCCCCACATCGGAGGATCTCGCCCCCGCCGACGAGACGCGCGACGGCGACGACCGGAGCGTCATCGGCAAAGGCGACTCATAGTGGAAAGGTGCGACGACGTCGGCGGCGGCATCGTTCCCATCCTCATCGAGTTGCCACCCGGGGACATCGCGCTCGTAAAGTTTCTCTTCGAATCCTACGAAGGCGTCGCCGTCATCCGGACGATCGACCGGCGGCGGGCCCTCATCGTCGCCTTGGTAAGTCGCGATTTCATCGACGTCGCGCGCGGAGTTCTCGATGGATTGCGCGACAGCGTGAAGTTCCACGAAGTCCCCGCGCCCGATCCAGCGCCCGCCGATTGGCCGATGAACTACCTCGTCGACTCGGACGGCGATGGCGACGCAAGTCCGGCGGCGTCGTAATCGCGCCGCGCGATCTTCCAGCGGTCCCACAACTGGAACAGTACGAGCTTCTGGTACTCGATCAGAAGCCGGCGAACACTCATCCGGTCGTGCCACCAGTGGTCGGGATCAAACCCGCCGGTTCGCGCGGGACGCGTAACCACTCTCACCCCAGGTCCGGCGAGGTGCCTGTAGATCACGCCGGCGCGGCGAGTGTGGAACTGGGAGGTGACGAGCAAGATCGACTTCGCGCCCCGCGCGGCCAGATAGTCCAGGATCACGAGTGCCTCCGTGAACGTCGATCCGGGCGGGCGGTCCACCACCGCGATGGCCGAGGCGGGCACTCCGAGTTGCACCGCTACCGAGACGTTGACTTCGTGCGCCCTGGGTACGGACACGCCGAGAGCGCGAAGCTGGCGCGATCCCTCGTTCTCGGGCTCGCCGCACACGACGATCAAGGGCGCGAAGCCCCCCTGATAAAGTTCGACCGCCTCCAATATGCGGTCGGGGAAAGACCCGGACAGGACGACGATCGCATCGGCGCGTTCCGGTGCCTGGTCGACGACGACGAAGTGCCCGGCCGCGCGCAGAAGTGGAGCTCGGCCGAGGAATAGCGCGATCGCCGCGACGAGTAGCAGGACGAGTATCGTTCGGTTTCGCATCAGCGCCGGGGTCCTCGAGCGCCTGCCCAATAGCACGGTAGCCCGGCACTGTCCCGCCGCGCTTGCGCCCGCGCCGCGACGCCGTCAGAGTCTTGCACATGCGCATAGGGACATTGGAGCGGCGAGTTTCGTGACATGACGGCAGCGCCGCTGCACGCCCCCGCGACGGCACGAAACCGGGAGCCCATCCTGGAGGTGCTCCGACGCGTCCTACCGGAATCCGGCACGGTGCTCGAGATTGCAAGCGGCACCGGCGAGCACGCGGTGTTCATGGCGCAACACCTTCCTCATCTGACCTGGCAACCATCCGATGTCGATTCCGAGTCGCTGGCGAGTATCGAGGCATGGCGCCGCGAGGCCAACCTGCCGAACCTGCGCAGCGCGCTGGTCGTCGACGCAACGGCCGTCGATTGGGGAATCGAACGCGTCGACGCGATCGTGTGCATCAACATGGTCCACATTTCACCGTGGGCCGCTACCGAGGGTTTGGTTCGCGGCGCCTCCCGGCGCTTGGAACCGGGAAGCCCTCTCTACCTCTACGGTCCTTACCGCATCGACGGGCGTCCGACCGCGCCGAGCAACGAGGCGTTCGACGCAAGCCTGCGCGCCCGCAATCCCGATTGGGGCGTGCGCAGCGTCGCCGACGTCCAACGATGCGCGGAAGCGGTCGGGTTCGCCCTCTCCGAGATGATCGACATGCCGGCCAACAACTTCTCGGTGGTCCTCCACCGGTCGCACCCTCCTTTGCCCCGCCGCGTCGATTCCGGCATCGTGTCCGCATGAAAAGAACCCTGTGCGCCGCCATCTGCGCGGCCGTGTTCGTCGCGGCGTGCGGCAGCAAGAAGCCCGGCAGCGCCGAGGAGTACTACGCCGAGGCCAACAGCTACTTTCGTGACGGCGCCTATCCACTGGCGATCGAGAACTACCGCGAATTGCTCGATCAGCATCCGTTCAGCGAGCTGGCGGAGGACGCGGAGTTCAAGATCGCCCACGCCCATCAACAAAACGGAGCGTGTCCGGAAGCAATCGCGGCGTTTTCCGATTTCCAGCGCCGTCACCCGACCAGCCCGCATCTGCCTCTGGTCGGGTTCCTGATCGGCCAATGCCACGAAGACCAGATGCAGAAACCGGACCGAGACCAGAGCGCCTCACAAAGCGCACATGCGTACTACCAAGCGGTCATCAACCAGTACCCGGAAAGCCCGTATGCCGACCTGGCCCGAGAACGGCTTCATCAGTGCCGTGAGAATCTAGCCGAGCACGAATTGAACATCGCGTCGTACTACTCCACGCGAGGCAACGAAAAAGCCGCCGAGATTCGCCTCATCGACCTGATCAAACGCTACAACGACACCGATCACGCAGCAGAGGCCCTGTTTCGACTGGGCGAGATCTATCGGGACCGGGACGAACCTGACAAAGCCGCGCTCGCCTATGCCGCGTTGCTGTATCACCACGAAGATCACAATCTGGCAGGCGAGTCCGAGGAAAGCCTCGAAGAAGTTCTCGACGACCCACTCGATCGTCCGGAAGGCGACCCGGTGGCGGCCCTGCTCGCGCGCTCCGGGCGTTTCCGCGACTTGGAGGCGGTCGCCGCGGAGCCGGTCGAGCCGACCAACGTCGGCGCCAGGCCGCCGTCCGCTGTTCCGCCGCCGCGCGGGTTCAACCAGCCGAATTTCGATCCGATCGAGAGTGGCCGACCGGGCCGGCGATACGACTGATACGGCGTCGCGGAGCAGCGCCAGAACCAAACGAGAACTCCCGGGCGCTTCATGGGAGACTTCACGACGCGACCAGTCATGTCGGGGTCTAGAATCCGCGAGGCAACTGTCGCCGTCATCGGCGTCGGGGGTCTCGGCTGCCCTGCCGCGCTCGGCCTCGCCGCCTCGGGGATCGGCACGATCATTCTGATCGATCCGGATCGCGTCGAGTTGTCGAACCTCCCCCGACAGATCCTCTATGCCGATGCGGATATCGGGCGCGCCAAGGTCGCCGCCGCGGCGGCGGCGTTGCGGAGCCACTACCGGGATACGGCGATCGTCGAACGTGAAGCCCGGTTGACGGCGGAGAATGCGGCCTCGGTTCTCGACGGCGCGGACTTCGTCGTTGACGCGACCGACGGCGTTGCGACCAAGCTGCTGATCAACGACCTGGCTGTCCGGGCGGGACACGCATTCTGTCACGCCGGCGTCGTCGGCTTCCGCGGGCAACTGTTGACCGTGATCCCCGGCCGCACGGCATGTATCCGTTGCGTTTTCCCTGACGTGTCCAACGAGGAAGAGGCCGGAGCGTGCAGCGTCGCCGGCGTCGTCGGGCCAATCGCCGGGCTGATCGGAGCCCTACAGGCGAGTCACGCGCTAGCCTACCTCGGAGGAGATCAGGAGATCGCCGGTCGTCTGTTGACGTACGACGGCTTGTCGGACCGGTGGATCGAAGTCCCTACCCTGTCGCTGCCGCGATGTGCACTATGTGCGACCGAGGGGCCGGGCGCGGCCAAGGCGGCGGCCCGCGCCGCCCCACCGTAATCGGCGGCCGGCCGGTGGTCCGGGGTGGCGACGGCGCTATGGCTTGCACTCGAACGGTTGCCAATAGATGGTTGCAGGCAAAATCGCCGCGGTCGCACCCCGGGCGCGGTGGGGGAATTCAGATACGAGGAGTCCGTTATGCCAGTGCAAGTTCGCATTCCCACCCCTCTGCGTCGGTTCACCGGTGGCTCGGAAGAAGTAGCAGCCGCCGGAGCGACCGTCGGCACCGTTATCGAGGACCTCGAGCGGCAGTTCGCCGGCATCAAGGAGCGCCTCTGCGACGATCAGGGACAGGTCCGCCGCTTCGTCAACATCTACGTCAACGGCGACGACATCCGATTTCTCAACAGCCTCGAGACTTCGCTCAAGGACGGGGACGAGATCTCGATCGTGCCGGCGATCGCCGGGGGGTGACGTCTCAATGACGACGGCCACCGCCACGAGCGGCGACGCCGGGGACGACCCGCGGAACTCACCGCCCCGAGTCCATTCGATCCTCGATCTCGTCGGCAATACACCTCTGCTCGACGTCACCGGAATTGCCTCCGGCTTGTCGCCGCGAGTGCGGCTCTACGCGAAATTGGAAGGACTCAACCCGGGCGGGTCCGTGAAGGATCGCGCCGCGCTCTGGATGATGCGCCGAGGAATTGAATCCGGAGCCCTGCGGGATGGCAAGACGGTCTTGGATTCCACATCGGGCAACACGGGCATTGCGTTGGCGATGATCGGCGCCGCGTTGGGCTTTCCGGTGTCCCTGGTGTTACCTGAGAACGTCAGCATCGAGCGCAAACGGATCATCACCGCCTTCGGAGCCAACGTCATATTCAGCAGCGGCCTCGAGGGTTCGGACGGTGCCATTCTCCTCTGCCGCGAAATTCTTCAAAAGGACCCGGACAGGTACTTCAAGCCGGACCAGTACTTCAATCCGAACAATCCCCAGGCCCATTTCGAGAGCACCGGGCCGGAGATCTGGGAGGCGACCGACGGTCGGGTCACGCATTTCGTGGCCGGCATCGGCACCGGCGGCACGATCATGGGGACCGGACGCTACCTGAAGTCGATGAACCCCGACGTGCAGGTCGTCGCCGCGGAGCCCGACGACGCGCTTCACGGCCTCGAGGGCCTGAAGCACATGGCGAGCTCGATCGTTCCGGGGATCTATCACGAAGACGAACTCGACAGAAAAATACCCGTGCCGACCGATAACGCTTACGAGCTGTGTTATCGCATGGGCGAGAAACTCGGCCTGGTGGTGGGGCAGTCGTCCGGCGCGGCCCTCTTCGCCGGACTGCAGGTCGCGCGCGACATCGACGAGGGGACGATCGTAATGGTTTTCCCGGACTTCGGCGATCGCTACCTGAGCACGAACCTATGGCACGGCTGGGTTGATTACGCCAAGAAGCGACAATCGCGATGAGTCGCAACCCGCGATTCCAGATCCGGACAACCGGATAAGCAGAGCCGCGAAAGCGAGAGCGCGGACATGCCATTGAGCGACGACGACATCGATCGCTATAGCCGCCAGATCCTGGTCCCCGAGATCGGTGGGCGTGGGCAGGAGCGCCTGCTTCGTTCGTCCGTCCTGTGCGTCGGCGATACGGACGAGTTGCGCACGGCGGCACAGTACCTGGCGGCGTCCGGAGTCACCGTCCGCACCCGTGCCGACGCGCTACACGAGGCGCGGTATTCGTTCGATATTCTCATCACGTCGGGTGGATGCGAGAACGAGCAGCGACAACTTGGCGAGGGCCTCGCGACTTCGGTCATGCGCTCTGAGGGTAACGCCGAAACCGTGTGGTACTCGCGGCGCACGCGAGCGCACGACTGCCCGATCTGCATCGGCGAGGTGGGCCGCGGTGCGGTAAGCGCATTGCCCGCCGCGCCGACGACTCGCGCGGGTATCGCCGCCGGCGCCGCGCTGGCGCTGGACGCGATGAAAGAACTTCTCGGGGTCCCCGGATCTCGCGACGTAGTGGCCTTCGGATGGGGTGGATTGAGCAGGCACGTGGTCGCACTGGACGGGACCCAGTGCGCCCACGGCGCGCAACGGTCGTCGACCCTTTCGAGCTGAGCCACCGACGCAGATGTCGACGCACCCCGGAATCCTCAAGCTCGACCTCGCAGTTCGCGGCGCCGTGCTGGACGAGTCGCTGCGCGCCCGACCCGACCTCTTCCGCGACCCCGCCGTGCGAGGTCCGGTCACGCGCAACGTCGAGTTGGTGCTCCCCGGGGACGTCCTCGTCAGCGCGCCGATCGACGAGGCCTTCACCGCCGACTCCCCCTACGTGCTGACGGTCGATGACGATCGCTTCTACCTTCGCTTCGCCTCCGAGCAAACGGAAGTTCGGGTGGTGCCACCGCCGGGCTACTACAACCAGACCACGCGCTCCGGCATGCCGATGTGGCGGGTCGGGAGTAGCTATGGGCCCTACATCGCGATCAATCCAGCGAAGCGCTGCGGCTTTTCGGAGCGGGGCTCGCATTGCAGGTTCTGCGACGCGTCGACACAAGGCGCCGATCGCGACGTGCCGATTCCCGTCGACGATGTCGTCGACACAGTCCGCGCCGCGTTCGCCGACGGCCTGATCGAGTTCGTTTACTTTCATATCGGCTACCTGGACACCGACGACGCCGGCGTGTTGTTCATCGAGCCGTATGTACGGGCGATCAAACGCAACTTCGACACCCTCGTCGCGGTACAACTGCAGCCGCCGCGCGAGAACCGATGGATCGATTACCTCTATGCGATCGGGGTGGACGCCATCAGCTACAGCATCGAGATCCACGATGAGGCGATCCTCGAGAACGTCTGTCGCGGCCGCGTCGAACAGGTCGGGCGGCAGCGATACTACGATGCGCTCGCCCACGCGGCGGCCGTCTTCCCAAACGGCACGGTTTGGAGCGATCTCATCATCGGCCTAGAGCCACTCGAATCGACGCTCGCCGGCGTCGACGCGCTCGTGTCGATGGGGGTGCTCCCGGTGCTGTCGGTCTTTCGTCCGCTCGGCGACACCGACCTCCGCGACCATCCCATGCCGACCACCGAAGAAGTGGCCCCGGTTTTCGCGCACATGTTCGAACGAGTCCGAGAGGCGGGTATCAACATGAATTGGGTTCGCGACCTGAGCTTCGCGGTGACGCCGTTCGAAGCACGATTCTTCTCGGACCCCAACGCCTCCGTACCGAGCGGATTGGGACCGTTGTACCGCTCCAAGCTCGGGAACATGGCGGTGAGAAACCTTTCGAGGTTGCGACGACGGTTGCGGGTTCGCCAAGTGAGCAACTCCTACGGATCCTCGAACCTCTGACCGTCTCACGCTCCCAGCATGGCAACCGCCCGGAATTTCGTCGTCGATACACGCCCATTGTGGATCATCCTATTGCAGAGCGGTCGACAACCTCTGCTGCTGCTGATCGGCATCGCGATCTACCTGACGATCCGCTACGTCCTCAGCCCGGAAGGCCTGGATCCGACCGGGCATCGAGCGCTGGCGGTGTTCGCCCTCTGTGTCTTCTACTGGGTGTTCGACGTACTGCCATTGATGATCACCAGCATCCTGGCGATCGTCCTACTTCCATTGACCGACATTCTCCCGGCGAAGGAGGCGTACTCACTTTTCGGCAACGAGGCCGTGTTCTTCATTCTCGGTGCCTTCATCCTCGCGGCGGCGATGATGAAATCGGGCCTGTCCAGTCGACTCGCCCTGATGATACTCGGTCGCTTCGGCCATGATCCGATCGCTCTGCTGCGCGGGATCTTCCTGCTGAACGCGACGATGTCGTTCTTCATGTCGGAGCATGCGGTGGCCGCCATGACCTTCCCGATCATCGTCGAGATCATTGCGGCCCTGCACCTGCCGCCCGAGCGGGTGAACTACGGCAAATCCCTGGTACTGGCGATGGCATGGGGATCGACCATCGGCGGCGTCGCAACCCTCTTGGGCGGTGCGCGCGCGCCACTCGCGTTGGGGATTCTTCGCGAGCTCACCGGCGACACGTACACCTTCACCCAGTGGGCCGTCATGAACATCCCGCTCACGATCCTACTCTCCGTTGTCGCGTGGATACTGTTGCGCACCTTCTTTCCCGTCGGCTCGATGGATATCTCCAAAGCCGAACAGGCGGTTCAACAGCGGTTGCTCGAGCTCGGCCGCATGACGCTCCAGGAGCGCATCATCGCCGTCGTCATGATCGCCACCGTCGCTGCGTGGATCGTCCTCGGCGAACAGTACGGCCTCGCTGGAGTCGCGCTATCCGCGGTCGTGGTGTTGTTCGCGTTGCGGGCGGTGCAGTGGCGCGATGTCGAAGGGTACGTCAACTGGGGCCTCATTCTGATGTACGGTGGCGCAATCAGCTTGGGCTCCGCACTGCACAAGAGCGGGGCGGCGGTCTGGCTGGCCGACCAAACCATCGTCCATTGGGCGACCGGGCCGGTGACGGTGATTCTATTGATCACCGCCGCGGCGATATTCCTGACCGAGGTCATGAGCAACTCGGCGGCCGTAGCCATTCTCATGCCGCTCAGTATCGCCGTCGCGACCCAGTTCGACGTGAATCCGCGCCTCATGGCGCCTTTGGTCGCCGTTCCCGCCGGTCTCAGCTTCATGTTGCCGATCGGTACACCGGCCAACGCGATGGCGTTCTCGTCCGGGTATCTACGCGTCCGCGATCTCGCCTTACCGGGGCTCATCCTAAATTTTGCCGGCCTGGCAATTTTCAACGCGATGATCTGGTTCTACTGGCCTTGGCTCGGCGTATCCCCGTAAGGCGGGGGCAGTAAAGCTGTTGAAGAGGGGTCCCCATGAAGAACGTGCTGCTCGTCATTCCCCCAGGGGTCAAGCCGCGAATTGGCCTCCACCACGCGCTCGAACGAGCATCCGCCGTTGGCTCCAAGCTGGTCGCGCTCGTGATTCTCGATCCCTCCGAGACCGTTCGCATTGCGGCACGCCTCGATGACGCGTTCCTCGGTGAACGTGTCGGCGATCGCGTCATCAAAGCCCTCGAGCGCGAGCAGTTCGTGCGTGCCGAGGACCTCCTGACGGATATCGCGAGCGAGGCCGCCGACGCCGGCATCGAAGTCGTGCGCCTGATCGAGAGCGGCGACACGAGCGAGGTCTGCGAGCGCGTGATCCGTCAGCAGGATATCGGCTACGCCGTGCTGGTCGCGGAACGACGTTCGTGGCTTACCCGGCTTCTCTCGCGCTCGCCGACGGTCAACATCCCCACGTTCGAAGGCTGCGAGATCAAGGTGGTGGAGGAGACCGGGACGGATAACCCGGAAGACGAGGTCGTCTGACCGACGACCGGCGATCAACTCGCCAGTTCGATCCCGACGCCGAACACCTCGTCTAGAATCAACGCGGCGAGAAGGATTGCCGTGAGCAGTACCGTCAGCGATCCGATCGCGACGCCGCTGAGCGCCAGGAGCGACAGCAGTGAAGCTAACGCCAACGAAGGCGCAACCCAAGACGGCATCGCCATCGTGCCGGGCAGTGCCAGCACCGGCCGCCAGAATTCAACTGTCTCGCAGACCCGCACAACTCCGGACGCGATGTCGATCGCAATACGCAGGGTCTCGATCATTTTGCATCACTCGCCGGGAGGAGACCCGCACGGCCCTTGGACATCGACGCACCGATCGCCAGGAAGAGAACTCCGTCCTCGTGGTGCGGGCCGGCTACGACGAATTCGCCGCCGTCACGCAACTTCAGGGCCGTGTTCACCAGAATCTTGCGCCCCTGCATGAGCATCACGTGGAGGGAAACGCGGCCGTTCTTGAACTCGGTAGGTTGCACCAGAAGGTGGCGTTTACCGGGCACACGAAACTCCACCATCTTCGCCATGGACACCGGGCGAACTTTATGTTCGAGCAGCCGGTAGGAGCTGTACGGAAACAGGCGAAGCGACTCTCGCAGCGCCGCCGTATCCGCCCCGTTCAAATTCTCAATCCCCTGGTTCGACGCCAATACGATCCGCGTCGTCACCACGACTTGTCTGACCGCGGGATCGGTCGCGGCCGCGGGGAGTGGCGCCACCGCGAGCACGCCACCGAGGAGCAGGGTTCCGAACGCCCGCACGCCCCCAATCGGCCGCGCCGGCTCCGGCCTCTGTGCCGCGTCTCGGCGCGACGAGTCGGCTCTCGGAAGAGCCGACCTCGTCACCGAAACTCTCCCGAGTCGTCGTTGATCCACAACACCGCGGTCTGGGTCTTGGGTTCGACCATAAAGCTGTCGACACCGCCGACTATCGACTCGAACACGGCGCTGTTGTCGATCTGGTCCATTGCTTCCTCGACCAGCCGATCGGCCTGCGCGATCTGCTTGGCCTGCGCCAGCTCCCTGGCCTGCGCGACTTTATCGAGGATCTCGACCCGAGCCTGTTTCGCGATGTCAACGGCAGGCCAGAAATTGATGGCCAGCACCAACGCCGCGGCGGCCGCCAGCGCAGGCCAAGCCGCTGCCGGGGAGAGAATCTCGAAGCCGTCAACCCACGCCCTCACCCGCTCAGACCACGGTCGAGTCCCCTGGTCGTCAATCCGCGACGACACCGCCGCCCAGATCGAGTCGACATCCACTGCCGCGGCCTCGTCGGCGACGAACCCCGCGACAAGCCCCTGGATCCTTTCCAGGCTCCGGAGCTCCCCCTCGCAGTCTGAGCAACGAGTGATGTGCAGCGCGACGGTACGCATGTGCCCCCCGTCGAGCTCGCCATCGAAGAATCGCGATACGAGTGGGGCGATCTCCGGACACTTCATGACTCGCCCCCTGAGCACCGGCCGAGAAACTGCACGCTACGGTGGTTCGATTGCAAAAGCGTCACGCGTAATCCTTTAGTTTTTCCTGCAACGCCTTGCGTGCGTAATGCAGTCGGCTCATCACGGTCCCCTTCGGGCACTGCATCACATGGCTGATGTCGTCGTACGATAACCCCTCGACTTCGCGCAAAAGTATTACGGCTTTCTGATCGGGGGTCAACTCGTCGATGGCCGTGCGCAACCTCTGACCCAATTCGAGCGACTTCGCCTGCTGGTACGGGTCGCTCAACCTCTGCGACGGAAGGCCCGCCTCGATGTCTTCGCCTCCGCCCGGACGATCCTCGAAGGATACGGTCCCGTGGCGGCGTTCGCGACGCCGACGGTCGATCGCCAGGTTGACTACGATGCGATACAGCCATGTGTAGAAACTCGACTCGCCTTTGAAGCGGTCCAAACTGCCATACGCCTTGACGAACGCCTCCTGCGTGACCTCCAGCGCGTCGTCCTGGTTGTGCAGCATGCCGACCGCCACCGACAGGATTTTGCGCTGATAACGCTCGACGAGCTCGCGAAAGGCATCTTTGTTCCCTCGACGACACTCCCGTATGAGCTCACTGTCGCTACGCTCCACGGGAATGTCCTGGGGCAATGGACGGCACCCAGCAGGTATTATTCATCGGTCATTCGAGCTTCTCTGACCCGTCCACCATCCGGGCCGTCGGCGTGCAGGGGTCCCGGGCACGCACCGGTCGGCGCCTGCCCCGATACCAGAACTTGCCGCGTGACCCAAGGACCCGCCTGGCGAGGGGCATACCTCGGGCGCTCCGCCCGTCCTGGTTCCCGGACTAATGAGCAGCACCCCACGTGGGTCCGACGCCGATTTCCACCTGCAGGGGGACCGAGAGGCTGATCGCATGCTCCATTTCCTCGCGTAGCAACGCTGAAACCCCCACGGCATCCGCTTCGTCGCATTCGACGAGCAGCTCATCGTGGACCTGCAAGATCATGAAAGCTCGCGAGCCCGCTTCGGCCAGTCGCTTGTCGACGCGCAGCATGGCTAGCTTGATGATGTCGGCGGCTGAGCCCTGGATCGGCGTGTTCGCGGCAATCCGCTCGGCCGCCTGGACGATGCCGCGCTGTCCACTGGAGAGCTCGGGGACAGGACGCCGACGACCGAGAATGGTCGTAACGAAGCCGTGCTCGCGAGCGGCGGCGACCGTCTCCTCGAGAAACCGACGAACTCCCGCGTATCGACCGAAGTAATTGTCGATGTACTGTTTTGCCTCGCCGATCGAGATACTCAAATCACGCGCAAGCCGCTGCGGACCCATCCCGTAGAGAATTCCGAAGTTGATGACCTTGGCGGCTCGGCGCATCTCGGCCGTCACCGTGCCGGGCAGCACCCCGAACACCTCCGCCGCCGTCCGTGCGTGAACATCCTGCTCCGACCGGAACGCGTCCTGCAGCACGGAGTCCGCCGACAGGTGGGCGAGTACGCGCAATTCTATCTGCGAGTAATCAGCCGCGACCAGGATGCGTCCAGACGGCGCGACGAAGGTCTCGCGAATGCGCCGACCTTCCTCGCCGCGAATGGGAATATTCTGCAGGTTGGGATCACTCGAGCTCAACCTCCCGGTCGCGGCCACTGTCTGGTGGAGCGTCGTGTGCAGCCGGCCGGTCGACGCGTTCAAAGCCAGCGGCAGCGCATCGACGTATGTCGACTTCAGCTTTGATAGCCCGCGATACTCCAGGATCTTCGCAGGCAACGGATGCTCCGACGAAAGCTTGGTCAAGACGTCGACGTCGGTCGAATGCCCCGTCTTGCCCTTCTTCACGCCGCGGGTCGACAGGCCCAACTCATCAAAGAGCACCTGGCGAAGCTGTGGCGGCGAGTGGATGTTGAACTCGTGCCCCGCCGACTGGTGAATCTCGTGCATGAGGGCATCGAGCCGGTGCGCGTACTCGGCGCTCAGCTGCCCGAGCCGGGCCGTGTCGATCGCCATGCCTCGCGCTTCGATCCGCGCGAGAACGTCGATCAGGGGCGTCTCGAGATCTTCGAACAGTCCAACCAACCCGTACTCACGCATGCGCACGGAAAGCGGCTCCGCGAGTTGGCGAACACACGCCGCGGCGGACGCGAGCGATTCAAGATCCTGCGCATCGCCGCGGAGGCTGGCACCGAGGTGTTCGGTCACGATCGAAGGAAGGTCGTTCGCCGCCGTGGGGTCCACGAGGTAGGAGGCGACCATCACGTCGAATCCGCCCACGGGAAGGGGCACCGCCGCGGCGCTCAGGGCGTGACCGACCCGCTTCAGGTCGTAGCCCGACAACCTCGCTGTCGCACCAGCAAACGCGGCCGCGACGGCATCCCGGGCGTCTTGGGTTTCCAGGGAGACCAGTACGACGGCACTGTCCTCGTTGCACAACAGCAACTGCGCGGCAGGGGTCGTTACGACCGGTCCGCTCGGCGTCACGGCCGCCACGGCAACCCCGGATTGGCCAGACATCATCTCGGCGAGGCGCGCCGTGATGGCGGCGGCGTCCGTAATCGTCTCGATCCGGACCTGTGGAGCCGGTCCTCGGCGCACGACCTGCTCAATCAGCGTATGAAAGCCCAGATCGGTGAAGATCTTCCGCAGCGCGTCGGCATCGGGTTCACCAATGCGCATGTCTTCCACGTCCAGCCCGATGTCGACATCCGACCGCAACGTCACGAGCGAACGGCTGAGGCGCGCGGAGTCCTCCCCGGCGCGAAGGCGTTCGGCGAGTTTCGCCGCGCCGCGTATCTTCAGGGTCGGTACTTCGTCCAGCCGCGCGAACAGCGCGTCCAGGTCACCGAAATGGCCGATCAGTGCCGCGGCGGTCTTCGGCCCGACGCCATTCACGCCGGGGACGTTGTCGCTCGAGTCCCCCATCAGGGCCATGAGATCGATCACCTGGTTGGGCGCGACGCCGAACTTATCGCGAACGGCGGCCACGTCGATCCAGCGGTCTCGCATGGTGTCCCACAGCCGCACGGACGGACCGACGAGTTGCATGAGGTCCTTGTCGCCGGTGATCACGACACATTCGAATTCGGTCGCATACCGACGCACCAGCGTGGCAATGACGTCATCCGCTTCCACGCCGCCTTCCACCACCTTGCACAGGTGGAAGGCGTCAACCACTTCGTGGATCCGCGGAATCTGCGCCTTCAGGTCGTCCGGGGCAGGCGGACGGTGCGCCTTGTAGGACTCGAATAAATCGTCGCGAAACGTCCGGCCGGGCGCGTCGAAGATCACCGCCAGGTGTCCAGGCTCCACGTCGCCAAGGAGCTTGAGGAGCATGGTGGTGAAACCATAGACGGCCTGCGTGGGCACCCCGCGCGGGCTGGTGAGCGGGGGCAACGCATGGAACGCGCGATAGATGTACGAGCTGCCGTCGATCAGGTAGAGACGCGGTCGGTCAGCAGGCATGGCCAAGGTCGAGACGCTACCAAATGACCCTGCGCGCGGCAATCGGCGAGCAGACGCATCGCCTTGACAACAGGATGGGGCATTACTAAACGCGGCACTCGCTTTCTCACGGAGACTCTCCGTTCGCGCACGAACGCACGACGCATGATTCACACAGCGCAATGATCGAGGTCGAGAACCTCACGAAGAGATACGGCGACCTCGTCGCCGTGCAAGACATTTCCTTCTCGGCGAACAAGGGCCAGATACTCGGATTTCTCGGCCCGAACGGCGCCGGCAAGACCACCACCATGCGCATCATCACCGGCTTCCTGCCGGCGACCAGCGGAACGGTACGGGTGGCCGGATTCGACATCTTCGAGCAGGCGCGGGAGGTTCGGCGCCGCATCGGCTACCTGCCCGAGAACCCGCCACTGTACAACGACATGTCCGTCCGCTCGTTTCTGGCGTTCGTAGGCCGCATCAAGGGGCTCTCTCGGATGGCCATCCCCGATGCCACCGATCGAGCGATCGAGCGATGCGGGCTGCGTGAGGTCTCGAACCGCGTGCTCGGCCATCTGTCGAAGGGATTTCGCCAACGGGTCGGACTGGCGCAAGCCCTCATCCACGACCCGAGTGTACTCGTCCTCGACGAACCCACGATCGGCTTGGATCCACGCCAGATCATCGAGATCCGCAGCCTCATCCGCGACCTCTCCGGCGAGAGGACCGTCATCCTTTCGACCCATATCCTGCCCGAGGTCGCACAGCTCTGTGACAAGGTCGTCATCATCAACCGCGGCCGCATCGTCGCGGAGGATACGATCGGCAACCTGACAGGCGAATATTCCCTGGAGCAGGTCTTCCTCAAGTGCACCTCGAGAGACGACGCCGAGCGCGAGATCGATCCTGCGATGGGGGACACACCGTGAGAAACATCCTCGCCATCGCCGGCAAGGACCTGCGTTCGTACTTCACCTCGCCGATCGCCTACGTAATCTTGACCGGTTACCTGCTGCTGGCCGGATGGTTCTTCTTCAACCTCCTCGCCAATTTCAACCAGATGCTGATCGCTTACATGAGCGCCAGCGCCCCCGAACTGCTCGAGAACTTGAACCTCAATGAATGGGTCGTCGCGCCCCTGTTGCACAACCTCGCGGTCGTGCTGGTGATCCTGGTTCCGATGATCACCATGCGAAGTTTCGCTGAGGAAAAGAAGAGCGGAACTTACGAACTCTTGATGACATCGCCGATCTCCGTCGCGGAGATCGTTCTCGGAAAGTTCGCGGGCAGCTTCGTGTTTCTGTTTCTGATGGTCGCCCTCACCGGATTGTACCCATTGATCCTGCTGTGGTTCGGCGATCCCGAAGTCGGAGTGATCGCCAGCGGCCTGATCGGCCTGTTCCTGCTCGGGTCCTCGTTCGTTGCCATCGGTTTGTTCACCTCGTCCTTGACCGACAACCAGATCATCGCGGCGGTGAGCTGCCTCGTCGTGTTGCTACTGCTGTACATCATCGCGTGGCCAGCGCAGTCGGCGGGCGACAGCCTGGGCCCGTTACTGCGGTACCTCTCGCTGACGGAGCACTACAACGAGTTGGTTCGTGGCGTCATCGACACGCGAGACGTCGTGTATTTCCTCAGCGTGATCGCGCTCGCGTTGTTCCTGACGCTGCGCTCGGTCGAATCGATGCGCTGGAGGTAGCGGTGCGGAGATCGAGCGGCTTCTTTGGACTCCTCGGCGTCGGCTTCTTGCTGTTCGCCCTGGTACTGTTCGCTTTCACCGGTGGGCAGGGAGGATTCGACGTTCTCGCGATCCTCCTCCACGTCATCGCGGGCCTCGCGTGCGTCGTCGTCTACCTGAGCAGCGGGATCGAGAACCTTCGCGCGTTTCTCGGCGAGCGTTCCACGAAGTACGGTGCCAGCACGGTCCTCGCTTCGCTCTTCTTCGTTGGCATCCTCGCCGCGATGAACTTCCTGTCGACACGCTACAATACCCGGTGGGACATGACCGAGGCCCAGGCGTTCTCGCTGTCTCCGCAAACGACGAACGTCCTGAAAGGCCTCGACCAACCACTCACAATGGAGGCCTTCGTCGAACAAGGTCGACACCCGCTGATCGAAGATCTGTTGCGCCGCTACGCGGACCTCGCGTCCGACGCGACCTATCGAATGATCGACCCCGATCGCCATCCAGAACTGGCGGAGCGGCACGCCATTCGCCAGTACAACACGGTCAGGCTGCAGCTCGGCGAGGCTTCGAGTACGGTGACGGATCCTACCGAGGAGAGCCTGACGAACGCGTTGATCAAACTGACGCGCGACAGCCAAGCGACGGTGTGCACCGTCGCCGGTCACGGCGAGCCATCGTTCGACGACAAGGATTCGGCGAATGGTCTCGCCTTGGCGGCGCAGGCGCTCCAGAACGAGAACTACACCATCGAACCACTGCTCCTTCCCAGCGTTCAGGAAATCCCCGAGAGCTGTTCCATCGTCGTCATCGCCGGACCGGCGCGCCCATTCCTGGCGCATGAGCTCGCGGCCTTGGATCAGTTCATCCGCCGCGGCGGCGGGCTGCTCGCCTTGATCGCACCGCGCCAAGCAGCCGATCTGGTCGAGTTCATCGCGCCGTGGGGAATCGCCGTCGGTAACGATGTGGTGGTCGATCAGGTCGTCCGCCTGTTCCAGGGTCCAAGCCTCGGCCTGTCGCCGCTGGTCGAGGAGTACGACCCGACGCACGAGAT
>Ga0307505_10001074_pt1 | contig 24183 bp, 20 predicted proteins | sample 23_S_MG_FD_202183 | JGI IMG/M metagenome (GOLD analysis project Ga0307505, IMG submission 202183) | Soil microbial communities from Populus trichocarpa stands in riparian zone in the Pacific Northwest, United States - 23_S | ecosystem: Environmental > Terrestrial > Soil > Riparian zone > Trees...
GACGAAATTATCGGCGAAGTTGGCCGTTCCCGAAGCCACGCCAGTCGGCGCTCCGCCACCGGACGTGTCGGTGCCGACCGGACGCGTCTCGTCGAGGACGATCGTGTCGAGCGCCGCGTTGACGTTGACCTGCGCATCGGGGCCGTCGTCCTGGATGGAGAAGACGCCCTGGCCGATGTTGATCGACGCCGTATCGGTGTCGCCATCGGCGTCGGTGACGGTCTGGACAACCTGCAGGTTCGACGCGGCGGCGGTGTTGAGGGCAGCCGCCTCGTCATAGCTGGCGCCCGGGGTCGGGTGCCAGATCGGGTTGAGCTGGGTGAAGGTGACAATGCCGGTATTGGCATCGATCGAGATGGTGAAATAGTCGGTACCGCCGGCCGAGCCGGTGATGGTGTTGCCGACCTGGCTGAGCGTGATCGACGCGCCCTGGCCGATGCCGTCGCCGTCGCCCGCCGTCGTATCGGCAGGCTGCAGGGCAAACAGGCCCGAAGCGATGCCATTAGCCGACAACAGCAGCGAATAGCTGACCGAGCCCGGCCCATCGGCGCCGTAATCTACGGGGCCGACGAAATTATCGGCGAAGTTGGCCGTTCCCGAAGCCACGCCAGTCGGCGCTCCGCCACCGGACGTGTCGGTGCCAACCGGACGCGTCTCGTCGAGGACGATCGTGTCGAGCGCCGCCTGACCATTGACTGCGGCGTCGGGGCCGTCATCGCGGAAGATGAGGCCGTCGCCGATGGGGGCCGAGCCGGTGGCGACGTCGCCGTCGCGATCGGTCAGCGTCACGGTAGCATTGACCAGGCCGGCGAGGCTGAGGACGTCGTCATGCGCCGGGCCCGGAGGGCCGTCGGTGTTGTGCTCGAGCGCGACATTCTGGGTCAAGGTGAGGCTACCATCACCATTCATCTGGATGATGAAGGCGACCTGCGTGCCGCCGTTGGTATATTGTCCCTGGATGGTATCGCCGTCGATCTGAACGAGCGTGATCGGGAATTCGCCCACCGCCGTGACGATGCCGCTGGCAAGGCTGGAAACGCCGCCGGTCAGTCCGATGCCGTAGACGGTCGCATTGGCGACGGCCGGCCCGTCGGCGCCGAAGCCGCCGGACGAATTGGCGATGATCGGGCCGTCGGTGGTGGCGCTGATCGGGAAGCCGGCGGGGGTGCCGGCATCGGTTTCGTCAAGCGTGACGCCGCCGCGGACGGTGACGTTGCTGACGACCGGAGAATCATCTTCGATGATGACCGTGATGGTGCCGCCGGTCGCAACTTCTTCGCCATCGCTGGCGCTGACGGGAACGACGAAGGACGAGCCCTGCTCGCCGCCGCCGGTCGGATGATCGATCGGCCGGACCAGTGTCACGGTGTAGACGCCGGCGTTATTGATGACGACGGTGATAACGGTGTTGCCACCGGCCGAGCCGGTCAGCGTGTGGCCGTCCCCGCTCACCGACCAGGTGACGGGAACTCCCTGCGAGGTCAGGCCCTCGGCCGGCGTTCCGAGCGTTACGGTGACGGGATCACCGTCCGGGTCGCCGACAGAAATGGTGCCGCCGACGACCGCCGAATTGGTGGTGTCGGGCGAGCCCGAGGTGTCGGGGATTGCCGGGGCGATGATGTTTACGCCCTCTTCCGAGACGTTGACGGCCGAGGCGCCGATGAACGGCGGGTCATTGTCCTTGTCGTCTGGGAAAATGTCGTCGAATTCGGGGGGAGTATAATCGAGCTCGGTCGGCGGAATCAGGTCGCCGAGCGGCACGCCCGGATCAAGCGGACCCGGTGGCAGGGCGAAATTGCCGCCGCCGCTGGTCGGTGAAGTCGGGGTGTCGCCGGCAGCCGGCTTCGGCTCCGAGTCGATCAGCAGCGCTGCAAGGTTCGAGGCGGGCACTTCGACGCCGTCGATGACGAGCTGCGGGACGAAGACCGCGCCGTCGGGGATAACCATCGTCGACCCGTCAGGAAGGGTGATGACCAGGTCGCGGCCAACGACGCGAACGTCGGAAAGCTGGACTCCAGCGGGAAGGACGATGACTCCATTGTTGGTCGTCACCGTCTGGCTGCCCTCGGCCTGCAGCATCGGGATGTTGCCAATGTTGACGACAAGGTTGGCGGTGTCGGTGGCGCCGGCACTGTTGGCGAGGGTGTAGGTAAAGGTGTCGGAAACGGCGTCGGGCGACCCCGGGTTGCGCACGTACGTATAGTTGCCGTTGGCGTCGATGGTCAGCGTGCCATATTGGCCGGCGACTTCGAGCTTGCCGCTGGCGTCGAACGAAGTGTCCGCTCCCCCGGCGCCAGCAATGGCGATAATCTGCGCGTCGGCACCGGCCAAGTCGGTGCCGGCGGCGCCGCTGACGGTGCCCGTGCCCGTGATGATGTTACCAGTGGCAGGCCCGAAATCGTTGCCCGCGAGATGTTCTGCGTCGTCGCGCGCCGCCAGCTCGCTGATCGAACCCGTCTGGGAAGCATCTTCGTACCGCATAATCCCCACCTTCGCCTTATCGCGCCGACCAACCGGCCGGCGCTGAATGTCTCGCGCATGTCCGACAACCGAACCTGTCGATTAACCGTCTGTGGTTAATGCCGTTCAGGAGGATGCCCGCGCTTGCGAGAAAAGAAGCATGACATTTAGCGAAAAGGCAAGCTGGACCAGCCAAGACTTCGCCGAAATCCCTTGACTTCGCCGATTTTGCGCAAGCATTACTTGGTTAAACTTTAGTGCCAGCTCTAATACTTTACAGTATAACATTGGCACTCGCGGACGAGATTACCGGTTGACTGTGCGCCCGTTCTTTAACAACCCCAACATTCCGTCTCGAATAGATTCAACGCTGATTTAAACAGTTAATTTCTGTTAATTTTCTCATCGAGGTTTCCGAAAGGTTAACGAAATTTCATAAATCGATTCATCGCTCGGTATCGATCACGGGAGCTTGGGGACGGTACCGTGGAAAAAATGCAGGTTCTCGTCTCGAATCGGGACGATAAGGGGGGTTTCTAACACGCTGCCGTCTCGCGACTCGGTCCCGACTCGCATGACTTCGATGGCGGCTTGCCCGGCCGTCCTGTCGGGCTAAACCGGCATACATGCCTACTATCCATGTCACCGGCCGAGATGGCAGCGAGCGAGGCATTCAGGCGCCCGTCGGCCAGTCGCTGAAAGATGCGCTCAAGAGCGCGGGAGTCGCGGAAATCCTCGGCCTGTGCGGCGGGTACGCCTCGTGCGGCACCTGCCACGTCCATGTCGCGGAAAGCTGGCTCGCGCGGCTCCCGGCCATGCGCGCTGACGAACAGGAGCTGCTCGGCTTTTCCGACTGGCGCCAGCCCAACAGCCGCCTGGCCTGCCAGATTCCTTTTACCGAAGCGCTGGACGGCATCGCCGTCACCGTCGCCCCGGAGGATTGAGCCGACGCCCCGGCGCGGTCTAGGATGGCGCAATGCGGATCGCAATCATCGGGGGTGGGCCGGCCGGCCTCTATTTCGCAATCTCGATGAAGCTGCGCGATCCCGGCCATTCCATCGAAGTGTTCGAGCGCAACCCGGCCGGCGTCACCTTCGGCTGGGGCGTCGTCTTCTCCGACCAGACGGTGGAGAATCTCGCGGCCAACGACCCGCCTTCGGCCAGAATCATCGCCGATGAGTTCGCCCATTGGGACAACATCGACGTCCATTTCCGTGGAGAAACGATCACTTCGGGCGGCCATGGCTTCATCGGCATTGGCCGCAAGCGCCTGCTCGAAATCCTCCAGGACCGTGCCCGCGATCTCGGCGTGGTCCTCAACTTCGAGGCCGAATGCGATCCCGCCGATTCCAAATGGCGCGGATACGACCTGGTCATCGCCTCCGACGGCGCCAACTCCCGCTTCCGCGACGCCGATCCCGAGGCGTTCGCGCTCGACATCGATGTTCGCCGCAACAAGTTCGTCTGGCTCGGCACGTCGAAAGTGTTCGACGCCTTCACCTTCGCCTTCGAGGAGACCGAGCATGGCTGGGTATGGGCCCACGCTTACCGCTTCGCGCCCGATTGCTCGACATTCATCGTCGAATGCTCGGAAGCGACCTGGTCGGCGATCGGCTTCGACCAGATGGACCAGGCAGCGAGCATTGCCTGGTGCGAGCAGCGCTTCGCCCAATATCTCGACGGCCATGCCTTGCAGTCCAACTCGAGCCACCTCATTGGCTCGGCCGCGTGGCTCAATTTTCGCCGGATCAGATGCGGCCGATGGGCTAGCGGCAATGTCATCCTGCTCGGCGATGCCGCCCACACCGCGCATTTCTCGATCGGCTCCGGCACCAAGCTGGCGCTCGAGGATGCGATCAAGCTTGCGGAAGTTCTCAACCGCCCGGGCCTAAGCCTCCAGGCGGCCCTCGAGGAATATCAGGCCGAGCGCGATCTCGAAGTGCTCAAGCTGCAGAACAGCGCCCGCAATTCGACCGAATGGTTCGAGACGCTGGAGCGCTATGTGCATTTCGAACCGCTGCAATTCGCTTATTCGCTGCTGACCCGCAGCCAGCGCATCAGCCATGAGAACCTGCGCCTTCGCGACAAGAATTGGCTGGAAGATGTCGAACGCTGGTTCTGGGAGCGCGCCGGTGAACCCGGCAAGACCGCCGCGCCGATGTTCGCGCCGTTCAAGCTGCGCGACATGCGCGTCGAAAACCGCATCACCGTCTCGCCCATGGCGATGTATTCGGCGGTCGACGGCGTTCCGAATGACTTCCACCTGGTCCACCTGGGCGAGCGCGCCCTTGGCGGCGCCGGGCTGGTCTTCACGGAGATGACTTGCGTCTCGCCCGAGGGACGGATCAGCCCCGGCTGCACGGGACTGTGGAACGCGGAGCAGGCCGAAGCATGGAAGCGGATCGTCGACTTCGTCCATGCCAATTCACAGGCGAAGATCTGCCTGCAGCTCGGCCATTCCGGCGCCAAGGGCTCGACCAAATTGGGCTGGGAAGGCGACAACGACCCGCTTGAGGATGGCAATTGGCCGGTGATGGCCGCGAGCGCGGTGCCTTGGTCGCCGGCGAACCAGGTTCCGAGGGCGATGACGCGCGCCGACATGGACGCCGTCCGCGACCAGTTCGTCGCCGCCGTCCAGCTTGGCATCGAGGCAGGCTTCGACATGGTCGAACTGCACGCCGCTCACGGCTATCTGCTTTCCAGCTTCATCACCCCACTGCAGAACAAGCGGACCGACGACTATTGCGGCTCACTTGAGAACCGCCTGCGCTTCCCCTTGGAAGTGTTCGCCGCGATGCGCGCCGCCTGGCCGTCGGACCGGCCGATGTCGGTTCGCATCTCGGCAACTGACTGGGCGGGCGAGGACGGTATTACACCAGACGATGGCGTCGCGATCGGCGAGGCTTTCGCGCGGGAGGGCGCTGACCTGATCGATGTGTCGGCCGGCCAGACCTGGGAAGGGCAGCAGCCGGTCTATGGCCGCATGTTCCAGACGCCGTTCAGCGACCGCGTGCGCAACGAGGCCCGGCTGGCGACGATGGCCGTCGGCAACATCTACGAGCCCGATCACGCCAATTCGATCCTCGCCGCCGGGCGCGCCGATTTGGTGGCGCTCGCAAGGCCGCATCTGATCGACCCGATGTGGACGTTGCGCGCCGCGGCCAAGCTCGATTACCGCGACGTGCACGTGCCGCCGCAATATCTCGGCGGCATGGCCCAGCTCGCCCGAAACCTTAAACGGGAGGCGGAGGCCGCGGCGGCCCTTCGGGTCTAGAAAAGGCGGGGACGGCCTGTTCGACCGCGCGCCAAAGCTTGGCCACGGCCGCATCCGCAACTAACCCAATGACCGCTCCGGCGCCGACGTCGGTCGGATAATGGGCGCAGCGGGGAATCTGCGCCAAGCCGACGACGGCCGCCGTCACCCGGGCGCTTGCCCGATGCTCCGGGAATTCCCGCCCGAAAGCCTCGGCCACGGCCACCGCACCGGCAGTATGGCCGGAAGGAAAGCTGGTGTGGGCCTTCTCAGTGCGGTTGCCGAGCCGCGCCTGGCTTTGCCGCCGGTTGCTCGCAGCCCGCGGCCGCGTGCGGTCGACGCGAGCCTTCATGAAATTCTTGATCAAGGTGGCAAGCTCGTGTGCAAGGAGCATTCGGACTCCCGCGCGCAGATAATCCGACCGCCGGACCAGCAAGCCGGCGGCGATGAAGCCGCCACTGATCGTCCGTAACTGCGGCTGGTCGCCGACCTCGCTGAGCCGCGACAGGGTTGTGACCACGGCATTGTCGCGACGCCGGGCGCTGACCTCGGCAACCGCCGCCTCGGCTTTCGTCACCCGCCGTGCGGCCTTCTTGATTTTGCGTGCCGTCATGGCTGTGAGAACCGACGGCTGCGTCGGGAGTTGCCTTCGACGATGGCCTGGACCCCCGAGCCGACTTACGCGAAACCAGCGATCAGCGTCCGTGCGACGACGCTTTACTACCAGATCGCGGCGACCATCCTGCTGCCATTCCTCGATCGCCGCCTGCTCAACCTCTACCGCTGCCGGGAAGGAAAATGCTTCTTCCAGCGCAACCGCGGACATCCGCCGACCGGCAAGGAGTTCGACGATCTGGTGAAATTCGAGCCGGTCGCGCAGAAGAACGGCCGCACCGAGCAATATCTTTATGTCACGAGCGCCGAGGAAGTCCTCGCCTGTGCCAAGGTCCAGACAGTGGAGTTTCACGGCTGGGGGAGCCGCGCGGGCGAGGTGGAAACCCCTGACCGGCTGGTCATCGACCTCGATCCCGGTGACGGCGTGACGTTCGAGCAGGTGAAAAGCGCGGCCTTCCAACTGCATCGTTCTTTCGGCGCTTTAGGCCTGGACAGCTTCGCGCTGCTGACTGGAGGCAAAGGCATCCACATCGTCGTTCCGCTGGTGCCCGAGGCCGATTGGAGTGCGGTTCGCGGCTTTGCGAAGTCCTTCTGCGCGGCGCTGGCGAAAGCGGATTCGAACCGGTTTACGGTGGCCTTGCCGAAGAAGGAGCGAAGGGGCCGAATCTTCCTCGACTTCCTGCGCAACCAGCGGACGGCGACGGCCGTCATGCCCTATTCGGCACGAGCCAGGCCGGGCATGCCGGTGGCAGCGCCGGTGACCTGGGACGAGCTGACTGAAGTCGACCGGTCCGACGCCTTCACGATCGCAGACGCTGAGACGCTGCTCAAGCGTGCACGAAGCCGAGCCCTGGTGGATTGGGGCGACGCCGCTCAGCGCCTGCCGCTGGTGGGCTAGCCACCATTCGCCGTTTCGCGCGTTGCTCGGGGCGGAGCAGTCAATGGCCGGTTATCGCCAGAGCAACCCCGACAGGGCCAAGGCCGTGGCGGCCACGGTCGTGGTGCATGTCGCCATCGGCGCGGCCCTTCTTACCGGCCTGGTGACCCGGCTATCGCGACAGCCGACGGAGGTGCTGCAGACCTTCGACGTCGAGCCGCCGCCGCCGATCGTCGAGGTGCAGCCCGAAGAGGACGCCCCCAAGGGCGATCCCGGCGAGGCGGGCAAGAAAGCCGATCCAACCCCGGTAGTGGTTCCTCCGCCGAAGATCGAAGTGCCGGCCAAGTCGCCCATTGTCGCGGCGCCGGTGCCGGGCCAAGGGGGGGCGCCGTCCGCCGGGGCGGCGATTACCGGTGTCGGCACCGGCGCTGGCGGCACGGGGTCGGGCCTTGGCGGTGGCGGCGGTGGCGACGGCGCTGGTTTCACTCCGGCACGGCGCATTTCCAAGATTCCAAACAGCGAATACCGCCGTTTTGTCGCCGCCAGCGGCATGCGGAGCGGAAGCGTCGCGATCACCGTTAAGGTAAACACCGATGGCTCGCCTTCCAATTGCCGGATCGCGCGGTCGAGCGGAATCCCCAGCGCGGATGCTTTGATGTGCCAGATGACGCTGCGTTACATCCGCTTTCGCCCGGCGCGCGACCGCCGGGGGGCGCCCGTGGCTCAGGATATTACCTGGGTGCCTGACTGGGCGCCGAACTAATGCTTGGCCCCCGGCCGCCAAGCATCGCCAGCTCGTCCCGGTCGCGGCCGTAAACATCGGGGAAGGTCGCAAGCTCGGTACCGCTGGGCACGACCGTCAGATAAGTGATGAACACCGGCACCGGCTCTGGCAAGTCAACTCGCTGCTCGGGCCGGCTTGAGTCTGGGTGCAGCGGCCTGCCGTACAGCCAGCGCGCCAGCCGCGGCGCGTCCTCCAGGCGCACACAGCCGCCACTGAACATGCGCGATGCCTCGGTCAGCAGCGCCTTCTGCGGCGTATCGTGGAGGTAGATGCCCTGGCTATTGGGAAACATGAACTTCATTGCGCCCATCGAATTGCCGGGCCCCGGGTTCTGGCGAAGCCATACCTCCTTGGTGCCGTCGGCCACCGCCTGCCAATCGATGGTTGCTGGATCGATGGGCGCCCCGTCATTGTGCCAGTCCGACATCACCTGATAGCCGTTGGTCTTGAGGTAGTTAAGGCCGCTCTTGAGGACGTTCGGGGCAATGCGCTCGGCGGCGAGGTCGGGGGGCACGTACCAATAGGGGTTGAGCGAGGTGAAGCGGATATAGGCGGCCATCATCGGCGTCGGGTTCTTGGGCTTGCCGACGACGACGTTCATGGCGTCGACGACCCGGCCATCCTCGTAAGCGGTCAGGCGCGCGTCGGTGGCGTTAACGAGGATGTAGCGGCCTTCGGAGGGCAAGGCCCGCGCCCGCTGGAGGTTGAGACTCAACAAATGGCGATCGGCATCGCCGGTCTCGCCGGTGACGATGGCGCGGCGAAGGCCGGCGTAGATCGGGTTCATCCAGCGCATCTCGGCCATCCAGCGCTCCAGCGAAGGGGCCTTGGCGGCCGCGTCCAGCAACTGGCGAGCGCTCGGCGCTTTCGGCTGCAGCTGCGGGTCGACCCAGATCACGCCGCCCGAGGGCAGTTGCTTCAGCTCACGGACATAAGCGACGAACGCCTGGCTGAGCATCGCTTCCGCGCGATGGAGCCGCGCAGGCGAGCCGCCCCATGCGGCGCGCAGCGCATCTTCGAGATGGGCCGTTGGGAAACGCGCGGGATCGAGCCCGTCGGCATCGGCCGTACGTAAATAATCCAGCAGGAGCATCGCCGCTTCGCCGCTGCTGCCGTCATCGCGAAGCCAAAGCGGCTGGTGGCCGCGGGCGGCATAGAAATCGGCCACGGACTCGCCGCCTGCGACGGAACTGTATCGGGCCGCTGCCGCTTCGACTGGAGCAGCGGGCAGCATTGCGGTCGCCGCCGCGAGTGCCAGGCACAACGAAAAGCGCGCCGGGCGCACAAGGCGTCCGGCGCGCATGCGGTTGGACGCGTGGCCGCGCCCAGCCATTATCCCCGCTCGCCGCGGCCCATCGGGGCGGGAGCAGGCGGATTGGCCTGCGGCGTACCGGCATAATATTGGCCGTTGTACATGTAGCCGTCGACCCGTCCGTCATTGTTACTGTCGGCCCAGATAGCGCCCGCGAGGCCGCCAACCACTGCGCCGGCAATCGCGCCTTCGAGAACGCTGACGCCCGGAATCAGGGCACCGGCACCGGCACCGAGAGCGCCGCCGACGGCGGCTCCCGTGGCGACGCGGCCCAGCGTGCTGTCATAACCCTGCGGCTGACCGGCATAATAATTGCCGTTATAGGTATAGCCGTCGACGCGGCCGTCATTGTTCGCATCGGACCAGACGGCCCCGGCGAGCCCGCCGATCGCGGCGCCGACCGCGGCGCCTTCGATAATTCCAACGCCACCCGTCAGGGCGCCGACAGCGGCACCGCCGGCGGCGCCGATGGCCGCACCGGCGCCGACGTCGGACATGCGAGCGTCGTCAACCGAGGTGCAAGCACCCAGCGACATGGATCCCGCCAGCAGGACGGCGATCATGGACTTCCTCATCGATAGTCTCCCTTATTCAGTTCATGATGGCCTCTGCTCCGGGGCGCGTGCCCCCCATCCCGGCATCGGCGCATGAGGTCGGAGTCGGAACGACACTGTCCCGAAACGGTTCCCGAATAACCGGCCAAAAAGGCGGTTTCGCCCGCTGGAATGCTCGGGTCGACCCCTTAACAGACCGCCGCCGAGGGGTTACGCCAGCCTCTATGACGGCCTCCCACCCCCGCGGAATCGATGCATAAGGCCGCGACCCTGTTGCTCTTCGGGGCGACCGGTGACTTGGCGCGACGGATGTTGCTGCCGTCGCTTTACGGCCTCGATGCCGACGGACTTCTGCCCGAAAAGCTCGCCGTCGTCGGGACCGCGCGTACGGAGCTGGACGACGGTCAGTTCCGCGAGCGGGCGCTGGAAGCTCTGCAGCAGCACTTGCCCGAAGGATTTTACCAGGCCGATGTCGCCGAGCGTTTCCTGGGTCGGCTGCGTTATGTGGCCGTCGATGCTAACCACTTGGAAGATTACGTGAAATTGGCCGAGACGGTCGGTGACTGCGGCTCCGGACTGGCGATCTTCCTGTCCACTGCTCCGTCCTTGTTCAAGCCGACCATCGACGGCCTCGCCTCCGTCGGCCTGACCTGCCCCACCGTCCGCATGGCCCTGGAAAAACCGCTCGGCAGCGACCTCGCCTCGAGCCGCCAGATCAACGACGCCGTCGCCGCTGCATTTCCAGAAGAGCGCACCTTCCGCATCGACCATTACCTCGGCAAGGAAACGGTCCAGAACCTGCTCGCCCTGCGCTTCGCCAATTCCCTGTTCGAGCCATTGTGGAACGCCGGCCATATCGACCATGTCCAGATCACCGTCGCCGAGACGGTCGGGGTCGAGGGGCGCGGCGACTATTATGACGGGGCCGGCGCGCTGCGCGACATGGTGCAGAACCATGTGCTGCAGCTGCTGGCGCTGGTGGCCATGGAGCCTCCGACCGGCTTCGACGCTACCGCCGTGCGCGACGAGAAGGTCAAGGTGCTGCGCTCGCTGCGGCCGGTCGAAGCGAGTGGAACGGTGATCGGCCAGTATCAGGACTATGCCGATGACATCGGGCGGCAAAGCGACAGCGAGACCTTTGTCGCCTTGAAGGCTTATGTCGATAATTGGCGCTGGAAGGGCGTGCCATTCTATCTGCGCACCGGCAAGCGCATGCCCCAGCGCGACACCGAAATCTTCATTCAGTTCAAGCCAGTGCCGCACGACATCTTCGCCGAGCTCGGGGCCAAGTCGAGGCCGAACAAGCTGATCATCGGCCTGCAGCCGGAGGAGACCATCAGACTGCAGCTGATGGCCAAGACCCCGGGGCTGGGCCGCGACGGAGTGCGCCTGCGCGAAATCCCCCTCGATCTCGGTCTCGCCAACGCCTTTAGCGAGTTCCGCAGGCGGATCGCGTATGAGCGGCTGTTGCTCGATCTCATAGAAGGCGACCCGACATTATTCGTCCGCCGTGACGAGGTCGAGGCGCAATGGGCCTGGATCGACGGTATTCGAGCCAGTTGGGCTGAGTCCGGCAAGAAGCCCAAGCCCTATGCGGCGGGAACCTTGGGGCCGGCCGAGGCGGTCGCGCTCGCCGAGCGTGACGGCGTAACCTGGAACGACTGATGGCAATCCACCCTACCCTCGGCCGCGTTACGGACCGCATCATCGAGCGATCGAAGCCGACCCGCCGAAAATATCTCCACCTGATCGCTGAACAGGCGGAGCGCGGCATCAGCCGGCCCCGGCTGAGTTGCGGCAATTTCGCCCACGGCTTCGCCGCCGCCGGCGAGGACAAGGAGGCCATCAAGCGCCAGGCGGGCCCGAACATCGGCATCGTGACCGCGTACAACGACATGCTGTCGGCGCATCAGCCCTACGGACGATATCCCGAGCAGATCAAGCTATTCGCCCGCGAGGCCGGCGCCACAGCCCAAGTTGCGGGTGGCGTTCCGGCGATGTGCGACGGTGTCACCCAGGGGCAGCCGGGCATGGATCTGTCGTTATTCAGCCGGGACATCATCGCCATGTCGACCGCGGTGGCGCTGAGCCACGGAATGTTCGACGCCATCGCTTTGCTCGGCATTTGTGACAAGATCGTCCCAGGACTCCTGATCGGAGCGCTGCGCTTCGGCCATCTGCCGGCGCTGCTAATCCCAGGCGGGCCGATGCCGTCGGGACTGGCCAACAAGGAGAAGCAGCGAGTCCGCCAGTTGTTCGCGGAAGGCAAGGCAAACAGGGAAGAACTGCTGGCCGCCGAATCCGCCAGCTACCATTCGTCAGGCACCTGCACCTTTTACGGCACGGCAAATTCCAACCAGATGATGATGGAGCTAATGGGCCTGCACATTCCCAATGCCGCCTTCGTCAACCCGAACACCCCGCTCCGACAGGCCCTGACCCGGGCGGCGGTGCACCGGCTGGCCCAATTGGGCCGCGAACGTACGCGCCCCCTCGGTGAGGTCGTCGACGAGAAGTCTGTCGTCAATGCGATGGTCGGCCTGCTGGCGACCGGCGGCTCGACCAATCACGCCATCCACTTGCCGGCCATCGCCCGCGCCGCCGGCATCCGCATCGATTGGCAGGATTTCGACGAATTGTCGGGCGCGGTGCCGCTGATCGCCCGGGTCTATCCAAGCGGTTCGGCCGACGTGAACGACTTCCATGCCGCTGGCGGCTGCGGCTTCGTGGCCCAGACTTTACTCGGCGAAGGCCTGCTGCATGGCGATCTTGTGACCGCGGGGGCGGATGACTTCGCCGCGAGCGTAGCGATGCCGGAGCTGCGTGGCGAGGAGCTGGCGTGGACGGCGGCCGAGGAAAGCGCCGATCTTTCCGTCCTGCGTCCGGCGTCCGACCCATTCCTTGCCGATGGCGGCATGAAGCTGGTCCGGGGCAATCTTGGCCGAGCCATCTTCAAGACCAGCGCAGTCGAGAAGGAGCGTTGGACCACAGAGGCGCCGGCTCTCTGTTTTTCCGACCAGCAACAGGTGCTCGACGCCTTCCAGAACGGCGACCTCGACCGCGACTGCGTGGTGGTCGTTCGTTTCCAAGGCTCCCGCGCCAACGGCATGCCGGAACTGCACAAGCTGACACCCGCCCTGGGCGTGGTCCAGGACCGCGGGTTCAAGGTCGCGCTGGTCACCGACGGCCGCATGTCAGGGGCGAGCGGCAAGGTGCCCGCAGCCATCCACGTCTCGCCCGAGGCATTGCCCGACGGACCGCTGGCGGGAGTGCGAGACGGGGATATCGTCCGGCTGTGCGGCCATGATGGGGGCCTGGAAGTGCTCGGCGTCGACTTGGCGGCGCGCGAACCCGCGCCCGCGCCACCGCCGCCGATCGGCACGGGTCGCGAGCTGTTCGCCCTGATGCGCCACCATGTCGATGAACCCGAGACGGGGGCTTCGGCGATGCTCAGGGCGATGGATGCTGGGCTGCAATGACCATCGACCAGATCATGCGCATCGCCCCGGTGATCCCCGTCATAGTGCTGGACGGGGCCCATGACCCGGCGGCGCTGGCGGCGACCCTGGTGGAGGCGGGGCTGCCGGCGATCGAGGTGACCTTGCGCACGCCCGGCGCCGTCGACGCGCTGGCGGCCATGGCCGAGGTGCCGGGTGCCGTGGTCGGCGCCGGCACCGTCCTGAACGACCGGCAGCTCGACGAGGCGCGGAGCGCCGGCGCGAAGTTCATCGTCTCTCCAGGCCTTACCGAGCCATTGGCGCGAGCTGCCGAGGGCATGCCATTCCTGCCTGGCGTATCGAGCGCCGGCGACATCATGCGCGGCCTCGATCTCGGCCTCGACCGGTTCAAGTTCTTTCCCGCGGAGGCCGCTGGCGGCATTCCCCTGCTCAAGACGCTTTCGGCCCCCTTCGCCGGCCTGCGCTTCTGCCCGACCGGCGGGATTACCGCCGCGACCGCTCCCGACTGGCTGGCGCTGGAAGCAGTCTCCTGCGTCGGCGGCAGCTGGATCGTGCCGAAAGGCGCAGGCCTGAAGCGGATCGCGGAGTTGGCGCGGCAGGCTGCAGCGATGTCACGGTCGATAAACTGACGAAGGGGGCTGGCGGAGACGGAGGGATTCGAACCCTCGGTACGGGAATACCCCGTACGGCGGTTTAGCAAACCGCTGGTTTCAGCCACTCACCCACGTCTCCGAGTGCGGCGCGAGCCGGGCATGTAGCGAAGGCGGCGCAGGGCATCAACCGCCGGTGAAACGCCAGTCCAGAGTTTCTCCGGCATGGAAAGGCACCACGCCATCCACGTCGTCGGGGACGATCTGGCTGACGCGCTCCAAGGTCACCGTTCCCTGATTGAGAGGCAAACCGTAGAAATTCGCGCCATGTTCCGAGGCGAAGCCTTCGAAATGGTCGAGAGCCCCTTCCTCCCCGAAGACGGCCGCATAGCTTTCCAGTGCATATGGCGCATTGAAGATCCCGGCGCAGCCGCAGGCGGATTCCTTGGCGCTGCGCACATGGGGCGCGCTGTCGGTGCCGAGGAAGAATTTCGGCGAGCCGGACGTGGCGGCCTGGCGCACGGCCAGGCGATGCCCCTCGCGCTTGGCCACCGGCAGGCAGTAGGCATGCGGCCGCAGCCCACCAGCGAACAAGGCATTGCGGTTGATATGCAAGTGCTGGGGCGTGACCGTCGCTGCAATCGTCCGCGGGCCGTCGCGGACGAAGTCCGCGGCCTCGGCGGTGGTAATATGCTCGAAGACGATCTTCAGGTCAGGAAAATCATCGACCAGCGGCGCCAGGATGCGATCAATGAACACTGCCTCGCGGTCGAAAATGTCGACATCGGGGTCCGTGACCTCGCCGTGGACGCACAGCACCATGCCGATGGCCTGCATGCGCTCCAGCGCAGGGTAGATGTTGCGGATGTCCGTGACTCCGCTGGCACTGTTGGTGGTGGCGCCCGCCGGATAAAGCTTAGCGGCTATCCAAATGTTTTCTTCAAAGCCGCGGGCCAACTCGGCGGCATCCGCTTTGTCGGTCAGATACGCGGTCATCAGCGGCTCGAAGGTACCGCCCGTCGCGGCGCGGATGCGGTCGCGGTAGGCGGTGGCGGCTTCGACGCTCGTGACCGGGGGGTCGAGGTTGGGCATGATAATGGCGCGGGCGAACTGGCGAGCTGTCCATGGCCCTACCCGTTCCAACATGACGCCATCGCGCAGATGCACGTGCCAGTCGTCGGGCCAGCGGATGGTCAGGCTTTGCAAGCTCACCTTCGCGTCCCTAACTGAACCTCATGGCCGCCACCACCCTCGCCGACCGCGCTATCCTCCGACTCTCCGGCGAGCATGTGCGCGGGTTCGTCAACGGGCTGGTTACTCAGGAGGTGGAAGGGACGCTGCCGGTCTGGGCCGGCCTGCTGACCCCGCAGGGCAAATGCCTGTTCGACTTCATCGTCTGGAGCGACGCCGGAGACTTGCTGCTCGATTGCGAGGCTGAAGCGGCCGATGACTTGGTCCGACGGCTCGCCATCTACCGCTTGCGCCGGCCCATCAGGATCGAGCGCGATGAGACGCTGGGCGTGCATTGGGCGCCCGCCGGGGAGTATGGCGTTCCCGACCCGCGGCTGCCGGGCCTCGGTCAGCGCTGGCTTGCGCCGGCGGGCGAGCCGGCCAGCGGCTGGCCTGAGCACCGCCTTCGCCTCGGCGTCTGCGAAGGGCGCGCCGAGCTTGGCGACCTGCTTTGGCTCGAATGCAATGCCGCCGAACTGAACGGCGTCAGCTTCAGCAAGGGCTGCTTCATCGGTCAGGAGAATACGGCGCGGATGAACTGGCGGAGTAAGGTCAACCGGCGACTGATGGTAGTCGAAGGTGACGGCGGCGAGCGCGTCCGTGTGAGCTACCCCGGGCTTGGGCTCGCAGTGGTCCATGCGCGAATGGATGCCCTGCCTGAAGCCGCGATCATGCCGGAATGGCTGCAGCCCGCACTTAGCCGATAAGCGCGAATGCGCGCACCGGAAAGGTGCCCATGCCCTCGATGCGCGGCGGCGCCGCGGTGAAGGTGAAGCCCTCGTTGGGCAGCGCGCCAAGGTTCGTCATATGCTCGCAGATGAGGATGCCCTCGGCGAGCAAGGCGGAATGCACCGGCCGGCTCCTGGTGCGCGTGTCGTCGATGTTGTGGCTGTCGATGCCGACCAGCCGGGCACCACGGTTGACCAGCAGTTGCGCGGCGTCGGCGGTCAGGAACGGATGATCGTCGAAATAGGCGTCGGAACCCCAGTGCCGGTCCCAACCGGTATGAACCAGCACGGCCTTGCCCTCGATGTCGAGGCCCTCGAAACACTTGGCGTCGAGCATAGGACCGTTCTCCCACGGCCGCCGGACGATGATTCCGGGCAGGTCTGCCAATTGTTCGAGCCCCACGGCGGCGAGGTCCGCGCCGTCGGCGAAGCGGTGGAACGGCGTGTCGAGATAGGTGCCGGTGTTGGCAATCAAATCGATGCGGCCGATCTGGAAGGAGGAGCCATCATCATAGAAATCGGCCGATTGCTCGCGGGTCCAGAAGTCGCAGATGTGGGGGCCGGGAAAGCCCTTGTAGGTCGTCATGCCCTCGACGATCTTGTGGCTGAGATCGACCAGGCGGCTCATGCCGGCCGGCCCTTTCGGGCCTTGAGGATCCGCAAGCTGGCGAACAATCCGATCATCAGCCACAGCACGTTGAGCGTTGCCGACGGCAAGGCGCCGTGCCACCAGCCGTTGACGATGAAGCCGGCCGCGCCGACGACGTTCATCGCCTGGTAGGCCAGCGACTGGCCGGTAAACTTGCCGGCCGACAGCAAGAGATAGGCAAGCAGGATCAGCAAAGCGCCGGCCCAGCCGACGATCTCGACGGCGATTTCCGCCGCTGTCACGCCACCGCCAGCCGCCGCAGGACGTACGGGAGGATGCCGCCCGCGTGAAAATATTCCAGCTCGTTATAAGTGTCGATGCGGCAGCGGGTCCGGATCGTCCGGCTGTTGCCGTCCTTGTCGGTGACGACGACATCGACGTCCTGGCGCGGCTGGATGTCGCCGATGCCGGCAATGGCGAAGGTCTCGGTGCCGTCGATCTTCAGCGCGTTGGCGCCCTCCCCATCCTGGAACTGCAGCGGCAGCACGCCCATGCCGACCAGGTTGGAGCGATGGATACGCTCGAAGCTTTCGGCGATCACTGCCCGCACGCCGAGAAGCATGGTGCCCTTGGCCGCCCAGTCGCGCGACGAGCCGGTGCCATATTCCTTACCGGCGATCACCACCAACGGCGTGTCGTCCGCCTTGTAGCGCATGGCGGCGTCGTAAATCGGCAGCTGCTCGCCGGTCGGTCCGTAGCGGGTGATGCCGCCCTCGACCCCGTCCAGCATCCGGTTGCGGATGCGAATATTGGCGAAGGTGCCGCGCATCATCACCTCATGGTTGCCGCGGCGCGCGCCGTAACTGTTGAACTCCAGGCGCGGCACGCCTTTCTCCGTGAGATATTTGCCCGTCGGGCTGTCGAGCTTGATCGCGCCGGCCGGGGAAATGTGGTCCGTCGTGATCGAATCGCCGAACACCGCCAGCGCCCGTGCGCCGGCGAAGTCGGTCAGCGGCACGGGCGTCATGGTCATGCCCTCGAAATAGGGCGGGTTGGCGATGTAGGTGGAGCCATCCGGCCAGGCGTAGGTGTCGCTCCCAGTCACCTCGATTGCGCGCCAGCGGTCGTCGCCGCGATAGACGTCGGCATAGCGGCTCCGGAACATGTCGGAATTGACGTGCTCGTCGATCAGCGCGCGAATTTCCTCGTTGGTCGGCCAGATGTCCCTCAAATAGACCGGCGTGCCGTTGCGAGCGGTGCCGATCGGGTCGCTGTTCATGTCTGAGCGGACAGTGCCCTTGAGCGCATAGGCGACGACCAAAGGCGGCGAGGCCAGATAATTGGCGCGGCAGTCGGGCGATACGCGGCCTTCGAAATTGCGGTTGCCCGAAAGCACCGAGCAGACAACCAGGTCCTGGTCGTTGACCGCCTTCGAGATGGGCTCGGCAAGCGGACCCGAATTGCCGATGCAGGTGGTGCAGCCATAGCCGACGAGGTCGAAGCCGATGGCGTTCAAATCCTCGCTGAGGCCGGCGCGGTCGAGATAGTCGGTGACGACCTGGCTCCCGGGCGCCAGCGACGTTTTGACCCAAGGCTTGCTGTCGAGCCCGAGCGCCCGCGCCTTGCGGGCAACGAGGCCGGCGGCGACCAGCACCGAGGGGTTGGAGGTGTTGGTGCAGCTGGTGATGGCGGCGATGACGACGTCGCCATTGCCAAGGTCGAACTCCTCGCCCTCGATAGGGACGCGGGGGTCGTTGGCCTTCTTGTAGGTTGCCTCGAGCTCGTCGTTGAAGCGGTCGTCGACATCGGACAGCAGCACCTTGTCCTGCGGCCGGCGTGGCCCGGCCAGCGACGGCTGGACGCCGGTCATGTCGAGCACCAGCGTGTCCGTGAACAACGGCTCCGGGGTCGAGACGTCGCGCCACATGCCTTGCGCCTGCGCATAGGCGCGGACCAGCTCGATCCGGGCTTCGTCGCGGCCAGTCAGGCGCAAATATTCGATCGTGCGCTCATCGATCGGGAAGAAGCCACAGGTGGCGCCATATTCCGGCGCCATGTTGGCGATCGTGGCGCGGTCGGCGAGGCTGAGTGCGTCAAGGCCCGGCCCGTAAAACTCGACGAAGCGGCCGACGACACCCTTGGCACGCAGCATCTGCGTGACCGTCAACACCAGGTCGGTGGCGGTAATGCCCTCGGCCAATGCGCCGGTCAGGCGGAAGCCGACGACTTCGGGGATCAACATGCTGATCGGCTGGCCGAGCATCGCCGCCTCGGCCTCGATGCCGCCGACGCCCCAGCCAAGCACGCCGAGGCCGTTGACCATGGTCGTATGGCTGTCGGTGCCGACGAGGGTATCGGGGTAGGCGACGTCGTCGCCATTCTGGTCCTTTGAGGTCCACACCGCCTGGGCGATATGCTCGAGGTTCACCTGGTGGCAGATGCCGGTGCCCGGCGGCACGACCTGGAAATTGTCGAACGCCTGGCTGCCCCACTTGAGGAACTCGTAGCGTTCGGAATTGCGGGCATATTCCAGCTCGACGTTCTTCTCGAATGACTTGGGCGTTCCGAACTCGTCCACCATGACGCTGTGGTCGATGACCAGATGCACCGGGACGAGCGGATTGATCTTCTGCGCATCGCCGCCCAGACTCTTCATCGCATCGCGCATAGCGGCCAAATCGACCACGGCCGGAACGCCGGTGAAATCCTGCATCAGCACGCGCGCCGGCCGGTACTGGATCTCGCGGTTGATCTTCCGATCCTTCAGCCAGTCGGCCAAGGCCTGCAGATCGTCGCGGGTGACCGTGACGCCATCCTCGAAGCGCAGCAGATTCTCGAGCAGGACCTTCATCGAGAAAGGCAGACGGGCGATGTCGCCCAGCGCCTGGGACGCCTTCTCCAGCGAATAATAGGCATAGGACTTTCCGCCAACCTCCAGCGTCGTACGGGTATTGAGGCTGTCCTGGCCGGTCGGGATCATCGCGTTTCCTTGGGTCTTGGGGGCGTTGCGGGCGCCAGCGCCCTTACCAACCCTACGCGGTGTGCGAAAGGGTGGCCTGGCCCGCCTATCGGCCTAGAAGCTGAGGAACAGCATGGCGGCGACCGCGGCCGCCATCATCGCCGTCGCCAGCCAGCCCAGCCACAGCAACGCGCCCTTGATGGTGAAGACGCCCATCACCTCGCGGCGGGTGCTGACCAGCATCATCGCCACCATCACCGGAACGGCAACGATGCCATTGATGACCGCCGCAATGATCAGCGCGCGAATGGGATCGATCGGAGTGAAGTTCATCAGCGCCCCAATCGCCGTCGCCGCGACGATCGTCGTGTAAAATGCTTTGGCGCGCTTCGGCTTGCGGTCGAGGCCGACCGGCCAACGGCGCGCCTCGCCGACGGCATAGGCTGCAGAACCGGCAAGCACCGGCACGGCAAGAAGCCCCGTTCCAACGATGCCGAGGGCGAAGACGATCGATGCATAATCGCCGGCGAACGGCTTTAGCGCTTCCGCTGCGTCGGCCGAGGTGCGGATGTCAAACACGCCGTTGGCGTTCAGCGTCGCGGCCGTCGTCATGATGATCGCCAGCGCCACCAGGTTGGACGCCGCCATGCCGATCATCGTGTCCCAGCCGATGCGTTTCAATTCGACGCGACCTTCCATCGGGTCGCACGTCAGAGGTTGCTCTTCGGGACTGTCGTCGACTTCCTCGGCCTCCTGACTTGCCTGCCAGAAAAATAGGTAGGGACTGATGGTCGTGCCGAGGATGGCGACGACCATCATCATAGTCTCTCGATCCCTTTCGACGTGCGGGAACAGCAAGCCCTGGCTCGCCTCCACCCAGGGCACGTGGACCATGAACAAAGTGACGACGTAGCTGAGCAGCGCAAGCGTCAGCCAACGCAATGCGCGCGCATAGGCCTGGTAGCGCATGACCACCTCGGCGGTCGCGCAGAAGGCGGCGAACACCAGCAGGAATCCGGCCGCCGGAAGTCCCGTGACCAGCGCCGTCGCGTCCGCCATGGCGCCGAGGTTGGCGCCGATGTTGATGGTGTTGGCGATAAGCAGAAGGAGGACCAGCCCGTTCGCCAACCATGCAGGAAAATGCCGCACCAGGTTGCCAGTGATGCCGTGGCCGGTCACTCGGCCGATGCGGGCGCTGATCATCTGGATGGCCGACATCAACGGATAGGTCAGGATCATGGTCCAGCCGAGGCTGTAGCCATATTGCGCGCCGACCTGGCTATAGGTGGCGATGCCGCTGGGATCGTCGTCCGAGGCGCCGGTGATCAGGCCGGGGCCGACGACCCGCCGCCATTGCATGCGGCGCTGGCGGCCAGGGACGCCGTTGCTCTCCGGTTTGGCCGGGGACTTGGTACTGGGCGTCGACATTCGCGAATAAACTTATGTTGGTTTGAAAAGGTTGCCTCAGAGCCAGCGACTGCGGCGGGCAATCCAGAAAGGCACGATGGCGCTGACGACGATCAGGGCGATGGCGACATGATAGCCGTAAGCCCAGTGCAGGCCCGGCATGCGCTCAAAGTTCATGCCATAAATGCCGGCGATCAGGGTTGGCGGCATGAAGACGACGGCAACTATCGAGAAGACCTTCATGACGAAGTTCTGCTGTAGCGTGATCAGCCCGAGATTGGCCTCAAGCAGGAAGGTCAAATTCTCCACGAGGAACGAGCTGTGCTCGAGCAGGGCGCGGACGTCGTCCTGGAGGCTGGCGATTTGTGCCGCGTGCGCGCCATTAGCGACCTGTTCCGTCGTCATCAGGAAGCCGAGCATGCGGTTGGTGCTGACCGCGGACTCGCGGATTTCAGACAATAATCTTTGAACGTTGCCGATGCGCTGCAAGATCGCCTCAAGCCGGCGCTCGGTAGACTCTGCTTGTCGCTTGCCCTTCCTGGCGAAGACCTCTCCGGAGACGCCCTCCATCAGGCGCCCGGTCGCTTCGAGCTCGTCGGCGAGCCGATCGATGATCGTGTCCACCAAGCGCACCAGCGTGGACAAGGCGTCGCTCGCAAGCTCGGGGTCGGCGGACAGGCTCTCCGCGAAACGGACGAACGGCAAGGGATCGACGTAGCGAACCGTTACCAGCAGCTTGTCGGTCAGGATGAAGCTGACCGGGTCGGTATCGGGCTCCTCGCCGGTGACGCCATGAAGGACCGAGGCAGTCATGACGACCGTTCCCTGCCGGCGGTAGAGCCGGCTCGACGGCTCGATCTCGGCCATCTCGTCGCGCGTCGGGACATTCTGGCCGGTCGCCTTCTCGGCCAGCATTTCCTCCTCGCGCGTCGGGTTCAGGAGGTCGATCCAGAAAGTCCCAACGGGAATCTCCTGCATCGCCGCCGCATTGACTGGCGCCATGGAGCAATGCGGGCCGAAGAGGCGGAGCATGGAGCGGACTGATCGTGCAAAGCGGCGACCTTGGCAAGGCGCGCGGCTTTGCTAAGCCTCCCCGGGTGACACTGCATCGCCAAACCGTCGTCGTCGCGTTCCTGGTCCTCGCCAGCGCCGCGGCGATCCTGCTGGCCATGGGCCGCCCGCCGATCTGCACTTGCGGCGAAGTCGCGCTTTGGGAAGCAAGCGCCAGCAGCGCCCGCACCAGCCAGATGATCGCCGACTGGTACAGCCCCAGCCATTTCATTCACGGCCTGCTCTTCTATGGGATGTTGTGGCTGGCGCTCCGAGGCTGGCCGGTCGAACGGCGCTTCCTGCTAGCGCTGGCGATCGAGACCGCCTGGGAATTGCTCGAGAATACGCCACTGATCATCGACCGCTACCGCGAGGCCACCTTCGCGCTGGGCTACACCGGCGATAGCGTCCTCAATTCGCTCAGCGACATCGGCATGATGGCTATCGGATTCGTCGCGGCGAGTCGCCTGCCGCTATGGGTGAGCATTGCCCTCGCACTGGCGCTGGAGCTGGCGGCGCTAATCGTCATCCGCGACAATCTGGCGCTCAACATCATCATGCTACTGGCACCCAATGACGCCATCCGCGCCTGGCAAGCTGGTTGAGCAAGCCGTTCAAATACCGGCTATTCTTGCTATTCGAGCACGGTTCGGCCGACAAATGGGCCGCCCGCTTGCCTGGAGACTGCCAGTGAAACCGCGTTTCGTCATCGCCTGCCTGGCTGCCACGCTGGCGGTGCCCGCCCATGCCGGCGAAGTTTTCGGCGGCCTCTACGTCCACGGCGTCGACACGCCCTTCACGCTTGGCGGGTCGCCCGAGGGCGGCGTCGACGTGCAGCTTGGCTATCGCGGCGGTCCGGTCATTCCGGGCACCAAGCTCGAGCCCTATGTGTTCGGCGCCCTCAACAGCCAGGGCGACACCAGCTACGCCGCGGCCGGCCTTGCCTGGAAGTTCGGCGACCGCATCTATGTCAGGCCTGGTGTGGGCTTGGCGATCCATAATGGCTCGACAAGGAACTACAGTCGTCCGGGCGACCGCGACATCGACTTTGGCAGCCGAATCCTGTTCGAGCCTGAACTGGGCATCGGCGCCCGCATCAATGAGCGGCTGACCGTCGAGGCGAGCTGGGTCCACCTCAGCCATGCGACCCTGTTCAGCCGTCAGAACCCGGGCATCGACAATATCGGTGCGCGGGTGAACTTCAAGCTGTAGCTTAGCGCGAGGCGCGCAACGCCTGAAGGTTCGCGCGCATGACGTTTTCGGCATTTTCCGCGATCGGCCGCAGGGTCGGGCTGTCGCCGGATCGGGCAAATCCCGAATGCAGCCGGACCCCCTGCTCGATGACCAACCGCTGCTGGGCGCGATAAAGGCTGTCGAAGTCGCTTGCCGCCGACAAAGCGGCGAGCATCGCCTGATGCTCGGCATTGAGGGATGAGCTGGGCAGCAGGTTGAGGCGCCTCCCGGCAAAGGACAGTTGCGCGCTGGTGCCGCGATGGGCGTTGAGCACGCGCTCGGCGAAGGCGCGGTTGGCGGGGTCGCGAGCCCGCTGCAGGGCCAGTTCCGCCGATTGCATTTCGAACAGGTCGATCGAGGATGCCGTGGCGACGTAGGCGGCGGCTCCAAGCATGACTGGGGCGGCGACCACCGCCGGAGTGACGACGGGCGCCGGCCGGACATCCGGGCGGCGGGCGCAAGCCGCGACGAGCAAGAGGGTGCCGACGGCCAGGATTCTGCCAATGGCATACTTCATTAGGCCGGCCTCCTGCCTGATCGCGGGCAAGCTAGCAGGAAATCAGCGGCCGAGCATCTTCTCCGGCTTGACCACCCTGTCGAACACCTCTTCCTCGACCAGGCCGAGCTCGAGCCCAGCCTCCTTCAGGGTTTTGCCGGTCTTGTGCGCGTGCTTGGCGATGGCTGCGGCATTGTCGTAACCAATCTCGGGCGCAAGCGCCGTCACCAGCATCAGCGAGCGGCCCATCAGTTCCGCGATCCGCGCTTCGTCGGGCGCCAGCCCGTCCAGGGTACGCTGGGTGAAGCTGTCCATCCCGACCGCCAGCAGGTTGATCGAGCGCACGACATTGGCGCCGATCAGTGGCTTGAAGACATTGAGCTCAAGATGGCCCTGGAGGCCGCCGACGGTCACTGCGACATGGTTGCCCATGACCTGAGCGGCGACCATGGTCAACATTTCGCACTGGGTCGGGTTGACCTTGCCCGGCATGATCGAGCTGCCCGGCTCATTCTCCGGCAGCTTGAGCTCGCCAAGTCCGCAGCGCGGGCCGGAGCCGAGCAGGCGGATGTCGTTGGCGATCTTTGA
>Ga0307505_10001075_pt1 | contig 24157 bp, 25 predicted proteins | sample 23_S_MG_FD_202183 | JGI IMG/M metagenome (GOLD analysis project Ga0307505, IMG submission 202183) | Soil microbial communities from Populus trichocarpa stands in riparian zone in the Pacific Northwest, United States - 23_S | ecosystem: Environmental > Terrestrial > Soil > Riparian zone > Trees...
CCCATTGATCGAAGTGGAGTCGCGTGAATCCTGGGGAGCACAGCCGGCCCGGCCTCATCTCATGCACCTGCACGCGGTCGAGCAAATGACCATCCACCATGCCGGCAGTCAGGGCGGGAGCACCGGGGCGGCCCAGTTCAGGGGTTGGCAGAACTGGCACATGTCGGGTCAGGGGTGGGGCGACATCGCCTACCACCTCATCATTGGCGTCGACGGGACGGTCCACGAAGGCAGGGACCCGGATTACGAAGGCGACTCCGGGACTCCCTACGACACCACCGGTCACCTCCTGGTCGTTCTGGAAGGCAATTTCGACCACGAGAAACCCACCCAATCTCAGTTGGAGTCGCTGACAGGTGTGCTGGCGTGGGCGAGCGAGGAGTACGGGATCCCGACCTCCACGATCGCGGGTCATCGCGACCATGCCGCCACGACCTGCCCGGGAACGCACCTGCACGCACTCATCGAGTCTGGTGACCTGAGGGACGGTGTGGACGACCTGATCGCCGAAGGCGGAGTCGAGCTGGTTTGGCCCTAGCGGGTCCCCGCCGATCGGCTCGTCAGCTTCTTGACTATGGAATCGGCCCCGGCATGAGGGAGACTCAACTCGAAGATGCTCCGACCCTCCTCGTATCTATAGGTGAGGTCGCCTCCCATCAGACGGCTGAGATGCCGGGACACACTGAGCCCGATGCCGAGAGCAGCCGGCTGGGTTTCGACATGGTGAACCCTGTAGTACGGCTCGAAGATGCGGTCCCACTCACTCATCGGAAGACCGGTCCCATGATCGATCACCTGGACGACGGCGCGCTCGGCTGTGGTTTGGAACCGAACCTCGATCGGCTCGCCCCCGTATCGGCACGCGTTTGAGATGAGGTTGCGCATCACCTGACGTACTCGCGCGGGGTCGCCCATCGCCAACGGATAGTCAGCAGGTCCGGGCGAGACCTCGATGCGTGTTGCCTCTTCATCGCGGCTCGAAGCCACGACGGTGGAAACTACCTCAGGCAACTTCACCGGCTCGGCTGTCACGGTGACCATGTCGAGCTCTGATCGAGCGGCCACCAGGAGATCGTCGATTATCGCCGCCAGGTCGCCGGCCTCTTCGGAGATGTTGTCGATCATGCGCGAACGTTCGACTTCGGACAGGTTCCTCGTCGGATCACGGAGCAGAGCTGTGAATCCGACCACACCCGTCAGCGGGGTGCGCAACTCGTGGCTCACCGAAGCGAGAAACTGGTCTTTGGCCACGCCGAGCTCCATCAGTCGGCCGACCTCTCGCCGTGCCATCGCCCTCTCTCGAAGCGCAGAGACGAGGAGTGCGCCGGCCAGGCTTATCAACGTGCCTGCAGAGAGCACGAGAACAGCCGCCCACCGGTCCGGCGTAGTTGGCTCACCCTCGATGCCTGCCACCGCGAGTTGCCACTCCTGTCCGAGGATCGGGAACGACTCCGTCCGCCAATTCTCGGGCATCTCCAGCTCACTGCCGGCGTCGAAGACCTCCCATGTCACCGAACTGGTCAGCGCCGGCGAAAGCTTGGCTGCGAGGAATTCGCTCACGTCCACGAGCGCAAAGGCGACACCCAGCACGTTCGGCGTCCCGACCCGGGTGACCGGCCAGAACACCAGGAAGGAGTCGGCGTCGGGCTCCCCGGGGAGTTGCATGAACGGAGTCGATGCGAGCGAGCCAGCCCCGATCGACTGCTCTACCGCGGTAGCGAGGCTCGGCTGCGAGGCCAAATCGAACCCGTACGGCCCGTCGAACGGAGTGTCAGGGTGCGACCACTGCAGGGGAGCGTGGTACCCACGAGGCGCCGGTGACACCCGCTCGCCCTCAGGGGAGAATTCGAAAACGGAGTAGGCAGGGATGACGTTGCGGACCGACTCTTCGAACGCGGCGATCTCATCGGTTTCGATGATCGGGGCATAAGCGATGCCGGCCACTCCCGGATCGACACCCAGGTTGTTGATGAATCGGGTGAACTCGATTCGGGAGACTTCCTCGCTCGAGTGGTACAGAGCTGCCACGGCGACGAGCTGTTCCCCGATCTCCTCGACTGTGTGAGTGATGGAGTCACTGAGCAGGTCGCCGACGTCCTCGAGGTTGGCATTTGCGGTGGCAACCGAACGATCCCACACCACGTACGAGAGAAGGGCACTCAGTGCGATGCCGCCGAGGGCGACCCAAACTCCGAGACGCGGCAAGTCTCTCCTGCCGGTCCCCTCAGGCCCCGAAGTCGGGCCTGTCGTGGTGGTTCCCCCTGGTGCGCCTGGCACACGCTTGTCATCGGCATCCGAGTGCCGGACTTGACCTGCCGGCGACGCCCCGATGGGTCCGGAGAGCAGGTCGTAGGATCGGGCTCATGAGCTCCTTCACACCGAGACCGGCGGGGAGACTGATCCGGGTCGGGGTTTGGACTGCGCACCTCGCCCTGCCAGTGCTGGTGCTGTGGCTGTTATTGGCGCAGCCCCATCTCGACGTCGTCTGGGAACACCGCCCCAGCCACTTCTGGCTGGTCGTTGCCGTCGCTGCCGTCAGCGTTGCGCTCTCGTTCCAGGTGCTACGCGCTGCCCGTCTCCGGGAGGACGCTCGCCTCCTCCTCATCGGGTATGCGTTCATGCTCGCCGCCGGCTTCCTGATGCTGCATGCTCTGGCGACGCCCGGGGTGATAGTCGGTCAACCCAACAGCGGCTTCGAGATCGCCACGCCGGTCGGTCTCGCCCTCTCGTCGGTCTTCTTCGCTCTCGCTTCTGTCGAGTTCTCGGCCGAGGCATCACGACTCCTGGTCGCCCGGGATGACGCCGTGCGATGGTCTCTCGTCGCACTGATGGCCGCTTGGGGCGCAATCTCACTGGCAGAGCTGCCGCCCCTTGCGGGCGCACTACCCGAGCAGGCCGTGGGCCCGATCCGCTGGATGGCGGTCGTCGCCATCGGTGTCTATGCCCTGGCGGGGGCACGCTTCTTCCTAGCCCATCGCCGCAAACCATCGGTGATGCTCATAGCCTTGATCACCGCCGCCGCATTGCTGGCCGAAGCCATGGCGACCATCGTCTGGGCACGCAACTGGCACCTTTCCTGGTGGCTCTGGCACCTGCTCATGGCCGCTGCCTTTGGCTTCGTCGGGTACTCCGCCTACTCCCAATACCGACGCGAAGGTGCTTCGTCCGGCATATTCGACGGCATAGTCACCCGGGAAACGTCCGAGGAGATTCGCCAGGAGTACGGCGGGGCGCTGGAGACCCTCACCGACACCTTGCAGCGCTCCGCTCAAGTGGGAATGACCGACCAGGACCTCGATCTGATCATCACCGGACTCGGCGCTCGATTCTCGCTGAGCGAGGGCCAGACCGAGGTACTGGCTCGGGCGGCGCGCTCACTTGCCACGGAACGGGACCAGGCACGTCGTCTCGGAGCCCTTGCCCTTATCCCCACCGAGACCTGGGTAGAGCGAGATGAAGACGAGCTCCTGGCCGGAGTCGTGGCGATAGTCGCGAGCCGGTTCTCCCCGGATGTGATGCGGATCGGGGTGGGCATCCTCGACGGCACGACCTTCCCCGATCGCCTCCGGACGGGCGAATGGCCAAACGGTGGCGACCGATACACCCGGGACATGTCAGTGGGCGGAGAGGTAGCCGGCGTCATCGAGTTCGCCCGTCCCAGCGGTGAGTTCCGGCCGCGCGATCACACGATCATGGACACACTCGTGGCCGAGATCGGAATCGCGGTCGAGAACGTTCGGCTCTACGGCCAGTTGGACACGTTGTTCCGCACTTACATCTCCCCCGATGTTGCCGACTCTTTGAGAGCAGACCCGACACAGGCGGATCTCGGAGGTTCGATCGCCGAGGTAACGGCGATGTTCGCTGACCTGCGGGGCTTCACCACGTTCTCCGAGACCACCGATCCCGCCGCCGTGATGAGCCTGTTGAATCGCTGCTTCGGAGTTGCCGTCCCCGTCATCCTCGAAAACGGGGGCACCATCGTCCAGTTCATCGGAGACGCAGTCCTCGCCGTCTTCGATGCACCCGTCCCTCGCCCGGGCCACCAACTCAGAGCGGCCCACGCCGCCCTGGCCATGCAGAAGGCGGTCAGCGAAGTCGCAGGAGAAGGAACCTCGGCTCCCCTGTTCCGGATCGGGATCAACACGGGACCCGCCTTGATCGGCAACATCGGCGCAGCGGAGTTCCGCAGCTTCAACGTGGTCGGGGACGCGGTGAATATCGCCTCCCGACTGGAGACAGCCGCAGAGGCCGGGACCGTGCTCATTGGGGAAAGCACTTATCAGGCGGTCGCCGAAGAAGTGGTGGTGACACCGGTGGGTCAGTTGGAGCTGAAGGGCAAGGACGAGCCGGTGGTCGCCTATCGACTAGACGGATTCTCAGGGACGAATTGAGAGATGCGGACGGCCGGGGTAGCCGTCCGCATCGCCCCCCTTCAGGCGGAAATTGGGAGCTGGCCGCCTTCCTCTCACTCACTGGGCCGGTATGTCAGGGCACTGAGGGCCGCAACGGGTCTCGAAGGAGACCCTCCGTCCACAGTTCTCACTCCGTAATCGCCAGGAGCCGGCTGAGGGTTACGCAGGTTTTCACCCAGTGATCGAGAGTTTCCAAGCGGACCTTTCGCGGCACGTCACGAGCGCGGCTGCGAGATCACTGCTCGACAGCCCCCGAACCACCACCCTCTAGCCCACTCCCGCTTACAGAAGCGGTAGGAATCCTCCGATAACCACTCGGTGGTAGCGAAGGCAGCTGAAACCCGACCACGTTCCACGTGGTGGCTCGTGATAAGTGGTGTCATATGGGCGTTGGCAATGACATCGCTGCTGGCCGCCGTCGTCCACCAGCGCTCGGCTACAAAGCCGATCGGCGAATGGGAAGTCTTTCTCCAAGATGCCGAAACCGCAGCCGTCATCGTGCAGGGAGCGGCAAACGAAGAAGACGGAGTTCGCCATGCACGGAATGCCCTGCGCATAGAGGCGGTCTCGATCGTGGACTCGTCCGGGGTCGTCACCTCTTCGACTTCGGGCACCCTGACCGGCAGGCCTGTCCCCAACCATCTGCTCGCTTCCGGAGTCAGCAACGGGAGGTTCACCGGGCTTGCCGAGGCAACTACCGAGGCGATCGAGATCGACGGAGTCGTGGAGTGGCCCGAGGGGACCGTCCTCTATCAGGTGCTCGATCCCATCGAGGACTCGGCCGGGTTCGTGATGTTGCACTACGACGTCTCCGGACTCCTCGCGCGTCGGGCCCAGCCGGGAGCCATCGACCCCTTGACTACCCAACTCCTCGCTCTCGGCGGGGTGTTCTTGGTTCTCGGGGCTCTGGTCTTCATCGGGCACTCCCGGGCTACCCGCCGGCACCGCGAGTTGGCGTCGGAATCCGAGCTCCTCCGGAAGCACTCGATCGAATTGGAGAAAGCCAACGAGGAATTAGCCGCATCCCGGCGCAAGGCAGAGCAGGCCCTGGCTCTGGCGGAGGAGAAGATGCGCATCAGGTCCGAGTTCGTCCTGATGATCAATCACGAGCTACGGACACCGCTCACCAGCGTGGTCACAGGTGCCGAGCTCATGCGCGACAGTGAGCTCGGACCGGATGAGCGCCGAGACCTCATCGACTCGATGGTCACCCACGGGAAACGATTGAGCGAGATAATCGACCAGATCCTGGCTGTGGCTCGCATCGAGAACCTGGGGCTCACCTATGAGCTCGAGAACGTGTCGTTGGAGACAGTCTGCGAAGCGATCGATTCCGATTTCTCTCTCTCCGTTCCCGAGTCGGTCGAGGTGAGGGTGCGCACCGACCTCCGCACGCTGGCCCTCATCGTTTCCTCGTTGGCGGACAACGCCCGTACCCACGGAGCCGAGACCGTCTCCATCGACTGTCACATGGAGTCGAAGCTCCATCCGATGATCGAGCTCGGTCAGCAACCCAGCGAGGCCGTATTCATCACGGTTGCCGACGACGGGCCGGGCATAGACGCCGGGTTCCTGCCACGGGCGTTCGAGAAGTTCGAGAAGAACAGTTTCAGCTCGGGTACTGGGCTAGGGCTGTACCTGGTCCGCCTGATGGTCGATGCCCTCGATGCCTCGGTCTCGGTTCACACATCCCCATCCGGCACGACGTTCCAATTGGCACTGCCTGCGACGGTTCGAGAACGGGCCATGGAAGCGGTATGACACGGATCTGGCTAACCGGACTCATCCTGATGGCGCTTGCCGGCTGTTCTGAGACTGGCGGGAGTCCTTCGTCGTATGTGTTGGACGAGTTCTCCATCGACGGCCCAAGTCGCCTGGGCGACGGGATCGAGACCGTGACCATCGACAATGGAGGCGAATTCCCACACACCCTCGTAGTCACCGACGAGACGGGCAATGTGATGGCGGCCACATCATTGATCCAATCCGGTGAGAGCACCAGCCTGACCCTCGACCTCGATCCCGGGACTTATTCAGTCACCTGCCGAATCGTCACCCAAACCCCGGATGGAGACATCGTCGACCACTTCGAGGCAGGAATGCACGCCACCCTCGACATCCCGGGCTGAGCCTCCCGCAATTCACGGTCTCCGAGCTGCGGTCGATGGTTGAATCCCGCTGGTGTTCGAACCAATACATACCTCTCGACTCCTGATCCGACAGCCACGGAGTGGCGATGCCAGCGCTCTGCATCAGCGGCGCAACGACCCCTTGGTGGCTCGATATCAGGATTGGAAGACTCCGTACCTCATGACTCAGGCCGAGGAGCTGATCGCCGAGATCTCGGTGATGGGAGAGCCACGACCCGACGCGTGGTGGATGGCGACCGTCGAGCACGCCGAGTCGGGAGAGATCATCGGGGATCTGGCGGTGCTCCTCACATCAGAAGGTCACACAGCGGAGATCGGCTACACGTTCGCCAGCAGCCATTGGGGCAACGGGTACGCAGTAGAGGCAGTAGAAGCGCTAGTGGACTGGTTGCTGACCGACGACAGGAGGACGCGTCTCACCGGCCTGCTCGATCCGGACAACCGCGCATCGGCGATGGTCCTCGAGCGCGCGGGCTTTCTCTTCGAGGGCCACACCCGTCTCTCCTTCTGGTTCGGCGACGAGGTTTCCGACGACTGGATCTACGGGATGACGAGGGAGGACCACGAGACCTGGAAGAACCGTCCCCGCAACCCCCCGACCACGTTGGAGCTGGTGCCGGTCGACCAATCGAACGAATGGGATGTGTTCCGGCTGAGGACACACAAGACCCAGGAGGACTTCGTCGCCCCCATGAGCGCTTCGTTTGCGGACGCACTCTTCCCGGAGATAGTCGACGGCGCCCCGGTGGTGCCATGGATGCGAGGTGTGGTGGCAGACGGCGAGTACGTCGGTTTCGTGATGCTTGCCCTGATCACAGAGCATCATCCCGAGCCATATCTATGGCGACTCCTCGTCGACCGGCTCCACCAGCGGCGCGGCATCGGATCCAGGATCATCGAGCTGATCGAAGAGGAGTGCCGCGGGTGGGGAGCGACGACGCTGCTCACCAGTTGGGAAGAGGGCCGAGGGACTCCGGCTCCCTTCTACACGAGACTTGGATTCGCACCAACGGGGCGTATCGTCGACGAAGAGACCGAGGCCAGGAAACAGCTTGTCTGAATACCAACCGCCCTTGATGGCCGTCAGCGTCGACGTAGCCGTGTTCGCCAACGTCGGCGGTGCGCCCCATGTCGTGCTGATCCGGAGAGGCAACGAGCCCTACCGCGGGGCCTGGGCCCTGCCCGGAGGGTTTGTGGAAGTCGATGAGGACCTTCCCATTGCCGCGGTGCGTGAGCTCCAAGAGGAGACCGGCATCGACCTGGACCCATCGGCGCTGACACAGGTAGGGGCCTACGGCACACCGAATCGCGACCCCCGCCTGAGAGTAGTCGACGTCCTCTTCTGGGCCTCTCTCCCGGAGGCTCCAGAGCCGGTAGGAGCCAGCGATGCCGCACACAGCCAGCTGATTCCCGTGAGCGAAGCTCTCGGAAACGGCTTCCAACTCGCGTTCGATCATCCGATCGTGCTCCGGGACGCCGTGACCGCAGCCGGATTGTGACCAAGCCGTCTCTCACCGTCTCCGAGTTCCTCAGCCGGGCCCAGGGAGCGATCGTCGCCGAGTTCCCCACCCCCCTCTGGGTCAGGGGCCAGGTAACCGGTTATCGACGGACCAGCGGGGGCGCCGGGTTCTTCCGCCTGGCAGATCACGACGTCGCTGATGCCGCTGTCGATGTGGCGGCCCGGGGACGGGTCATGGCAGACATCGACCGCGTCCTGGGAGTCTCCGGGCTCGGCAGTCTTCGCGATGGCGTCGAGATCAGGGTGAGGGGCACGATTGGCGTTGAGAAGCGCAACTCAGTGATTCGTCTGAGCCTCCTCGAGATCGACCCCGAGTTCACGGCGGGGCGCTTGGCGATCGACCGCGCCGAGGTATTGGGGCGGATGCGGGCCGACGGTTCGTTGCAGGCGAATGCCCAACTGCCTACCCCCCTCGTCCCCCTGCGCATCGGACTCATCACCAGCCGGGGGTCGGCTGCCCACGCCGACTTCATCGACCAACTTCGCCGCTCTCAGTATCGGTTCGCCGTCAAGACCGTCCACACGACCGTGCAAGGTGGGTCGGCGCCCGATCGGATCGCCACCGCCATCTCACGATTCGAGCCGGGAATCGTCGACATGGTGGCCCTCGTGCGTGGCGGGGGCTCTCAGTTGGACTTGACGGCTTTCGATAGCGAGACCATCGCCAGGGCGATCGCATCGTCGGCGGTCCCTGTGATCACCGGTCTGGGACATGACACCGACCGCACCGTTGCCGACGAGGCGGCCGCCTTCGCTGAGAAGACCCCGAGCGCTGCCGGCGAGTGGATCGTGGGACGGGTGGGCGACTTCGCCCACCGTCTGTCCACTGCCCGTCAGGTCATCGTGAGAGAGAGCCAAATCGCCCTCGACCGGCATCGGGAGACGCTCCGACGTGCCGCCTCCGATATCTCGGGCGGAGCCTCCGCACTCGTTCGACAGAGCGACACGTTGACGGCCCTCGAAGGTGGCATCTCCGAATCAGCGCGGCGAGTTGTTCGAGATCAGCAACGTCTTCTGACGTCGCTCGGCGACTGGTTCTCGGCCGTCGGCATCGAGAGCACCCTGCAGAGGGGTTTCGCAGTGGTCACCGGCTCTGAGACCTCTCGTGTGGTCCGGTCGGTGAGTCAGGTGAAACCTGGAGATCGACTCTCGCTCCGATTCGCCGACGGTACGGTCCGGGTTGTGGTCGAAAACGAATGAGCACCGAAGATCTCAGCTACAGCCAGGCACTCGATGAGTTGCGCTCCATCCACGCTCGTCTCTCTGCCCCCGACGTCGACGTCGACATGCTTCTCGAGGACGTCCAGCGAGCCTCAGAGCTCTTGGACTTCTGCCGAAGACGAATCACAGCGGTCGGAGAGCAACTCGAAGAGGTCCTCGAGGACTTCGACTCCTGACCCGGCTCAGCTCAGTGTCGACTGAGGCTCGGTGTGGGTGGACGTGTTCACCCGGGGCGTGCTGAACAGTTCGAGAAGCCGGGTGTTGATCACCTTGAACCCGTCGGTCACCAAGACCCCTTCGTTGTGCAGCTGGTTGGCCTCGACGAGTAGCGCCATCCACTGCTGCGTCACCTCGCGCGATGGCGTCGCCGCCGAATCGACGGCGACCTCGACGGCCTCCAAGCGACGGGTCAGCCTGGCCACCTTGATCTCCGCAGTGGAGATCTCCTCGTCCACTTCGACGATTTGAGTCCCCACATCGTGGATCCGCTCCAGATTGTGCAGAAGGGAGGCGGTCACCTCGACCTGGGCCCGCCGCTTGGTGCCGGGGCGCGCTGTCGGCACCCAAATAGCGATGTTGGCAAGACCGACGAAGACGATCAGACCGAGACCTGCCCACAGACTGAAATCGGGACCGAGAGACCCCATCGTGGAGCAGAGTCGGAGGGTGTCATCACCGGGGAGGTCGAGGACACCGCTCGAGCAATCGAGAAGAAACACCGCGATGGCGGCGACCAGTAGCGAAGCCGTGGTGAGGAGGACGCGGGAGGACATGGTTCGATATCCCAATCGGCTGCTCCGAGCTGAATCTTGACCCCGATCCCCTTGTCGACGCCCTCTGGCTTCACCGCCACCAGTCGATCCGGCCCGCCTAGTTGCCGCCCCGGTTATCCCCTTCTTGCGCCTTGCGCCTCCCCTGCTCATACCGGGAGAGGGCCGATCGGATATCGATGGCCTTCTCGGCGGCGGCTATCGATGGGTCGTCCTCGACGAGGGCGAAGTTCTCTCCGGGAACGCGTACCCGCAATGCCGTCACCGTGCCGATAGGTGGACGGGGAGTGGTTTGATCGGGTCGGGTCTCAGCCCGGCGCATTCCACCATTGCTGCTCACGGGTCCCTTCGGTGCGGGCCGCTCGGTCATTCCGGGCCGGTTGACCAGGGGGGCGAAAACCTTGTCCAGAAAGGCCTCGGCCTCGAGCTTGGCGCCCTCCGACATGGCGACCACTCCCGTGCCATGGGCCATGCGGCGCTCGAATCGGCTGAAGGCGGCAGCTTCCGGCTCATGTTGACCGCCATTGGAGGCAGCTGGGTTCGGAACGTGGGACGACGGCACGACTTCTTGCCGCGCCGGAAGCCGATGGTCGGCCACCGCGGGCGAAGGGACACTGGTTGGGCGAGTAACCAGGCGCCCGGGAACGACAACCCTGGCCGTGGTACCAGGGACGCCTGGAACCAATTGCACCTGGATCTCATGACGGCTGGCGAGGCGAGCGACGAGAGCGATGCCCATCCGGGGGTCCGGCCCCGTGCCCGCACCGGCCGCAGGATCGCCGAGGGCTCTGTTCAGCTCCGCAAGGAGGTGTTCGGGGAGGCCCACACCGCGATCGGAGATGGACAACAAGTAGTCGTCCTGTTGGAACAACCCAGTGAGGCGGACCTCATCCTCCGGCTCCGAGAACGCGATCGCGTTGTCGACCAGCTCCGAGATCAGCTGGGCCATTCCGCTCACTGCCTCCGTCGATATGACAGCAGGCTCGAGGGCAGCCACCTCGACACGTCGTTCCCCAGAATTGGCCAGTGCGATCTCGACGAGCTCGGCAACGTCCATAGCGGCGAACCCTACCGGTGGCCACCCACGCGAACCAAGGACCCCATCCCCGTCCCGCCTGGGAAAAACCGACCCCGAGAACACCGTGAGCCAACGGTCCCACCGATAAGGTGCGCAGATGCCCGAGGGTCACCAAGCCATCGATCGCGACCCTGGCTTCGCAGATCGCCACCGGCTTCTCGTTTTGTACCTGTGGGCGCTCGTCCCAGTGCTGGCCTTGTCAGGATCCATCGGCGACCGGCCCCCCATCGAGACCGCCCTCACTTCAGCAGTCCTCGTCACACTCGCCATTGCGGCCAGTGTGATGAATGGAGCCGAGTCAGCCGCATTGGCAGTCAGCCTGGGGATCGCTCTGGGAAGTGCCGCCGTCGTGTGGCAGTCACTTGGGACCCCGCTGGCCTGGCTTCCTTCTCTGATCGCTTTGGTCGTGGTCTCGTCTCATCGTCGTTTGTATTCGTTCTCAGCCGCCGGAGCGGTGCTGGCCACGCTCGGGCTGGTGACTCTGCCTCCTCAACATGGCACTCTCTGGAGTCTTGGCATCGTCGCCACGGTCCTCGCCCTGGTGTTGACCTGGCGTTTGACTCCCCATGCGAAGCCGGGACCGGAGTCATCGAGTCATTTCCACATCAGCTTCGAGGAAGCCCCGATCGGCATGGCGGTGCTCAAGCCTTCCGGAGAGCTGATAGAGGTCAACAAAGCGATGACCAGGATCGTGGGCCATGACCAGGATTACCTGACGGGGTCCAACATCTCAGGGTTGGTCCATGTCGACGACCACCGGGAATTGGGTGAGGCGTGGGAGCGAATGGGCAACGGCGACCTGCACCGGGCCACCGAATGGATGCGCTGGATCAATGCAGATGGACGGACGGTATGGGCCAAAGTCTCCTTGTCGTTGGTGCCGCGGACCCAAGATCAACCAGCCCTGGTCATCCTCCAACTCGAGGAAGCCGCCGACGCCCACGAAGAGCGGCTCCGGCTCGTGGGGATGCTCGAGGACAAGGACGCACTGGTGGCGACCCTGGGCGAAGAGATCCGCAAGCCGCTCGGCCTTCTCATCGATCTCACAGATCTCGCCGTGCACCCCCATATCGACACCGGGGCCACCCTTCCCAAGATCGAGGCACACGCCAGAGAGATCGCTTCGATCGTGGACGACATCGTCCTCTCGGCGCGCGCCGACTCGAGGCCGGTGACCGTCGTCTCGCAGACGATCGACGCCGCGGTGATCTGTCGGGAGGTCCTGGCCGAGCACAGGGTCGACCCGGTCGCCGCCTCTTACGAAGCCAGGACGATGTGGGCCGATCCGCTTCTCGTGGGTCACATCGTCGGCAACCTCGTGGGCAATGCAATTCGCTATGGGGGACCGGACGTGAGGCTCCGAACCATCCCATCCGGTCCAGACACAGTCGTGCAGGTGAGTGACGATGGCGCGGAGGTCCCCGACAGGGAGCGGGAGCGCATATTCGACGGCGATCTCCGCACCGGGCAACGGGTCACCAGCCCGGCAGCCGTAGGTCTGAGCCTCACAGTCGGCAGGCATCTGGCGCGGTTGATGGAGGGAGACCTCGAGTACCGGCGTCAAGGAGGGAGAAACGTCTACGAGTTGCGACTGCCCTCCGAGCAGATCACCGAGATGCCGCAGAGACGGGAGCTCGAGATCGCGATGGAGACGTCGCTATTGGACAGCCACCCCGGTTGAGGCGAGATCCAGTGCGTGCTCCACGAGGGTGACCAGGACCCTCTGCACGTCGACACGGACCCGGGCATCGCAGTAGACGATCGGAGTACCGGAGCCAACCTGGAGTGCATGTCGGACATCTTCGATCGAGTGGAGTTTCCGACCGTGGAATGTGTTCATCGCCACGACGAACGGGGTGCCCCGCTTCTCGAAGAAGTCGATGGCGGCGAAGCTGGCTTCGACGCGGCGAGTGTCCACGAGGACGACGGCGCCGATCGCGCCACGAGCCAACTCGTTCCACATGAAGTGGAATCTGTCCTGGCCGGGGGTCCCGAACAGATAGAGCACCAGGTCGTGTTTGAGACTGATCCGCCCGAAGTCCATGGCCACCGTGGTCATGGTCTTGGTGCCGTCTCCGAACAGTTCGTCGACACCCGCGCTGGCCTCGGTGATGATGGCCTCGCTTCGTAGCGGCTCGATCTCGGAGATGGCGCCGACAAAGGTGGTCTTGCCCACGCCGAATCCACCGGCGACGACGATCTTCACCGGAGTCAGAGCAGAACGGTCAGAGTGATTTGATTCCATCGAGCACCTTGTGCAACAGGTCTGTGTATACCTCACCTCCGGGCTCGGTGACGAGCACGGAAGGTGGATCGGTGATGGTCACCGCCCCCTCCGCCCGCAGGTCGTCGGCGAGGACCCGGACGACACCGACCGGCACGGCGAGGAGTGCGGCCAACTCGACCACCGCAGTCTCCCGCCGACTCCGGCTGATGATCTCGGCGGCCTCCCAGCGAAAACGACGTCTTTGTCGCATGCCCTCGGGGGTAGACGCCACCAGCGCCTCCAAGGCGATGAGTGGGCTCTCGGTGATCGTGCGGCCGCCGGTCATCGTGTACGGCCGGACGATTCGCCCGCCGACCAGGGGCTGGGGCGGGTCTAGATGGCTCATTCGGTCTGGGCGAGCAACGCCTTCAGTTCATGGCGAACGTCAGCCGTGAGACTGTCGCCCACGCGCTGGACGAAGATCGACATCTCGAAAGCTATGGCCCCCATGTCGATGTCTTTCTCGGTGAGACAGCAAATCAGAGAACCATCCCTGATTCCGGTGACGAAGAGCCAGCCGTTCTGCATCTCGACGATCACGTTCGACACGGGACCAGCCCCGAATCGGCCGGCGGAGCCGTAGGCGAGGCCGATCATGCCCGAGGACACGGCGGAGAGTCTCTCTGCCGTCTCGCGGTCGACCCCATCGGACTTCGCAAGGGCGAGCCCGTCGGATGACACCACCACAGCGTGGGTGATTCCGGGGACGGTGTTGCAGAGCCGCTCGAGGAGCCAATTGAGGTTGTCGGCCGGGTTGCTCAACCCCACTCCTCGTCTACGCGCCCTTCGGGATTAGGGCGGCCGTCGGGGTCGTCGGCCGAACGCCTCCCCCGGTCGTAGGCGGCGAGGGCCGACTTGATCTCGGCTGCCCCGTCACCCGGAGAGCTGCTGGCTCTCCCCTCTTCATCGTCGCTGTATGCCTGGCCGGGTGTGCGCACGGGAAGGGCTGAGAGGTCGTCATCATCGGTGTAGCGGGATTGGGTCAGGTCGATGACTCGATCGCCTTCCTGGCTCAAATCCGACGAGGCGGTCATCTCGGCGACCCGTCGCTCCTGTTCTCGTCTGAGCAGGTAGGCCCGGGTCTCTGGGTCGCTGTAGTGAGCGCCCGACGTGGCGCGGGACCGCTCGGAGACGATACGACGGGTGTGCTCCGAGCCCCAGGGGCGGGGATCGGATGATGAGGACACTTCGAGATGATCTCTTGGGATGGTGATCCGGGCGGTGATCCCGGGGACCCCCCGAATCAGTTCCACAGCGAGACCATGGCGATGGGCCAGCTTGGCGACGACGTAGATCCCGAGGGTGGGCTCGACACTCAAGCCAAGGGCCGGCGGCCTGTGGAGGACCCTGTTCATCTCTGTGATACGGGCCTCAGACATGCCGACACCGCGATCGGAGACGGCCAGTTGGTAGCCGTCCATTTCGAACAGTCCTGTCACTCTGATCATCTCGGAGGGCGGTGAGAATTGGACCGCGTTCTCGAGTAGCTCGGCGACCAGGTGACTCACATCTGAGACAGCCGCACCGGAGAGCCGGGCAGGCTCCAGGGCGAGCACCTCGATGCGGTGGTACTCGTCGATCTCGCTGACCGCGGCCCGGACCACGTCGGCCATGTCAGTGGCCTTAGCCCATACCCGGGGAGACTCCGAGCCGGCGAGCACGAGCAGACTCTCTGCATTGCGTCGCATTCGAGTCGCGAAGTGGTCGAGTTGGTAGAAGCCACTCAGGACCTCCGGATCCTCCTCACCGGATTCGAGCTGATCTAGAAGCGCCAGCTGCCGATCGACGAGGGAGCTGTTTCGCCGGGCCAGCGTCACGAAGATCGAGGACACGCCGGCGCGCAGGGTCTCCATCTGCCGGGCCCCAACGTCGACCAGTGAGCGATGGAGAGCCTCGAAAGAGCGTGCCAGGTCTCCGATTTCGTCGTCAGTGCTGGTGTCGAGGCCAATCGGGGCGATGGCGTCGAGATCGATCTCGGGGCTGCGGAGTGCGTCCAGCAAGTCGAACAGGTCCTTGCTGGCGACACGACGGGCAGCAGAGGTCACATCGTCGATGCGGCCGACCATCAGTCTCGCCCGCGATCGGACATAGAGGATCGTGCCACCCGCCGCGGCTGCGGCAATCGCAAGGGCAGCGAAGCCGACCCAGGAGAGCCCGCTCACAGAGTCATAGGTCGCCCATGCAGCCAGGGCGCCAAGCAGCAGTGTCAGGACCGCCAACGGCGCGACGGCCAGAGTCAATCTCGTCGGGATCGACCATTTTCTCACGGTCGCCTCCGTACGGTTCGCGACAGCCTCCCTCGGCCTCATCCCGGCCGACGTTACAACACCAATGGCCCGGTTCTCGGGAACAACCTCCGGGATGTTCACCGACAGGGAACACGCCCATGATCCAGCGGGTTGACGTCTCCATGACCGACCTGCCCGATCTTGCGATCACCGGCTCCACCGGCGCGGTGGGCGGGAGGACAGCCCAGCGGCTCGCCGACGCCGGGATCGCCCAGCGTCTCCTCGTCCGGGATCCTGCCCAAGCCCCTTCCCTCGCCGGTGCAGTCCCGGTGGCGGTCTCCGATTACGGAGATGTGGAGGCGATGACCGGGGCGCTGGCCGGCGTGAGCACCCTGTTTCTCGTCTCTTTTCGTGAGGCCGATGACCGGCTGCAACGTCACTTTCGTGCCGTCGATGCCGCAGCGGCGGCCGGTGTCGAGAGGATCGTCTACCTGTCGTTCCTCGAGGCCAGCGCCGACTCGACTTTCGCCCTCGGCCGACAGCATTTCGCCACAGAAGAGCACATCAGGGAGACCGGTCTCGGCTTTGTCTTCCTCCGATCGAGCTTCTATGCCGACTTCGTCCCGTACTTCACGGGTGACGATGGGGTGATCAGGGCACCGGCCGGGGACGGCCGGGTGAGTTGGATCAGCCGCGACGACATCGCCGACACCGTTGCCGTGGCAATACAGACCGAGGAGTTCGACGGTCAGTCTCTCGAGAACACCGGGCCTGCTGCCCTCGACTTCCACGAGACGGCGGCAATCCTGAGTGACGTAACCGGCCGCGAGATCTCTTACGTCGAGGAGACAGTGGAAGAGGCATGGGAGTCACGTCGGCCCAGCGGCGCCCCCGACTGGGAGATCGAGGGTTGGATCACCTCGTACCTGGCAATCGGCAACGGCGAGCTCTCGACGGTATCCGACACCGTCGAGCGGCTCACCGGGCACCAGCCCGTCGATGTCGAGACTTTCCTTCGATCGAACGCCGGTCTCTGGTCGCATCTGGCCGGGTGACCGTCGTCCCCCCAACGAGATGAGGCCCCGGCAGACGCCGGGGCCTCATCTCTCAGCTCGACAGACCTATGGGCGGACCAACTGGCCTTCGATGTCGAGAACGACCTCCTTGGACACGAGCCATCCGCCACCCTCGAGTGCTGCGTTCCAGGTCAGATCCCAGTCCGCCCTGGAAATGACCGCTTTGGCCGTGAACGCGATGTGCTCATTGCCCCACGGGTCGGTGGCAGAGCCCTCGTAGACGACATCGAGGGTCACCGGCTTGGTGACGTCGCGAACGGTGAGGTCACCGGTCACCTCCCAGTTCTTCCCGTCACGCGTGATCCGGGTGGAGACGAAGCGAAGCTCGGGATGACTCTCGACATCGAGGAAGTCGGCCGAGCGGAGGTGATTGTCACGGTCTTCGGCGCCGGTGGTGATGCTGGCGGCGTCGAGTGTCAACTCGATCTTCGAGTCGGTGAGATCGTCTGCGATCTCCACCGTGGCGTCATAGGTCTCGAAATGGCCCCGGACCTTCGTCACCATCAGATGCTTGGCATTGAAACCGATCTTGGTGTGAGCCTTGTCGATCGCCCAGGTACCTGTGGCGATCTCGGACGCTGTCTGTGTGGTCATTGTCTTTCCTTCTCTTGTTGCCTGATAGTTGACTATAGCAACCATTGCGCACAACAACTATTCCCGAAGTATCATGAAGACATGAGCGACGTGCCTCCTCGAGTCCAAGCCTGGCGTGCGTTGATGCTCGCCCATGCCCGGGTGACGACAGCTATGGACGAGAGACTGAGAGCCGAGGTGGGCATCCCGGGAACCTGGTACGAGGCACTGGTGGAGATCGCATTCGCCGGCGGGACGATGAAGATGAACGAGTTCGCCGAAGAGACCACTCTCACCAAGAGCGGCGCCACTCGATTCGTGGACCGTCTCGAAGCCGCCGGCTTGGTGACGAGGGAGGCGTGTCCCACCGATCGAAGGGCCTCCTACCTCGTGTTGACGGAGGAGGGGCGCCGGGTGCAGAGAGCGGCAGACCCCCATGTGCTCGAGGTGATCGACGAGATGTTCGGGAACTCCCTCAGCGACGACGAGGCCGTGACGATTCGGGATGCGCTCAATCGGGCACGTCTCGACCTCGCGGCCATCTAGCCTTCGGGAAATGACCGCTGAGCATCCGCCGACCAACGACCAGAGAACTTGGCGGGTTCTTGCACATGCCTCAGCCTTCATACAACTGGTCGGCGTCCCCAGCGTCTTCGGCCCCCTCGTCGTCTGGTTGATTCGCCGGGACGACCCGGCCGTCGCCCCACACGCCCGGGCCGCTTTGAATTTTCAGTTATCACTGCTGATCTATTTCTTCGTGGGTGGGATCGTCGCAGTCCTTGCCGCAATCACGATCGTCGGGCTCGTGGTCACCGCCCTCATCGTGATCCTGATCCTTTTCATGGTGGTACTCGAGCTCATATTCGCCCTCCTGGCGACGCTTGCCGCCTCACGCGGCGAGCTCTACGAGTACCCGATGAGCATCAACCTGATCAAAGCGTGACCGAGGGAACCGGAGCCGCAAACACTTGAACGATCTCCTCCTCATCGCCGCACTCACCATCGGTCTCATGATGCTGATCACCTGGGTGGTGAGCGTCGTGATCGACGATGCCTCCATCGTGGACATCGTCTGGGGCCTGGGGTTCGTGCTCGCCACCTGGTCGACCTACCTCTTCGGCGATGTGGAGGCCAACCCCCGTGTCGTCCTGATCCTGGTCCTGGTGTCCGTGTGGGGCCTTCGTCTGACCGGCCATCTCGCCTGGCGAAACATCGGCAAGGGTGAGGACCGCCGCTATCAACAGATGAGGAAGAAAAGCCCCGACTCATTCTGGCTGGTCAGCTTGTGGAAGGTCTTCGGCCTCCAGGCCGTGATCATGTGGGTGGTCTCGGTGCCGGCTGTCGTGACCCTGGGCAGCGACACCGCGCTCTGGTGGCTCGACTACATCGGGGTTGCGGTTTGGGCGGTCGGGTTGTTCTTCGAGACCGTCGGCGACCTCCAACTCGCCCGCTTCAAGGCCAAGCCCGGTTCCAAAGGGCAAGTCATGGACGACGGCCTGTGGCGCTACACCCGCCACCCGAACTACTTCGGCGACTTCTGCGTCTGGTGGGGCATCTATCTCGTGGCCGCTGCCGGAGGCGCCTGGTGGGCCATCTTCTCGCCCCTCGCCATGTCCGCCCTACTCATGAGGTATTCCGGCGTGGGGTTGCTCGAGAAGACCATCGCCCGTCGTCGTCCCGGCTACGACGAGTACGTGCGGAGGACCAACACCTTCTTTCCCGGCCCGCCACGGAGCGGCTGATGAGCCCAGCGCAGCGGCTCCCAGTCGGTCACTGGTAGTTCGCGGAAAGGGACTCCCAAGAGCGGCGAATCACACAGTCGATCGCCTTCAGCGCAGCGCAGACCGCGAGGATGGAGAGGGCGATCACGACGATCGGCCCCGGCGGCGAGGCCCAACCCGAGGCTATGGCCACGAGTGTGAGGCTGACCGTGAACAACAACAGGTAGATGCTGAGACGATGGCGGTCGTGGCGGCGCCGATCCAGTCGCTCCACACGCTCCTTCACGGAGCTGAGGGAGCCTCCGGTCAGCTCGATCACCGCGGCCCCCTTGCGACGCCGGCGCGTGCAAACCCACAGATGGGGCGCGGCCAGCTCGATCTCGTAGGGCCCGGCGCGCCACCCGTCGCCTCGTTCACTCCAGGTGAGACGGCTCACACCCGCGACTCTACGCCAACGGGGGGAATTGGTCAGTAGCCCAGCTTGCTCACCATGGCCCAGACGGCGAACACGAGTGTCGCCAACTCCAGCGCGGTCGAGCGGTGAAACACACCGAGGGCCTGACCGGTGTTCCCTTCTCCCGCAACTGCTCCCATTAACCGTTTCTGCACCTTGTTGGCGACGAGAGGCTGCCAGACCGCCGAGAAGAGGAACACACCGAGGCCGACGAGGACGAAGGCGTCGGTCCACCCCCAAGGGTCGACGGTGAGGACGAGGATGATCCCGGTCAGGAGGGTGAGCCCGGCGGCCGGGCCGAAGTATCGATCTGCGGTGCGGGCCAGCATTGGCACCGAGTCGCCCGCCTCGCCACCCGCCTTCACCAGGTGGGTGAAGGCGTACCAGCTATAGAGGCCACCGCCGATCCATGCTGCCGCCGACAAGATGTGCAGGGTGAGAAGACCATCGCGCATGGGCGTTCCTTTCGAGTCCCGGACAAGTTAATGCCCCGAGATGTCACGGTGGCGTCTCCTGAACCCACCCGGCCAGTTCGATGACCACGTCCTGGAAAGACTCACCGTGCCCGGTCTCCGCGGCATGCGCCACCTCGTGGAGGACCGTCCATGCCCGCGCTGGGCTCTCGATCGAGATCGAGCGAGTCGCCGGGTCGTAGACACCTCCGAGACGGCCGTTGAGCTCAGGGACCACACGGAGACCGACGGGCTCGATGCCGAGGTAGTCGGTCAGATCTTCGGCGAACGATCGCGCCTCCTCCTCGTCGAGGAACGTATTGGCCAATGCGCTCATCGTGAGGTCGAGGCCGGCGGCCCTTACTGCCTCCTGCACGACGCAATAGTCGAAGCCGCAAACCTCGAGCCCGTTGTCGGCAATGGTGCGGGCGAAGAAGACGTTGTAGAGCGGGACGAGCGCCAACGCCACCGCGGTGACAACCGACACACCGATGATGAGCGGGCGCCGCCACGCCGGGGTGCGCTCTTCACCTTCGGCGAGCTCTTCGTCGTCCCAGACGTCGAAGGGATATCCGGGAGGGACGTCATCGACTGCCCCGGGGTCGTCGACCCAGTCGTCGGAGGGTGGCTGTTCGTCGTGTTCGGAGCCGGTCACCTTTCCGATGCTATGACGGGGACCGGGCAACCGACCGACGAGCCACCGGGCCTCAGCGGTGCAATTCGGGGTCGGTCTGCCAAACCCTGGTTCGAATGGTGTGCACCGAGTCTCCGGAGAGCACACCCCCGCGGCCGAAGAGCCTTCCGAATTGCCAGTTGGACAACCCCAGTTCGGGCCGATTCAGCGCGTACTGGCCGTCGACCCAACGGGTGAACCCGTTGCCAACGAACGGTGAGTCGATCAGGTCGAAGAACCGGCTGTGCTCCTCGGTGTCTTCGGACAAGAGGCTCGCGGCGAACCGGGGGCTCTGCGAGTTGAAAAGCTCGATGGCAGTCTCGACATCGGGGACCACGGTCAGGGAGATCTCCGGGCTCGCCTCCCACTCCCACTCCACCCCCAGGTCGTCGTCTCCCAACGACTCGGTGCGGGGCTCGGTGACCACACCTCCCGCTCTGGTTATCGCGGCCGGCTCGAACCAGGCCTCGGGGATCAGCCCGACCGCAGAGTCGGTCACATGGAGCTTGGATGTCGCTCCGACGCTCTCACCGGCCCGGTGGAGGCTCTCCAGCACCACCGGAACCAGGTCGGCAGCCCGCGACTCCACAACGCAGACCGTGTTGAGGGTGTTGCACACCTTGCGGTCGAGGGAGTGGAGCACGGCCGCGGACAGCGCGGCGGAATCAGCGGACTCTGCCGCCACCAACCATGCGCCCCCCGTCCCGTGCAGGCTCACCGGGATCCCGGTCTGACGGGCCACCGAGCCGAGTTGGGACACTGCTGAGCCGGAGCCACGGGCGACGGCGAGCCCAAGCCGGAGGTCGGAGAACATCGCCCAGCCCGCGGCGCGTGAGGGACTGTCGACCAGGGAGACTGCACCGGAAGGCAATCCGGCCTCGGCCAGGGCAGGTTCCAGTGCCTCGCTCATTATCGCCCGGGCGGTCCCGAGGGCGTCGGAACCGATGCGGAAGACAACAGTGTTGCCGCCGGCGAGAACACCGCAGGCATCGGCGAACACGTTTGGCCGTCCTTCGAAGACGAAGCCGACTATCCCGAGACCCGCCCGCACCTGCTGCAGAGCCCACCCATCGTGCTCGACCGTCTCCACCACAGCGCCGCGGCCGAGGTCGATGTCCGACCAGAGACGCAGTCCCTCGACCATGCCCTTCCTCATGTCGGGGCCGAGAGCCAGCCGGGTGGTCGACCGGCCCTGCTGTTTTGCCCTCGCCACATCCTCGGAGTTCGCCTCATCGATCGGAGCGAAGGCGGCATCGTCCTCGAGACGGGATGCGAAGACCTCGTAGAAAGTCTTCAGTTGGCCGGGCAGAACTGTGCCCATCCGGGAGAACGCTGTGTGAGCGGCGTCGACTGCCGACCGGGCGATCTCCCAGTCCCCCGACGGGATGTGGAGCAGGGCGCCGCTGTCCTGAACGACGATGAGGCGATCGCCTGCCCGGAACCTGTCTGCGAGATCCTCGTCGACGATCACGATCTTGTTGCCGCCGTAGACGATCGGCATGCCGGCCTTGAGCGCAGTGAGGGTCTGTGCCATCTCCTCGATCCTATGTCAGGACGACCAGGTCGTCGCGATGGATCACCACTCCCCCGGCAATCGAGCTGTGAGCACCGCGGGCACGGGCGATGTCGTCTGCGGACAGCGCCACCAGGCCTTTGGCGATGAGCCGACCCTGGTTGGTGACCTCGACGGCCGCCCCGCTCGAGAACTTGCCCTCGACCTCTGCCACCCCAACCGGGAGCAGCGACTTCCCCGCCTCGCTGAGAGCCCGAGCCGCCCCGTCATCGACCGACACGGTCCCCTCGGAAGGAGAGCCGAAAGCGATCCACAGCTTGCGGGCGGACAAGCCGGACTCTCGTGGGTCCACCCAGGTGCCCACATCGGCGCCGGAGATCGCCCGCGAGACCACGTCGTCCTCGAAGGCAGAGGCGATCACGGTCGGTATCCCGGACCAGGCGGCCATTCTCGCCGCCGCCACCTTGGTGGCCACTCCGCCGGATCCGAAAGTCCCTCGACTGGAGCTGACCCTGAGCTGATCGAGGATCTCGTCGGTGTGACGGACGGCCGAGAGCAGCTCAGCTGTCTCCGAGATCCAGGGGTCTCCCGAGTAGATGCCCGCGGTGTCGGTGAGCAGGACCAGCATGCCGGCACCCACCAGGTGGGAGACAACGGCAGCCAGGCGGTCATTGTCCCCGAAACGGACCTCGTCGACCACGACGGTGTCGTTCTCGTTGACGACTGGCACGACGCCGAGGGAGAGCATCCGGTCGAGGGCCGCGCGGGCATGGAGATACTGGTCGCGTCGGGCGACCACGTCGCGGGTGATGAGCACCTGGCCGACCTGACGTCCCGCCTTCTCGAACTCCTCGGTGTACATCGTCATGAGCCGGCTCTGCCCGACCGCGGCAGCCACCTGCAGGCCAGGGATGTCCGCGGGGCGGGCGTCGAGACCCATGGCGGGGAGCCCGGCGGCGATGGCACCCGAGGTCACGAGGACCGCGGGGTGACCGGCCGACCAGGAAGCCATGACGTTCGCGACTACGGTCTGCACCGCTTCCCGGCTAATTCCGGGCACGTTCCCGGTGAGGCTGGAAGTGCCGATCTTGATCACGATCGCTGATTGGGCACGTGCCGGCCGTCTCATTGGATCGGGCACGGTAACCCGTTTCGGCAGGGTGTCGCGATCGGACCCGGCTCAACAATCCGGCTGGATGTGCCGATGATCTCGGTCGAGTATTTCTAACAGGAGACTGAAAGTGACCAAGACGATGAAGCCGGTTGTGCTGATGGCAGTGGTGATGCTGCTCGCAGCCTGCGGTGGCGGCCAGGGAGGTGCGGAAAGCACCTCGACTGTCGCCCCCGGGACCACGATGGGCGATGCCGCGGCCACGACGACGACAGCGGCCCCAGAGCCGACCACGACCATCGCTCCGAGCACCACCACCACCACTTCGGTCGGCGCCACACCTGAGGGCGACGCCGCCTCTCTGTTCGCCTCGCTGCAAGACGGTGACGCCGTCACCTCGGCGCGCATGGAAGGCTCGATCGAGATGAGTGGTCTCGACCCAACCGAGACGGGTGTCTCCGAGGCGACCATTCTCTTCAACACCTCATTCGACACCGCCACCGGCGACTCCGCCTTCGTCATGGACATGTCGTCGATGATGGGAGACCTGACCGGGGAGACCGAAGACGCATTCGGGGGACTGGCCGCCGGGATGCTCGGTGAGATGGAAGTCCGTCAGATCGGTGAGGTCGTCTATCTCAAATACCCGCTTTTCACCGCCATGTTCGGGGCGGAGACCGAGTGGGTCTCGATGCCGGCCGAAGAAGGCGAAGACTTCACCGCCGACTTCGAGACCATGCCGACCGACCCCTCAGAGCTGATCGATTCCTTCGACGCCGCCGGGGCCAGCGTGGAGACGGTAGGCACCGAGAATGTGAACGGCGTCGACGCAACCCACTACAGGTTGAGCCTCGACATCTCACAGATGGAGATGACCCCGGAAGAAGAGGCCGAGTTGGCCGAGTCCGGGATCTGGGCCGAAGGTGTCATCCCGATG
>Ga0307505_10001076_pt1 | contig 24147 bp, 14 predicted proteins | sample 23_S_MG_FD_202183 | JGI IMG/M metagenome (GOLD analysis project Ga0307505, IMG submission 202183) | Soil microbial communities from Populus trichocarpa stands in riparian zone in the Pacific Northwest, United States - 23_S | ecosystem: Environmental > Terrestrial > Soil > Riparian zone > Trees...
CATCGGCTTGGAGACCATGTTGTTCGCCACTGGCGACCAGTCCTATGCCAAGCGGTTGGCGGCCGCACTCAGAGCGACGTCCAAAGGGTCTGAGGCCCACACGCGGGGTTTCCTCGCCCTTGCACGATGGTGCTTGCACGCGGGCCGCCCTGATGAAGCGATGGGGCATCTCGACGGAGTCAGGCCTTCGGATAGCGGCCTCCGGATGGCGGTGGATATCTGTCGCGTCGACTGCCTGTTCGAGCTGAGAGATGGACAAGCGGCGCTGGCCATCCTTTCAAAGGTCATCGGCCGACACGCCAACGAACAGAATCTCGTATTGCGAGTTGGGCACGCGCGGTCACTCGTCGAAGAATCGGTACAGCACGGCTCGGGTTCAATGGCCGAGGCGCTCAACACTATTTACCGCGGTGCCGGATTCGGCATGATCCGACGCACGCTCGTGATCGGCCGGATCGGTCTTGACAACATTTCGTGCGACGTCCCGAGAGCTGAACCGGAGGGTGGTCTACCCAGAGTTACTGTCGTCATCGAGATCCCCGATGGCTCGACGGACTTAGTGGGCCTTTCCAGTCTTGTCAGACAGTCGTGGAGCAATCTCGAACTAGTCGTTGTAGCTGGGGACCAGGTAAGAAATCACATTTCAGCGTACGACTTCACTCTTCTGCGCAACGATGGCGTGATTCTCGTAGACGAGCCTACGAACGGCGATCACCTACTGACACAAGGGCTGCGGTACGGAACGGGCGAGCTGATCATGACCCATCCTCACGGCACATGGTCCCACCCGCAGCGCGTAGAGGCACAAGCAAGCGCGCTAATCGCCAACCCCGACCTTCGCGGAACGATCTCGTCTCACATGTACGTAGGCGATTGTCTTGTCCCTCGCCCGCTTGGCATCGTTCCGCAGGAGGATCTAGTAGGTCCTGACCCAGACTCTCTGATGGTTCGAGTCTCTGGATCACCCCTCGACGAGCTCCTTGAAGAGTTCGACCGAGTTAGATCCAATCACTCTCCTGTGACTGGCACGGTCAGCGTGTACGAGGGTGTTGGCCACGTCAATCATGGCGTCCCCCTGGCACTAGCTAGAAAGGACCTCACAACCGCAATGGCGGCTAGGGCGGTGCCATCTTGACCAATCGGAATCTCGATGTCTTCGTTGGAGTGGCCTCAATCCCGTCTCGGGAACCATGGCTACGGATAGTGGTTGAACGATTGCTCCCACAGGCGCGCCAGATCGGTGTCTACCTGAATGGGTATGACGAGATTCCTGCGTTTCTCGACAACAAGAGGATAATCGTCGCCCGGTCACAGGATCATGGCGATCTTCGCGACAACGGCAAGTTCTTCTTTTTGGACCAGAGTGAATCGCGCTACTACGCCACGATTGACGATGACATCTTCTATCCAACCGATTATCTGAAGCGTCTGGTCGGTTTCCTGCGAAATGCCGGAAGACTCGCTGCAGTCGGTGTTCACGGCGCCATCTATCCGCATCCGATCATCGACATGTTCAGGTCGCGCTACCTCCTGCATTTCGAGGATCCTTTGTCACACATCATGCCGGTTCATTTCTTGGGGACCGGAACGACGATGATCGATCAGGTCGAGTGGAACCTCCAATTCGCCGAGTTCGGTGAACCCGGAATGGCGGACGTTTGGTTCGCCGCGGCTGCATCAAAACGAAAGGCGAGTCAGTTCGTTGTTCGGCGGCGCCGGAGATGGCTCGAGAAGATCGAGCGAGCGACGAGGGACTCCGGTGGCGCTCTGTTCTACGAAGGGCTAATGGACGACAGGGCACAAGTGGCCGTTCTGCAGCAGGCAGGCCTTTCGACAGGTGCGTTCGAGGGCCTTGTTGGCAATCTGCTGGGGAGCTCTAAATTCGCAGAGGAATTCAGCATTCTCCAGGCTGTCAATCTCGACGAGATACGGAGAGAGGTTGGATTTGCACCTTTGGATGACACAGCGGGTGTTGGGGAAATAATCGAATCGCAACGCACCCATTGGCCAAAGGCGCATGGGCTGACAACCGTCGAGTCGAATGCGCTCCTACGGCTCATGATCGAGCTGCTGGCTGACCAGGTTTCAGCCGACAGTGTGATGCCAGTCCTGGAACTGATCGATCGCCTACAAGACATGACCGCATCCGATCCCCAACGATGGGAGACACTCCCTTTGGCGCTCAGATTCGATTCGCGGAAGGACCACGCGGAACGGGTCAGGGTCGCTCTCTTCGACAGAGCTCTACGTCGGAGTGCGGGGGAGGCAGCAAGGCTGTGGGTTACTTTCAAAAGCCGGGACGAGATTCCACTGAGACTTGCTCTGGAAGCAGAGGGTGCTTCGGTTCACACCCAGTTCGAACGTCTTCCGGCGTTTATCGATCGTGCTCGGAAGGATCCACTGTCGGCTGCAAGTCAGCTCTACGAGTCCTTCGAGGTCAACGGATGGAGACGCGCCCCTGATATCGCTGGGTTACGCCAGGCTTTCGGGCCCGCGTTCGACTCCCTAGAAGTTCAGATGCTCATCTGTATAGCTTCAGCCAGGTGCGGGAATCACGACCTCGCCGAAAGGACACTGATCAATCTGCAGGGACGGTGGCCTTGGGATGTCGACGTTCGGCTCATGGCGGCGGGTCTCAAAGGAATGAGTGCGGAGACGGTCGGCGAGGCAATTCTGCCTGTCCTCGATCTACTCGACCAGACTCTCGAGTCGCACGGAATCGGTACCTATCGCGACCTGTTGTGCACAGAAGAGTCCGACCACTGGATTCACCTCCTCCGGGCAGGCGCTCGACATCGACCGGATCCCTCTACGGTGACACCCGCCGTCAGCGTCGTGATGACGACCTACAACGACGCAGACACGATCGAAGCGAGCATGCGCTCGATCCTAGCTTCCAAAAATGTCGACCTTCAGCTCGTGTTGGTCGACGATGCAAGTACCGACGACACACCCAGGGTGGTGGAGAGCATCGACGATCCTCGCGTCACCGTTGTCCACAACGATGTGAACCTCGGACCTTACGGATCGCGAAATCGAGGACTCGAAAACGTCACAGGTCAGTTCGTGGCCATCGCAGATGCCGACGACTGGTCTCACCCGGAGCGCTTGGCGTATCAGGTATCTCTTCTGGTGGCTTCACCGCACGTTTACGCCTGCACCACGGCTCACGTCCGAATTCAGCCCAGTGGTCACATCGATCTCGAGAACAACTTGCGTTTCATGGGCGATGGCCCGATGACCCTGATGTTCCGCAGATGGCTCGTGGATCACATTGGAGGTTTCGACCACATTCGTACTCGGGGCGACATTGAGTTTCTGCGTCGCCTCGCAGCCAGATTCGGTCCCGAGGCTCTCACCTCTTCAGGGATGCCTCTGGTGTTGGCGACGTCAACGAGGGCCTCGAACTCAAAACGCTTCCGAGAAGAATCCCTCAATCTCTACAGGAGGGCCGCCCGGCAATGGCATGAGCAGAATGCTCTGAGCGACGCCCTCTACGTTCCTCTCACGGAATCCCGCGCCCCGTTCCTTGCCCCTCACGATCTCATCGTCCAGCCTTCGGACGTTCGGAAGTCGTAATAACGGCTCCTCACACTTCGTGGGGTCTCTCCGCGTTCAGGATTGGGTGGGGGTGCAGTCGCCTAGGAGATCACGCCACCGTGCCATCTCCATCCAGAACGTGGAGTTGGGCCTCGTGGGCGCGAAGAGCCAATTGCTGTGCTCGTATGTTGGATCCCCGACTATCTCGTTCGAGGTAGCCAACGGAAGGTCATCGTCGATACGGAACCAGAAGTACTCATAAGGGTCGAGTTCGATCATCAATCGCTCCTCGGTCCGATCAGCGAGAACCTCGATGATCATCCACGGTCGCAAGGTCGCAATGACGTTTTTGGCACCGGACAGGACCTCTGGCTCGCTGGTCTCCGTATCGATCTTCATCACGTGTGGAACCAGGCCAGTGTCAGCCACGTAGCTGTCAAGTCGGACCGTGGGCACCTCGATCGAGTTCGAGGACGCGCGAAAGCCGGCCACAAGCGAATTCGAGGAATCCGTTGCATCAGATAGGTAGAACTCGGCGTGGCCATCTCGGTCGGACAGGGCGATCTGTTCGACTTCGATGTCCAATTGATTCCTGTCGGCTACCGCCCGAATCGCGTTCGCAAGGGCAGGCGTCGGCTCGAACGCGACTACTCGGCGTGGGCTGAATAGGGAAGCGAGCCACGCGTACGGACCAACATTCGCACCAACATCCATGGCTACGCCGTGTCGGGGGATGGAGAGCAGAGCTAGCCAGCACGCGATCGTGGACCGCTCGTATCCAGCGAACCCTGACTGTTGGAGAAGCTTGGGCACGTAGAAGTGGGCTGGCAGGTCAATTTCAAGGTGCTGCGGAGTGAAAGAGCCGACATCGGGCACACTCAGAGAGTACGAGCGAGTGGCTTCGTCGACACCTTCTTTCACTCTGCTGAAGTTAGCGTTGGGGGGAAACACCGGGTCGAAGATCCAAGCCCCCGACATCGCCGAATCGGCGGGGAATAGATACAACGGGAGAGGATTTCACATTATTACCTCCGCCCGGGAGGTCTCCGCCGCGAGGGCTATTTCAGCCAGTGCGGATACGGTTCCAGTCCACGTCAACGAGCCGTCCTGACGACAGGAAGTAGTCGTCGGAGGCAGTCCATGAGTGGCCCCGGTCGTGGCGAATGACGCAAAAGTCCCAGGGATGGTGAGAAACCACTCGGAGACCCTGCGAGCGAGCGGCCTGAAGGAACTTGGAATCGACCCGCTCATGGCGGTTAGGGAACCTAACCGCTTCCCACGCCCAGCGATGCGCCGTGATCGTGGGGCCGACCACATGGTTGACCTCTTGATAGCTCCTCGGCCGGAGCAGGACGAAACGACCATCTCGTAGGCGGACGAACGCGGCCGCCTTGCCGACGATGCCGGCACCGGAGAACTCGAGAGCCCCCATCATGTCGGTGATGAAGACCGGTGAGTACCAGTCGTCGTCGTCGATCTTGAGAATGACGTCTCCTGGCGACTGCTCCACCAGTGAGTTCAGGCATGCGCCTTGGGGCATCGAAGGGTCGAAGCGGATCACCACATGGGGGATCTCACTCTCAGCCAGATGTTGGCGAACCTCACGCTCTGCTTCTGCCGCTGGACCGTGCAGGCCTATGGCAATGCGGAGTGGCCGGTAGGTTTGTTTGATTATCCGGTCGGTGGCATCGATCACGAAGTCGGGTCTCTTCGATACCAGTGCTGCCAACGCCTCGCGACGCCAATGTGGGACGCTCACACCCGATGCCAGGAGGAAACGTTCGCCGACCGATCGGGCGGATGACTCTTCTCTCAGCTGTCGGAGGAGGCCCACCGCACGCTCTTCCTGCTGATCGAGCGGAGACTCGGCGTCGAGGTCTCCTATGACCCGAGCCAAGGCTTCGGAGGGCTGTGCTTGGTTCAAGGCATACAGTGTTGGCTGCAGGTACGGATCGAGATCTGATCGATGTGATTCGGTTTCGAGGCCGAAGATGTCTTCCTCTTCGTCGAAGTAGGCCAGATTCGCAAGGTCTACATTCGTCTGACCTGCCAATGGGGAATCAACAGCACTTGAGGGATTGCCGTCTTCCATCCACTGGATGATCGCCTCGGATGACTGGGCAAGTCTCATCCCCTCAGGACCCACGGTGACCAGCAAATCAACAGCTCGGATCTCGGAAGCTTGGGAGAGGTCACGAATGATGGTCGCGTTCATACGGTTCAGGAGGGGAGGCACCACGACCGGGTGTGGGGCAGCCACACCCAGTCGGATTGTTGGATGGATGAGACGTGATGGAGGGGGGTCCAACGGACCCTCGTTGGACACCACCCTGGATCCATCGGGCAGGGGCCGTTGAGAGGGGTCGTCAGTGTCCTCTGTCGCGGGGTTCCCCAACCGGCTCGACCGCTTTAAGAAGGAGCGGATTCGTGGCCGTTTTGTACTCCTCAATCTGGCCTCGAGCTCGGAGATCCGCCTGCTCCGCTCTTCGGCTCTCTGGCGCCACGTATCCGCTTGCTCGGTCTTCTTGGCCAGCCGAGTCTCTAGGTGGTCGGCCCATAGGCGAAGGTTCCGGAGTCGCTCCTGGGTTGACTCGGCACTTGCGGCCTCAACAACATCCTCGTCGATATCGGGCGACGTACGGGAATCGTCAGGTGATGGCGCCTGTTCAGGCATGGTTTCTGATCGTACGAGCCAACAGAAGCAAGGGCGCCCAAACTTGTGAACCGCGGGAAGGAGCTCCGTGCACTACGTGGCTCGATGAAGGTCGGCCGTACGGTCCTGCCGAGGGATGTCACAATGATTGCCGTGCATACCGCCGCGAGGATAAACCAGCGTTCGAAACGCAGTGCGAACCGTGTTCGTGGGTCAATCCGATGGGCGGTCAGTTGTCGGAAGGTATCCGGGCAACCTTCCCATGGATTCTATCCTTGGTCTACTGATGGAGTCTCCACAGAACCCGGAGGGCTTCAAACCTCGTACCCTCCCGCGCATGAGTCGTGACCAAGTCTTCTCAGACGATCGATGGACCGCCGGTGTCATCGGCCTCGGGTACGTCGGTCTCCCCCTGTTGCTCACGGCGGCCAGGCAAGGTCTGGGCGGGATCGGTTTCGACGTGTCCCAGGAACGCGTCGACGCCCTCAATCAAGGACGATCACACATCGATGACGTGTCCGACGACGAGCTAGAGAAGGCTCTCGCTGATGGCGTCGAGTTCACCACCGATGCGTACCGGCTGGCCGAGGCCGACGCCATCTTCATCTGTGTCCCCAGCCCATTGGGCCGTAACCGTCAGCCCGACCTCTCCTTCATCGAAGCGGCGGCGGCGACGATTGAGAAGGTCGTGAGGCCCGGGCAGTTGATATCGCTCGAGTCGACGTCTTATCCAGGAACCACAGAAGACATCGTGCACCCTGCGATCGAACGTGCCGGCTACACGCTGGACAGCGACGACGTGTACTTGGCGTTTTCCCCCGAGCGTGTCTCGCCGGGCGAGGTTCTGAAGACAGGAGAGATCCCGAAGGTCGTCGGTGGAGTCACCGCGGAGTCGGGTCGGATCGCCGAGATCGCCTACAAGCGAATCGTGCCTTCGGTGCATTTGGTGTCCTCTGCACGGGCCGCGGAGATGACCAAACTCATCGAGAACACCTATCGGGCTGTCAACATCGGTCTGATAAACGAGATCGCCCAGTTGGCCCACGAGTTGGACATCGACATCTGGGAGGTGATCGACGCCGCGGCCACCAAGCCGTTCGGGTTCCAGGCGTTTTACCCTGGCCCTGGCGTTGGTGGGCACTGCATCCCACTCGACCCTCAGTATCTGTCGTGGCGAGCTCGCGAGGCCAACTTCGCAACCCGGTTCATCGACATCGCTGAACAGGTCAACACGGGGATGCCCGAGTACAACGTGACGAGAATCTCAGAGCTGCTGAACTCGAGCGGCCTCCCCGTGTTCGGCACGAATGTCCTGGGCGTCGGGATCTCCTACAAGGCGAACATCGCCGACGACCGCGAGTCGGCCTCCTTGCATGTGCTCGAGGGTCTGGCCAAGCGTGGCGCGGTTGTATCGGTTCTCGATCACCTCGTCGGTGATGAGAGGATCCGGGCACATGGATTTGATCCGGTCGGAGCGGACGAGGACTTGGGAACGTTTGCGGTGGCCGCGATCTTGACCGATCACAAAGGTGTCGATTACGAGCGCATCGCAAGGGAAGTTCCGATTGTCTACGACGCGCGCGGCGTGTATCGCCGGCTGGGCCTGTCGTTCGACAACGTGTTGCCGCTCTGAGCCGTTCACACCTAGGGTGGCATTCGTAGGTTTGATCGCGTCGCCGCCGGGGTAACGGCGGCCAACTTGGTCCAGAGTCAGTCGCTTTGCGATACGGGCCCTGCGGTCGGGCCCGCCACGACTACAAGCTCAAGACATAGGCCGGAACGCCGATCAAGAGAGTCCCGCCCAAAATCTAGGAGGTACCCGTTGCGAATGTCGCTGGTACTCGCAATCGCAGTCCTTTCCAGTTTGATCGCCCCCGGACCCACAGCGGTGGCCGCCGAGGCCCCAACGCCCATCACCAACTTTGACCCCGCCGACATGGCTTTCCCCGTAGGCGGCAATGAATTCCGGATCACCGATAGTTTCGGCGATTGCCGTGCTGGTTGTGCCCGGTCGCACGAAGGCGTCGACATCATGGCTGCCAAAGGAGTTCCGGTCTATGCCGCGGGTGACGGGATCGCTGATTGGGTCAGCACTAATCAAGAGGACTGCTGTCGTCTCCAGATCGATCACGGCAACGGGTGGTCGACGCGCTACATCCACTTGAACGACGATGAGAAGAACGAAGACGGGACCTACCGCACCGACGACACCGGGTGGGGGATCGTCGAGGGAATCGTCGACGGCACGCCGATCACCAAGGGACAGTTGATCGGTTGGGTCGGAGACTCCGGTAACGCCGCCGAAGGAGTGCCCCATCTCCACTTCGAGCTGCGCAAGGATGGAGTCGCTATTGACTCATTCGTCTACCTTCAGAAGGCCCTTGGTGTTCTGGTCAGCCACTTCACCGACATCGCGTCGTCGACGCATCGGGCCAACATCGACAAGATCTACGAGGACGGGATCACCAAGGGATGTAACCCGCCGTCCAACACCTTGTTCTGCCCCCAGCGCAGCATCACGCGAGGCGAGATGGCAGCTTTCATCTCCCGGGCCTTGGGTCTCACCGAGACGACAGGGTCGGTCCCGTTCGACGACGTCGCCGCCACCACCTTCGAAGGCGACATCGATCGCATCCTGACCGCGGGCATCGGTTTTGGCTGTGACGCCGACAGCTACTGCCCCGACCGCCCCTTGCTACGTGATGAGATGGCCGAGATGCTGGTGAGGGCGTTCAATTACGACAACCCCGAGGGTATCGACCACTTCGTCGACGACGGTGGGAGCCAGTTCGAGGAGTCGATCAACAAGCTTGCCAGCCACGACATCACCCTTGGGTGCAACCCTCCGGACAATGACATGTTCTGTCCCGACCGGACGCTCACCCGCGGCGAGATGGCGTCGTTCTTCACGAGGGCGAAAGGCCTCTAATCCCGAGAGGGCTTGCGGGCTGTGGAGAACTCGTAGCGTCAGTGGTCTGGATGATCGTCTCGACCTAAGGGGCGCCGCGAAGTCTTCTTCTTCATCTCCCAAAGAGCCGTTTGATCGCGGGTTTCGGACCGGCGGGCATGGGCAGCGGCTCATCTCCAAGGAACCAGGCGGGGTCATCGTCTGCGGAGAGCAAGTGCGCACGCCAGAGACTCTCGATTGCCTCCCGTTGTGAGGGGGTGAGCGTCGCTACGCGAAGCCGGTGCAGTCCGAAGACCGGGATGTTCTCTTCAGTGGTGTCATCGAGCACTTTCATGACGGCAACGGGATCTTGCGGCCACTTTCGAAAGAGCGCTGCAACGATTGGCGGGGTCGCCGTGTACGGGGGATCGTCCGCGTAGACGTCGATCATGTGGGCGTAGTAGAGGAAGAACTCCGTTGCGCTCCCGAGGTCGGGGAACACCGCGCCGAAAGGTTCTCCGTGTAGGGATTCGATCCGTTTCAGCAACGCGCGTACTTCCGCTGTGATCATGAGATAGGGCGTCGTGGTAGGCCAAGGCCTTGCCACCTGATCCTCGGTGGGAGTGACACCGAGCGCCTCGAAGGAGTCGAGCACCCACTGGCGCCATTGCGGGCGATCCTTGACGTAGGTCCGGATCCGCCCGCCGTGCCAGAAGTCAGTGGTCGTCGTGGGACGAACGAAGTGATTCTTCGCGTCGAGCAGCAGGTAATGGTCTGTCACTACCCGACGGGCGAGTTCTAGCTTGAGAACCTGCTGTGCTCGCCACGCTCGCATCGGGGCCAATGTGGCAATCTCCGAAGCTGGCAGGAAGAGCGTCTTGTTCAATAGGGCGTCACTGATCCGCCCCCTGAGGTGGTGGCGCAACACACTCTCGAGTTCGACCGGGTCCGGGTCGTTGAGAACAAGGATGTACTCGGCGATCTCCTCGGTGGGAAACAACCGATCCAGGGAGAGCGCCTGCAGCACTGTCAGGCGCATATCAGCCTCAAAAGTGACGGTGGCAATCGTCATCGGAGCCATGCGGGCACGGTAGGCGACGAGCGGTGAACTGCCGGGTTCCGGGATGAAGCGATGCAACCTGCCGACCAACGACCTGTCTTGTCCCGTACGCAGCATCCGACGCCGCGGATGGCTGAGAAGTCAGCGGTCAGCGGTGTGAGTCGGGACTGATGCCGCCCCGACTCACACCAAAGACGGCACGATGGCCGTCAAGATTGATCAACCACCGATTTCTCCGTCGCCGCCTCCAGCGGCTGTGAGGCTGATGGAGCCTTCAGGGTGCCACTCTGCCGTGAGATGGTTCACGTTGTAGAAGAAGCTGCCAGCGATGGGGACACCCAAGATGTTCAGGGCACTGGCTGACTGAGTGACCGTGTGGGTGCCTGAGGCAACCTCGAACGCAACTGTGTACCCCAGTGAAGCGGTCTCCGTAGCGGCGAGCACGTCGAAAGCGGCATTACCGGCACCGCCCGACAAGAGTGTTCCATCCACCGCCGGCCGCAGTCCGATATACGCCTCTGCCCCGCTTGTGTTGTTGACGAATGCGCTTCCCGAGACGACCAGGACCCCACTCGCAGGTGCGGTGATCGTGAGCGAATTGACCTCTGTCTGGGAGGCCACGCTCGACCCGGTCGTCCCGCTATCCATGTCCGCGGCGACGACGCTCCGGTAGGAGGAAGCCTCTTCACCCGCGAGCAGTCCGGCATCCACCACGCCGTTCTCCGCCAGTCGCTTCATGAATGCGGCCATCTGGGCACGAGTCACGTTGTCATCAGGGCAGAATTCGTCGTTGTCCGGGGGATTGCACCCGAGAGTCACGGCGGCGTCTTTGAGCCATGTGATGTCATCGTGGAATGTGTTGGTGTTGGGCACGTCGTCGAACGAGTGCGTTGCGACCGCGGTGAGCGGCGCCACGATCAATGCAGTCACCCCCACGATCATTGCGATGCGCGCCCATCGCTTCGGCACGCGGATGTTGTAGGACCTGTTGTCCACTTCATTCCCCTTTCCTCGTGGCCTGAGGCCACGTCAGCCAGGCCTTTTTGACCTGGCTCTGAGCGACCATAGCCACAGGCCCACATCCGATCCCCCGAAAGACATCACCAATTCGCGTGTCAAGGCACCTGTCGTCCCCGCGGGAGGTAGCGGTCGGCGTGGCCTGCCGTCAACCAACCAGGTACGGTTCCACGAATGCCGGGACCGCCTGAAGTCGAGATCAGATGACGGCGCTGGTCGATTGGGTCAAAGGACACCGCTGGGAGTCGCTCTCGGCACTTCTCGGGGTCCTGCTGGTAGGGGCTCTCACCGTGCTGTTCGTGGGCTCCGACGATCCCGTCCCGCCGGCAGCCATTGACACCACGACTACTTCCACCGCTCCGACCACGAGTCTGGCACCGACCACCATGCCCGGTGAGGACCCAGCACCGACGACGACCCTGTCCACCGTGGAGGAGTCTTCCGGAGTCGTTGCGGTGGTCATCGACAATGTCGCCGACGTCGGGTTTCAGATTGGGATCGGGGCGGCCGAGCTTCTAATCGAGACCCCGGTCGAAGGTGGGATCACCAGATTCACCGCCTTCTTCGCACAAGAGGTCCCTGATCTGGTTGGCCCAGTCCGATCGTTGCGCCCGGTGAGCGCCGATTTGCTGGCTCCTTTCCGTCCGATCGTCTTCACTTCAGGGGGCCAACCATTCGTGACCGGAGCGGTGACCGCCACGGGGACGTCGGTGGTGACACCCGAGCAGAGCATTGCGTTTCAGTCTCTGGAACGTCCGCAGCCACATCACCTCTTCGTCTCGCCGGGGGTCGAGGTGTCGGGGGGAGTGCCGCTGGAGGTTCCCTGGGCCACCGGAGAATGGTCGGGAGGTGAGCCGGCACTCGAACTGACACTGCCCATCTCCGAAGGAGCCACCTGGCGGTTCGAAGATGGGATCTACGTCAGGTATCGGCAGGGGGAACCACAGGTCGTGCAGAGCGGGGTCGACGACGAACCCATGTCTTTGACGAGGGACACCCTCATCGTGATGGTGGTCAACCGGAAGTCGGCCGGCTACACCGATTCGGCTGGGTTCGACGTGCCGACCTTCGATGTCATCGGAGGTGGTGAGTTCTACGTCCTTCACAACGGGGAGTTGATCGAAGGGACCTGGTTCCGGCCCAACCAGAGTGAGGGCTACACGTTCACCGACAGTGACGGTGAAGTCGTGCCCATCCCGTCGGGTTCGTTGTACTGGGCGATCGTTCCCGACGGGGAACCGATCGAGGTGGGCGGCTGACCTATCACAACCCACGTCGGGTAGTCGGGCGAGGCCCGCCTGGCGACGGGCCTCGCTTCTTTTATGACGCAGTCAGGTGATAACTCGACTCGAACTCCCTACCCATCCGCTCCTTCTCGGCCACTGGCAGATGAGAGGCTGGTCACGATCGACGTGGAAGCCTCGCTCGTGTATTGCGCTATCAAAGAGGCGTAGTAGGCGTCGCCGTCACCAGCGCTATTGGCTCCACAGAGGGTCACCGTATGGGTGCCGGTTTCCACGGCGGACACTCCACTGACACTCGTGGAGTAGTCATCGGCTGTTCCATCCACAGCGTTTGTCGTCGCCCCAGGCACCGAATTTGCGGGCTCAAGCAAACCCATGTCGCAACCACCTTCGTCGACCTCGATCCAGATCGTGTACAAGGAATCATTCGTCAATGAATTGCCGACCGAGGCGTTGCCGATCAGCACGATGTGCCCGTCGGCCGGAACGTCAATCTCCGTCTCGGCGATGGTCGTCCCACTGGGGCTCAGTGAGATATTGCCAACCCCGTTCCAGTCGTAGCCCTGTGCAGAAGTCACATCGGCCAGCACAAGAGCCTCCTTGCCATCCACCTTGTCGGCATCGACGACTTGGTTCTCCGCGAGGCGCTTCATGAATGCGGCCATCTGGCCACGGGTCACGTTGTCGTCGGGGCAGAACTGGGTGTTGTTTGGCGGGTTGCAGCCAAGGGTCACCGCGGCATCCTTGAGCCATGCGATGTCGTTGTGGAACGTATTGCTCTCGGGCACGTCGCTAAACGAGTGCGTGGCTACGGCGGTGAGCGGTGCCACGATCAAGGTCGTCACCCCCACGATCATCGCCAAGCGCACCCATCTCTTGGGCACGCGCACGGTGTAAGACTTGTCGTCCATTGCTTCCCCTTCCTGGTCGATCGCGTCGACCGTTCCGGATGAAGGTCACCCGGCGGAGCGGAAAACTAGCCGAGGGCCGTGTATCCGATTGAGGAGTGTCGGTAGACGGTTGAATCAGACCAAGAGTTGAATGCTCGACGTGACGAGACCTCTCCTGAAGTCAAGGTATGAAGAGGCGAACCCGATAGTCAGCTGTGTATCGGTTCGGCAGAAAGGCCTCGGTGCCCGGACGGTCATGAACATCCTTGGGGGAAACACATAGATGAAGCGAGCAAAGTGGATAGCGGCCTCCGTCTTCCTCTCGATCTTGTCCTTCTCAGGGGCAGTCGCGGCAACGACTGAAGAGGAGTTGGCGGAGACCCCGCACGCCAGTGACCATGTGTTGGTAAAACTCGTACACGGTGCGACGTCACTGAGAATTTTTGATGGCGCAACCGACGCCGGGGTGGACGGCTGGTTGGAGGTGCCCGTGCCCGACGGCCAGAGCCCGGATCAAGTAGTCGCGGAACTCGAACAGGATCCCTCGGTGGAGGCGGCTCACGTCGACCCGTTGATCCAGCTAGACCCCGGAACCCCACTCAGGTTGCTCGACCATCTCAACCCCACGTCAGTGAACGATCCAGGCGTCGGCTTGCAGTGGCATCTGTCGGCTCTCGGGCTGTCGGAGGTCTGGGGTCAGACCTCGGGCGATGGTGTGGTGGTGGCGATAATCGACAGCGGAGTGTCGACCGGCGGCGAAGACCTCGACTGCCACTTGTTCGTCAGTCCATACAACGCAATCGATCGGACCACCGGGATGGCGGCCGCAGCCGATGACAACGGTCACGGGACACACGTTGCCGGCACCGTGGCACAGTGCACGGACAACGGGGTCGGGGTGGCCGGAGTGGCCTTCGACGCCACATTGATGCCGGTCAAGATGCTGGACGAGAACGGATCGGGTGGGATGTCAGACCTGGCCAGGGGAATCGTCTGGGCACAGGAGCATGGTGCAGACGTCATCAACTTGTCTCTCGGAACCAACCTGCCTCCCGGTTGCACGGACTGCACGGGCATGGTCGACGATGCGATCGAAGCGGCAGTAGCCGACGGTGTGGTGATCGTGGCGGCGTCGGGCAACGACGACATCAGCGTGGTCAGCTACCCGGCCGGTCACCCCGACGTCATTGCCGTCGGCGCCACCGATTTCAACAACCTCCGGGCCCCTTACTCCAATCGCGGAAGTGCCCTCGATCTCGTAGCGCCGGGCGGCGACCTCGACCAGGACGTCAACGGCGACACCTTTGGAGATGGAGTCCTCCAGGAATCGTTCTTCGGTGGCGCATGGAACTACTACTTCAGCCACGGCACGTCGATGGCGGCGCCTCATGTGTCTGGCGCGGTGGCGTTGTTGCTGGCTGCGCATCCCGAATTCGACCGCGGGAGCGTGGAGCAGGTCCTAGAGGAGACGGCTCTCGACCTCGGCGCAGCCGGGTTCGACAGTTCCTACGGGCATGGGTTCCTCCAGATCCACTCTGCACTCACCTTCGATCTCGTGGCACCCGTCTGGGATCCGGATTCCGAGATCGCGGTCGACGAGTTCGGTCAGCATCACCTCAGGGTCTCCTGGGATCCCGCCGACGACAACGAGGGCGTGATCGCCTATCGGGTTACAGTTGGGGGAGCAGTCGTGTCGACCCAGTCGGGACGTCAGCTCACGGTTACGGGGCTGCAGCCCGGCTCGGTCTATCGCTTCGAGGTGGAGGCGAGAGATGCTGTCGGCAACTGGTCAGTCCCCTTGGTGGCCAACATTCAGACCGCCCGGTTCTTCTTCGACACTGAAGGCCATCTGTTCGACGACGACATCGACTGGCTCTCCGGGATGGATGTCACGAGAGGGTGCAACCCTCCCGCGAACGACTTGTTCTGTCCGGACGATCCCGTGACACGTGGTCAGATGGCGGCGTTCCTGGTGCGGGCACTTGGTCTCGAGGCGAATACGCATCCCGGGTTCTCTGATGTCGGCTCGTCGTCGACCTTCGTGACCGACATCGGGAAGCTGGCCACAGCGGGGATCACCCGCGGATGCGACCCTCCCGGAAACGATCGGTTCTGCCCTGACGATTCGGTGACCCGTGCACAGATGGCGGCGTTCCTGGTGCGGGCCTTGGGCCTGCAAACGGACTCGCACCCCGGGTTCGCCGATGTGGGAGCCTCGTCGACCTTCGTGACCGACATCGGGAAGCTGGCGACGGCGGGGGTCACACTCGGATGCAACCCTCCCCAGAACGACCGGTTCTGTCCCGACGAGCCGGTGACCCGTGGTCAGCTGGGGGCGTTCCTCAAGCGAGCCTTGGGCTAGCTCGAAGGGTCGGAGCCTCAGCTGTGGGTGAGCTTCGCCTGTGAGAGCTCACCCGACCTTCGTCCAGACCCCGCAGCCTTCCTCAGTCAGGAACCCGACGTCCGAAGCGCCGATCTCGACGACCGAGGTGGCGTCGGTGAAGTCGTTGGCCACGATGTCATCGAAGTCCCCTGAGAATCCCGAGCGTCGCTCCCAGTAGCAAGACTCGCCGGAATCGGGCGTGCTTCGCCAGGTTCCAGGAGCCACCTCGGCTCCGACCCTATAAGTGCCTGGTCCGAACTGAGCGGTAGGAGTGCCTTGTCGAGTTGACACCAATTGGTTGGTCCAGGTCCCGCAGGCCGGTGTGGCGTCGAATCCGGCATCGGAGCCCTTGATCTCGACGATTTGACCGACATCGGTGAAATCGTTGGCGACTATGTCCTCGAACTCGCCTGAGAACCCGGAGAGACGCTCCCAATAGCAGCCGTCGGAGAAGCCCACGTTTCGATAGACACCAGCAGGGATGTCGGAGCCGACTGCCTGCACTCCCGGGCCGAACGTCGTTACTGAAGGTGGGGGAGTGAGGGCGAGACCACGGGCCCGTGCCAGGAACGAGGCCATTTGATCTCGGGCAACGGTCTCGTCCGGGCAGTAGCGGTCGTTGGCAGGAGGATTGCATCCGAGGGTGATGCCGGCCGTGGCGAGACGCCCGATGTCCTCGGCGAAAGTGTCGTCCTCCCCGACGTCGGAGAACCCGGAATGAGAATTGGCCGTCAATCCCACGGCCCTGACGAGGAAGGCCGACATCTGGGCGCGGGTCACCGCTTCGTCCGGGCAGTAGCGGTCGTTGGCAGGTGGGTTGCATCCGAGGGTGATGCCAGCCGTCGCCAGCAACCCGATTTCGGCAGCGAACGTGTGGTCGCCGGGAACGTCGTCGAATCCGAGGTGGGTGTTCGCCTCCAATTCGAAGGCCCTTGCGAGGAACGCAGCCATCTGACCGCGAGTCACGCTCTCCGAAGGGCAGTACAGAGTGTTGGCCGGGGGATTGCAGCCCAGGGTGATGGCTGCGGCTGCGATCGCCTCGATAGCACCCTCGTGGGTGTTCCCGTTGTCGTCGGTGAAGGTTCCGCCGGGACTGTCGGCGTCCGCTCCGGCCACGAGCGAGGCGACCATCGAAAAAGCAACCATGACCACAACGAGCAGCGTTCTCATCGACACCCCAATCAGACGACTGCTGCCGACCCTACAGAATCCGCCGCAGGTGCGGCCCGGCGTGCCTCAAGGGCCAGCCGTAGCGTTCCGCGGGCGCTGGACTTCGCTGAGCGGTGGTGGGAACCCTGGGTTCGTGGATTTCAGTCGAGGTCGTTGGCGCGGTGGAGGAAGGCGGCCATCTCGCCCCTCGTCACGGCGTCATTGGGGCAGTAGTTGGTGTTTGCGGGCGGGTTGCAGCCCTTGGTGACACCTGCCGTGGCCAGTTTCCCGATGTCGGCAACAAATGTGTTGGTCACCGCGACGTCAGTGAAGCCGGAGTGGGTGTTCGCACTCAGCCCCACGGCCCTGACGAGGAACGCCGCCATCTGTGCGCGACTGACCCGGTCGTTGGGGCAGAACCGATCATTGGCGGGCGGGTTGCATCCTTTGGTGATCCCGGCATCTGCGAGCCGGTTGATGTCGTTCTCGAAGGTCGACCCGTTGTCGTCGCCGAAGTGGTTCGTCGACGACTGAGGCAGGTCGAGGAATCTTGTCAGGAACGCCGCCATCTGACCTCTCGTCACGGCGTCGTCGGGGCAGAACAGGTTGTTGTCCGGTGGGTTGCATCCCTTGGTGATGTCCTCCTGGGCGAGCCATTCGATGTCGTTCTCGAAGGTGTTGCCGATGATGTCGAGGAATGCCGGAGGCGCAGTGACAGCGCTGATGTAAGGCGACACTCGGACCGACGTGTTGCCTCCCAGCACGGGCTGGTAGCCGAAGCCGAGTTTCCCGAGGATGGCGCGGATCTGGGTCCCGTTGCGCACCGTCGTCACCAACTGGCCGTCTTTGGCGCCAGTGAATTCGATCAGCACTCCTGGCGGCCCCTGGAGGATCCGCACGTCGAGGGCCTCGTCCCAGCCGAACTCGTTGGCCAGATCGGCCCCGGCTACCTCGACCGACCAGTTGGCCAGCGGGTTGACGTTGGGGTCGGCCGACCATTCGTCGGGAACCGAGCGGAGATACGGGAGAGGGGTGCCTCCCCAAACGTCCTCGTTGTTCTCACTCGCTCCACCGTTCGACGACGAGTAGAAGGTCTTGATGGTGGCGCCGTCGTAGATGACCACCTCACCCGCGGTGGCGTTGACGGCATCTCGCCACCGGTTCGCTTGCGGCTTGAGCTCGTTGGTGTAGCCGGTGTAGACCTGGTCGAGGACGGTGGGGCGGAGATGGCAGCCACAACTCGACATCTTTCCGGAACCGTCGGCGCCCCCACGCTCTTTCGCCGTGGCGACGGCAAAGCTGCGCCCGGAGATCGCCTGGACCTGAAGAGCAGCGGAGTGCCATGAGAAGGGGACTTCTGCCAACCCGTAGAGATACTCCTCGAGCCCGACTGTGACCACGGCATGGAATCCCGCCGACGAGGGGTCGAATCGGACCGCGCCCCGTGCGTACTGGATGTTGTTGACAGACAACCGGTTCGAGGTGGAGATGTTGGAGACCGAGGCCCTGCATGTGCCCCAACCGGTGTTGAACGGGTTGCCCATCCAGTTGAGTCGGCACTGGGTGGAGTCCAGGTCATTGACCTCGAACCTCCAGGCCTCACCTGGATTGATGACCTGCGGGGTGGTGCAATCGTCATCGGGCAAACCGTCAGCGGGCAGACAGACGGTCACCGGGCCGCCAACAGCCGCCAAGTTCACCGATGTCGTGTTTCCCGCCAGCCCGATCCACAAGCCGTCGGGGTTGTTCGTCCAGTGGCCTGCCGGCACCATCCCGAGGCTGGTTCCGGTGTAATAGTGCCCGAGAATCTGCTCGGGGCTGCGACCTTCCTCGGCCTGACCCAGGGCTCCGAACTGTGACATCCCAATTCCGTGACCCCAGCCTCCGCCCTCGAAGACCCATGGCTCGTCGGTCTCAGCAGATGCGGGAAGGGCAGGGATGACCACAGCGAGGGCCAGGAGGAGCATTCGGAGTCTCATCGGCCGGCGGGTCTGTCTGGAAATGTCTGTCGTGAACCGAATGGCTCAACCTCCTGTGAGTCGGTATACGGAACCACTGAACAGCGACACCACGATGAGCTCGCCATCGCCATCTTCGGCAAAGTCGACGATACCGCCCATGCCGAGCTCGCTTGTCAGGTCGATCGGGTCGGCGGGTTGGCCATCGAGGACTCGGAACCCACGGATGAGCCCGCTGAAGACGTCGGCATAGAGGTAGTAGCCGGTCAGGGAGAGGACCGTCGGTCCCCGGTAGACGATGCCTCCGGTGACCGTGCTGCCGTCGGAGCGCCCATACTCGGCGACCGGGAACACCAGCCCCGATCGAGAGCAGCTGGGGTCGTGATCATTGGGGTTACACAGGCTGCCCTCGAAGCGGGACCAGCCGAAGTCGTAGCCGCCATTGCTCACGCTCACGACGTTGATCTCCTCGCGGGCGCCCTGCCCGACGTCACCGATGAACATGTAGCCGTCGTCGAAGGACCACCGCCATGGGTTGCGAAGACCGGATGCCCAGATCTCATCACGACCCTGGCTGCCGACGTATGGGTTGTCCGGCGGGATCTCGTATGGATCGGCCCCGTCGACATCGATCCGGATCATCTTGCCGAGCAAGGTGGTCAGGTCCCGCGCATTCTGAAACTCGTCGTTGCCACCGCCCCCATCGCCCAGGCCGAGGTAGAGGTACCCATCGTCGCCGAACGAGATGTGTCCGCCGTTGTGGTTGCCTGCCGGTTGCGCCACCGAAAGCACGGGCCGCGGCGAGGACGCCGAGTTCAGATCGGCCGCGATGTCGTATTCGACGAGGTGGGTGCTGTCGTCGGTGCCGTAATACCAGGCGAAGAGCCGCCGGTCTGTTGGATAGTCGGGGTGTACCGCGATCGACAGCAGGCCGCGCTCACCGCCAAACGAGACTTGATCGCGGATGTCGAGGAAAGTGGAGAGATTGCCGTTCGAGAAGCTTCGCACCAGGCCACCTTGCTCGGCGATGAGAAGTCGATCTTCCCCGGGTGGTGCGAGTGCCTGAATGGGTTGGCTGAGCCCATCCACGACGATCTCCCAGTCGAGTGCGTCACGGGGCGGTGGAGTGGTCGGCGTCAGATTGAGGGCCCGAGCAAGGAAGGACGCCATCTGGTCGCGCTCCACCAAGTCGTCGGGGCAGTAGCGGGTGTTGGCTGGGGGGTTGCAGCCGAGGGTGATGCCTTCTTGGGCGATGGCGTTGATGTCGGCTTCGAAGGTGGAGGTGTTGTCGTCGCTGAAGTGGTTGGTGTTGCTGGCGGGGAGGGAGAGCGCGCGGCGGAGGAATGCGGCCATCTGTCCTCTGGTGACGTCGTCGTCGGGGCAATAGCGGGTGTTGGCTGGGGGGTTGCAGCCGAGGGTGATGCCTTCTTCGGCGATGGCCTCGATATCGCCTTCATGAGTGTTCCCGTCGTCGTCGGTGAATGTGCCGCCAGGCGGGAGTTGGGCTGCTGCGCCGAGAGAGAGCGAAAAGAAGAGGCCGGCGACCAGAGCCACTTGCAATGTGCGGGAGGCCATCAGCTACCCAGCTCCGCACGGTCGAGGAAGGCAGCCATCTGTCCTCGAGTCACCGGATCGCTCGGGCAGTAGCGGCTGTTTGACGGGGGATTGCAGCCTCTGGTGACACCCGCTGTCGCAAGTCGCTCGACGTCGTCGGCAAACGTGGAGCCAGCCGGGACGTCGGAGAATCCGGGGTGGTCGCTGCTCGTCAGCCCGAGGGCCCTGACGATGAAGGCTGCCATCTGCTCGCGGCTCACGTCGTCCTTGGGGCAATACCTGTCGTTGGCGGGCGGGTTGCAGCCTCTGGTGATGCCTGCGGTGGCCAGCCTGCCGATGTCATCGGCGAACGTGGAGCCGGCGGGGACGTCGGAGAATCCGGGGTGGTCGTTGGCGGTGAGCTCCAGGGCCCGGACGAGGAAGGCCGCCATCTGCTCCCGGCTCACGTCGTCATCGGGACAGAACCTGTCGTTGAACGGCGGATTGCACCCTCTCGTCACTCCGGCTGCTGCGATGGCCTCGATGTTGGAGGTGAAGGTGCTTTCGTCGTCGTCCATGAAACTCCCATCGAACACGAAGAGAATCGGGTCGTCGCAATCCTGGCTGCCCGGGTAGATGAACCACCTACCTGCAGGCTGGCCCGTGGATGTGTTCCCGATGTAGGCCAGAAGATCTCCGTTCGACGGCAGGACTTGGGCGTCCGCTCGCCCGTCTCCGTCGTAGTCGCCGGCGCCGATCGCGGCGACCGCGTCGGCGGGCGTGTCCAGGTCGATCGAGGTCTGTAGAGACCATGACCCATCGTTGGTGAGCACGTCGATGCGAGAGCCGCTCCCTTCCGGGTAAAGGGCATACAACTCGGGGCGGTCACCGCCATCCCGGTCGCCGGCGGCGATATGGGCAGGTGTGCCGGCGGGTAGTGGTGAGTCGTCCAGGAGTTGAGTGAAGGCGGGGCCCCTCCAGACCCGTAGGCGCCCATCGGATGTTGCCTCCCATAGGTCGGCGAGGTGGTCGCCGTCGAAGTCAGCGCCTACGAGAGCCGCCGCCTCGGCGGATGCCCCGGTCGTGGTGTCGGTGACGTCTGCGAAGCCCTCGCTGCGGCTAGCAATCATGGCCGTGAGTGTGCCCCCGGACGCAGAGAGGGCGATGAGATCCTGGCCACTGTCGCCGTCGACGTCGGCGAAGATCACATGGTCCGCTTCGGGCAGCGTCTTGTCGCCGAAGAACCATCTTCCAATCGAGCATTGCCCGAAACCAGAATGGCTGTTGGCGATGTCGAGGACTGAGCCGTTGGGATGGGACCGCAGCCCCACGACGTCGGAAGTCCCGTTGGTGTTGAAGTCGATGATGTCGAGAGAGTATCGGGACAACACTGGTCCGAACGGTGTCCCGTGGGTGGCCACAGGGCGAAATGTCGTCCTAGACGTCTTGGGGGGGAGCGGCGTAACGGAGTCGCTGGGGTCAGGAGTCGCCCCGGGGCCCATCCATGAGAAGTGCATTGGATCTTTCGATCCCCGCCAGTCTCCACCCCAGCAGAACCCGGCGTCCCGCCAGGTCTGCACGAACCACTCGGGCATGTCGGAGATGAACACGGCATCGCTGCGAAAGGGGTTTTGGGCAGGGTTGAGGTCGATGGCAAGCCCCATAGCGTGACGTGAGACGTGGTATCTACCCGCGATGGTTCGCGGGGTAAACGCCCAGGCCGAAGAAATCTCGTAGACCCGCCCCTCTTTGGCGTGAGCTGCGAGCCCCGCGGCGACCTGCTGCAGGGAGGGCAACATCTCTACGTGAACGTGGACCTGCAACCCTCCGCTCTGGGGGACGATCCAAGGGCGTAGCTTGCTCCTCACCTCGTCCACGGATCGCCCGAAATACGTGCCGAAAGGCCCCAATATCGCCTCGGAGCCCGCCAGGGATCCGACCCTCGATGCGACCGGTGTTCTGGTGAAGGAGTCGCCACAGGCGGCCGACTCCGAGAAGTGGTCCCAGCGTGTGGCCGTGTCCGAAGCCGAGACCTTGGACGAGAAGGCGAACGTCGAAGTGATCAGCGCCAGGGTGACGAGAACCGTCACGGCTCGACGGATGTGACCTCGTGGAGCCGGAGCCTCGTTCGGGGGGATCCGGGAAATCTGTGGCATGGATTCGGAGCCGGCCAAGGCCGACTGGCGTTCCTGCGACGCTAGTGCTGGTCGGGGAGATAAGGGGACAGGTCGCTTTTCATCGGGCTTCTGCCAACATCACCTGGTGCGAACCGCCGTCATGGTCATAGCTATCGCGGGAATGTTGGCCGTGCCCACCGCCCCCGGTGAGGCCGACTCTGCCGAAACGATCAGTCTTGTCGTCCCAGCGCAGGCACCGACGGATTCACTCACGGATTCACTCCAGACCCAATCTGCAGCCGACCCTCGCGTCGGATGGAAGCGGATTGTGGTCCCCATCGACGGGACCGTTGATCAGACCAGAGCTAACTGGGAGCGAGAGTTGGGCACCGACGTGGTGGTCGAACGGGCTTATCCGCTCCTCGCCGGTGAGAACGAGCCATATTTCGAGAGGCAATGGGGTCTGGAGAACACTGGCCAAGAGGGAGGCACTCCCAACGCCGACATCGATATCCGTCGCGCCTGGTCGCTCGCCACTGGCGAGGGTGTGATCGTCGCACTCATCGACTCTGGAGTCGACGCCGGGCATCCGGATCTCATCGACCAGGTGATTCCCGGGAGGGACTTCGTCGACAACGACAACGACTCGAGCCCGGGCGGGGACGGCCCCGACGAAGCACATGGGACCTTTATTGCCGGGATCATCGCAGCCAAGGTGGACGGCGAGGGAATAGCCGGGGTGGCCCCCGATGCTCGGATCCTCAACATTCGGGCCTGCAGTGAAGGGGTGTGTCTGACGCTCGACGCCGTCAATGCCATCTACTACGCAGTGGACCGAGGGGCGGACATCATCAACCTGTCGTTCGGGGGTCCTTATCCCAGAGGCAGCTCAGATCATCCCTTGGAGATCGCCATCGAATTCGCCAGGGCAAACGGAATCCTGGTTGTGACCGCAGCGGGCAACGATTCCCCTCAAGACGTCGGGGAGGACTACATGATCGTTCCCGCCGAGCTGCCCCATCCGAACAATCTGGCAGTGGCAGCCACCAATCGACGCGACCAGATCGCATCCGGGACCTACTACGGGCCGGGAATCGATATCGCCGCGCCCGGTATCGACATTTGGAGCACGACGATCTCCGGCTACGTGTATGGCGACGGCACATCGTTCGCAGCGCCTTATGTCGCCGGGGTGGCAGCGCTTTTGAAGTCGACCGACTTGTCCATGGGATATGAGGAGTTGGCGGCGCGAATCAAGGCGTGGGTCGACCGGCCCCCAGGGGTAGCCGGGAGGGTGGAGTCGGGACGAGTGAATGCCGGCGACGTCCTCAACAACAGATTCGTCGATACCCGCAACCACACATTCGAAGCCGACGCCAGGTGGGCTGCCGACAACGGGGTCACCAAGGGCTGCAATCCACCCGAGAACACGCGGTTCTGCCCCAACGACCTGGTGAGCCGAGGGCAGATGGCAGCGTTCCTGGTACGCCATCTCGCCTTGCCGGCGGCGTCGAAGGACCATTTCAGAGACGACACAGGCTCGACTTTCGAGGGGGACATCAACAGGCTGGCCGAGGCCGGGATCACCAAGGGATGCAACCCTCCAGCCAACGACCGCTTCTGTGCAAGTGAGCCGGTGACTCGCGACCAGATGGCGGCGTTCTTGGTTCGCGCGCTTGGTCTGAACCAGGACACTCATCCCGGCTTTGACGATGT
>Ga0307505_10001077_pt1 | contig 24134 bp, 22 predicted proteins | sample 23_S_MG_FD_202183 | JGI IMG/M metagenome (GOLD analysis project Ga0307505, IMG submission 202183) | Soil microbial communities from Populus trichocarpa stands in riparian zone in the Pacific Northwest, United States - 23_S | ecosystem: Environmental > Terrestrial > Soil > Riparian zone > Trees...
CGCTGCGCCACCGCAACCGCCTCTACAACTGCGCGGTCGTGATCCACCGCGGCGAACTGCTCGGCGTCGCCCCGAAGTCGTACCTGCCCACGTATCGCGAGTTCTACGAACGGCGCTGGTTCGCGCCGGGCGACGACCAGGCGGGCGAGGACATCCGCGTCGGCGACCTCGAGGCGCCGTTCGGCCCCGACCTGTTGTTCGAGGCGCTCGATGTTCCGGGGCTCGTCGTGCACGCCGAGGTGTGCGAGGACATGTGGGTGCCGATCCCGCCGTCGTCGCAGGCGGCGCTGGCGGGCGCGACGGTGCTGCTGAACCTCAGCGGCAGCCCCATCACGATCGCCCGCGCCGATGACCGCAAGACGCTGTGCCAGTCGCAGTCGCTGCGATGCCTCGCCGCCTACGCCTACGCGGCCGCAGGCACGGGCGAGTCCACGAACGACGTCTCGTGGGACGGGCAGACGATGATCTACGAGGGCGGGAACCTGCTCGAGGAGACCGAGCGCTTCCCCGATGGACCGCGCCGCTCGGTCGCGGACGTCGACCTCGACCGGCTCCGGCAGGATCGCCTGCGCCAGGGCACGTTCGACGACAACCGCCGCAGCTACGATCCGCGGTTCCGGGTCGTGCACTTCGAGCTCGACCCGCCCGCGGCCGATATCGGCCTGCGCCGCACGCTCGACCGGTTCCCGTTCGTGCCCGACGACCCGGCGCGCCTCGCGCAGGACTGCTACGAGGCGTTCAACATCCAGGTGTCGGGGCTGGTGCAGCGGCTGCAGGCGATCGGGGGCCCCAAACCCGTGATCGGTGTGAGCGGCGGGCTCGACTCGACCCACGCGCTACTGGTCGTCGCGCGTGCGATGGACCGGATGGGCCGGCCGCGCAGCGACATCCTCGCCTACACGATGCCCGGGTTCGCCACCACCGAGCACACCAAGTCCAACGCGATCGCCCTGGCCGAATCCGTCGGCGCGTCGATCGAGACGATCGACATCCGGCCCGCGGCGACCGAGATCCTCACCGGCATCGGGCACGCGTTCGCCGGCGGCGAGCCCGTGTACGACGTGACGTTCGAGAACGTGCAGGCCGGCATCCGCACCGACTTCCTGTTCCGCCTCGCGAATCAGAACGGCGGACTGGTCATCGGCACGTCCGACCTGTCCGAGCTCGCCCTGGGCTGGGCGACCTACGGCGTCGGCGACCAGATGAGCCACTACGCCGTCAACGCCGGCGTGCCGAAGACCCTCATCCAGCACATCATCCGCTGGGTGATCTCCCATCGCGAGGGAGTCGATGACGCCGAGGCCGCGGTGCTGCAATCGGTGCTCGACACCGAGATCAGCCCCGAGCTGGTGCCCGCCGGGCAGGATGGGAAGCTCCAGTCCACCGAGGACCGCATCGGACCCTACACACTCCACGACTTCGCGCTGTTCCACGTGCTGCGCTACGGCTTCCGGCCGTCGAAGATCGCCTACCTCGCATGGCACGCCTGGGAGGAGAAGGATGCCGGGGCCTGGCCCCCCGGCTTCCCCGACGAGGACCGCTACTCCTACGACCTGCCGACGGTCGCGACCTGGCTCGAGGTGTTCCTGCGCCGCTACTTCGCGTTCGCGCAGTTCAAGCGCTCGGCGATCCCGAACGGACCGAAGGTGTCGCCCGCGGGGTCGCTGTCGCCGCGCGGCGACTGGCGCGCACCCTCCGACGGCAACGCCGCCGCGTGGCTCGAGGAGCTTCGCGCCGCGCTCCCGGAGATCATCGAGGAGTGACACGACGGATGCCGGCACCACCGGCATCCGTTCTCTCGCCCTCTCGGCGACCCGGCCCCCCGAGAAACCACATTCTCGCCGAGAATCCACATTCTCGCCGAGAAACCAAGCGTCGCGTGATGTCTCGGTCGGATAGTGGTTTCTCGGGCGCACGTCGGAGCCCGGCCGCGGTCCGAGCCGGTCAGGCCGGCAGCGCGCCGTACGCGAGCGTGATGATCCAGCTGTCCCGTGACAGGTCCGCCAGCTGGTAGTAGACGCGGCGATCGGGGATCCAGCCCTTCGTGAGCGGGCTGTCCAGACGCACATGGTCGGCGGCGACGCGGGTGCCGCGGCCATCGGCGTCTCGCACGGCCTGCACGCGCGTCCAGTGGGCGAGAAGCTTCGGCAGGTCCTCCTCGTCGAGCAGGTGCGAGTGACGCTTCATCTGGTGCAGCGACGCGTCGTCGGGGTGGCCGTCGCGCAGGTCGAGGCCGATCGGCACCGCCGGATCGGCGACCGCGACCACCGTCGCGGCGCGGAAGCTCGCGTTGCGGATGGCGAGCGGCACCTCCTGCCCGTCCACTTCGGCGATGAGCTGGGTGTGGAAGCCGAACTTGCCGGGTGATTCCCGCTCGACCCGCACCGCGCGCTCCTCCACGCCCAGCCGGGCCGCGAGGATCTCCTTCGCGAGAATCCGCTTGCGATCGTGGTCAGACACCGCGGGGTCCCAGCCGAGCCGGGCCGTGATCCCCGTGGGCGTGTCGAGAAGCACCGACTGCATTTCCCACCTCTTCCCGCGGAGCGTCCGCCTTCTCATCTTGGCGAACCGCCGCGCGGGGAGGAAGTCCGCCACGCCCACGCGGGGCCAGGCAGCACGAAGGGCGGGGATGCCGAACCCCGCCCTTCGTTCGATGTGCCGTGTCCGGCGGACAGGTCAGTCCGACCAGGCCGACCCCCCAGAATACGAGTCCGCGGACCACGGTGAGTCCGCGGGCGGCGGCGGCGCCGGAGCAGGCGGGGCAGGCGCGGGCGCCGGGGCGGGAGCGGGCGCGGGCGGCGGCACCGGGCTCGGCGCGCTCACCACGGACACGCCCGACGTCGGCGACGGGGACGACGCGGCCGACGGGGACGGCGCCGCCGAGGGAGCGGAGATCACCGACGCGGACGTGTCGGTCGTGCGCAGCTGCACACCGCTGGTGCGGTCGAGTACGCTGCCGCCCGGGCCGATGATCGGTCCGCCGGGCACGATCTGCCCGCTCGTGCCGTACAGGTTCATGCCCACGGCGGTGGCCGCAGCGGCACCGCCGACCAGGGTGAGGCCGACCGCGCCGACCACCCCGTAGGTGATCCAGGTCTTCTTGCTGATCATGGCTTTTCTCCTTTCGGACCGCCGGGCCTCCGGGGGGATGGCGACCCCGGGCGGTGACTCCAGCCTGACGCGCGGGCCTAAGCCGCCTCGAAGGAGTGCATGAGACCGCTCTTACATAGCGAGAGCGACCGACCGGCCGGTCCCTGAGCTCGTCACCGGTCCCTGAGCTCGTCACCGGTCCCTGAGCTCGTCGAAGGGTCGCCGGCCACACCTCGACAAGCTCGGCGACCAGGAGCTTCACAACGCTGCGCCGAGCGTGTGGTCGCCGGCCACGACGGACGCGGCGGCCCGCAGCATCCGCTCTGCCCTCTCTTCGTGCCCGCCTTCTTGCGCGCCGAGCGCCTGGCCGAGGAGGTGCGTGGCGGTGCGCGCCCGGATGCCGTCCGCGGTGCCCCATCGGCGCAGCGCGGCGCGCGCGAGCTCCCACACGCGCTCGTCATGCGGCGGGGTCGAGAGGACGGCGCTCGCGATGGCGTGCGAGATGAACGCGGCCGAGTCGTCCACCGTCGCGCCGATGCCGGTGGTGTCGACGTCGATCACCGCGCTCACGCGCTGCTGCTCGTCGAGGAAGAGCTGCCCGAAGTGCAGGTCACCGTGCACGGTCACCTCGTCCGCGCCGCCCCATCGCGCCCGCGCCTCGCGCTCGACGGCGTCGACGACGGCCACGCCTTCGGGCGCGAGCACGCCGCGCAGCCGTTCGGCGTACCAGTCGAGATGGCGGTCGAGGTGGGTGCGTGCGCGCACCCGGAGAGGCACGCCGGAAAGCGCCGCGCGCAGCCGGTCGGCCTCGTCGACGAGCGCCTCCGGCTCCCACGGCGCGGCGGCGGCGGGCGTCCCGCGAGCGTCGTCGAGCACGAGGAGTCCCTCGGGCGACCAGCCACGGAGGTCGGGCAGGGGGATGCCGTGCTCGGCGAGGGTCTGGTGAGTGCCGACGATGCGCTCGACACGGGCGGGCGGCACGACCTTCAGCCACTGCACGCCGTCCGCCACCGGGATGCGCAGCACCGCGCGGCGACCGGGACGGTAGGCGACGATCGACGGCGCCCCGACGGGCGAGAGTCCCAGCCGGTCGAGCAGCGTCCGCGCGGCGTCCGCGAACGCGACCGGGGCGAGAGCGGGCAGGTGCGGGTCGGCGGGATGCAGCCACACCCGCCCCTCGGGAGCGGCGGGGTCTCCGGCGACGAGGCCGGTCTCTGTCGCCACGGCGCGGCGTGACGTGTCGACGAAGTAGGTGAACGGCGTGCCGCCGGGTCCCGCGAGCTCGAACCCGGCGACCGAGCCCGCGCCGAGCGGCTCGCGGCTGATGAACGTCACCTCCGCAGCGTCGCCGAGCTCGAGCGCGTCGCGCAGCAGCTCTTCCTCGTACGTCGGGGGTGATATGTCCACTCTTCATCCCAGCACGAAGCGGGCGCCGGCGGCATGAGACATCTCTTAGGGTCGCCGCCGCGCACGCACCGGCCGGGATACTGGAGGCGTGGCCGGACGGGGACGGACGAAGGCATGGCGGATGCCCGCGCTGTCGGTGCGCACGCGACTGATCACCGTCATCACCGTCGTCGCCGCGCTCGGCATGCTCGCCGTCGGCTTCGTGGTCTATCTGGAGGAGCGCAGCCGCATCCTCGCTCAGGTCGACGATCTGCTCGCAGCGAACCTCGAGTCGGCGAAGTACCTCGTCGAGCAGGGCGCCGGCGCCTCCGGAACGTGGGAGAGCGCGGCCGACGCGCTCGCCACCGTGGTGCAGCGTGCGGCGCCCGACGACAACACCGGCACGGTCGGGATCATCGCCGGCGAGGCCAAGCTCGTCCCGGGCGTGCCGCTGGACGTCGATCTGCTCGGCGCTCCGGGTTTCGTCCCGCATGTCGTCAATGCGACCGCCGCGGGCGAGCCGATCATCGGCACCTACGACGAGGACGACGTGATCTGGCGCTACCTCGCCACGCCGATCTCGCTGGACCCCGATCAGCCGGGCACGGCCGTCTTCGCGATCGCGTACGACATCGAGGCCGAGCTCGCCGAGATCAACGCGGCCGCACGGGTGTGGGCGATCGCATCGCTGGTCACCCTCGTCGTCATCGGCGGCGCCGCCGCGCTCGTGACCACGCGGCTGCTGCGGCCGCTGCGCCAGATGCGCGAGACCGCCGAGCGGGTGTCGGCGCAGTCACTGTCGGAGCGCCTGCCGATCGTCGGGCGCGACGACGTCTCGGAGCTCGCCGAGACCATGAACGACATGCTCGACCGGCTCGATCAGGCGCTCGACTCGCAGCGGCGACTGCTCAGCGATGTCGGTCACGAGCTGAAGACCCCGATCACGATCGTGCGCGGCTACCTCGAGGTCGTCGACGCCGACGACCCGACGGACGTGCGCGAGACCCGCGACCTCGCCGTCGACGAGCTCGAGCGGATGAGCCGGCTCGTGCAGGACCTCGCCGAGGCGGCGGCCCTGCACGGCCCGTCTCCGGTCAAGCCGGTGCCGGTCGACACGGCCGACCTGGTACAGCAGATCCTCCGCAAGGTCCGGGGCATCGAGGGGGCGCAGATCGAGGTCGGACTCGTCGCCGACGCGGTGGCCCCGCTCGATCCGGCCCGCGTGACCCAGGCGATGCTCCAGCTCGCGCAGAACGCCGTCACCCACGGCGGGGGGCGCATGGTCATCTCCAGCCAGGTGCGCGGACGTGTGCTCGAGCTCTCGGTGCGCGATTTCGGGCCGGGCGTACCCGATGCCGCCAAGGCCGAGGTCTTCGATCGCTTCCACCGGGGGACGGATGCCGAGGAGCGCGCCGGCAGCGGACTCGGCCTCAACATCGTCCAGGTGATCGCGCGGGCTCACGGCGGCTCGGTGCGGGTCGAGGATGCCGCCGGCGGCGGCGCGCGGTTCGTCCTCTCGCTGCCGTACGCCGGGGCGACCTCCCCGCCGGGATCGAACCTGGTCATCCCGCCGCGGCCGCCGCTGCCCGTTGCCGCATCGCCCGACCTGGCACTCCGCATCCCGCCGCGCCCGCCGCTGCCCACGCTGCCCGCACTGCCCGCCCCCGACGCCGCTGCGGCGAAGCGCTGAGGGAGCAGAAGTGGCATCCATCCTCATCGCCGACGACGAGAAGCGGATCTCGGGCTTCATCGACAAGGGCCTGCGGGCCGCGGGCTTCGCGACCCGCGTCGCGACGACCGGCCCGGAGGCGCTCGACCTGGCCCTGAGTGGGGAGTTCGACCTGCTCGTGCTCGACGTGAACCTTCCGGGCATGGACGGCTTCGCGGTGCTGGAGGCCATCCGCGGGTCGGGCTCGCGCATGCCCGTCATCATGCTGACCGCGCGCGTCGAACTGCACGACACCGTGGCGGGACTGGAGGGCGGCGCCGACGACTATCTCGGCAAGCCGTTCCGCTTCGACGAGCTGGTCGCCCGCATCCGGCTGCGGATGAGGCGCGACGAGACCGCGGCGGCGGCGGAGCTGCGTCACCGCGACCTCGTGCTCGACATCCGCACGCGCCGTGCGTACGCCGACGGGACGGCCGTCGAGCTGTCCGCCCGCGAATTCGCGCTCGCTGAGGAGTTGGTCCGCAACGCCGGTCAGGTGCTCAGCCGCGAGCAGCTGCTGAGCCGCGTGTGGGGGTTCGACTTCGACCCGGGCTCGAACGTGGCAGACGTCTACGTCGGCTACCTGCGCCACAAACTCGGCCCGGACCGGATCGAAACCGTTCGCGGCGTCGGCTACCGGCTCGTCTGAGCCCCGTCCACCCCCGCACCGCCGATCGAGCGCTTCACGGATCCGGTGACCGTGCCTTCGCCTGTCGCATTCTGCGAGTGCCGCCGGCGTGTTGCGACAGGCGAACGAACCACGCCAACCGAGAGAACCACATCAACCACTTCGCCTGTCGCACTCTGCGGGTGCCGCCGGCGTGTTGCGACAGGCGAACGAACCACGCCAACCGAGAGAACCACATCAACCGCTTCGCCTGTCGCACTCTGCAGGTGCCGCCGGCGTGTTGCGACAGGCGAGCGGGAGGAGGGCAGCCGGAGCGCGGCGATGGGATGGGCCGGCATCCCCCGCGGGGGTGGAATCATGGGGACGTGAGCAGACGTGCGACGGTCGTCGGCAGCGGTCCCAACGGGCTTGCAGCCGCGGTCTCCCTCGCGCGGGCGGGCTACGCGGTGCGGATGCTGGAAGCGGCGCCCACGATCGGCGGCGGCGTGCGCACCGCCGACCTCACCCTCCCGGGGTTTCGCCACGACGTCTGCTCGGCGGTGCACCCGGCCGCGCTGACCTCGCCCTTCTTCCGCGCGTTCGGCCTGCGGGAGCGGATCGAGTGGGTCGCCCCCGAGATCTCGTACGCCCAGCCCCTCGACGAAGGCCGCGCCGCCATCGCGTGGCGCGATCTCGACCGCACCGCCGAAGGTCTCGGTCGCGACGCCCGAGCTTGGCTCTCGGTCCTGCGCCCGCTGAGCGCGCACCTCGATGCGGTGGTCGAGTTCACCGGATCGCAGCTGCTGCGGCTGCCGCGGCATCCGCTCGTCGCTGCCCGATACGGGCTGCGCGCGCTGCAGCTCGGATCGCGGGCCGGGCGCGGCACCTTCGCCACCGCCGAGGCGAACGCGCTCCTGGCCGGCGTGCTGGCGCACGCGAACGCTCCGCTGCCTTCGCTCGGGGCAGCCGCCTCCGGACTCTTCCTCGCCGCCCACGGACACGCCGGCGACGGCTGGGCGTATCCGCGCGGCGGGGCGCAGGGGATCGCCGACGCTCTCACGGCCGACCTCCGCGCCCACGGCGGACAGATCGAGACGGAGCGTCGGGTGGTCTCGCTCGCGGATCTCGACTGGGGCGATGCGGATGCCGGTGACCTCCTGCTCCTCGACACCTCGCCGCGGCTGCTGATGACCCACCCGGAGCTTCCGGTGTCGTACGCCCGCGGCATCCGTCGCTATGCCTACGGCGCCGCCGCCGCGAAGGTCGACTTCGCCCTGGATGGACCGATCCCGTGGGCCAACGCGGACGTCGCGCGCTCTCCCACCGTGCACCTCGGCGGAACGCGCGAGGAGGTCGAGGCGAGCGAGAACGCGGTCGCGCGCGGCGAGGTCACCGACCGCCCGTACGTGCTCGCGGTGCAGCCGTCGATCCTCGACGAGTCGCGTGCGCCGGCGGGGAGGCAGGTGCTGTGGGCGTACATGCACGTGCCGGCGTGGTCCACCCTCGATCCGACCGAGCTCGTGACCCGCCAGGTGGAGCGGTTCGCGCCCGGGTTCCGCACGCGCATCCTCGCCTCTCACGCGATGACCGCGGCGGAGCGCCCCGCATACAACCCATCGGACATCGGCGGCGACATCCTCGGCGGGGCCGTCACCTTCGGGCAGGCGTTCCGGCGGCCCGTCGTGTCGCGGACACCGTGGCGCACCCCGCTGCGGGGGGTGTACCTCGCGTCGGCCTCGACGCCGCCCGGACCCGGGGTCACCGGGATGCCCGGGTGGTACGCGGCCCGCCAGGCGCTGCGCGACGGCGCTTCCGGCGGGCGCGGCGAGCGCCTCGAGCTCGGGGATCTCTTCCCCCGGTGACGGCATGGACGGCTTCGCAGCGGTCGACTTCGAGTTCGCGCGGCAGGTGCTGCAGCGGGGCATCGCGGCGCTCTATGTCGTCGCGTTCCTGTCGACGCTGAACCAGTTCCGGCCGCTCCTCGGCGAGCGCGGGCTGCTCCCGGCGCCCGACCTGCTCGCGTGGGCGGGCGCGGGACGCCCGCCACGACGGCCCTTCGACAAGCTCAGGGACCGGAGGCAAGGTCGCCGGTGGCGGCTGAACCCGACGATCTTCCGGTGGATCCGGTACACCGACCGGCGGCTGGTGGCGCTGTGCACCGCGGGCATCGTGATCGCGGGGGCGCTGGTGTGCGGCATCCCTCAACTCGGCCCGCCCTGGGTGCCGATGCTGTGCTTCCTCGCCCTGTGGTTCGGGTATCTGTCGATCGTCAGCATCGGGCAGACGTTCTACGGCTTCGGCTGGGAGATGCTGATCATCGAGGCGGGCTTCCTCGCGGCGTTCCTGGGGTCGGACTCCCAGCCGCCCTCCGTCGTGGTGATCGTGTTGCTGTGGTGGCTCGTGTTCCGGCTCGAGTTCGGCGCCGGCATGATCAAGATCCGCGGCGGACGCGAGTGGCGCGACCTCACCGCGTTGACCTACCATCACGAGACCCAGCCGATGCCGGGACCGCTGAGCCGTCAGGCGCACCTCCTCCCCCGGTGGTTCCACAAGGGCGAGGTGCTGGGCAATCACGTCGCGCAACTGGTGGTGCCGTGGCTGCTGTTCGCGCCCATCCTCGGCCTGTGGATCGACGCGGCCTGGCCCGCAGTCGTGGGCGCGGTCGCGGCCGGCATCGTCATCGCGACCCAGCTCTGGCTGGTCATGACCGGGAACTTCGCGTGGCTGAACTGGATCACGATCGTCCTCGCGTTCTCCGCGATCTCGGTCCCTCAGGGACCGGTGATCGCTCAGGGACCGGCGGCCGACGGCATCCCGCTGTACTGGCTCGTCATCACGTGCGCGGTGGGTCTCCTCTACGTCGTGCTGAGCTGGCCCGCCGCCCGCAATCTCGCCGCGCGTCGCCAGCTCATGAACGCGAGCTTCAACCGATGGCAGCTCGCGAATGCGTACGGCGCGTTCGGCACCGTGACCAAGGAGCGCATCGAGTACGTCGTCGAGGGCACGCTCGAGACCGACCCGGGCGATGCGGACTGGCACGAATACGCGTTCAAGGGCAAGCCCGGCGACGTGCGGCGCGTTCCGGCGCAGTTCGCCCCGTATCATCTGCGCCTGGACTGGCTCATGTGGTTCCTGCCGCTCGGGCGCTCGCTCGAGGAGTGGTTCACCGGCTTCCTGGTGCGACTTCTCGAAGCGGATGCCGCGACCCTCCGCCTCCTCGCCGGCGACCCCTTCGCCGGGGAGCGTCCGCGCTGGGTGCGGGTGGTGTCGTACCGCTACCGCTTCTCGACGCATGCCGAGTTCCGCGCGACGCGGGCGCGGTGGGTGCGTGACCGCCGAAGGATGCTCGTCGAGCCGATCGGGCTGCGGGACACGGGCGCGTGACCCCGCGGCGGCAACGGCTGGGATGGCTGCGGCCCCGAGAAACCACATTCGCGCCGAGACACCATGCGACGCGGTGGGTCTCGGCACGAAAGTGGTTTCTCGGCGATGGCCGAGGCTCGGCGGGCGCCGACGGAGTCAGCCCTTGACCCTGCCGTCGCCCTTTCGCCGTGCGGTGAGGTCGGTGATCGAGACGATGAACGCGAGCGCGAGGAAGAGCGCGACCGAGATCATGCCGATCGCATAGGCGTCGTGGTAGACGACGATGTCTTCCTGGGTGCCCGACTCGCGGTAGATCGTCGCGTAGAACAGTGACAGCGCGACCGCCGTGCCGATCGCGGTGCCGACGCGCTGGCCGAGCTGGCCGACCGAGCCTGCGACTCCCCCCTGCTTGACGGGGATCTCGGCGAGCGTGAGGGTCTGATTCGGCGCGATCACCAGACCACCCCCCGCGCCGCCGACGACCATGATGGCCGCCATCACGTAGGGCGCCCAGGCGGGATCGGTGAGCAGCGCCGCGAGCACGAGTCCGCCGACGCTCGCCAGCATTCCCACGAGCCCCCAGACCACCACGACGCGACCGTGACTGCCGACGAGGTTGCCGCCGATCCACGAGGTGACCGCGCTGGCCAGGGCGAACCCGATCGAGACCATGCCGGCGTACACCGGCTCGAGCCCGAGCCCGATCTGCAGGAACAGCGTGGTCAGGAGGAACATCGCGGGTGCGGCGGTGAAGTACGCGGTCTGCAGCAGCGTGCCGTTGCGGTACGAGCCGATGCGGAACAGCTTCAGCGGGATCAGCGGCCGTTTGCCGCGAGCCGCGTAGTGCCGCTCCCACGCGAGGAATGCCGCGGCGAACAGGGCGAACGCGACCAGCAGCCACCAGCGGGCGGGGTCGTCGGTGGGCGCGCCGGTCGTGAACAGGAACGGCCACATGAGCGCGACGACCGCCGCTCCGAAAAGCACCACGCCGAACGGGTCGAGTTCCACCTTCCGTCGGGACCGCGTGCGGGTGTGCGGCAGCACCCACAGCACGAGGACGATCGCGATGAGGCACAGCGGGACGTTCACCCAGAAGATGAGCCGCCAGCCGTCCGTCGCCCCGCCGAGCGCGATCAGCAGCCCGCCGAGAGTGGGGCCGAACGCCGTGGCGACACCGATCGTCGCCCCGAAGAGGCCGAACGCGCGTCCGCGCTCCTTCCCCTGGAAGAGCTCCTGCGCCATGCCGAGCACCTGCGGCATCTGGATGCCGGCGGCGACGCCCTGCAGCAGTCGCGCGATGATGAGGACGGCGGCGGTCGGCGCGATCGCGCACAGGATGCTGGAGACGGTGTACAGCGAGAGGCCGATGACGAACAGCATCCGCCGCGAGCGCTGGTCTCCCAGCCGTCCCATCGGCACGAGCACCAGGCCGAAGGTGAGCACGAACCCCGACACGATGAGCTGCAGCTCAGTGGAGCCGGCGCCCAGCACCTCTCCGATCGAGGGCAGCGCGACGTTCACCTTGGTGAGGTCGAGGATGGTGATCGCGGCGACCGACACGCACACCCAGAAGGCACGCCAGCGGGCCGCGGATGTCAGCGGGATGGCCGCTGTGGCAGGGTGCGCGGAGTTCGACATCCTGCTCAGGCTAGCGGTCGAGCGGACGCCGGGCGCCGGGACGTGCCCCGCGGAAAGGCCTGGGACAATGGTCGGGTGAAGCTCCTCGTCGCGGCCCTCGAAGCCGAACTCGTCGCGTTCCCCGCCGACCTCCCCGGATTCGACAGGCTCGTGACGGGGCCGGGGAAGCTCCAGGCGACCTACACCCTGACCCGGGCGCTCGACGCGCGCAGCTACGACGAGATCGTGGTCGTCGGCACCGCCGGCGCGATCGATCCGCGGCTCGAGGCGACCGTGTACGAGATCGACGCCGCGATCCAGCACGACGTGACCGACATCGACGGCATCGTCGGGCAGCACGTGTCGCTGCCGCGCCGCGTCTGGATCGCCGGCGCCGGCGTGACGATCGCCACCGGCGACCACTTCGTCGATGACTCCGAGGCGGTGTCGGTGATCCGCCCGCTCGGTGCCGGCCTGGTCGACATGGAGACGTACGCCTACGCGTGGGTCGCGCAGCAGTTCGGCATCCCGATCCGTGTGCTGAAGTCCGTGTCGGATCGCGCGCAGGACGGCGCGATCACCGACTGGCGGACGACCGTCGCCGCGTGCAGCGCACAGCTGCGCGAGCGATTCCTCGCGGAATACGGCGTGTAGCTCAGGTGCTCAGTCGGTGCTGCGGCCGGCGAACGCGCTGCGCAGCAGGAAGAAGACGATCACTGCCACGATCGCGACGATCACGAGCTTGCCGATGAACCACAGCACCGAGAACAGGATGTTGACGAGGAACCAGGCGATGACGACGGCGACCACGACGCCGACGATGGTCCAGAGAGTGCTCTTGTTCACCCGTCCAGCCTAAGCCGTCGCGGTCACAGCGCTGTCCTGGTGGATCACGCTCGGTCCCTGAGCGGTCGCCTCCACGAGGAGCTGGGCCGGGATCTGCTCCTTCATCGCCGCCACGTGGCTGATGAGCCCGACGGTGCGGCCGCCCTGGCGCAGCTCATCGAGGGTGCGCATCGCGAGGTCGAGGGTGTCGTCATCGAGCGAGCCGAAGCCCTCATCGATGAAGAGCGTGTCGAGGCGCACTCCGCCCGCCCGGGCGGTGACGACCTCGGCCAGGCCGAGCGCGAGGGCGAGTGAGGCGAGGAATGTCTCTCCGCCCGACAGCGACTGCGCCGGACGGGACTGACCGGTGTGCGCGTCCATGATCTGGAGGCCGAGTCCCGACGCCGCGCCGCGGGCGGCGAGCGCGTCGGTGTGCTGCAGCCGGTAGCGACCCGTCGACATGTCGTCCAGCCGCAGGTTCGCGGCCTCCACGATCTCCTCGAGCTCCGCGGCGAGGACGAACGACTCCAGGGTCATCCGGTGCGTGTTGGGCGCGCGGCCGGCGACCGTGTTCGCGAGCCGGGCGATCACGGCGTGGTCATCGGCGAGCCCGCCGAGCGCCGCGTGCGCGGCGGCGGCGCGCTCGACGAGATCGCGCAGGCGTGCGGCGACGCCGATCGCGGTCGCGACGGCTGTTCCGATGCTCGTCCACTGCTCGCGCGCGTCGGCGTGGCGGGTCGCGGCCGCGGTGACGTCCGCGAGCTCCTCGGGTTCTCCGGCGAGGGCGAGCTCGAGGTCGCGCAGCCGGTCGCGTTCGGTGCGCAGCGCCACCTCGTGCTCGCGGACCCGCTCGCCGAGCGCGGCCCGAGCGCCGGCGTCCTTCAGCGCCGCGGTCGCGTCGGCTGCGTCGGCGAAGTCGGATGCCGCGACGCGCTCATCACGGTCATCCACCGCGGCCCGGGCGTGGCGCTGCGCCGTCTCGAGGGCGGCGAGGGCATCGGCGAGGGCGGTCGCGCGAGCCCTCCGCTCGGTTGCGTCGGCGATCCGCTCGCGCACCGTGCCGAAGTCTCCGCGCGCGTTCGTGACAGCCCTGCGGTCGAGGTCGGCCTCGGCTTCGGCCGTCGCCAGGGCGTCCTTCACTGCGGCGAGGTCTGCGGTCAGTCGTTGCCGCTCGGTCGCCGCGTCGGCGTCGGCCTGGACGAGGGCGGCGCGTTCGGCGGTGAGGCGGTCGCGGTCGGTGGCTGCCCGGCGCGCGGCATCGACGGCGGCAGCCGCGGCGGTGCGGGCAGATTCCAGCGTCGGCACCGGCTCGCCGCCCGCCCTGGCCGCGGCCGCGCCGAACGACTCACGCGCCGCACGGGCGGCATCCGCTGCGAGCTTCTCGGCTGCCGCCGCGCGATCGCGCGCGACCTCTGCCGCCGAGATCTCGTCATCGGTGACCGGGTCACTCGACGCCGGCGCTGGCTGCGGGTGCTCGATCGCACCGCACACGGCACACGGCTCCCCGTCGATGAGCGCCGCCGCGAGCTCCCCCGCGTGGCCGGCGAGGCGGCGCTGGAGCAGCGCGGTGACGGCGGCGCGGGCGAGGTCGTGCCGCGAGCCGGCCTCCAGGTAGGCGACTTCGGCGGTCGCCAGCGCCGTCGCAAGCCTCTCGGCGTCGCGAGCGGCGGCGAGCCGCGCGACCACTCCGGCGAGCGAAGTGTCGGCGGCTGCGAGACCGGCTGCTGCGGAGCGGAGCGGCTCGAGTTCGGCATCCAGGTCCTTCAGCCGCGCGGGCAGCGCGGCCCGGCCGGAGTCGAGCGCGGCAATGATGTCGGCGAACTCGGCGGCCCGCGCCCGGTCGGTGGCGATCCGTTCCTCGAGGCGCGCGAGGCCCCGCTCGCGCTCAGCGGCATCGGCCCAGAGCGCGAGCCCGCCGGTGAGGTCGTCGACCAGCGCCCGCAGCGTCGGCGCGTCGGCATCCGGGGCTGCGTCGGCCAGCGCCGCCCACGCGACCCGCGCCTCTTCGGCACGCTCGGCGGTGCGGGAGGCTTCGTGCTCGGCGCGCGCCGCGGCTTCGATCGGCGTGCGCAGGGTCTCGGCGGCGACGGCCCGCTCGAGGGCGTGCCGGTCGGCGGCGATCGCCTCCGCCTGCGCGTCGAGCGTCGCGAGCGCGACACGGGAGCGGAGGCGCTGTTCCTGCCGCTCGCGCAGCGTTTTCGCCGCGGCGAGCGCCGACTCGGCCGTCCGCAGCGCCGCGTCCGCGGCGTTCTGCTCGTTCGTCAGCGTCTCGACGCGGTAATCGGCGCGCTGCACTCCGAGCGCCGCTGCTTCGAGCCGTGCCGGCACGTCGGCCGGCGCGAGATCTTCCCCGAGGGCATCCGTAGCCGCTTCGTTCGTCCCCGCGATGAGCCTCTCGGCCTCGGCGAGGAGGAGCGAAACTCCCTCACCCGCGGACGCGAGATCGTGTTCGGCATCCTTCCGGCGCTGCTCGAACGCCGCCTGGTAGTCCTCGTACGTGCGCGTGCCGAACAGGCGGCGCAGCAACCGCTGCCGTTCATCGTTCTTGGCGTGGAGGAACTCGGCGAACCGGTTCTGAGCGAGGAGGATCACCTGCAGGAACTGCTGCTGGTTGAGGCCCAGGATCTCGTCGAGCTCGCGCGCGACGTCGACGGGACGGGCGGCGCGGCCGATCCATGCGCCGTCGACCCATTCGTCGAGCTGCGCGCGGTGCGGCTCGGTCGTCAGGCCCGTGCCGCGCTGCTTGGGCCGGTCGTACTCCGGCGAGCGCGTCACGCGCCACCGAGATCCGGCGGCGGAGAACTCCACCGTCACGCTCGTCGGCTCGTCGGGCGCGCAATGGTCGCTGCGCAGGCGCTTCTCGACGCCGTCGTAGCGGGGCACGCCGCCGTAGAGGGCGAAGCAGACGCCGTCGAGCACGCTCGACTTGCCGGCGCCGGTGCGGCCCGCGATGAGGAAGATGCCGTCGTCGGCGAACCCGTCGAAGTCGACGACCTGCCGCTCGCGGAACGGTCCGAAGCCCTCGAGCTCGAGTCGATGCAGCCTCACGCGGTCGCCTCCACGAGGGACCGCTCGTCGATGACGTCACGGATGACCTCCGCCTCGCGCTCGGAGGCCCCCTCGCCGTCACGCACGTGCGAGAGGAACGCGTCGATCAGCTCGGCCTCGGACTGCGCCCCGCGCACGCGGCGCGAGTAGGTCAGCCCGTCGGGACCGCGCACGCCCTCGGGCGTGTGCATCACCGTCGCGCAGAACGGGAAACGCGCCTGCAGCCGGCGCATCGGATCGGGCTGCGGAGTCGCATCGGTGTACTGGGCGCACACCCAGGCGTCCACGTCGCCCGCGAACCGGGGGTCGGCGAGCAGCTCGTCGAGCGGCCCGCGCACCGTGACCAGGCGGCGCGGAACCGGCAGGTCGAGCCACTCCACCGAGGCGAGGCCCACGGCATCCAGCTCAACGAGCCAGGACCCGCGCGGCTTGTCGGCCTCGCCGAAGCTGTAGTGCAGCGGCGCCCCCGCGTACCGCACCCGCTCCGACAGCTGCTGACGCCCGTGGATGTGCCCGAGCGCGACGTAGTCGGGGCCCTCGAACGCCGCGAGCGGCACGACGTCGAGCGACCCCTGACGGATCTCACGCTCGACGCCGGGCGTGGCATCCACCCCCGCCGCGAAGCAGTGCGCGATCGCGACAGATCGACCGCCACCGCCGGTGAGCCGATGGGCGAGATCGTCGCGCACCAGCGCCATCACGTGGTCGAGGGTCTGGCGCTGCGAGCGCAGCTCGACGCCCGGCCAGAGGTGCCGCACCAGTGCAGGCTCGAGGAACGGGATGCCGTAGAAGTGCACCGGTCCGTGCTCGTCGGCGATCGTGATGGGCGTGCCGGCCGACAGGGGGTCGGTGACGACGTGGATGCCGTCGCGCAGCAGCGCGGACTGGAACCCGAGCCGTGCGGCGGAGTCGTGGTTGCCGCTGGTCACGATCACGTGTGCACCGGTGTCGGAGAGACCGCGCAGCATCTCGGTGAGCAGCGTGTAGCAGGCGGATGCCGGAGCCGCCGAGTCGAACACGTCGCCCGCGACGATCACGACCTCGACCGTGTGCTCGCGCACCTGCCCGACGAGCGCTTCGAGCACACCGCGCAGCGAATCCAGGGTCGAATGCCCGTGGAACGACCGGCCGATGTGCCAGTCGGAGGTGTGCAGGATGCGCATGCCACCCACGGTAGGCGCGGCCCCCGACATCGCCGCCGAGGCCCGCGGAGCGAGCCGGGACTCGCCTCAGATCCTGCCGTCCGGGCCCGCCGTCGCCGAAGTCGCCTCGTCGGGGACGGCGCGGATCAGGAGGAACTCCTTGCGCCGCAGGATCCGCAGCACGAGGGCCCGGAGCCCTCCGAAGGCGCGGCGTCCGGCATCCGTCGGGAAATCCTCGACCGAGGTGATGCGGTACATCCGACCTCTGTGGCCGATGAGACCGCCGCCCTTGAGGATGTTGCGGTACCAGTTCACCTCGCGGCCGTAGGTGAGCTCGCCGATGAAGCCCTCCGGCACCTGGGCGAGCACCAGCGGTGTCTCGTAGGTCCTGCCGGAGCTGCGTCCGGTGTGCCGAACGAACGAGAACGGGCCCTTGCCGCGCTTCGCCGCCGCGAGCGTGCGGGGGTTGAGGGTCCGGCCGATGAAGTCCAGCCAGCGCTGCTTGAGAGTCATCGATGGCCTCCCTCGGTCTGTGCCCGCTCGGCCCGCATGAAGTCCGGCCCCTTGAGATCTCTCGCCAGCCTACGGCCGGCCCGGTGTCGCGGGTCAGCTCCGCCACTGGTTCTCGTCGGTGGTGGATCGCATACTGGATGGATGCCGACCCTCGACGATGTGCGGACTATCGCTCTCGGGTTCCCGGAGACCTTCGAGAAGGCCGACGGAGCGCGCGGCGGGCGCTCGTGGCGCACCGCAGGCGGCCTCTTCGTGTGGGAGCGGGGCCCGAGCAAGAGCGACCTCGCGAAGCTCGCCGAGCTCGGCCGCTCCTGGCCCGATGGGCCTGTGATCGGGGTGCGCACCGAAGGGATCGAGGGCAAGGATGCCCTGCTCGGATCGTTCCCCGACGTCTTCTTCACCATCCCGCACTTCGACGGCTACCCCGCGGTCCTGGTGCGCCTCGACGCGATCGACCTCGAGCAGCTGCGCGAGGTCGTGACCGACGCCTGGCTCGTGAAGGCACCGAAGCGCCTCGCGAAGGATTGGCTCTCCGCGAACGGCTGATCGCAGGGGTGCGGATGCGCCGCATCGCCGTCGCATCTCACACCACGGATGCCGCGGCGGGCGTACCGTGGAATATGGCACCCACTCCCGACACCTCCCCGCGATCGACCGTCGTCGCGCTGGTCGGCGCCGAGAGCGACACGCTCCTGTCCGGCCTGAGCGATGTGCCGGCGCTCGCCGCCCTCTCGCTTCGCGAGACCGACCCGGCCGTCGCGACCCGGCGCATGGCCGCGGTCTCGAGTCCGTATCTGGTGCACGACGCCGACCCCCTCGAGCACGTCGCTGCCGCGTGGGTCGAACTGTTCGAGGAACGTGCCACCCTCGGCACCCTCGAAGTCGAGGTCGAGACGCTCCTCTCCCTCTTCGCCGCCGGCGATGCCGTCATGCCCGACTACTACGTCGTCGTCGGGCCGGAGGCGATCGAAGGCACGTGGCGGCACTGGTGGCTCGGCGCCCTCGCCCACCACGCCCCGGCACGCGTGCTGCCGGTCGAGGCATCCGGCACCGCGTTGCGCGCGCGCCTGCGCGCGTTGCCGACCTCCCGGCCATGGCCGGAACCGGAGGCGTGGCTCCCCCGCGTGCACTTCGACATCCCCGACCGCGTCGGCCTCCACGACCAACCCGGCGCCGCGTAGCGCACCGGGCTCGGCAGCACTCGCCTACGCTTCCCTCGTGACCTCCGTTCGCGCCTTCACCCACGCTGGAGCCACGCTGGTGGCCGAGTCGACCGGAGTCGGCACGCCGGTGTACGTGCTCGTGCACGGGATCGGGATGGGCCGCAGCGTCTTCCGCGACCTCGTCGACCACCTCGACGGGAACGCGCACGTGGTCGCGATCGACCTGCCCGGCTACGGCGAAGCACCCGAGCCGTGGCGCGTGCTCACGATGCAGCGCAGCGCCGATCTCGTGGCCGCCTTCCTGCGCAGGCACGTCGGCATTCCCGCCGTGCTCGTCGGCCACTCGATGGGCGCCCAGGTCGTCGCGGAGGTCGCGTCGCGGCATCCGTCGCTCGTCGACCGCATCGTCCTCGTCGGCCCGACCGTCGACCCCGCAGCACGCACCGCGCTGCACCAGATCGTGCGCCTGCTGCGTGACATCGCCGTCGAGAGCCCTCGCGTGATCTTCGCCGGCGCCCGGGAGTACATCCGGGCCGGGCCGCGGCTGCGGACAAAGTTCCGTGCGATGCTCGTGCACCGCCCCGAGGACGCCTTCCCACGCATCACCGCACCCGCCCTCGTGCTGCGCGGCGAGCACGACCTGGTGTGCCCGGTCGGCTGGTGCCGACAGGTCGCTGCGGCGATTCCCGACGCCCGTATCGCTGAGGTGCCCGGGCACGGCCACGAGACGATGATCCGGGATGCCGCAACCGCCGCCCGACTCATCCGGGCCTTCTCCGAACAGCCGTGAGGCCGACGGCACGGGAACTGCCGCGCGTGCGCTGAATCCTGCCATCCCGGGCGGCCCTGGCAATGTCGGAACCCCCGCGTAGGTTCTCTTCATCGGAACCAACGGAGGACGCCATGCTTTCGCACATCACCGCCGCCGAGATGCTGCACCACCACGAGGTGGAACAGCGCGACCGCGAACTCTCCCTGCTCGCCTCGATCCGCGAGCGCGTCGCCGCTCGCGCGGCAGAACCAGCCCTGCATCGCGCGGCTCGTCGCCCCTCACGCGCCACGCCGCGAGCCTCGCGAACCACGTGGGCCCGCCCGATCGGCGCGCACCCGACGACGAGGTGCCCACAGCCGACCGCCTGCGCGACGGCATGAGAGCCGGCCAGGACTCGGTGACCGCCGGTCGCTGAGCCTGGGCGACCCTTCGACGAGCTCAGGGACCGGCAGGAGTCACGAGTCGCTGAACCGGTCGCTGAGCCTGTCGAAGCGTCGCGGTCAGGACTCGGTCGGGCTCTTCGCGTCGCCGGTCGAGATCTGACGCGCCAGCTCGGTGATGTCGTCGTCCGGAAGGTCGACCCCGGCCTGCTCGAGCCTCTGGTGCAGCACCTCGGCGATCCGTTCGACCGGCTCGATGCCGACATCGGCGCGCGTCTGAGCGACGATGCCAGTCACCTTCTCCAGTGATGACGCGTCGTTCTGCGCCATCGCCGGCAGTCGCTGCTCCTGCTCGGTGCCGAGGGCGCCCGATGTGCGCTGCGCCTCCCCGGCCGACACGGTCTCGCGTCCGCCGTCCTGGCCGTGGTGGTCCGCACCCTCATCGACGCCGACGACGCCCACCCCGGTCGCCACATGGCTCGGATCGTCGGCGGGCGGGGCGGGGGCGTCCTCTGCGGGCGGATCGCCCGCCGCCTCATTCCGCTCGGTCGCATCGTCGGCGGGCTCCCCGCCCACCGGCTCGCCGCCTGCCAGTTCGTCGGGGGACGAGGGGGTCTCGTCGCGCGTCGGCTCACCCGTGCCGGGCGTCGCCTCGGCGCCGCCGGCGTCCTCGCGGTCGGGGTAGTTCACGCCCGGCTGCTCGTACTCGTTCCCGGTGGTGCTCATCACGGCTCCTCTCCTCGATCGGCGTCGGCGATCAGGTCGGGGTCGGCACCCTGCCGCACCGCCTCGCCCTCCACCGGGTCGTCGGGCTGCAGCGCGGCATCCGTCAGCAGCTCCCGCTCCGCGTCATCGGCACCGAGCAGCGCCTCGGCGTCGGCTGCTTCGGCATCCCGCTCGCGAGCCTCTTCATCGTCGACGCTCTCCCAGCCGCCGGGCGGGTCGGCGGCGGCCACGCCTTCGGGCAGATCACGGTCCATGACGTGCTCCTCTCGTCCCCTCCAGCTTCGCCCCGGAATCGCAGCGCTGGCATGGGGTTGACAAGAGCGCTCAGGCGCGTTCGCCTCCGTCGGGGTGAGCGGAGGCGCTCGCCGCCTTCGACGCGGCACGGTCCCGCGCGACGGCATCCCCGATCACCTGCCCGCCGCTGCGCAGCAGCGCGCGGCGCCACGGCAGCGTCCCCTCGATCTCGATCTGGATGGAGATCGACAGGATCGTCCTGATCAGGACGATGACTCCGAGGATGAGGGCATCCTCCATCGAGGGCTTGGAGGTGATCGTGAGGATCAGGTCGGCCGCGACCAGCACCTCGAGGCCGAGCAGGATCGCCGCGCCCAGCGTGGTGCGCAGCACGATGAACGCCGCTGGGCCGCCTTCGCCACGGGCCAGCGACCGGGCGCCCAGGACGATCGCGATGGCGAAGCCGATGATCATCACGGATGCGCCGACCGCCTCGAAGCCGACGGCGACCGCCGTGAAGATCTCCTCCATGTGCACGCGGCCAGCATAGGGCCGAGCCGTCCGCACGCCGGGACGGCGCGGCGGTGCACGAGCGCAGGCGCTACGCGCCGCGATGAGAGGAGAGGATGCCGCGGCGCGCCGGGTTCGCGTCGAACCAGTCGGCGACGTACCAGCACACCGGGATCACCTCGCGGTCGCCGGCCTGCTCGAGCTCGGCCACCGCGCGGTCGACGAGTTCGCCGGCATACCCGTTCCCGCGAAACGTCGGCACCGTGTACGCGCGGGTCATCGCGACCGTGCGTCCGTCATCGCGGTAGTCCAGCACGCTCAGGAGTTCGTCGCCGCGGTGCAGCGTGTACCTCGACGCGTCGGGCTCGTGCGTGAAGCGCAACTCGGTCACCCTGCCAGGCTAACCCGGGATCACCCCGGTCCGGGCGAGCTCGCCGTACCATCGGCCGCTGTCCTTCACGGTGCGCTCGAGCGTGTCGAAGTCGACCCGCACGATCCCGAACCGCTTCGCGTAGCCGTAGCCCCACTCGAAGTTGTCGAGGAGCGACCACACGAAGTAGCCGCGCAGGTCGACGCCGCGCTGGAGCGCCCGGTGCGCGGCGGTGAAGTGCCGTCGGAGATAGTCGAGCCGCTCCGGGTCGGGCACCGATCCGTCGTCCGCGACCGCGTCGTCGAAGGCGGCGCCGTTCTCGGTGACCATGAGGGGCTGCTCCGGGTACTCCGCCGCGAGCCCGACGAGCAGCTCCTCGAGACCCTCGGGAGCGATGTTCCACCCCATCGCGGTGTACGGCCCCGGCTGCTCGACGAATTCGACCACCCGGTCGCTGCCCGGCCACGCGGTGCCTCCGCCGGCCGCCTTGTGCCCGTCGTTGTGCTGCATCGGCGACGCGCCGTCCCACAGCCGCACGGTCGCGGTCGAGTAGTAGTTGACGCCCAGCACGTCGATCGACTGGCGGATGACGGCGAGGTCGCCCTCCCGCACGAAGGACCAATCGGTGACGGATGCCGTGTCCTCGACCACATCGGCCGGATACTCGCCCCGCAGCAGCGGCTGGGTGAAGACGCGGTTCGCGAGCCCGTCGATGCGGCGGATCGCCTCGTCCGCTCCGTCGCCGACGCCGCGCAGGACGTGGAAGTTGAGGGTGATCGAGTAGTCCGGGTCGCCGGTTGAGGTCGCGCGCAGCGCGTGCACCGCCCGCCCGTGGGCGAGATTCAGGTGATGGACTGCGGCGAGCGCGGCATCCGGCTCATGTCGCCCCGGCGCATGCCCGCCCTGTCCGTAGCCGAGGTACGCCGAGCACCAGGGCTCATTGAGCGTCGTCCACGTGTGCACGCGATCGCCGAGCGCGCCGCCCATGATCGCCGCGTACTCCTCGAACGCGTCGGCGGTCGCACGGACCGGCCAGCCCCCGGCATCCTCCAGCACCTGCGGCAGATCCCAGTGGTACAGCGTCGCGACGGGGCGGATGCCGCGCTCGAGCAGTCCGTCGACCAGCCGCGAGTAGAAGTCGATGCCGCGCTGGTTCACCCAGCCGGTCCGTGCGCCCGTCGAAGGGCCGTCCGGCTGGATGCGCGGCCACGCGATCGAGAACCGGTACGCACCGAGCCCCAGCTCCTTCATGAGGTCGAGGTCGGACTCCCAGCGGTGATAGTGATCGCATGCGACGTCGCCGGTGTCGCCGTTCGAGACCTTGCCGGGCGTCTTGCTGAAGGTGTCCCAGATCGACGGGCCGCGCCCGTCCTCGTCGAACGCGCCCTCCACCTGGTAGGCGGCGGTCGCCGAGCCGAACGTGAAGCCCGGCGGGAACACCAGCCCGGAGTCGCGGTAGTCGGTGTTGCCCTGCGTCGTCGTCGATGTCGTCACAGACTTCATCGTGGCATCTGCGGACCGTTCCCCGGCGCTTCCCACGGGGTGCCCCGCGCTCGGACCGAGCACTCTGTCACATTTCGTCATGAGCAGGATGCCGAGACAGGGCGATTTGACGCATTGTGACGTAGTCGGTCATAATCAGCCTCATGACTGACACCGCACGCTCTCTGTCCGCCTGGGAGGCGAACGGGACTGCTGGCATGATGATGGCCAGCTGCGCTGTCACGTGTTGTCGAATGTGCCACTAGCACGGTGACCTCCGCCGGACTCCGCGAAGCCGCTTCTGAAACACGGCTCGACGGGTCCCCCGAAGCATCGGACCGCGCGTCGATCACGCGCACCTGACCGCTTCGCACCCCGCCCGATCCCTCGGGCAGACAGCAGCACACCCGAACCCTCTCCGGGCCGATCATCGGCCGGGGTTCACTTCCGCAAGGACCATCATCATGTCGAACACCGCTCTCCTCGATCGTCCCACCGCTCCCGCCCGCCACCTCCGTGCCGTGACCGCCCCCGTGCGCACGGTCGAGACCGCAGCTCCGGCTCCGGCTCCGGAAGCCGCGCCGGCACCGGATGCCGCGCCGGCACAGTCGGCTCAGCCGGCTCAGTCGACTCAGCCGGCCCAGCCGGCCCAGCCGGAACGGAATCTCCCCGTGGGCACCGCCCCACGTGGCTTCGCCCTGTACGTCGGCATCGACGAGGCGAAGGCCGGTGCATCCGGCGTCAACCTCGGCGTCCTCGTCGACGCGCTGCGCCGCACCCTCGCCGAGCTCGCGCCCAGCGCCGAGACCTACGCCACGGTCGCGCTCGCGCCGGTCGGCTCCGGCGGACGCGACGTCGACGTGGTGCGCCTCGCCCTGCACGAGCCGTCGGCGATCGCCCGCACCAAGCAGGAGGAGCCCGAGGACGAGGACCGTGCTGACGGCGGCGTCGTCGTCGACATCTCCCGCAAGCGTGTGCTCATCGACGGCGAGTCGGCCGCGTTCACCTTCAAGGAGTTCGAGCTCCTGCAGTACCTGGTGCTGCGCGAGGGTCGCACCATCGAGCGCACCGAGCTCGTGAACTCGCTCTGGCAGGGCGCCACCGAGGAGGAGGCTCCGGGCGAGCGCACCATCGACGTGCACGTCCGCCGCCTGCGCGCCAAGCTCGGCCGCTACGAGGACATCGTGCGCACCGTGCG